>Ga0214473_10011735_pt1 | contig 10294 bp, 6 predicted proteins | sample RVTome_7_FD_203509 | JGI IMG/M metagenome (GOLD analysis project Ga0214473, IMG submission 203509) | Soil microbial communities from uranium-contaminated site in the Upper Colorado River Basin, Wyoming, United States - RVT98D197 | ecosystem: Environmental > Terrestrial > Soil > Contaminated >... | reverse complement strand
GAAGCGCATCTACGCCCGCATTCAATACGCGCAGCGGGCGATCGAGCTGATCCGCGTCAACATGCAGATCGTCGAACAGTCGCGACGCCTGATTCAAACGCAGCAGGCGGCGGGCAAGGCCACCCTGGTGGAGGTGAACGTCGCCCGTATCCGGTACTTGCGACTTCAGTCGGAACTGATGGCCGTGGAAGCGGAGATCCGCAGTCTCAAACGGCAATTGCTGATGCTGATGGGGTTCGCCACCTCGACGGATGCGTGGACCGTGACGCCGGTGCATGAACTTGAGGACAAGATCGAACCTCCACTCGCCGAAGATGTTCTTCTTGCGGTGGCGGAAGGAAATCGACTCGATCTGCAAGCGGCGGGCTGGACGTTGGCGGCGGCGGAAGGGCGGATCGAATTGATGCGCCGCGAGGGTTGGCCGGAGGTGGCCGTCGGGCTGACGTTCGAGCGCGCCCCGGCGCCGCGATCGCTGAATCCGACATTGGCCGGTCGGGTGGGGAACGCGGCGGCGGGCGGCTTGCAAGGTGCGATGCCCGAAGCCTCGCCCATCATGCCCTTCGGACCCAAGCCGCGAGACGTGGAGTGGACCCTGGGTCCGATGATCGACTTCGAGCTACCCATCTTTGATTGGAACCAGGCGCAAATCGCCCGAGCATTCCACGAATTCAGACAGAAGCGAGCGGAGTACGAGGCTCGTCGCCAGGCGATCGCTTCCAAGGTCCGTGAGACGGCGGTCATGGTTCAACAGGCGTATGACCAGGTCCGGTTCTTCCGCGAGGAGATTCTCCCGGAAGTGGAACGGAACCTGGAGGTGGTTCGAGAAACGTATCGGGCCGGTCGGGAAGAGGTGACGATTCTTTTGCAGGTACAGGAGGACGTGATTATGACGCGCCTGAATGCCCTGGCTTTCCTAAGAGAGCTGCTCGTGAATCGCGCCGAACTGGAGCGGCAGGTGGGCGGACGCTTCCACCAGGATGTTGAGGTCGAAGGGAACGACAAGCCCGAAGATGACGAGCATGGTTCGCCGGCGTCCAAGCCGGGCACGGGAAACTAGACGATGCGCATCGAGGCAGACACCGGAAAACCCGCCCCCAACTCCGCGGCCGTCGGTCGATCCCAAGGTCCCTTCCTCTCCCGGCTCGTGCGGAAAGTACTTTTTACGTCCAAGCTGGCCGTCGCCCTCGGAGTGTTGCTTGGCGCTTTCTGGTTGGGTGGGCGATTCGGCACACCGCCGCAAGGCCTTCGTTCAGAAGACACGGAACGTCTCGGAGCGCAAGACGCGGTCGAGTATTGGACTTGTTCGATGCATCCGCAGATCCAACAAGCCAAACCTGGAAACTGCCCGATTTGCGGTATGGAACTCGTTCCCGTCAAGAAGGTGAAGGAGGCGCCGAAAACAAAGAAGGTGAAATACGCTTGCGCGATGATGTGCCTTCCCCCGCTGGATCGTCCGGGGAAGTGTCCGGTGTGCGGGATGGACATGGTGCCGGTGGAGGAGCACGAAGGTGGCGAAGGAACAGAGACCGAGCCAAGCGCGCCGAATGCATGGAGCGAAATCTCCCTCTCGGAAACCGCCCGGAAGCTGGCCCGGCTGGAGACCGCCCCGGTCGAACGGCGCTTCGTCGCCGCCGACATCCGCATGGTGGGTAAGGTCGACTTCGACGAAACCCGGCAGCGAACCATCAGTTCCCGCGTCCCGGGCCGACTGGACCGCCTCTACGTTGATTATGCCGGCGTGTCAGTGCAGAAAGGCGATCATCTCGTTGACCTCTACAGTCCCGAGTTGCTGGCCGCGCAGGCGGAACTCATTCAGTCGTATAACGCGTTCCACGAGCCCAAGTCCGATGCGTCAGCCGATCTGCGGCGCCTCCACGGCGAGTCGTGGGAAGCCGCCCGGCAGAAGCTTCTCCTTTGGGGGCTCACGAATGAGCAGGTGCAGGAAATCGAGCGGCGCGGCGCCCCGTCGGACCGCTTGACGATCTACGCCCCGATCGGCGGCATCGTGATGCAGAAGCGCCTGGTGGAAGGGGCCTACGTCGAGGAAGGATCGGAAATCTACACCATCGCGGACTTGAGCCGCGTGTGGGTGAAACTCGACGCCTATGAGCGGGATCTGGCCTGGCTGCGCTACGGGCAGGACGTCGAATTCACCACCGAAGCGTTTCCGGGAGAGTTGTTCCACGGCACGATCGCCTTCATTGATCCGGTTCTGAATGATCGGACGCGGACCACCAAGGTTCGCGTCAACGTTTCCAATCTCGAGGGGCGGCTGAAGCCGGCCATGTTCGTTCGCGCCGTGGTGCGTGCGAACATGACCGCCAGCGGCACGGTCATGCATCTGGCACTGAAAGGAAAGTGGATTTGCCCGATGCACCCGGAGGTTGTGGCCGACGCGCCGGATGACTGCACCGAGTGCGGCATGCCCCTCGTGCCCGCCGAATCATTGGGTTACGCGTCCGAATCCGAAGACGAGGCGGTGCCGCCTCTGGTCATTCCCGTGACCGCGCCGCTCATCACCGGAGTACGGGCCATCGTGTATGTGGCCAGGCCGGATCAACCGGGGCGTTACCAGGGGCGGGAGGTGGTTTTGGGAGCACGGGCCGGCGAGTTTTACCTGGTGCGCGAAGGACTGGCCGAAGGTGAGCTCGTGGTCACCCAGGGGAACTTGTACGTCGATAGCGCGGCCCAAATCCTCGCCAAGAAGAGCATGATGAGCCCGCAGACCGGTGCGAATCAAAGTCATGGGGACATGCACCATGACTGATTCGTTGGTACCCGATTCGTCCCGCCCTCGTCGCCTCATCGATCGCGCGATCCGCTTCTGCCTGGAGAACCCGCTGGTCGTTTTTCTTCTCCTGGCGCTCATCGTGGGATGGGGCGTTCGGGTGATGCCCTTTGCGGTGGAAGACCCGATCATCCCGCGGGATCCGATCCCCGTGGACGCCATCCCCGACATCGGTGAAAACCAACAAGTGGTGTTCACGGAATGGCCGGGACGATCCCCGCGCGACGTGGAAGACCAGGTCACCTATCCGTTAACGACGATACTCCAGGGCACGCCGGGGTTCAAGACCATTCGGGCCTTTTCCAATTTTGGTTTTTCGCAAATCTTCGTCATCTTTGACGAACAATACGATTTTTACTGGTGCCGATCGCGTCTGCTCGAGAAACTGAACGTGGCCCAACAGATGTTGCCGCGCGGCGTGATACCCACCCTCGGGCCGGACGCGACGGCCCTGGGGCAGGTGTTCTGGTACACGCTGGAAGGCTCCCACGGCGGCTTCGATCCCACCGAACTGCGCAGCCTTCAGGACTGGTACGTCCGGTATGCGCTGCAGGCGCTCCCCGGAGTCAGTCAGGTGGCCAGCGTCGGCGGATTCGTGCGCGAGTATCAGATCGACGTGGATCCCGACGCGATGCGGACGTTCAACGTGAAGTTGCCGGATATCTTCCTGGCCGTGGAGCGGGCCAACATCGACGTCGGCGCCGAGACGATCGAATGGAACGGCGTTGAGTATCTGTTGCGCAGCCGGGGATTCGTCAAGTCCATCGAGGATATCGAGAACATCGTACTCGCCGCCGAGGAGAATGTCCCCGTCTACATCAAGAACGTGGCCAAGGTACACCTCGGTCCGGCGCTGCGCCGCGGCGTGCTGGACAAGGAGGGAGCGGAAGCGGTCGGGGGTGTGGTGATCGTGCGTTACGGCGCGAATCCGCTGGAGGTGATTGACCGCGTGAAGGCGCGAATCGCGGAGATCACTCCCGGCCTGCCCACCAAGACGCTGCCCGATGGAACCGCTTCCCAGGTGCAGATCGTTCCCTTCTACGATCGGACGACGTTGATCCACGAGACGCTGGCCACGCTGAAGGACGCCTTGTGGGAGCAGATTCTGGTCACCACGTTTGTGGTGCTGCTGTTTCTTCGGCATCTTCGCTCCTGCGTGATCATCAGTCTGACCATGCCCTTCGCGGTACTCGTGTGCTTTATCTTCATGAAGCAGTTCGGCGTGGACTCAAACCTCATGAGTCTGGGGGGCATCGCCATCGCCATCGGGACGATGGTGGATATGGGGATTATTTTGACCGAGAACATCGTTCGCCATCTGGAGGCGGAGCGCGCCGCGGGCGGCGCGAAGCCGATGCGGGAAATCGTCTATGAGGCCGCGCGCGAGATCGGGTCCGCCGTCACCACCGCGATTCTCATGACCGTGATCGCCTTCCTTCCCGTTTTTGCCCTGGAGGGGGCGGAAGGGAAGCTGTTTCGGCCGCTGGCCTACACCAAGACGTTCGCGCTGCTGGGGTCGCTGCTGGTGGCCGTTCTCGTACTGCCCACGCTCGCCGTTTTTGTGTTCACGCCAATCGGGCGGTTGGCGGGGTTGAAGCGATTCGTTTTGCCGGGCAGCTTCATCGTCGCCGGGATCGTGGGCTTCGCCATCGGTTGGTATTTTGCAGGGGCCGCCGCCATCCTGTACGGAGGTTATTCCCTTCTGGAGCCCAAGATACCGGACGGAGTCATGCGCTGGGTCGCCCTTGGCGGCAGTGTGGCGGTCATGGCCACCGTGGTCCTGTTCCTCACCGATCATTGGATGCCGCTGGGTCCCGGGCGCGGGTTCATGCGCAACCTGGTCATCGTATTGGGCATCAATCTTGGTTGGGCGCTCATCCGGGTGGTGTTCATTGATTTTTATCCGCGCATTCTACGCGCCTTTTTGGCGCATAAGTTTTTGTTCTTTTCCATCCCCACGTGCGTGATTCTGCTGGGGCTGACCGTCTGGCTGGGGTTTGACCAAACCTTTCGATGGTTGCCGCGGCCTAAGCCCGAGCCGGGCGCCGCGCCCGGTATTTATCAAAAAGTCTGGACCGCGGGGGTGCATGAGTTTCCCGGATTGGGCCGCGAGTTCATGCCCCCCCTCGATGAGGGATCGTTCCTGTACATGCCCACGCTCATGCCTCATGCGGGCATTGGAAAAGCCATCGAAGCGCTCGCGGCGCAGGATCGCGCCATCCGCGCCATCCCGGAAGTGGAGAGCGTCGTGGGCAAGATCGGCCGCGCCGAGACCGCCATCGACCCGGCTCCGATTTCCATGATCGAGACCGTCATCACGTACAAAACCGAATTCCAGCGCGATCCCGTGACACAGGACTTCGTCCTGAACGACCGCGGCCAACCCATCCGCCAGTGGCGCGAGCACATCAGAACGCCGCTGGATATTTGGCGCGAAGTGCAAAAGGCCGCCGAGTTCCCGGGAGTGACCGGCGCACCGTTGTTGCAGCCGATTTCCGCCCGCCTGGTCATGCTGCAATCCGGCATGCGCGCCCCGATGGGGGTGAAGGTATTCGGCCGAACGCTGGAGGAGATCGAACGCGTCGGTTTGCAGATTGCGGAATGGCTCAAGGTTGTTCCCGGCGTCGCCGCAGACGCCGTCATCCCCGACCGGGTAATCGGCAAGCCCTATTGGGAGATCGACCTCGACCGCGAACGGATCGCCCGCTACGGGGTCAACATCCGCGATGTGCAGGACGTCGTCGAAATCGCCCTGGGGGGCGTGCAGGCCACCACCACCGTCGAAGGCCGCGAACGCTACCCGGTTCGCGTTCGTTACCTGCGCGAATTGCGCGACAGCGTCGAAGCGATGGAACGCATCGCCGTTCCGGGCATGAGCGGTGAACAGATTCCGTTGAGCCAATTGGCCACGATCCGCTACACGCGGGGAGCGGAGGATATCAAGAGCGAGGATAACTTCCTGGTTTCGTACGTCCTGCTGGATAAGGAACCCGGCTACGCCGAAGTGGACGTGGTCGAGGCCGCGCAATCGTTTCTTCGGGCCAAGATCGAAAGCGGCGATCTCGTCCTGCCCCCCGGCGTCCACTACAAGTTCGCCGGAAACTACGAGAATCAGTTGCGATTCCAACAGCGGCTCACGGTTATCCTGCCGGTGAGCCTCTTCCTGTTGTTCTTGCTGCTGTATTTCGAGTTCCGCTCCGTGCCCATCTCGCTGATCGTGTTCAGCGGGATTCCCGTGGCCTGGGCCGGGGGATTCATAGGCCTGTGGCTCATCGCCGAGCCCTGGTTCTTCAACTTCGAGGTGTTTGGCGAGAACGTGCGCGACCTGTTGCACTTTCACACCTACAATCTGTCCGCCGCGGTGTGGGTCGGGTTCATCGCCCTTTTCAGCGTGACCACCGATGACGGTGTGGTGCTGGCCACCTACCTGAACCAGGAATTCGAGCGCAGCGCCGTTCGCGGCATTCACGACATCCGCGAGAATGTGGTCCGCGCCGGAGTGCAACGGGTGCGGCCGTGCCTGATGACGTCGGCCACCACCGTTCTATCCCTGATGCCGGTGCTCACCAGCGACGGGCGCGGGGCCGACGTGATGATTCCGATTGCCCTCCCGGCCGTCGGTGGATTGACCATCGAACTGCTCTCTCTCTTCGTCCTGCCCGTTTCCTACTGCACAATGAAGGAGCTCCTCTGGAGACTGGGCGCACGAAAAGGGCATTTCCTCGTTTCATCAAATGCAAAGGCCCCGTGACGACCGCTGGGTTCCTGCGGTAAGCTACGAGGACCGGATTCGAGTCTCGTCGAAGGCTTCGGAATTCCGATTAGTTAAGCGCGGTGATCGACTCTTGCACGGAGATGCCGGACATGTCCCAGTTTCGCAATCTGGTCTTCGAGGGCGGCGGAGTGAAGGGCATCGCCTATGCCGGGGCGATCCAGGTCCTGGAAAACGAAGGGATTCTTCCCGACATTCGACGCGTCGCGGGGGCATCGGCCGGGGCCATTACCGCGGCGCTTCTGGCCATCGGGGCATCTGCTGCGGACATCGAAGAGATCGTCGGCCAGACCCAGTTTCGCAAGTTCATGGACGACAGCTTCGGCGTCATCCGCGATATCGACCGACTCATTCACGACTTCGGATGGTTCAAAGGCGACGCCTTTTCCTCCTGGATCAAAAAGCAGATTTACGCCCTCTCCGGCGCCGGTGAATTGACCTTCCGCGAGCTCCAGGAACGCGGCAAGTCCAAGGACGGTCGCTGCCGCGAGCTCTACGTCGTGGGCACGAATCTCTCCACCCAGTTGGAACAGGTGTACTCCGCGGAGAATACGCCCGACGTGCCCATCTGGCAGGCCGTGCGCGTCTCCATGAGCATCCCCCTCTTTTTCGCCGCGGTGAAAACGCAAGGCGACGTGCTCGTGGACGGCGGCGTCACCTGGAACTACCCCATCGACCTGTTCGACGACAAGCGCTTCAAGCCCGCGAAGGGCGCGGGCGATCCGGTCGAATACCCCACCAAGTACGATAACAACCACATCTACAACAAGGAGACGCTCGGCTTCCGCGTGGACACCAAGGATGAAATCAAGGCCGAAAAGGATCGCTGGCGTCGGCCCTCCAAGCCCATCGAGAACTTCCTCGACTATTCCGGGGCCTTGGTCGGCTTCGTCCTGGACATGGCCAACAAGGCCCATCTGCACACCAACGATTGGCATCGAACCGTCTTCATCGACGGATTGGGCGTCCGCACCACCGAGTTCAACCTGACCGACCAGCAGGTCTCAGACCTGGTGCAAAGCGGCGTGACGGGGGCGACTCAGTATTTCGCGTGGTTTAATGATGCGAAGAGCGATCCGAAGAACCGGGTTTGAGGACTTAAGCGTCGCTGCGCTCCGATCGGATTTATTGATCCCCTAGAATGCACGTCCCAATGATGAGTAATATAATTGCAGCAGAAACAATCAGGACGAGGCGAGGAATCATGGTTGCCTGTTTCTCTTGAGCTCGCCCTGCGGTTAGATACCATTCCTGCATTACCGCTGAAACAAACGCGTTTGAGTTCTGGTAGACCCATCCCATGTTTTCTCGCCAACGCAGCACCCAATCATTTCGATACTTACCGGACGAATCTCGAGCGTATGCGTCAGTGAGCGCTCCAATAGCCTTTTGCATGAGCACGGCGGCGGTTTCGGCAGAATTGTCCTGCAATTCTGTGACTGGGCATCGCAAGATTCTCTCCTCCTCATCCGAAAGCTCAAGCCCCCTGGCGGACAGCCCTTCTCGAATCTTACCGATGAAGAATTCGTTGGACGCATGTAAAGGGTGAAGCGCAGTAGATTCGTTGCTTTCGCTAGCCGGCTCGTTAGAAGCGTCGCCAGCAGCAGTGTCAGAATCTTCCCGCTGCTCTCGAGTTCGGAGTTTGCCGGAGAGATTCTCCCCACAACCTTCCGCCTCTTTGAGCTTCGAGTAGAAGCCTTGTCCCATTACCTCGTCGATTGTTGTTTCGATGATGTGCTCGACGTCTGAGTCCGATGCTTCGTCTCTGCATTCATAATCTGAGCGTTTTTCATCGGGAGCGTCGCTGGAATTCCTGTCACCATTTGTCCGATCGGTAGACTGTTCGGGCATCGGAAATTCACTCTCATGCAACCAACAAATTCAGCGGGTGCGTCCCTATCGGCACGTCCGCACCACACTGCAAGAAGGATCAGGGTAGCGCCGACAATTCCAATCATCGACCTCGTTCGTCACACCAAGAAAGATAAGCGTTTGAAATGACAAGCCCAAAGGATCATCCAACACAAGCCATGTTGCCGCTCTCCTCATTTCAACGGCCTGTTCTTCGGCTTCGCAAACGAGCTGTCTGGCAATTGAGCCACCGCTGCTGAATCCACGGTTTGCACGGTCCAGAGCTATAGCATGGAGCTCATCCTGGTACCACTGCGTTATCTCGTTATTGGCTTCGGCCACTAGAAGCAAGAAAAGCTCTGTTTCTTGAATCGACAAGAACGAAAAAACGTCACCTGCTTCGAACGGTGGTGTCCCAAAGCGCGCAATTGCAAGAGAATCTGAGTTAACGGTCAGAAAGGTCGAAGGGTTTGTGGAGCTAGCAGCTCCTTCCCAACCCTCAAAAACGAATCCTTCATCAGGAACAGCTATAAGGCGTACCTCCGTACCGGCGAGGTACAACCACGCGTCTCCATCGGGAGCACCTCGTGGCGACAATGCTACTGAACCCTGTCCGATGACAGCAACCCGAAGCGCGACCCAAACCGGCTGGTCGACGAACACCGCTGTTACGGTTTGATCCTCGCCCAGCAAGAACGTTGCGTTGGTGCTTGTTCCCGTTACGGCGCCTTCCCAATGATCAAAGCGCCAGCCGAGGTCGGGAGTGGCATTGAGCGTAATTCGCCCTCGCGGGTAGGTACCTGTCTGCGGAATGACCGAACCTGAGCCTATTGAGTTCACCTCCAAGTGAAAGAGATCGGGATTGAAAGGGGGATCTGGGCGCCCGATCTGATCATCGGCTACGTCATTCGCTGGGCCGACTGCATCACCCGGGTCTCCGGGCGTAACAATCCCGCAGCCGGCGAAAAGCAAGAACGCACATGAAACATATTTCTTCATAGGCAACGTCTCTATCGCACTTTGATTGGTGAGCGAGCGCTCGAAAACCTATTGTTGACGAAATCTCAACGTTTAGCGTATCTTGACGCGAGATCGGCGGCAAGCAAAAAGGGCTGTGTTCACGTAACTCGCGCCAGAATCGCAATTTACCACAAGACACGCCGTCCTCCCCACCGTCGCCTCCGTTGAGTGATTCGGCCCTGTACCGCAGATTGCCGAGTAGCACCTAAATCTTCCCCAACTTGTTCAAAACGAGAAGCCGAATCTCCGTCATATCCTCCATCGCGAAGCGCACCCCATCGCGCCCCAGGCCCGAATCCTTCACCCCGCCGTAGGGCATGTTGTCCACGCCGTCCGGTTCAGGCTATGGGGCGAATGGCAGACTTTCGAGGCTTTCGAACTCAGGGTGCGTGGTGACCAAGCTTCCGTGGCGAGCGCTTCCGCCTCGTGTTGACATAATCAAGCCACGACCAGCGGCGCCAAATCTTCACGCGCTACCGCCGCGAAGCCGAGCCGACCGAGCAGGCTGTTGAGCTCGGAAAGTTGCAGACCGGCCGGTGAAACTATTTCTATCCCGATTGGCCTCCCATCCGCCGTGTAGTCGACAAGCAACCCGCCCGCGGCGCGTTCTGTACGTGAACTCTTGTCTCCGTCCTTGCGAGGAAGGTAGTAGTAGGCCGCTAATGGGCGGCCCTTGCGGTAGGTCACTTCTAGATACGAATGTCTCATGGTCAGTCCACCGGATAGGCCGTGATGACGACCAGTAGCCTGTCGTTAGGGTCCGGCTCGACGAACTGGGCCCGCTGGCGGTGCTGATGATCGACGGCAAGCAGCTCAACGGCGAGTGCGTGGTGACGGCTTTGGGCGTGGATTTTAAGGGGGAA
>Ga0214473_10011734_pt1 | contig 10294 bp, 6 predicted proteins | sample RVTome_7_FD_203509 | JGI IMG/M metagenome (GOLD analysis project Ga0214473, IMG submission 203509) | Soil microbial communities from uranium-contaminated site in the Upper Colorado River Basin, Wyoming, United States - RVT98D197 | ecosystem: Environmental > Terrestrial > Soil > Contaminated >... | reverse complement strand
ATTATTTTGAAATCGTTCGATAACCGGATAGACCCGGAGTGGAAATCCGTGATAATTGATCTTATAGATTTCGTGGTTTACAGGGATCTATAAGCCTGCTTCCAAAACCTCGCCGCCGAAGAGTTGACCTCAGGCCCGGCTCCGGGCGGACAGGCGGCGGAATTAAGAATCAATAAAATGCTGTCGGACGACACTACGGTAGATTGATGACCCGAAAAACCGCCAATTACTGGCTTGCCGTATCGGCAATTCTTATCGCGGCATCAGTGATCCTTTTCTTATTGCCCGTATCATCCCGGAAAGATCGAAAACCGTATGACCTCCGCGAGTCGCTGTCTTTTCAGGATACGATTCTCGTGGTCACGGATATTATCGACGGGGATACATTCGTTTTATCAGAAAGCATCCAGGTGCGGCTTATAGGCGTCGATACTCCCGAAAAAGGGCAGCCGTTTTTCCATGAAGCCAGGGCTTACGCGGAATCCGTTCTTTCCGGATCGTCCGTAAGATTGGAATACGACGAAGAGCTTTTAGATAATTACGGAAGACGGTTGGCTTACCTGTTTACGGATACTTCGCTTTTCAACGCGAATATCGTTCGAAACGGATTAGCCTCGGTCTATCTATTCCCCCGGAACAACAGATTTGCTTCCAGATTTATCGAAGCCCAGAAACAGGCAAGACGGGATCGGATAGGGATATGGTCGCTTGACGACCCATCTCCGGAAGAATACTATGTCGGTATACCGGGATCGCTGAGATTTCACAGACCGTTATGTCCGCATTTGAAAAAATCCGATCCCGCCAATCTGCTGCGATATTCATCGCGGCGGGAGCCTCTCGATTTGGGTCTCTCTTCGTGCAGGTTTTGCCGTCCTTAAAGGGGCTGATATTTCTGCCGATATTCATTATGAACGGTATAATTTATTATCGGAGGACATGTTGGCGTCCATTCTGGTTGTTGAAGACAAAGGTTCCATGCAGCAGATGCTTACGGCGACCCTGACCGACGAAGGGTACGAGGTCGACGTTGCCTCCAGCGGCACGGAAGGTATTGAAAAAGCCAGCCAGAAACGATACGATCTGATCCTGACCGACCTGAAACTCCCCGGGGCCGATGGAATCAAGGTTCTTTCCGAAGTAAGGGAAGCCGATCCCGAGGCTTCCGTAATCGTCATGACAGCGTTCGGGACGGTCGAGACGGCGGTCGAAGCGATGAAATTGGGCGCTTTCGACTTCCTGACCAAGCCTTTTGATTCCGACCGGCTTTCCCTGCTGATCAGGCGAGCTCTGGAAAATAGACGATTGATGGCCGAAAACGTCCTGCTTCGCGAGGAACTTGCCCAGAATCTCGGATTATCCGAGATCATCGGTAAATCCGAGATCATGAGGGAAGTAACCGCCTTGGTGCGGAAGGTGGCCGGTTCGGATACTACGGTTCTGTTAATGGGGGAATCCGGGACGGGTAAAGAACTGTTCGCCCAGGCTATTCATCATCTTTCGCCGCGTAAAGACGGTCCTTTCGTGCCTATTAATTGCGCCGCAATTCCGCGGGAGCTTTTGGAAAATGAATTATTCGGTTCCGAAAGAGGCGCCTTTACCTCAAGCACCGCCCGCAAAATGGGAAAATTCGAGATCGCCGAGGGGGGCACGATATTTCTGGATGAAATCGGGGATATGGATATTTCCCTGCAGGCTAAGCTGTTACGCGTTCTGCAGGAAAAGACTTTCGAGCGCCTCGGGGGTACGAAAACAATCGAGATTAACGTACGGGTTATCGCGGCCTCCAATATGGATCTCAAGAAAGGGATCGAAAAAAAGGCGTTTCGCGAGGATCTATATTACCGGCTTTCGGTATTTCCCATTATTATTCCTCCTTTGAGAGAACGCCGCGAGGATATCCCGGCCCTATCCGATTATTTTATAGAAAAATTCTGCAAAGAAATGAATAAGAAACCCAAGAGATTATCGCCCGATTCATTGAAGATAATGGATCGCTACCATTGGCCGGGCAATGTCCGGGAGCTGGAAAATACAATTGAAAGAGCGATAATTCTCTGTGAACCGAAAACGATAACCCCCGATCACCTGGCCATCAGATTGGCCACCTCCTCGGAAATCAGGCTGCGGGAGGGCGCCGGCCTTAAGGAAGTCGGGGCTTATGCCTTGGCCGAAGCTGAAAAGTCATTGATACTCAGGGTCTTATCGCAAACGCGGGGCAACAAGAAAAAAAGCGCCGAAATTCTGAAAATAGACTATACGACCCTTTTCGAAAAACTTAAGAAATACGGCCTACAGACTAAAAAAGAGATCTCGAAAGACGATTCCGATTTCGTCGAATCAACAGAATCTCCATCGATATTCTGACCTGGATCATTAGTTTCGAATATTATCCAATTTTGTCAAAAACATAAAATCGTTTGATAGTATAATTTGCTTGACAATCGGGCCTGATTGCGCGATCTTACTATAAATATAGTTTAAAGAGAAAAGGTGAATTTTGATGAGATATTTACTACAATTCCTCTACGTGGTTCTGGCGGTCATCATTATCAAAGGCCGATCATACGGACAGGACCCCGGTCTGCCCGATAGCCTGATTATCGGGAGTATTTCGGTCGATATCGGCGATACAATCGCGAACGTCCCGGTCTTTGGCGTCACCGACGACCCGGTGGCGTTTTTCAACACGCCTTTAAGCATAACGGCCCCCGAAGGAGGCTTTCATTTTCAAGCGGTAGCGGTGGTTTCCGGACCTCTGACTCAATGGGACGAGATTTTTGCTGATTTTGTCGAAACAGACCAATTCTTGAGATTATTCGGAATCTGGGATACCGGGGGCGATGATAACCCGCCTCTGCAGACAAACTACCAAAGGGCTCATCTGCTCGATCTGATCTTCTTAATAGATCCCGGTACGCCCGACCAGTATGTGACCCTGGAAAACGCGCTTGATCCGATCGGGGGAGAACTCTTGTTCGGTCTGGAAGACGGCTTGACCGAGTTCGCGCCGGCATTTCTCCCGGGGGTAATCAGGTATGGCAATCCGACCGGCATCTACCCTGATGCGGAGCTTCCCAATGTCCTTAGCCTGGAACAAAACTACCCGAATCCCTTTAATCCGCAGACCAATATCGGATTTCATCTGCCGGCAAAGGCGTTAGTCCGCCTTGATATATTTAATTTACTCGGGCAGCGCGTCAGAAGGCTTGCCGATGGATTCATGGAGCCGGGCTTCCACGCCGTCTTGTGGGACGGTAGGGATGACGGCGGCACGGATCTGCCGTCGGGGATATATTTCTATGCGCTTAACGCCGGCCGCGATTTCGCCACGGCTAAAATGGTCTTGATTCGCTGATTTATCAATAATGGTATTCCATATTGTTTATTTTCGCGCCGAACAGTCGTTGTCTCCGCAGGCCGATCGGGCATTCCCGGCGTCTGTTCCCCGGAGAAAATAATTTGTTACATTTCTATTGACTATCAGTAAAGGATATTTTTATATTCCGCCCAAGAGGCGGCCGTATAAAGCGGCCTTTTTATGAGGAATTTTAGTGAAATAAATCACAAGAACCACGATCTATCGGCATGATTAGGGATATTGATATGGTGATGTTGGTTGAAAAGAGAGGAGAAATTCTATGGCTAGTTTGAAAAGCAAACTGGCAGCCCTTGTACCGGTATGGCGCGAGGAAATCGGCAACCTGGCAAAACAGTACGGCGATGTCAAAATCTCTGATGTCACCGTATCCCAGGCTTACGGCGGCATGCGCGGCGTAAAGGGAATGGTTTGCGATACGTCGGAGGTACCCCCCGACAAAGGTCTCGTGATCAGAGGAATACCTGTGGCCGAATTAACGGAAAAACTTCCGGAGGAAATATTTTACCTTCTGGTTACGGGCGAACTGCCCGACAAGAACGATCTTAAAGCCCTGCAAAAGGACCTGGCAGAGAGAGCTAAGATCCCGGCCTACGTCTGGAAGGTGCTGGAAGCGATGCCCAAAGATTCGCATCCCATGGTAATGTTTGATACGGGAATCCTTATCATGGAACGCGAGTCGATTTTCCGCAAAGAGTATGACGCGGGGATGAAAAAGTCCGACTACTGGATGCCGACCCTTGAAGATTCGCTGAACATGCTGGCCCGGCTTCCCGGCCTGGCCGCCGGAATTTACCGTCTCCGCTTCAAAAAAGGCAGCAGGATCGCTCCTAAGAAGGATCTCGATTGGGCCGGTAATTATGCCCGCATGCTGGGGATAAAAGATCCGACCGGCGAATTCGCCAACCTGATGAGACTCTACATGGTTCTGCATTCCGACCATGAAGGCGGCAATGTCTCGGCTCACACCTGCCATTGTGTCGGTTCGGCCTTGTCCGATCCGTATTACGCGGTGTCGGCCGGGTTGAACGGTTTGGCCGGCCCGCTTCACGGTCTGGCCAACCAGGAATGTCTGGGCTGGGTTTTGATGGTGCACGAAAAATTCAACGGTGTACCGACCGACGATCAATTGCGCAAGTTTGCCTGGGATACCCTGAATTCCGGCAAAGTCATTCCCGGTTACGGGCACGCCGTATTGCGTATCACCGATCCGCGTTTCGACGCCTTCCGGGCCTTCGGATTGAAGGTCATGCCCGACGATCCCGTGTTTACGATTGTCGATAAGGTATTTAGGATCGTCCCCGATGTGCTTCGCGAGCAGGGCAAGGCCAAAGATCCGTGGCCCAATGTCGACGCCGGCAGCGGCGCGTTGCTCTACCATTTCGGGATGAAGGAATTTTCCTACTATACCGTCTTATTCTCGGTCTCGCGAGCCATGGGCATGTGCTCGCAGTTGGTTGTCAACCGCGCTATCGGCACTCCCATCGAGCGTCCCAAATCGGTGACCACCAAGTGGATCAAAAAGCAGGTGACGCCGCCGCAGGGTTAAGCACGAATCAAATCTGTTTTTTCAGAGCCGATAGTATTACGCTATCGGCTCTTTTTTTGCGGAATAAATTCCGGGAAAATATGCATATATCTTAATATGATTATCCGATTGGTTCGATTCTACTCGATCCCGCACCGAACGCGTCCAATAATCATCAAATCCTGGAGGGCAAATGAAAAAGACAGCACTAATGGGCATTCGCGTTTTACTATTCTCGTTGTTTTTAACTCCCGCCGGTTTCTCCGGCGAGAACCGATTTCGCGTCGGTTTTCAGGCCGGCCCGTTTATCCCGGCTGATTGGCAGATACAGGGGCAATCGGAAACTGGTCATGGCGGCGACAATTTCCCGAATATCCAATTTTCCGGTTTTGGCAACGGTACGGATTTGCTATTGTCGATCCAATACGATTTTTCATCCTGGGGTATTAGGGCGGAATCCGGAGTTCGCCTGTATGAGACGAGGAAGTTGATTTCCGGCACTTTGGGGCTGCCGGTAAAATACGAGAATCGAATGCAGGTCGTACCCGCCGTTTTCAGTCTGGTCAGGCAAGTAAGATTGAATGATCCGAAGCTAACCCCGTATTTCGGCATAGGCGGCGGCTCGTATTTTATCGACATGCAAACCAAGTATAGCATTAGTGCTTTCCCAAATAGCGGGACCTGGCTTAAGGAATCAAAGATACTTTTGGGTTTTCACACTCTGGCCGGTTTTGATTATCGCGTCTATGATGAGCTTTTCGCCAATTTCGAGTACGGTTATGATTTCGCGGTCGGCGATTTTCGACTCGATAATGTCGATAACGATGATTACATAAATATCTACGATCTCAACCTCGGCGGGACGTCGTTGAGATTCGGGGTCGGCTACCGATTTTAAATTCGCATATCTCTTGACAAATCTCGCGTTCCCCGTATCTTTAATATCGGTTGAAAAGCGGCTTCTCGCATAATCAGCATTTGACAAAAAGAAGCTTTTCCGGAGGGTCTGGTGAAATTCGCAATAGGAATACTTATAGCGGTCGTTCTGGTCTCGGCCTCATCGGCGATGATGCCTCCCAAGCCGGGGCTTTACGATATGAAAACCGGTAAATCGATCACCACAGGCGATTCCCTGCCCGTTTTCCCCGAATATTTCGGCCAAGCCATCGGGGGCGCCAAAGCCGCTATCGACGTCGTCGGCGTCGGCAAAATGGCCGTCGTCCTGGTCGATTTCCCCGACCGCCCGGCGGATCAGGATTCTCATCCGCAATCCGAGTATCAATCGATGATCTTTTCCGAAAACGAATACCCGACCGGCAGTCTCAACGATTTCTTCATAGAAAATTCCTATGATGTTTTTTCGGTCGACGGCAATGTTTTCGGATGGGTAACGACGGTTCAGCTATATTCATATTTTGACGACGGCAACTACGGTTTTAGTTACGGCGGGCCCCGCGTGGCCACGGCTGCCGCGGCCTTGACCGACCCTTATGTCGATTACTCTGTTTTCGATAGCGACGGTCCCGATGGCATCCCGAATTCCGGCGATGACGACGGTTATGTCGACGCTTTTACGGTCGTTCACGCGGGTCTCGGCGGAGAGGATTCCGGCAATATGCATGATATCTGGTCTCACGCCTGGTCAATCGATTTTACCACCAACGACCTGAAAACCGGCGGCGGGCATATCAGAGTATCAAGCTATACGATACAGCCGGAGGAACGCCTGACCGCCGACAACGACACGTTGATAACCGGCATTTCGGTCATCTGCCATGAATACGGACATATCCTCGGCCTGCCCGATCTGTATGATCCGTCGAGATATACCTGGGGTATCGGCTACTGGGGCCTGATGGGTTACGGCGCCTGGGGAGCCGGCGGCAATACGCCCGAATCGCCGGCCCATCTCTGTGCCTGGTCGAAAATCGAACTCGGTTGGATCGAGCCGGTAAATATCAGTTCCAATGTTCTGTCGCTGGAGATTCCAGCCGTGGAGACCAACCCGGTCGCCTATAAAATCTGGAGAGACGGCAACCCTGCTGGCGAGTACTTCCTCATTGAGAATCGTCAACAACTCGGTTTCGATACCCCGGCTCCCGGCCACGGCCTGTTGATCTGGCATTTCGACAACGCGCACCAACCCTATTATGACAAGCTCAATCTGGAGCAGGCCGACGGGCTCAATGAGCTCGATCAGGGCGACGGCTATCGTCCCGATCCCCATTACTATCACGATTTCATGGGCGACGCCGCCGATCCCTACCCGGGTTCGACCTATAACCGGCTTTTCGGCCCGGAGACTAACCCGTCATCGGACGCCGACAACGGGACGACAACCGATGTGATAGTAGGAAATATCCGGGAATTTTACGACACGGTCTTCGCCGATCTGGTCATCGATCCCGAGTCGTATTTGCAGCAGCCCTACGAACTGAAATCGGGATTCGGATGCGGCTCGATTTCCTTGAAATGGAGAGCGCCGGCCGACCAGGTTCCCGACGGCTACAATGTCTATCGCCGGATTGAACAGGGTGAATGGCAACTGCGAAACGAAGAGCCGCTTACCGACTCAAGCTTCTTCGATAATGAGATAATATACGATACCGATTTAACGTTCGGCGTAACCGCGATTTACGGCGAATTGGAATCGTCGCCGCTGATTAGCGATCCGATAAATATCCCCGATCCCAACGGTTTCGATTGTCTGATAGTCGGCGATACCACAAGCGAAGATTTGAACCTCTGGTATAAATCGATACTCGATTCCCTCGGCCTGAACACCCGGATCGTCGGCGATATCCTGCCCTATTGCGGGGAATCGTTATCCGGTTTGCCTGTGCTGTGGATCGTGAGTTTCCCCGGCGAATACGGGCCGCTGGAGAACGTCGACAGAGAAAACGCAATAACCGATTATCTCGATAACGGGGGCAGGATGTTTATTTATGAAGGCTTGATAATCTTCTCGGAGACCATTTACCAGTATCTGCAATACGACTATACAACTTGTATCATCCCGCCGTTTGTTCATGTCGATGGATGCCCCGGCACCTTCGCCGAGGGACTCTCATTCGATTTTCCGGATTCGATGTCGGCGAGCTATCTAATGCCCATCGGCGATCCATCCGAAGTCGAAATGCTTTTAGATGAGGGACATGGATGCAGCTGTGTCGCGGTTGTAGTCAATAGACTCGGTTTCAAAGCCGTGGTAAACTCCCAGCCTTTGCATGAGTTGCTCGACGGCCCCGGCGGCACTAGGCTGCAATTTTTCGATCGCATGCTGAATTTCTTCGATGTACAAACGAGCCTGGATGAAACAGATCGGCCAATCGTCCCTGCTGATCATGTCATGCTGACCGCCTATCCCAACCCCTTCAACGCGGGGGTCAGGTTGAGTATCTCCCCGTCGGCTTCGGCAGGTAATACGATCGAGATCTATGATATCGCCGGGCGGTTGGTGCGTCGTCTCGCCGGAATCGGCACCGACATCGTCTGGGACGGCAAGAGTGCGGATGGAGAGCCGGTAAGCTCTGGGATTTATTTTGCCAGGGTAGCGAGCGGGCGAGCAGGATCTTCTTCAATAAAACTGACTTTGATGAAGTAGGTATATAGGGATTAAATAGATCCTCGATATCCATATAAATCGTAATCTTCTTTTGACAAACCTCAAAACATTTTATATAAATTGCTTGCAAAGAACTGGTAGGAAAGCCCGAACGATCTTCGCGGCTGAATGCAGCGAAATCGGCGGGTCTTAGGTGAAGGAGGCGCTATCGCCGCATTGCTAAAGGTTAATTTCTAAAGGATACCTATATGCTAAGAAAAAAACTGACCGTAAGTGTCTCGGTCGGCGTGATGGTCTTGGCGGTGGTGACGGGGATCGCCTTCGGCCAGGACCTGGTGGCTTTTGATCGGGCGAAAATCGCCGAGGTAAAGCTGAAATGCGATTTATCGGTGATAGCCAAGATCGATAGCCGGGCGATTGCCGTGCTTGAAAGAGGCCGTCTGGCCGGGCTTTTATCCATCGACGATAGCGCGCTTTTGCTGGAAGCCTCGACCGATATAAATCGATTATGGGTAGCGGGCTGTAAAATCGATTCTCCCGATCTGCCAGGGAAGCTCTTGCGAACGGAGAGATTCCAGCTACTTAAACTGCCCTTCGATCAGGCCGAAGAGCTGCTGAAAGCGGGATATTATTTATCCAAGTGTCGGCTAATCGATTTGCCGGCCGATCCGCTTTTCATCGTACAGGCCAAAATGCCGTCGCGGTCTTCGCTTATCGCCGATATCGATTCGCTGATGGCCCTGGTCTCGATCGATTCCGTGGAATCCTATTTGCAGCGTTTACAGGATTTCCAGACCCGTTATACCTGCACCGATTCTTTCTGGGTCTCGGGGCAGTGGATCGCCGATAAGTTCGCGTCATGGGGTTATGATAACGTCTCTTTCGAGGAATTCAATTCGCCGTTCGGCTGCGACTCGCGGAACGTAATCGTCGAAAAAATCGGAGATATTTATTCGGATAAATTTATCATAGTGGGCGGCCATTACGACGCGGTTGTATATGACGGCGGCGATCCGACTGTATTCGCGCCGGGGGCGGATGATAACGGCACGGGTACGGTTTTGGCTATGGAAATCGCCCGGGTTCTGGCCGACACGCCGTTCAGGAAAACGGTTCGTTTTATCGCCTTCGGAGCCGAGGAGCAGGGGCTTATAGGCAGCTGGTATCACGTGGCCGGGGTGTTGAATCGCGGCGAGGATGTCGAGCTTATGATTAACGCCGACATGATCGGCAACGTGGCGGACGATTACCTGAATTTCAATATCATGTGTAACGAGCGGGGATATCCCTACGGCCAGGTTCTGGGGGCTATTGCTGACGAGTATACGGTATTGATCCCGGAAATCGAGGTGGGTGAATTTTACGGCTCCGACCATTACCCGTTCGATCAAAGCGGATTCAGGACAGTTTATTCCGAGGAGGGAGATTTTTCGCCAAACTGGCATCGGCAGACCGATATTATCGAAAATGTCGATGTCCCTTACGCCTCGGATATCATCAGATCGAATCTCGGAATGCTATTGATCGCGCTGGACGCTCCCGTGCCGGTTGCTGGCCTGACGGCTTTCAATGCCGGCGATGGACATACCGCTTATTTGCAATGGGAATCGTCAGACGATATCGATGTAATCGGTTACGAGGTCTATGTCGGGACATCGGAGGAAGGTGTGGCGATCTACGACACGTCTTATGTCGCCGCGGATTCGGTTTACGGCCTGACCGAGGAACAAACCTATTATTTCGGAGTGGCGGCCATAACATCGGATGGCGGACGCAGCCTAATCGAAAATTTCGTCCAGTTCATTCCCCGGAGCATTCCGGG
>Ga0214473_10011733_pt1 | contig 10295 bp, 8 predicted proteins | sample RVTome_7_FD_203509 | JGI IMG/M metagenome (GOLD analysis project Ga0214473, IMG submission 203509) | Soil microbial communities from uranium-contaminated site in the Upper Colorado River Basin, Wyoming, United States - RVT98D197 | ecosystem: Environmental > Terrestrial > Soil > Contaminated >... | reverse complement strand
AAGGGGTTCTGCTCGGAACTGGTTGTTTCTCATTTATCCGCATCCTATGATTGACTCATCACATAAACTGTTAGAATCCCTTCTTGTCTGCCAGTCCAATTGCCAAAGACTTTATATTTTATCTCAAACTTGAATGGTAGGTGTGTAGAACATCTAGGCTCTGTACGCCACACCAGCGGAGCGACTTTAACTGGTGAATTTACAAAGAAAGGCATACCGTTATCGCATATAGAGATAATGTCTATGTCATTTTGATGTTGCCTATCTGTGGTTATGTATGGCTTAAGCCGTCTGTAAATTTCAGGTACTGCTATACCAGCCTCTTGTGGAACTTCAAGGTCTATTTGAAATATTGTCGCAACTGCTTCTCCAGTATTGGTAACAACTAAGTCGCATATTTTCTGCTCACGTAAATCCGTGCTATTGCTACGACGAAGAATTACGGTAATTTCGCTTATCCTAACCTCATTAAATGTAGCTTTTATAATTGGTGTCGCAATGGCTCTCCGAAACATGAATGTAGTATAAGTAAGAGTAAAAATAACAGCGATAGCTGACACGACAGTGAGCACCGATTGGAACTTGGCATATTGCAATGGATTTCCAACTAAAGAGCAAGGGCAAATAAAGGAATAGTAAATCCCTATAACTATTATCAGAATAGCCACAATTCCTGCCGTCCAGTAAATATTCCACCATCTTTTCATTTTATTCCTCTTGGCCCTCGTAATCGTGGTGCAGTTATAGCTTGTTTCTCTCTTGCCTCATCTCTAATTATATACTGTATCGCTCTAGTCCTATTGTCCCTACAGTTTATTTCATTGTCGCATGGCATTAGCCATATTAATATTGAGTCATCTTTCTTGGTCGGTTCCGTACTGATAATAAGCGGCGCAGGAACCCTCTGAAGATACCATGCAAGGTCCTACCGGGTGCTCCGGTGAGCAGACCTTGCGGAATAGCTTACAGTCGTCAGGAGTCTTTACGCCGCGCAGTATATCACCGCAGATACAACCCTTTGCCTCTCGGGCCGGCTTCAGGGTTACCGAGAAGGCTTGCTCGGCATCGAAACGCTCAAATTTTTTCCTCAACTTTAACCCGCTGGCTGGAACCACGCCTATACCCCGCCAATCGGCACTGCCAACTTGGAAAACGCTGTCCATGAGCTCCAGTGCTGTCTTGTTGCCTTCAAGATTAACTACGCGGCGATAGGCTATTTCAACCGTCGGCTTGCCGCTTTCGATTTGTTCCACCAGCATGGCTACGGACTGCAGAATGTCCAGCGGCTCGAAGCCTGAGACGACGCAGGCAACGCCGTAATCGCGAGGGATGAAATCGTAGGGACGTGAGCCGATTATGGCGCTGACATGTCCGGGACAGACGATGCCGTCCAGCTTGAGCTCACCCAAATCGAGGATGGCTTTCATTATGGGTGGACATAGCTTGGAAAGGCAGAGTACATAGAAGTTTTTGATTCCTTCCTTTTCCGCCAGAAGTATAGAAGCGGCGATGGTTGGCGCTGTGGTCTCGAAGCCGATGCCGATAAAGATGACTGACTGTGCAGGGTTGTCTCTGGCGATTTGTAGCGCGTCCTGAGTGGAATAGACTATACGGATGTCGGCTTCGCCGGCTCTGGCCTGTTGCAGGCTGGAGTAGCTGCCGGGTACCTTCATCATGTCGCCGAAGGTAGTGATGATGACATCAGGCAGATGAGCTAAAGCGATAGCCTTATCTATATCGGCATTAGCGGTGACGCATACCGGGCAGCCAGGGCCGGAGAGCATCTCGACGGTTGGAGGCAGGAGCTGGCGGATACCGTTCCTCATGATAGAAACAGTATGTCCACCACAGAACTCCATCAATCTGGTCGGTCTGGTAGATAGCTGCTTTATCCTGGATACCAGCTTTTTGGCCAGCTCAACATCGCGGTACTCGTCAATGAACTTCATCCAGGCTTGCCATCTCCTCCAGTATTTTCAATGTCTCCAGGGCTTCGGCTTCGTCAATGACGTTTATGGCGTAGCCGGTATGGAGTAATACATAGTCACCCACCCTGGCCTCAGGTGTGAGCATTATGCTTACCCGGCGCTTTACGCCGCCGATTTCCACTTCGGCTTCAATGCCTTCTATTGAAACAACTTTTACTGGAACAGCTAGACACATGGTTTTCCTTTCAACTGAAATTGGCGATGATGGCTTGACCCAGGGAGATGCCGCCGTCATTACATGGCACCTGTTTATGGATTAGCACAGCAAAGTCTGCAGCCTCAAGTAAAGGCACGACTTCTCTCAATAACAGACGATTCTGGAAGACGCCACCGCTCAAAGCTACTTGATTTATTCCTGTTCTATTGGCTATCAACTGGCACATCTCGCATATCATCTGAGCTACAGTGTTGTGAAACCTGGCTGATATTGTAGCTTTAGACACGCCTCGATACAAATCCTCGACTATAGACGAAAACAATTCTTTGAGATGGATGATGCTTACCCCATCGTTATCGATTATGGAATACGGATAGCCTTTATCGCCGACTTTATCGAAAGCATTATAGGCTGCCATCTCAAGCTCAATAGCTGCCTGGCCTTCATAGTCTATCTCAGTCCTGATGCCTATCAAGGCTGATACGGCATCGAAGAGGCGTCCCATGCTTGAGCAAAATGGTGAGTTGAGGCCGGTCTGAATTTGCCGATTGATAAGCTCGATTTCAACGGCATCGATCTGTTTCAGGAAGGCTAGTTTGTGGTTAAGAGAGTTCCCTCCTAGTAGCTTGAGAAGGTAACCTGCGGCGGTCCGGTATGGTTTCTTTATGGCGGCGGCTCCACCGGGCAAGGGCAAGTACTCAAGATGTCCCATTCTTTGGAAACCCTTGTAATCAGCGACCAGAAATTCACCTCCCCAGATGCGCCCGTCGCTGCCGTATCCCGTGCCGTCCAGAGCCACGCCTATGACCGGAGAATCTACTTCGTTGTCAGCCATGCAGCTAACGATGTGGGCGTGATGGTGCTGAACGGGAACGAGCTTAAGATGGCTGAACTGGCTGCCCAGCTCCTGTGCATATTTGGTGGAAAGATATTCGGGATGCAGGTCGTAAGCAATGGTCTCCGGCTCGATGCGAAAGAGCCTTTTATACAGAGACAGTGTATTCTCGAAATGCTCCAATGTTTCGAGGTTCTCCATATCGCCGATGTGCTGGCTGATGAATGCATAGTTGTCTTTGGTTAAACAAAAAGTATTCTTCTCCTCGGCACCACAGCCGAGTACCTGCTTAGCTTTAAAATTAAGGTGGGTGGGATAAGGGGCGTAGCTGCGCGCCCGACGGGTGAGTTGAGCCGTGCCTAGTTCTATGAAAGTCACGCTGTCATCATACCTGGCATATATATCGCGGTTGTGGACCAGAAAGTAGTCGGCAATTCCTGATAGCCGCCTGATTGCTTCATCGTTATCTTTGGCAATCGGCTCCTCGCTGATATTGCCGCTGGTCATGACCAATGGCAGCCCTATCTCTGTGAGCAAGAGGTGATGTAGTGGAGTGTACGGCAACATCACGCCGAGATATTTCAGGTTTGGGGCTACTGCCTGGCATACCGTAGACTCCTGCTTCCACTGCAGGAGCACAATTGGGCTCTGTGCTGATGTGAGCAGTTTTTCCTCCGCTTCAGATACCAGGCAATGTCTCCTGGCTTCCTCCATGTCCGCCACCATTATGGCCAGTGGCTTGAAGGGGCGCCTCTTTCTCCGGCGCAGCACTTTAACAGCCTTCTCGTTAGTAGCATCGCAGGCCAGGAGGAAACCGCCAAGACCTTTGATGGCCATGATTTTTCCATCTTTGAGAAGCTGGCTGGCAGCAGCAATGACGTCGGAGGTTTCTACATGGTTTCCCCTGTCGTTGAGCATCTCCAGCCTCGGCCCACACTTGGGGCAGGCGTTGGGCTGGGCGTGAAAACGGCGGTCCAATGGGTTATCATACTCTGCCTGACAGTCGGGGCACATTATAAAAGAGCGCATGGTAGTTTTGGGGCGATCGTAAGGGACATCTTCTATTATGGTGAAACGGGGTCCGCAATTGGTGCAGTTGGTGAACGGGTAATGATAGCGTCTGTCTTCAGGGCTGAAAATTTCCCTGAGGCAAGCCTGGCAGGTGGCGATATCCGGGGACACCGGCTGATACTTGCCTTCCTCGGCGATGCTGTGGCGGATTTCAAAGATCGTGTATTCTACCGGGGGGTGATAGGTAACGGAGATGCTTTCTATGTGAGCCAGCGGAGGCGTGTTGTTTTGAAGCTCGGACAAGAAGCTCTTAATGTCTTTGCTTTCACCCTGGACTTCGATTCTGACATCCTCGGAGGTGTTGCACACCCAGCCTTTCAGATTGTATTTGCTAGCTAGCTGGTAGACGAAAGGCCTGAAGCCAACTCCTTGCACTACGCCGCGAGCGCTGATTCGCGCTAATTCTAATATGCCAACTTTAGCCATAAGCAAATGAATTTTACTTTAGATAGGTGACTAGAGCAAATTCGAGGCCTCTTTTTTTCAGGTGCGTTTACACTTGCTTGACAGCAGTGGTATCTGGTGCTACGATAGCATCGTTATCCGAGGCACGATAGAATTATCATATGAACCACAAAGATATGACAGGCATCGCTATTATCGCTGATAGCATTGCCTGTATTCCGAAAGAACAAGCTGAGGGCTACGGGATTAAGATAATCCCGGTCAATATACTGTTCAATGGCCAGGTTTACCGAGACGTTATAGACCTGAGTTCGGCTCAGGCTTATGAGTTTTTGGAAAAAGCTCCCGAATTCTGGAAAAGTTCTGCGGCTTCCCCCGATGATTACCTGAGAGCCTACAGGGAACTCAGCAAGCATGCCCGGAGTATTCTGGTGGTCACCATATCTTCAAAGCTGAGCATGTTCTACACCAGTGCCCTGGATGCTAAGGAAATATTCAAGGATGAATCGCCTCAAATTGCTATTGAGGTTATAGATAGTGAAACTGCTGCCGCTGCTGAAGGTCTTATTGCGCTGGCAGCAGCTCGGGCTGTTGCTGAAGGCAAACCTTTTGATGAGGTCATTGCTGTAGCTAAAAAAGTTAAGGAGCGGGTGAAATTTCTTGGCCTTTTGGAAACCATTCGCTATGTTTACAGGACTGGAAGGATACCCAAGGTTGCTTCTGAAATAGGCTCTATGCTTTCCATTAAGCCCATTCTTACCGGTTCCAAAGGTCGTATCCATTTTGCTGCTGCTGCCAGGACTAGACAAAGTGGGGTTAAAAAAATGCTCCAGATAATGCGAAACCATATAGGTGATTCGGAGCCGCTTCATGTGGTGGTGATGCACGCTGACGCGATTGAAGAAGCCGAAAAGCTCAGGGAAAAAGTAGCCGCTGAGTTTAACTGCGTTGAGATTTTCATTACTGATTTAAGCCCCGTTATGGGTTATGCTACCGGGCGAGGGACACTGGCCCTGGCTTACTATAAGGAAGACAGCTTTGATTAATGAGGTCATAGCAGTAGTTCTGGGCTATCTAATAGGCTCCATTCCTTCAGCTTACATTATCGGCCGTTTGATGGGGAAGATAGATGTGCGCCAGGAGGGCGACGGACGAATAAGCGCAGCGGCTGTGCACAGGAAGCTGGGTGCTGTTCCATTTGTATTGGTTGTTCTGATGGATGTGGGCGCGGGGGTGCTGACTGTGTTGATTGCCAGTATGCTTACCGAATCTCAAATAGCAGTATTGATTGCCGGTTTTGCTGCGGTGGTCGGCCATAACTGGTCCGTCTTTTTGAAATTCAGAGGTGGAATGGGTGCCACGACAATTTATGGCGTGCTTGTTACCCTGGTATGGTGGCAGCTTTTGGCAGTGGCAGCAGCTGCCTTCATTCTCTTCCTTATCATGAAGCGAAAGAAATCAGGGCTGAGCACTGCAGTTTTAATTATTGCGTTATCTATTCTTCTTTTTGTCCAGAAAGCCCCCCTGATTCTAGTGATATATCCTTTCGTTCTGATCATGCTTATGCTTCTGAAGCGTTTCCAGATAAGTAAGACAGGTCCCCGATAACTCCAAATCAAACACCGACTTAGCCTCGGGATATTCAGTTATCTTGTACCACTTATGTCGTCGCCGCTAAATCTAATAACACTGGGTGTAAATTTGCAGGACTTCGTTTGGGTCACTTACAGGGCGCCCGTTGAATAGGACAGCCGTATCGGCAATAGCGTGAAATGCGCATATAGCCAGGTTTTCCTCCGTAACGCCCACGTCACGCAGCCTCATCGGATGGCCCACCTTTTTCATCAAATCTTCCACCGCGTCTGCTGCTGCCAGGGCAGCATCGCGCTCGGTCATACCGTGGATGTTTACGCCCATAACCTGTGCTACCTGTGCCAGCTTGTCATTAGCATGGTCCGCGTTATACCGCATTACCTTGGGAAGCACTATGCCGCAGGCTGCTCCGTGCGGTACATGGTGTAGTGTGCCAACAGTATGTGCCATGCCATGTGCCAGCCCGACCTGGGCAATGGTGAATGCCCATCCTGCCATAGTAGCTGCTAACTGCAAATTGAGCCGTGCCTTTTCATTCTTACCATCGGCTACAACGAGCGGTAGATTCTCATTGATCAGGCGTATAGCCTGCAATGCCTGACCGTCACAAATCGGATTTGCCATAGTGCTGGTCATAGCCTCAATGGCATGTGTCATGGCATCCATGGCAGTACTAACAGTCATATCTTTGGGCAGGGACATTGTGAAGCGCGGGTCCAGAATAGCCACGTTAGGCATGATTTTTGTATCTACAATGAAGAGCTTACGTCCGGCACTCTTGCTTGTGAGGACAGCCACATTTGTTACTTCGCTGCCGGTTCCCGCTGTTGTTGGAATGGCGATGTGCGGGGTTTGAGGCTCAGTGAGCACCAACATGTTAAGATGATCATTCGCCTTGCCGCCGTTCTTTAAGGTTACACAGACCCCTTTGGCGGTATCTATGACACTGCCGCCGCCCACGCTTACGATACAGTCCGCCTCGAGTTCGCGTGCCACGGTAGTAGCCGCATCCACTGTTTCCAGGTCGGGGTCCGATGGGATATTGTCATAGATGCCCACACAGAAGTCCACGAGGGCGTCTTTAACCAGCTGGGCAAGCCCTGCTTTCCTGACCCCGGGATCGGTAAGAATCAAAGCCCTGCGGCAGCCAAGATCTGCAATCGCCTTGTAGATTGCGCTCAGAGCTCCGTGTCCGGCGATTACAGTAGTCGGGCAATTATATGAAAAACCATCTATCTTCTTATAGTCCGACATAAGCTGGAAGGACATGTTTGTCTTATGGTCGGCAATGGCCACCACATGTATTCTCTTGACCTGGGTATATTCGTGTAAACCGGCGAGGCCAAATTCGCGTCCCACACCTGACTGCTTATACCCGCCGAAGGGGCAGAAATCGGCCAAGACGTGGTAATTGTTAATCCACATGGTTCCGGTACGGACTCCTCTCGCCATGCGCTCCGCCCTAGCGGTGTTGGTGGAAAATACTCCACCTCCCAGGCCGTAAATCGAGTCATTGGCAATGGCGACCGCTTCTTCATCACTGTCGAATTTTATTACACAGGCGACCGGGCCGAAGATCTCTTCCTGCGCGATACGCATCTTGTTGTTTACGTTGGCAAAGATGGTGGGAGCATAATAGTACCCGCCTCTGATTCCTGAAACCTCGACGCGCTTGCCGCCGGTGATAAGCTCCGCGCCCTCCTCCTTCCCCAGCTTAACGTAACCTTCAACCGTAGCTAATTGCTGTTTGCTGATAAGAGGCCCCATGTGAGAGGTAGGGTCCATCTGGTATCCGATGCGCAGAGATTCGGCCCGTTTTTTCATCTTGTCGAGAAACTCATCGTAGATCTTTGATGAGACTAATACGCGCGTGCCTGATTCGCATAATTGCCCCTGGTGTAAGAAAGTGCCGAAGACGGCGCCCTCCACGGCCAGTTCCATATCCGCATCGTCAAGTATGATATTGGCCGACTTGCCGCCGAGTTCTAGTGTAACTTTTTTCACCGTATTGGATGCCAGTCTCATGATTTCACGCCCGACCTCCGTGCTGCCGGTAAAGGCTATCTTGTCCACATCAGGGTGGGTACAGAGAGTTTTGCCCAGCTCTCCTCCCGGTCCAGGGATGACATTTATCACCCCGTTGGGAATGCCTGCCGCTTTCGCGGCTTCTGCCGCTATAAGCGCGGTGAGAGGGGTATACGAAGCCGGTTTCAAAACGATAGTATTCCCCATTATGAGAGCCGGGGCGATTTTCCAGAAGGCAATTTCCAGCGGGAGGTTCCAGGGAATAATCCCCACGCATACTCCAATCGGCTCCCTGCGGATAAATTCACGGCCCGGCGCAAATACATTGCCTGAGACCGGGATCTCCTCCTCCCAGGGAAATTTTGTGGCCGCTAAAAGACACAGGTTGCGCAATAATCCGATGGTCAGCAAGGGCGCGTACCTGGCGTATGATATGGTGCGGCCTGACTCCATGCATTCAGTTGCGGCCAGGCGCAGACCCTGCTGTGCTACCTGGTCGGCAAAATCCTGGATTTTTGCTATTCGGGCTGATGGGGTAAGTCCGCTCCAGTCCCCTTTGTCGAAAGCCTTGCGCGCTGCCGCTATAGCCCTTTCTGCATCCGCCTTTCCTGCTTGCGCTACTGTGGCTATAGGAGCTTCAGTGCCGGGGTCGATTGTCTCGAAGGTCTTTCCGTCTGCAGCATCGACGAATTCGCCATTGATGAACAGCTTATATTGCTCCATTTGAACCCTCCGTATAGTTTATTTTTCTAAGTGTCAGATCAAATCTTAATGTCACTGACACCGAAGCCATCCCACTCGCCTATAGGTTTGCTTGATTTGAGCACGAATCCTTTTCTTCCCTCTTCGTCCACATATGAAATCGTTACTTCACCAACAAGTTGGTAAGTATCGGGATTGATAACGAATGTAATGCCTTCTAATTCTATGGTCAAATCCGTATCAAGGGTATTGTCCACGCGCAGGCATAGAGAGGCATCACAGCATCCGCTAAAATTGGTATCAATGCGAATAGGCTGATGTATACCTTTATCGGCTAGAAATGTCTTGATGGCCTGGATTGCGCCCGGCTCCAACTTGATTATGGAAATATCTCTTTTTACTCCTTCTTGTACTATCAGGTCCAATTTAGCACCTTGTATAGCGGGTTGTAAGAGGGTGTTTTTGCCAGCACTAAAAACTTTGAATGCAGGTATTATTCAGATGCGTATTTGCCGTTTTTGAGGGCTTCGACTATTCCCTGTTTTGCGGAGTGATAGGCCAGATAGATGGCGCTTGTGATGGCTTTGGCCTTGCTGCGGCCATGAGCGACGACGATGTTCCCTTCCCTGCCCATGAGACATACTCCGCCGTATTCTTTGTAGTCCAGGTTTTTAACAGTCGCATTCAGTTGTGTATATTGGGCTAATGCGGCACCAGTGAGGTAACGGTCGATTTGAGCAGCCTGTCCCAATTCCAATAAATTCTGGATAACTTGCGAATATCCCTCTATAGTCTTACACAACACGTTACCGGTAAAGCCGTCAGTAACAATTACGTCAGCTTTCCCCTGCAGGACGTCAAAACCTTCCATATTGCCGATGAAGTTCAGGTCTGTTTTTTTAAGGAGCTGGTGTGCCTCCTTGGCCAAGGTGTTGCCTTTAAGTTCCTCTGAGCCAATATTTAATAATCCCACTCGTGGTGAGCTTATATCGATAACCTTTTCAGCTAGAATGCTGGCGAGCTGGGCGAACTGAACCAGAAAGATGGGGCGACAGTTGACGTTAACTCCGCAATCGATGATTAAACTCGGTTGTGGTTGGTTGAGGTAGACTACGGCGCATAATGCCAACCGCTCGATGCCCTCTATCGCCTTCAGGTTGAGAAATGAAGCGACTACTGTGGCCCCCGTGCCGCCTGCTGAGACGAAGCCGTCGGCAATACCATCTTTTACCAGTCTGACTCCGACTACTACTGACGAATTCGGCTTATTCTGGACTCCCTGTACTTGGTCCTCATCTTGCTCGACGACCTGGCTAGCCTCGATAATGCTAATGTTTTGTTTTCTCGAATAACGCCGAAGCAGCATCTCGAGTACGGTTTTATTGCCCACCAGAGCGATATCTATCGGAAACCCTCTAGCTGCTTCAATGGCTCCTTTAATTACTTCACGGGGAGCATAGTCACCGCCCATAGCATCTACGGCAATTAGCAATTTGTTTACCTCGTCTATCAAAAACTC
>Ga0214473_10011732_pt1 | contig 10295 bp, 7 predicted proteins | sample RVTome_7_FD_203509 | JGI IMG/M metagenome (GOLD analysis project Ga0214473, IMG submission 203509) | Soil microbial communities from uranium-contaminated site in the Upper Colorado River Basin, Wyoming, United States - RVT98D197 | ecosystem: Environmental > Terrestrial > Soil > Contaminated >... | reverse complement strand
TCCACAGACCTTGCGGCCTGAAATGAAACAAGTCCCGTGCCAACCGATCGAAGAGCCGATCATACCGGCAACGATACGTTTTATAAGGTGGATATATCAGGAAGTCTATCGTGCCTCCGGGGGATCCAGGAAGAGGAACGCCATAATGGCACGGACAGGATGACGATTCGTGCCATTATGGCGCGGTGACCTGGAGGGGTCAGCCGAGCCCGTACTCCTTGACCTTGCGGTGGAGGGTACGCAGGCCGATGCCGAGGAGTTTCGCCGCCATGGTCTTGTTCCCCGCCGTCTGGACGAGGGCGGCGCGAATGGCGTCCCGCTCCATCTCGCCAAGGGTGCGGGAGGCGGGCAGCGGGATCGGCCCGGCGGACGTCGGCGGGAGTTCCGCCCGCGCCACCTCGGGGGGGAGGTCATCGGGGCCGATCGTCTCCCCCGGCGCGACGAGGGTCGCGGTCTCCAGGGCGTTTCGAAGCTGGCGGACGTTCCCGGGCCACCGGCAGGCGAGCAGGCTTTTAAGCGCCGCCGGGGAAAGCCGCTTCGGGGGAAAGCCGTTCTCCTCCCCGATCAGCGCGAGGAAGTGATCGCACAGTTTCGGTATGTCCTCGCGGCGTTCCCGCAGCGGCGGGACGACGATGTTGAAGACGTTCAGCCGGTAATAGAGGTCTTCCCGGAACGCTTTCGCCTCCACCCTTCCTTTCAGGTCCTGGTTCGTCGCCGCGATGATCCGCACGTCCGCGTGGATCACCAGCGCACCGCCGACCCGCATGACCTCCTTCTGTTCGATGGCGCGCAGGAGCTTCGACTGGATCGCCGGGGAGACGTCCCCGACCTCGTCGAGGAAGAGCGTCCCCCCCTCGGCGTTCTCGAACTTCCCCGCCCGGGAGGCGGTCGCACCCGTGAAAGCCCCCTTCTCGTGGCCGAAGAGCTCGGATTCGAGGAGCGTCTCCGGGATCGCGGCGCAGTTGAGCGGCAGGAAGGGCCGGTCGGCGCGGGGGCTCAGGCCGTGGACCCCCCGGGCGACCAGTTCCTTCCCCGTGCCGCTTTCCCCGGTGACCAGGACGTTCATCCGGGTCGGGGCGACCAGCCGGATCTTCCGCAGTACCTCTTCCATCGCGCGGGAGGACCCGACGATCCCGTCGATCCCGAGCGGTCGGCCGGTCTCCTCGCGGAGCCGCTCGATCTCCCGGCGCATCCCGCGCTCCTTGAGCGCCTTGAAAACCGCCGCCCGCAGGCGGGGGATCTCCACGGGCTTGAGGAGGAAATCCGAGGCGCCCGCGCGCACCGCCTCGATCGCCCCCTCGACGGTGCCGTAGGCCGTCAGGATGACCACCGGGACGTCCGGGATCTTCTTCGTGACGTGCCGGAGCACCTCGAGGCCGGTCAGGCCCGGCATCCGCAGGTCGGTGACGATCACGTCCCCCCCCTCGGCTTCGATCCGCGCCAGGCCTTCCCGCGGATCGGCGAACGGGAAGACGTCGAAACCGTCCCGACGCAGGGCGGCCAGGACGCTTTGCAGGCTGTCGGCGTCGTCGTCGAAGACGAAGACGCGCCCCTTCTCCTTCGGATTCATCGATGCTCCCCCGGCGGCAGCGCGAGCGGCAGGCGGCCGGGGAACATCGCCCGGAACTGCTCCTCGAACGGGAGCGCGACGGTCATCGTGGTCCCCTTCCCCTCCCGGCTGCGGACGTAGACCGCCCCGCCGTGCTGCCGCGCGATCTGGCGGACGATCGGAAGCCCCAGCCCGCTTCCGTTCTTCCGGGTGGTGAAGAAGAGGGTGAAGATCCGGCGGCGGTCGGAGGACGGGATCCCGCGGCCGTTGTCATGGATCGCCACGTAGGGACGCCCCGCGCGCACTCCGGTGGTCACGCGGATCACCTTCTCCTCCTTCTCCACCGCTTCCTGGGCGTTCAGGAGGAGGTTGAGGATCGCCTGCTTCAACAGCTTCTCGTCGGCCAGGATCGGCAGCGGCGTGGGGTGGAGCTTCGCCTTCAGGGTGACGCCGCGGTGCGCGAATTCCATCTCGATGAACCGGAGCGTCTCCGAAAGGATCCGGTTGAGGTCGACCGGGGCGAGTTCCATCGCCGGCGGCCGGGCGAAGCGCAGGAACCCCGAAAGCGTGTCGTTCAGCCGCTGGGTGACCTTGAGGTTCGCGCGGGCGAGGGAGAGCAGGTCCTCCTTCTGCGGGACGCTCCGCTCCGGCAGCTCGGAGAGCATCTCCTCGAGGAGCTGCCCGTTGATGTAGAGGGAGTTCAGCGGGTTGCGGATCTCGTGGGCCAGGCCCGCCGCGACGGCGCCCAGGTCCGCGAGCTTATTGCGGGTTCTCGTTGCCGGCACGAGGACGATTCTACATCAATTAGACTTCGGCTGCGCCGCCTCGGAGAGGGGGCTCCGTTCGTGGCTCGCCGTGCGGTGAACCTGCACGGCTGCCGGCCTCACTTTGCCCCCCGTTCTTCCTACGGCGGGGGTACCCCAGGGAGTGGAGTTCGTCCGGGAGTGGGGCGCCCCCCTCCTGCGGCGACTCCGCCGAAGTCTTCCGTCGCGTGCGCCTTCCGCACCGTGTTATCGCAATTGTCCTACGGAGCCCCCCTGTATCGTGCGTTCGTCCATCGCCACCCTGAAGGGGCATCACCGGCGTCGCGCTGCCTGTTCCGCCGGCGAGAGCGGTTTCGCCGTCGCGGGCTGCCGCGGCACAATACTCCCCATCACGCGCGGAGGAGCGACGACGGTCCGTCCGACTCCAGCGGACGGCCGCAACGCCGCAAGCGGCGGCACGGACATGTCACGGGAAAACCGGACCTGGAAGTCGATCAGTGCAGGCGGCACCTGCGCTGCCTGCATCAGGGACGTGACCTCGATCCGAACGAAGTTCCCAACGTCGCGGGTCAAAAAGTCGAACCCCGGCCGGGTCGCCAGCACGACCGCGTCGAAATCAATGGCCGGATCTCCAGACCCCAGATTCCGGAATGGGTACTGAACCAGGTCGAGAAAGGTGGGGACGGCCGACGCGAAATCGAGGAGGTTGACAAACACATCGATGTCGGCCGAGACGATCAAGGCGTCGCTCGGCACAACCGGCTGCTCAGTGGCCCCGTCGAGTGGGAATGTCAAAAAGGCGCGGAACTCCGGGAGATCGATGTCGAAGCTGTCGATCCCGAACAGGACGGTCGGGGGTCCGCGCCTGACGGAAAATATGGAAAGGACCGGGTCAAAGGCGATGTCCCCGTCCGACGCAAGGTCGCTCAGGATTTCCACAGTGATGGGTGTCGTCGAAGGTGGCACCGTGTAGGTCACGGTCAGTAGCGGGGCGGTTGCATCGCTCGTGTCGTCGAGGCCCACCAACCCTGGCCCGGTGATGACCCGATCGTCCCCGCCTCCCCCGCAGGCGGCGAGGAACAACGAAAGGACGCCCACGAGCCCGAGGATCCAGATTTTCCGCATCGCCGTTCCCCCCTTGGTCGCCGTTTTCAGATATTTGTCTATTTGACGCTCCCAGGGGAAAAAGAATTCAGCCTTGGACGCAGGAAGCCCGCGTCCCCCCCCCCTCCGCCGGCCTGCTATAATTAGGCGTATATATCCAATACCCCTTCTGGAAAGGCGAACCGTTGTCCCGGAACCTCGATCCGGAGGAGCCCTCGGGGTTCCCCTGGAAAAAACTGCTGCTGATCGGGATCGTCGCGGGGCTCTTCTTCGTCCTCGGGGCGGGGACCGGGATCGCCCTCCTGGCGAAGTTCGGCGATTTCCCGGCGATCGAGTCGGCGGCGGCGTACCGGCCCAGCGTCACCTCGAAGATCTTCGACCGGAACAACCGCGTCGTCGGCGAGATCTACCTCGAGAAGCGGAACGTGGTCCCCTTCAAGGCCATCCCGCCGCACGTCGTCAACGCCTTCGTCGCGGCCGAGGACGCGAACTTCTTCCGGCACAAAGGCGTGGACTACGTCGCCATCGCGCGGGCGATCTTCAAGGACGTCCTTTCCGGGGGGTTCGCGCAGGGTGCGAGCACGATCACGCAGCAGACGGTCAAGTCCCTCTTCCTGACCCCGGAAAAGAGCGTCGGGCGCAAGCTGAAGGAGTTGATCCTCGCCTACCGGATCGAGAGGAAACTCTCCAAGGAGGAGATCCTCTACCTCTACCTGAACCAGATCTACCTCGGGGACGGGGCGTACGGCGTGGAGGCGGCGGCGCAGACCTACTTCTCGAGAGGGGTCTCCACGCTCACCGTCGCCGAAGGGGCGCTCCTCGCGGGGCTGGCCCAGGCGCCCACCCGCTACTCGCCGCGGGGCCACATCGACAAGGCGAAGGCCCGGCAGCGATACGTGCTGCGGCGCATGGCGGATGTCGGGTTCATCGACAAGGACGTCGCGGAGAGGGCGTACGAGGCGCGCCTGGCGTTGGCGCCGCCCTCCACCTTCCGCTCGAAAGCCGCGTACTTCCTCGAGCATGTCCGCAACTACCTCACGGAGAAGTACGGCACCGATGCGATGTACCGGAGCGGGTTCAAGATCTACACGACGATCGACGGGAGGCTGCAGGAGGCGGCGTACGACGCCGTGACGCAGGGCGTGCGCCGGATGGAGGAGGCGAACCGGTACAAGGGGCTCCAGGGTGCGTTGCTGTGCATGGACCCCGGCACGGGAGGCGTCCTCGCGATGGTGGGCGGCGTCGACTTCGCCGCCTCGCAGTTCAACCGGGCGCTCCAGGCGCGGCGGCAGCCGGGCTCCGCCTTCAAGCCGGTCGTCTACGGCGCCGCCCTCGACAAGGGGAAGACGGTGGTCTCCATGGTCGACGATTCGCCGATCGAGTTCGCGAAGAGCGAGACGGAGATGTGGAAGCCGAAGAATTACGACGGAACGTTCCTCGGCCCCATACCGCTGATCGAGGCGCTGGCCAAGTCCCGCAACCTGGCGACCGTCAGGCTGCTGAACGAGATCGGCGTGGACACGGCGATCCGGATGGCGCGGGACCTCGGCATCCAGTCGCCCATCGAGCGGAACCTCTCCATCGCCCTCGGGTCGTCCGGGGTGACGCCCCTCGAGATGGTCACCGCGTACTCGACCTTCGCCGGCGGCGGACTGCGTCCGACGCCGTTCTTCATCCGTGAGGTGCAGGACGGGCGGGGACACGTGCTGGAACGGACCGAACCGAAGGTCGTGCAGGCGATCGCCCCGGAGACCGCCTACCTCACGATACGGTTGATGCAGGAGGTTCTGCGCACGGGGACCGGCGCCTCGGCCTCCAGGCTCTCCCCGATCCTCGCGGGGAAGACGGGGACGACGAACGAGAACACGGACGCATGGTTCATCGGCGGGTCGCCGGACCTGATCGCGGGGGTGTGGGTGGGATTCGACACGCCGGCGTCGCTGGGGGGGCGCCAGACGGCGGCCTCCGTGGCGCTGCCGATCTGGGCGCAATTCATCGGGCGGGCGCTCGGCGACGTTCCCGCCAGGGAGTTCCCCGCCCCCGCGGGAATCACCTTCGCCCGCGTCGACCCGGCGACGGGAAAGTCCCTCACGCCGGGAAGCGGCGAGGGCATGACGCTCCCGTTCAAATTGGGCACGGTGCCGGAGACCGGAGGCCCCGCCGGGAAACCCTCTTCACCCCGCCGGGGACCGGGAGACGACCTGCTGTAGCCGCCGGCGCCGAAAGCGAGGTGTCGGCATCGTTCGACGCCGCGACCGGAAGTACGGCGGGCGGGATCAGCGGCGGGCGATCACGACCATCCTCTCCGCGCCGGCGGTGAAGGGGGCGCCGTCGAGGGAACCGTGGACGGCCGCGACGCGCATGCCCGCGCTGCAAAGCATATTCGTCAATTCATCCTCCGAGTAGATCCGTACGTCGAAGGCGGAAGAGATGCGGATCCCGTCCGACCGCAGGAGCGTGTGCTCCGCACGGGCGCGCCGGGTGTCCCGGTCGAAGCGCACGCGCATGGACAACTCTCCCGAGGGCACCGTCACCGTCTTCTCCATGTCCTCGTCGCCCGAGAGCCCCTTCTGGGCGTTCCGCAGGTCGAGCAGCAACGCCCCGCCCTCCTTCAGGCTGCGCGCCACGTTCGCGAGCACGCGCTGGTTTTCCTCGTCGCAGAAATAGCCGAAGGAAGTGAAGAGGGAGAGACACGCGTCGAACGCCCCCGGGCGGACGAAGGTCCGCATATCCTCCCGCACCCACGTGACGCGGGCCCCCTCCCGCCTGGCGCGCTCCCTCGCAAGGCCCAGCATCTTTTCGGAGAGGTCCACCCCGGTGACGCGGTATCCCCGGAGGGAAAGCGGGATGGCGTGCCGTCCACGGCCGCACCCGAGGTCCACCAGCGACGCCCCCGGCGGCAGCGGCAGAAGCTCCACCACCCGGGAAACCTCCTCCTCGGGATCACGCTCCAGCGGACCGAACAGATCCGGGTATCGCTCGTCGAAGATCGTTTCGTACCAGGGACGGGGCATCGGCACACCCCCTTTCGGGACAAAAACCGCTACGGGCGATCGACCGGGGCGGCATGCTGGAGCGGACGGGCAACCCTTTCATGGTAGCACCCGCTACCGTGGGAGGACACTCCTTCGCGAAGGTCCTTCGCGAAGGTCACGTCCCGTCCCGGAGCCGTTCGGCGAACTCCCGCGGGAGCCCCGCCTCGATCACTTTCCGTCGGGCCGCCTCGACGTCGTACGGCACGCGGACCCAGGTCACCGTCCCCTCGACGGTATCGAACAGCAGGAAGGAGGCGTCCCGGTCGCGGTCCCGCGGCTGCCCGACGCTCCCCGGGTTGAGGAGCGCCCGCTCTCCCGGCAGAAGCCGGAACATCTTCGCGGGGACGGGCTCCACCCGGCCGTCCGCCCGCCGGACGAACCCGCCCGCCGCGTGGGTGTGTCCGAAGAAGATCGGCCCCGTCGCCACGGACGCGAAGAGGGTCGAAAGTTCCTGCGCGGCGTGGTCGGTGGAGTCGACGTACCGGCCCGGCTCGCTCGGGGCGCCGTGGACGAGCAGCGCGCCGCCCTCGATGACGCGCTGGACGGGAAGGCGGGAAAGGTAGTCCCGGCCCTCCGGGGAGATCCGGTCCCGCGCCCAGAGGGCCGCCTTCCGGGCCGCGGCGTGGAAGTTCCGCCCCGTGGCGCGCTCGCAGGCCACGGCGTCGTGGTTTCCGGAAACGCCAGCCGCCGCGTTCGCCATCGCCCAGCGGACGCACTCTTCCGGCTGGGCGTTGTACCCGACGAGGTCACCGAGGTGGTAGATCCGGTCCGGCGGGCGGCGGGCGAGCTCCGCCCCGACGGCCGAGAGGGCGTCGAAGTTGGCGTGGATGTCCGAGAGGATGGCGACGTTCAAGCGAGGACGGCCGCGGCCCTCCCAAGCCCGGGCGGGAGCGCCCGGACGGTCCGTTTCCTGGCCGAATATTCCCGGACGAGGTCCATGAAGATGTCGAGCTCGTACCGCCGGTCCGCCCGCGTTCCGTCGAAGTAGAAGACCCGGACGGGCAGGCCGTCGCAATCGCGCGAAAGGCGCGGGTAGATCGCCTCCGAGACGATCCCGTTCATGCAGGAGAACGGGTTGATGTCCAGCACGCCGTCGGCCCCCTTCCGGTGCAGGTAGACCGTCTTCGCCACCGAGAGGAGCATTTCCCCCAGCGTTCCTTCGGGAACGAGGTACGGCCGCGCGAGGTCGAGCACCTCGCGGATGTCGTCGGCCTCCTCGTAGCCCCGGAAGTCGTCGCCGAACACCCCGTACAGTTCCCGCTCGTCCTTGTGCTGGAAATGCCACTTCATGCGCGCGCCGAACATCTCGAAGGTCAGGTGCTTGCGGAAGCGCTTCAGCAGGTGGATGTGGGAGGCGTTGGTGTACCAGAGCCATTCGCTCACGTCGGAGATCCAGCACTCCCCCCCCGCCTCCTCGACCTTGCGCACGACGTCGTCGTTGCTGAACGTGTTGAGCCGGCAGAAGATCTCCCCCACGACGCCGATGAGCGGGCGGGGATCGGAGAAGTCGGCCGGGACGTCGCGCAGCATCCTCCGTCCGCGGACGAGGGATTCCTTGACGCGGGCCATCCGCTCCTTCGGGTTCTTCCCGCGGGATTCGACCGTGGCGCAGAGGTCGGACAGCGCCGCCTGGTACGCCGCGTCGGACGCCCCTTTCTCCAATTCATACGGACGGGTCCGCAGCAAAAGCTTCGTCAGAAGCTCGCCGGCGATCATCGCCCTCCACGCCGTGCGAAGAAGCTCGTCCGCATGCTCCCCGATCCCGCTGTACCCGTCCGCGCACGTCGGCGAGACGACCGTGACGCCGTCGAACCCCATCTCCTTCAGGACCCCCTTGATATAGGGGCCGTACTGGCCGAAACGGCACGGTCCGTCCGAGGTGGGCATGAAGAGCGCCATCCGGTCGGCTTTGATCCCGCCGTGCACGAGAAGTTTCAGCGCGTCCCCCAGCGTCACCTTGAGGGGAAGGCACTCCTCGCCGGAGGAGTGGCGTCCCCCGAGAACCATCGTCTCCTCGTCGGAGGGCGGCATCGATTTCGCGTCGATCCCCACGGAGCGGAACGCGGCGGCGATGACGCGGACCCCCGCCTCCGACATCGCGGGGAAGAAGACCGTCCTGCCGGACAGCGGCGAACCGCTCACTGCTGCGCCCATGGGCGGAGCACCCCCTTGCTGTCGAGATAGGCCTCGCACCGGGTCACATACCCGGCGTCGTTGCCGTGGCCGTCGAACTGCAGCGTCAGGTACGGGGCGCCGGACGCCCTCGTGATGAAGTGTCGCACGAAGGAGTCGGGGCCGCACTTGAAATTCGTGATGTAGATCATGTGGAATTTCGGCCGGTTCCGGCACCATTTTCCCGCGGCGATGATCTTGCGCCCGTAATTCCAGAACATGTTGTCGTTCACGTCCCGGATGTCGATGTCGTCGACGGGAAGGAAATCGATCGGGATGACGTTGCCGCCGTACTGGTCCCGAAGCTTCGCCGGTATGTTCAGGTTGACGTCCCGGTCGTAGAGGTTGTACGGGCGCCCCAGCAGGACGATCGCGTCCGCCCCCGCCTTCTCGACCCGATCGATCGCCTCCGCCCCCGCGACCTCGAGGAAACGGCCGAGCTTGGCCTGTTCGCGGTACCCGTCGCGGATCCCCTCACGGATCTCCTTCCTGGAGACGCCCAGCGGCCCGAAGCAGTCGAACAGGTCCTCCACGATGTACTTCTCTCCGTCGCGGAACCGGACGGTGGGCGAGAGCAGCTTCTGCCGCAGCTCCTTCTCCCACTTGGGGACGGCGGCCACGACGAACGGCAGCGTCTGCCCCCAGGGACAGAATTGCGACGCCGGGTGGGTGTGGGCCGTCTCCGAGTTGATCACGTTCGGCAGGAAGAGGAAGTCGACGCCGGAGGCCAGCAGCGCTCCCACGTGCCCGTGAGCCACCTGGATCGGGTAGCATGGCTCCGCGACGGTCCGCTCGAACCCCTCGCGGGCGATCGCCTTGTCGGTGCGCGGCGATACCTTGACGCCGAACCCCATCCGCGTGAGGACCCCCTTCCAGAAGGGGAACCGCTCGTGGAAATACATCGCCCTGGGGAACCCGACGGTCCCGCGCGCCCCGCTCGCGGGGGTCTCCGCGACGAGCCGGTCGAGCCACTCGATCCGGCGCGCCACCAGGTCGTCGATCACCGGTTTCGTGCCGGTGCGTGCGGCCTTGCGGTACTTCTCGGAGCACTTGTCGCCCCAGTAGGTGCGGCTGTCCCCGATCAGGATCTCCTGCATGTCGCAGTAGTTGCTGCACCCCTTGCAGACGAATTCCCGCCGCCGGTAGTCGACCTTCGAGAGGTCGAAGCCGCGGAAGGTCGTGGGCTCCTTCGTCGCCCGGACCTTGTCCCGGGCGAGCAGCGCCATCCCGATCGCCCCGATCACCCCGTTGTGCGGCGGGACGATGATCTTGCGGCCCAGGACCTGGGAGAAGGCGGCGGCCACCGCGTCGTTGTACGCCGTCCCCCCCTGGAAATAGATCGTCTCGCCGATCTTCCGGCCGCGCACCACGCGGTTCAGGTAATTCATGACGACCGAGTACGCCAGTCCCGCCACGAGGTCGTGCTTCCGCGCGCCACGGTAGAGATAGTTGTTCAGGTCCTGCTCCATGAATACGGTGCACCGCTCCCCCATCCGGACGGGGGCGTCCGAGGAGAGAGCCATTTCCGCGAACTCTCCCTTGATCCGGATCCCGAGGCGCTCCGCCTGCTCCTCGAGGAACGACCCGGTCCCGGCGGCGCACGCGTCGTTCATCGCGAAATCGGTGACCACGCCGTTTTCGAGGCCGATGAACTTGGAGTCCTGCCCGCCG
>Ga0214473_10011731_pt1 | contig 10296 bp, 7 predicted proteins | sample RVTome_7_FD_203509 | JGI IMG/M metagenome (GOLD analysis project Ga0214473, IMG submission 203509) | Soil microbial communities from uranium-contaminated site in the Upper Colorado River Basin, Wyoming, United States - RVT98D197 | ecosystem: Environmental > Terrestrial > Soil > Contaminated >... | reverse complement strand
GCAGCCATTGCGGCTGCTCTTGCGACCGCCATAGAAACCCCAAGTATCGCGTTCGCGCCGAGTTTGCCTTTATTGGCTGTCCCGTCCAACTGAATCATCAGTTTGTCTATCTGACTCTGGTTTGCAGGGTCAAAACCGATTAAATGAAGCGCTATGACATTGTTGACATTTTCAACAGCCTTCAGCACACCTTTGCCGCCGTAACGCTTTTTATCACCGTCGCGCAGCTCGATCGCTTCATTTTCCCCCGTAGATGCGCCTGATGGCACTGAAGCCTGCGCCGTAATACCATTATTAAGCGTACAAAATACACGAATCGTAGGATTGCCTCGCGAATCGAGAATTTCCATTGCCTTAACTGATGTAATTTGATTTCTCATAAAACTCTCCTAAATATTCTTCCGTTATTATTTGACCGATTTATCTAACCCCGTTTTTCAAAAGATTCCTTAATTTCCTCGAGACTAATAAGGGTACAATCAAACCTGCTTAATTCGCCGGCAACCTGCTCGGAGTGCTTCTTTCGCTTTTCCAATGCCGCTTCAATAGCGCCTTGTGTCGCCGCAAGCGTCCGTTCAAATTGCTCATTTAGTTCCGCACGGAACCGAATGAAACTTTGGTCGAGATTCTGGAAAACAGCCCACCGCAGATTTTCCACGTTCTGCATTACAAGCTCGTCAATTTGTTCAACCGCTGATTTCATTAACTGTGATTTTCTGATTCCGTTCGGCAGTAATTTGCTCAAAATACCCCGTGGTATCCTGCGAAAGGAACCAAACCATCTGTGACTGACCCAATATGGCTGGCGAAACATTTCAAAGTCCTGTACCATCTGAGTTTCCTGATAAGGAATATCAAATAGTTCTGCCGCAGTATGGCGAATAGAACCAATTAAGTGATTTAGCCTCTCGCGATGAGGTTGCAGGCTCTGCCGCATCTTATTTTGAAAGGCCTCTGTGCTTTTACCCATCTCGTGCTCGAAAAAGCCGGGGATTACATCGGCAAGCGCCTTTTCTATCGCCTCCTCGCTCAACTGTTCCGGGTCAAGCTTTGAAAAAGTTTCTTCAATAACCCCTTTCAGATAAGACTTTGTCTTTTTACGAAGCTGTTCGGCATGCTCTTCCAAAAACTCGTGTGCTCGTTTCTTGTCGCCTTCAAGGATATCTATTTCCGACAGTTTCGATTGACTCAGTTCTTCAAGCTTGCCTCTGAAAATACTGAGCCGCTTCTCCAAATCCTCCAACGGCATCTGCAGAGAGCGTACTGAAAGCCGTATTCGCATTAATACATCAGCCAGAATATCACCGGCTTTTTTCGTTACCGCCTGACGCAACGCCTCGGTCTTTTCGTGGGCCAGAAAATTAACAAGATATGTCTCAACTTCATCCAGTCCGCTCTGTGACCATAACTTCTTGTCATTTTCCTGTCTTGCCTTGAGACCTAATCGGGCTGACACACAAAAGATATTAATATCGTGGTCTAATTTTGTCTGTTCCATCAGCACTTTTTTGATAAAGGCCAAAATCTCCTGTTTTTCCTGTTCGGTCAGATAATCTATTTTGTTGAGAATAAAAAATAAGCGAGGTACTTTCCGCCGTACCTGCTTTAAAAATTCTATTTCAACCTCCGTAATCGGTGGGTCGGCGGAAACAAGGAACATAGCTGCGTCGCACTGCGGAAGAAAATTCAAGGTCGCCTCCGTATTATGCCTGAACGTCGAGCCAATCCCCGGTGTATCTATCAAAACAACACCGTTGCGAAGAATTTCCGCAGGGTGAAATATCTCCACCTGCTGAACCATAAGCTGATTTGCCGGATTGGCCGTTTCCGTAACATATTTGGAAACAAAATTAACCAATTCCTTCGAATCACAGGCTTTATTTTCCATAGGTGCTTTTTCATCTTCAAATATTATCTTTGCCGAACACGTCTGACCTGAACGGACGAATGTTGGAATCGCCGTCAGCGGCACAATAGCCGTCGGAAGAACAACCTCACCGAGCAGGGCGTTTAACAGTGTGCTTTTCCCGCGTTTGAACTGACCGAGAACCGCCAGATGGAAACGGCCCTCCAAAAGGCGGTTTTGCAAATCGAGAAGATTTTCACTTTCCCTCGAAAAATCTGCGCCTAGACCGCTAAGATGATTAATTGCCCGCTCTAACAAACTCTGAGCGTTACGTTGTTCGGAAATACCCATAAAAAAACTCCTTCCATCGTTTTGGAAGGAGCTTTTGCTCTGTCGATTATCACTCCTGCCAAAACCGAGTGTTCCGGTAGGAGTTATCAGCCCTTTGGCGGTTATATGGGGAACTCCATCCCCTTGTTTGTTATTATCGGCATTGTATCCATAAATGTCAAGTGTGGATGCCCTTAAATTATCAACAAATTCTTGTTGACAACCAGAGCGTTCTTCCCTACCTTTAGTTTTGTTAAATCTTGCGATTAACAAGGCGATGAGGTTCGCCTGAAACGCTTTGTTCGGATTTGAGCTGATAACCTCTACTATGAATGTAGTAGAGGTTTTTTCTTTTTAAGGAGAAAATATCATGCATGCTGATTTTGCCCCATTGGTGGTAGGGCTGTTAGTTTTCATTTCGAGCTTGTTTAGCCTCGAATTGGGAATGTCGGTAGCGATAATTGAAATCGCTTTGGGCGCAGTCGCAGGCTCTATGGGACTCAAGACTGAAGAATGGATGCTCTATCTGGCAAATTTCGGAGGCATCCTTTTAACCTATCTGGCAGGTACGGAAATTGATATGAGGCTGATGAAGGAGAAATTCAAGGAAAGTTTTCATATCGGCACGTTTTCTTTTCTGATACCGTTTATAGGTACCTATCTTTATACATATCTTGTCTGTCACTGGACGCTGCAGGCATCTTTGATTGCTGGCGTCGCTCTTTCGACTACTTCGCTTGCAGTTGTTTATTCGGTGCTGGTTGAGACGGGATTATCCAAAACGCAAATCGGTAAACTGCTGATGGCAGCAACTTTTATCACCGATATGGGGACGGCCCTTGCGCTAAGTATCCTTTTTGTCAAGCCAACGCTTTATACCGGCATTTTTATAATAATTTCGATAATCGTAATAATCTTGGCGACCAGATTTTCGCACCTCGTGTTCGATAACCCGAAATGGAAAAACAGAGTAATTGAACCGGAGATAAAATACGTCTTTGTGCTGTTGCTCGTTTTTATGTATTTTGCTAAACTCGGTGATGGACACGCGGTTTTGCCGGCGTTTTTGCTCGGACTTTTGATGTCAAAGCATTTTACGGGAACTTCCGAAACCAAAGTGGTGCGCAACAGACTCCGGACAGTTGCTTACGCCATCATCACCCCAATTTTCTTCATCGTGGGCGGCATGAGAGTGTCACTACCCATGATTCTGTCTGCCGCCGGACTATTTGCGATGCTTTTCGTAATCAAAATCGTCGCAAAATTCATCGGTGTTTATTTTCTCGCCAGAAAATACATCCCCAACGGCAGCATGTACACGACACTTTTGATGAGTACGGGACTTACCTTCGGAACCATTGCCAGTGTATTCGGGCTGACTTCCGGCCTGATTGACCAGGTCCAGTATTCCGTTTTAGTGGGTGTGGTTATCGCCAGCGCGGTAATCCCAACTTTCATCGCACAGAAATGGTTTATGCCGGTCGAGGAGGAAGACCTGGTGGATATGAACAATGGAGATTGAAAATCAGGGACTATTGTGCGGGGCTGGTGAAAGGATTATAATCACTTGCGGCTTAATAAAAAATGTAATACAAAAAGATTTCTGATATCATCTGAAATTTAGAAACATTATGTTGAAGAGGTCATTATGAAAAATTATTTGAATCGCCGCGATTTCCTAAAGGCTTTAGGTGCAACCGCTGCCGCAATAACCTTGCCATCGTGTCTTACCGCCTCTGAAAATTCCGCCTCCATCTCAAAACCCAACATCGTCCTGATTCTTGCCGATGATATGGGTTTTTCAGATATCGGCTGTTACGGTGGCCAAATTGATACCCCCAACATCGACAAGCTCGCCGCCAATGGCCTGAAATTCACACAGTTCTATAATTATGCCCGTTGCTGCCCGACCCGCGCGTCAATTCTCACGGGTCTTTACCCTCATCAGGCCGGTGTCGGCCATATGAACGTTGACCTCGGTGTCCCCGAATATCAGGGCTATCTCAACGACCGCTGCGTCACCATCGCAGAAGCTCTCAAACCTGCGGGTTACGCCGCGTATATGACCGGAAAATGGCATCTCTGCCAATTTGATATGAAGGCGAACACTTCCAGCCAGCCAAACGCCTGGCCAATCCAGCGGGGCTTCGACCGTTACTACGGCACTCTCACAGGCGCATCAACCTACTACGACCCCATCGGTCTGATGCTCGACAATGTCCCCATAAAAGCCGATTCCCCCAATTATTATCTCACCGATGCTATTAGCGACCAGACCGTCAAATTCATTAACGACCACATCAAAAACAAATCTGACCAGCCCTTCTTTATGTACGTCGCTTTCACCTCACCGCATTGGCCTCTGCACTCGCCGGAAAACGTCGTCGCCAAATACAAAGGCCGTTTCGATAAAGGCTGGGACGCCCTCCGCGAAGAACGCTACAAAAAGCAAATCGATTTAGGCATAATCGACAAAAAATGGCCGCTCTCGCCTCGCAATCAAAACGTTCCGCCTTGGGAAAAAGCTGAAAACAAACAATGGTGGTCACGCTGTATGGAAGTTTACGCCGCGCAGATTGACATTATGGACCAGGGTATCGGCAGGATTGTCTCCGCCCTCGAAAAAGCCGGTAAACTCGACAATACCCTGATTCTGTTTCTCTCCGATAACGGTGCCTGCCACGAGACGATAAGAAAAACAGGCTGGTATCAGGAAAGCGGTATCGCCCCGCATCTGACTCACGACGGCAAACCCGTCAAAATCGGTAACGACCCGAACGTTATGCCCGGCCCCGAAAATACCTTCGAAAGCTACGAACGACCTTGGGCCAATTTTTCAAACACGCCCTTCAGACGATTCAAAAGTATGATGCACGAAGGCGGCATCGCCACCCCCCTCATCGTTCACTGGCCCGCCAGAATCAAAGCCAAAAACCAGCTCCGCCATCAAATCGGACACATCATCGATATTATGCCCACCTGCCTCGACGCCGCCGCAGCCGAATATCCCAAAACTTATAAGGATAAATCCATTATTCCGCCCGAAGGCAAAAGTCTTACACCCGCCTTTGACGATAAAAATATTGTGCGCGACGCCTTGTGCTTCGAGCATCAGGGAAACCGCGCCGTGCGCCTTGGTGACTTCAAGCTTGTTGCGAAAAATAAAGACCCGTGGGAGCTTTATGATGTGAGCGAAGACAGGACCGAACTTAACAACCTCATCGAAAAGCTGCCAGAAAAAGCAAAAGAGATGGAAACCATTTACGATAACTGGACGAAACGCTGCGGGGTAATACCTTGGGCGCAAATCGCCCCCTCGTGGGCTAAAAATGAAAAAGGCGGCGAATAGTGATTGACAGACGCTCCTTTATTAAGGCCGCGGGCGCAACTTTTGCGGCATTGGCTCTTCCGGATTCCGCGAACAAACTGTTGTGCTTCGCGAAAAATAAATTACCGAAGCGACCCAATATCGTCTTCATACTGGCCGACGACCTCGGTTTCGGGGATGTCGGTTTCAACGGCTCATCAATCCGGACTCCAAACATCGACAAACTCGCCGCCGAAGGCGTCAGGCTAAATCAGTTTTATGTCCAGCCGCTTTGCTCGCCCACTCGCGCATGCCTTATGACCGGCCGATACCCAATCCGCTATGGACTGCAGGTCAGCGTTATCAGGCCCTGGTCTGATTACGGTCTGCCGCTCACCGAGCGACTCCTGCCGCAGATACTAAAAGATGCAGGTTACACCACCGCCATCTGCGGTAAATGGCACCTCGGAAACTGTTCACCGGAATATCTGCCGACGCATCGCGGTTTCGACCATCAGTATGGCTGCTACACCGGTGCAATCGATTATTACAAACACATCCGCAATGGCGCCCTCGACTGGAACCGCGACGATAAATCCCTCGTCGAAGAGGGGTACGCCACCGACCTCATCGCTGACGAAGCAACCCGATTGATACAAAAACAAGATATTTCAAAACCCTTGTTTCTCTATGTCCCGTTCACCGCACCGCATGAGCCGCTCCAGGCCCAGGATGCGTACCTCCAAATGTACCCCGACGTTAAAAATTACGAAAAAAGAAATTTCGCCGCTATGGTCACATGCCTCGACAACGCCGTTGGCAAAATCATCGCTGCTCTCGAAAAAAGAAAAATCAGGAATGATACCCTCGTCATTTTCTGCTCCGACAATGGCGCTGTTAACGGTATCGGTAATAATGCCCCCTTCCGAGGCCACAAGGCCAAGCTGTACGAAGGGGGCGTAAGGGTGCCGATGGTTTTGTCCTGGCCGGGTGTGCTTGATGGTGACGCAATCGTTAAAGAGCCGCTCCATATCGTCGATATGTTCCCCACTTTGATAAAACTCGCCGGTGCACCCGTCCCGCAGTCGCCGCCAATCGATGGTTGCGACGCCTGGCCCACTATCGCCTATGGAAAACCTTCCCCCCACGATGAAATACTGATTAACGCGACCCCATTCCACGCCGCCATAAGACGAGGAAACTGGAAACTCATTCGAAACGGCAATTTAACCGCCCAGTACCCGAAACTGGAAACAAAAGATAACTGGTTCGAGCTTTTCAATCTCGACGACGACCCCGGTGAGAGAAGAAATCTGATAGAGCATTTCCCGAATAAAGTTGAGGAATTGAAACGCCGCCTCGACGTTTACGCCGCTATGGCCGTTCAGCCGAAAGTTTCACCCGCTAAAATGCCCCGCGATTTCAACGCCCCGCGCGCCTGGGGCCACACCGATTAAAAATTTTGCTCTTTCTAACCTGTTTTATTACAACGACTTATACGCATTTCCCGAAAATTTCTCAAAAAATTCCAAGATTTTCTGTAACGAATTTCCCCCTCGCGCATCTTTTCTTATAACTGTTGCTTGAACTCTTCCAGCCCTCGCCGAGGCGAATAACCTGCGTGGCTGGAAGGGTTTTTTTGTTGGAAGTTTTGGACACCTTGTAAATAGGACTTTTGAGAAAAAAATGCGCAAGTCTTGCGAAATACAAGGCTTAAATGCAAAAATTGGGACACACAAAAATATGGGGTGTTTGAACGAGTTTGAACAAGTTTGATGGGTGTTTGAACATAAACTGACTATGAATCGAGCGCGTTTGATAGGTATTTGAACATGTCAAAAAAAAGTCAAGTGGTTTGAGCGTTTGTAAGTCCTTTATTTTCGTTGGTGCGTCGTGCGTATTGTGTACTGCGTTCAAGGAGTGTGGGAACGTAAAATAAGGACTTATAGCAAAACCATACTACTATAGTAGTACGCTTTTTTAGCGTAAAAATGAGGTTTTAAAATGGGGAATTTTTAGGTTTTGTATTGAGTTTGCAAAAGTGTTGGAGTAGAATTTTGGTTTTGCAGGGCGCGGTTCTTTTTCAAGTGATTATTGATTACTGATTATTGATTATTTTGGAGGCCAGCATTGGCGGCAGAGAAATTAGGGAGCATTTAAAGCTGAGGCCGCGATTCGTGACATCCAGTTTCACGCAATCATGGAGTGATGAAGTGAATGAAAAAGTACGAACTGAGGCTTTAAATGCGAGCCGCCGGGGATTTTTTTCGGCGATTAAGGATGATAAAAAAATTATGGCGGACAGAGCAAGATACTCAATAGGCTGCTGGGAAAAATTACCTAATAAAGGCGAAATGGGGAAAATATGAAAGGACATATTCAAACAATTAATATTTCGAATTTGCTTCTTAGCGTTGACAATCCACGGTTTGAAAGCACGAAGGATCAAACCGAAGCTTTAGATATAATGGTGTCCCAATTAGGCAAAAAACTGTTCGTCTTAACTGAAGATATCGTAGAGGCAGGAATTAACCCAAGTGAACTTGTCATGGTGGTGCCTGACAAGGGGCAGAAATATAAGGTGTTGGAAGGCAACAGAAGGGTTGCTGCCCTTAAACTTCTATCTCATCCAAACATACTAAAAGAAAAGCACAAGAGTTTTACAAAAAAGCTCGAAAGATTATCAGAAAAATGGGAGAAGAATAAGATTACTGCAATTGACTGTGCTGTGTTTGAGAGTGAGGAAGAAGCCAACAGATGGATTAAATTAAGGCACACGGGCGAGAATAACGGTAAGGGAATTGTGCCATGGGACACATTACAAATAGGCCGTTTCGAATCCAGAATGAGTGGCAAGGAAAGATTAGGTTTGCAAGCAATTAATTTCTTAAAGCAATTTGATGACAAGACTCTTAATGATAAGCTAAAAAAGGTATCAATAACAAATTTGGAACGCCTTCTGGGCGATAAATACACGCAGTCAATTTTGGGAGTCAAAATTAATGACGGAAGTTTGGAATCGGATTTACTAAGAGAAGAGGTAAAGAAGGGGCTATCAAAAATAGTTGACGACTTAGTTAGCAAGCAAATCAAGGTCAAAGATATTTATCGAAAAGAGGATCGAACACAGTATATCGAAACTAATTTTAGAAAGCAGGATGTGCCAAATGAAAATAAGCTGGCAGAACGCACATGGCAACTCGGCTTTTCTGGCATAGCGACTGATAAGAAAAAAGGAAAGCGAATTCTTCCGAAACCTGCGGAGCGAAAATATTTAATTCCTCCGACATGTATTTTGAATATATCGGAAACCAAAGCAAATAATATCTACCATGAATTAAGGCATTTAGATATTGCAGATTATAAATATGCAGTGTCAGCTTTATTACGTGTCTTTATCGAGTTGAGCGCTAGTAAGTTTATAGAAAAGTATAACTTGCCAACACATGAAAAAGGTAAAAGTAAACCGTTGTCCCTAAGCGCGAAGTTGAATAATATAGAGCAATATATGCGTAGTAATGGCATGGCCCAAAAAAGTGAACTTAAAGGTATTCGGGTCATGGCCATAGATAAGGATAGCATGTTGAGCATGGATAGTTTTAACGAGTATATACATAATCGGCATTTTTCACCCAGTTTGGACGCCCTTACGACTAATTGGGATAATATGCAAATTTTTATGGAAAAACTATGGAGTAATGTGTGATGGCTTTTTATTCTCCGTTGAGATATCCTGGTGGCAAAGGTGCACTCATGCCATTTTTGTCCATGGTAATCAAGGCAAATAACTTGCATGGTGGCGTTTATGCAGAACCATATGCTGGTGGTGCAGGAGCTGCTTTGGGACTTCTTTATGGAAAACACGTAAATAGCATATTAATTAACGATGCCGACTACTGTGTCTATAGTTTCTGGCAATCTATCCTACACAATACAAGTCGATTTTTACGAATTCTTAAAGAAACTCCCATTACAATAAAAGAGTGGGAGAAGCAGCGAGAAATATATCGCACACCTAAACGCCACACTATGATCAGGATCGGCTTTGCCTGTTTCTATCTCAATCGATGCAATCGGTCTGGCATACTATTAAAAGCAGGCCCAATCGGCGGGAAAGACCAAGCCGGGAAATGGAAAATCAACGCCCGGTTTAATAAAAAAACGCTCCGAGATCGAATTGGAAAAATTGCTTTTTACCGCGACAGAATCAGAGTTTCAAACATGGACGCCATCGATTTTATTCGTAATATAGTCGCAGAAAGTGGCGAGGCGCAACGTACGTTAGTCTACCTTGACCCACCTTACTACGTTCAAGGTGCCGAATTATATCTAAACCATTACAAGCATGAAGACCATGTACAACTAGCTCGTTATATGCGACAGCAACATCCTTTTAAATGGATTATGAGCTATGACAATGTCAAAGAGATTTCTGCTCTCTACTTTAATATGAACCGTATAAGGTTTAAAATTAGCTACAGTGCGAACACAACAAAAAATGGAAGCGAACTTTTAATTTATGATAACTACCTGCAGGTTCCTCTGCCTTCAGGCATATTACATAAAGCACGCCGAATAGCAGTATAGGTTCGGCTAATTAACCAGTTGCTCATAAATGGCTGGGGAGTGTGAAGAAAAAATGACAGATATTATCATTATTCTTAAATATCTTGCTTGGATTTAACTTGACAAGAATAGCTGAGATTTTTATTTATTAGTATCGTTCGAGGTTAATGACGTAGAAAATCAACTGGCAGAAGGAGATAGTGTGGAGAAGCGTCTATACAAGATATATTGTGCCGGTCCTCTATTT
>Ga0214473_10011730_pt1 | contig 10297 bp, 18 predicted proteins | sample RVTome_7_FD_203509 | JGI IMG/M metagenome (GOLD analysis project Ga0214473, IMG submission 203509) | Soil microbial communities from uranium-contaminated site in the Upper Colorado River Basin, Wyoming, United States - RVT98D197 | ecosystem: Environmental > Terrestrial > Soil > Contaminated >... | reverse complement strand
ATGTCACGGATCTTCTTGATTTCAGAAGACTCGACATCGAGATCGACGAGAAAATCTCCCATCTCGACACGGCTCGTGATGCCGACGAGTCTCAAGCGCTCCGGCGCAGAGATCTGCAGAGCGAACTGCTCGCCGTATTTGTTCGGTTGGCACCGAGCGTGGATTGGGACGAGGCCACCGCGACGCAACAGAACGGCGACGCCATCAGGAAGATCGTCGGGCAAGGTAACGTCGATCGGCATCTGTTGAGCATACGTATCGATGCCCCTTGTCGGCAAATTTCATTGGTCGGGGCGAGAGGATTCGAACCTCCGACTTCCTGCACCCAAAACAGGCGCTCTGCCAAGCTGAGCTACGCCCCGGTAGGACATCCTTGGTACAGCGGGAGGGACTCGAACCCACAACAACTCGGTTCAAAGCCGAGGACTCTACCGTTGAGCTACCGCCGCACGCGATGAGTCATCCCCGGTCCGGGGGACGTACGTAGGCGTCGGCTGTTGCAGCAGGATCATGGGAGCGACGTCATCTTAGTCGGCGCTGCGCCTCTCGTCAAGCGACCGGTCTCGGCGTGGGTGCTGGATGCCCTTGGCGTGCATCACGATCATCAGGTCGACCGCGCAGCTTCTCACGTTGGACTTCTCGTAGAGTTCGTCGAGAGTATCCTCTGGGAAGTCGTTCTGCTCTGCTACGATCGCCAGCCACTGTTCGCGTAGAGCCTCTTCGCCATGCTCGAACATCCCGCACTCTACGATGAGCTGTCGTCCTTGCCACTTCAAGATCACGAGCACGCGTAGCCGATTCTCGGCAGAATCGTGATGATGGTTAGGGACAAGGAACAAGACCTCCGTCGGGAATCCGAGTTGCATGAACGCTAGATGAGTCATCAGCGCTTCGATGAGCGCAGGATGCTGTTCGCGGATGTCGAGCATGGTCATCGGATGTACCCCCACTCGCGAAGCTTCGCAATCCCGGCGTCGAGTCCGTATGTCACGGCGGTTGTCCATCCTAACTCGTGAAGCTGGTCGAGAACATCGCGCTGACTGTCCTTGAGCGTACCGTCATCGGACTTGAGTTCGAGCGCCGCACCGACGTATGGCACGCGTAGCACTGCGTCATGTGGATCGATGACGACAACCTCGCGTAGAATCTTCGGAGGCGTGAAGAACAACAAGTCTGGTACGCCTGGTAACATGCCAAGCGCGAGAACCTTGCGACGGTACTGCGGCGCAAGTAGACCACTGTTCGGCGTGTGCCAGAACAGCGTACGCGCGTTGGTGAGACGCACACGCTCGACGAGTTCGAGATGGATTTGCTCCTCGGTGATCATCTCAAAAACTCAGAGCGCATGGAACTTACTGGACATGGAACTCTTCGTCCAAGATGGCCTCGCACTGGGCCTTTAGCTCGCGCACCTGATCGAAGTCCAGGCCGATCATGATGATGTAGCCGCCCTTGACGCCTATGGATTTTGGCGCACCGACGAAGAGTGACGGCTTGGAATTACCCGGCGTCGGCGCAATGCCAAAGCCAGCCTTGCCGCGACCGATCCGTTCTGTAAGATCGACGAGTTCTTCTGGCAGTGTCTTCATGGCGTGCTCGGCCTCATCGTCCCGAGTATCGGCACCTCTGGGCTCTGTGTCAAGAAATTCGCGTTGCGCCGCAGTTATGCCGTAGACTGGCCGGCATGGTCGACAACCCCACGTATCTGGAGCGAGGACTCTTTTTGAGCGAGCAGGAGTACCGGCAAGTGTCGGCAGGTCTCACGTACCTGATCCACAAGATCCAGACAGAGCAGCCGCAGAATCTCGAACAGTGCGGGCCTATCGGACGCCTGATGACGCGCCTGAGCCACGTCGTCGTTGGTGGCGAAGGTATGACGCCGGAGATCGCCGAGCGCTACACCAAGCGGATCTCCAATGCGATGGAACGGGGCAAGCCTGAGGCTTTGAACGAAGCCGTAGCTGCCCTGCTTGCCGCTGGCATCCGTCTCGATCCTGATCCGGCCCAGTGGATCGGAAACCTGCTCATGGCACAGCTCAACGACTCGGTCGGTATGGTGAGCCGCGCACTTCTCCTGCGCTGGCTAGCAAATCTTCAGGCAGTCTTGGAGACGGCCAAAGAGGAATGGAATTCGTCGAAATGGCCCACTGCCTCCGACACACTGGCCTGGGTGGCCAATACGGTCGCTGCCGGCGTCCTGGACGTGCAAGACGGCCACGAGCCCTGGACCGAAGTCGAGCAAGAAGCGCCTGTCCAGCTCGTCGAGGCCAGCACCAAAGCTAGTGTCGAGTCGTCTGCATGACGTGGCGGCCAACTCGACCCGATCAGGGATACGACCCGACGGGCATTCCATGCGACGCTGTCACTGCTCGCGCCGAACAAGAAGGCACCATGATCAAGCCAACAGGTCGACACGTTGTTTCAGGTCCGAAGCCCACCATCCCGTACTTTTTCGACTTCGAGTTCCACGACAACGGTCGCATGATCGAACCGATCAGTCTGGGCATCGTGCCGCTGCACGGTCGTCAGGAACAGTACATCGAGTTCGATTTCGACGAGCGCCGCGTGTGTCGCGAAAACCCATGGGTTGCCCAGAATGTGTTGCCGCTACTGACATGGCGTCCTCAAGACCGGCTCAGTATGGACATGGCGCAGCTCGCCATCTTGGATATGGTGACGCCGCCCGCGTTCGGTCATGACGTCGAGTTCTGGGCCTACAACGGCAGTTACGACTGGGTCGTCATGTGCCAGATCTTTGGTAGTATGACGAATCTACCCAAGCACTTCCCGCACCACGTGATGGACTTGAAGCAAGCGTACATTCAACGAGGCCGGCCCAATGGCGTCAAGCCTCCCAAGGCGGCGACGGCCCACAACGCGCTGCAAGACAGCAAGTGGAACCGACGCTTCTACAACGGCCTGGTACGCACCGGCATGGCGCCGTCGCTTAGCGGTCCTACTTCTCGGGAGTGACCACTTGCCCCAGAGTCTCTCGTACCACGCGCATGCACTCTGAGCACGGTACCAAACGAGATTCCTGCGCGATCGATTCTACAGCATGTGTGACATCGACGAAGCGCCATTCGAACGGCTCGAACAAGCGTCCGCAGATCGATGGATCTTGATGTCCTTTTGCGCAGATGCACTTTTCCCATTCAGGTCGGTCAGTCATCATGGTCCTACTTCTCGGGAATTACCGCCACGAGCGGACGGCGAATCATGTCGTAGAACATGGCGCCACCGTCGTCAGCCGGATCGGGCGTGACATCCGACCATGAGCCAGGACCTGATGCGGGTATACGACTCGATGGTTCTGTCGGTCCTGCCGACTCCGTAGGATCTGCCGGTTCGTTCTCGCTGCTCATACCCACGCGCTCGGCGTAGTAGCGCGCCTTGTCGGCATCACCGAGACACGCAACGCAACGGTCCAGAGCAGTGCTAACGTCCTGCAGCTCGCTTAGAGAGGCTTCACAGTGCTGCATCGCGCGCACGAGGCGATCGAGGCGCTGCGCGTTACGCAACAGCGGCGATCGCCGTGGGTCCGAGTGGTGGATGCTCCGCGCACCTTCGTGGACCATCGGTTGCCCTGAGCAGACTTCCGACGGGTAGTCGTCGTCCTCTTCTCTCGTGCGCCAGTAGTGCCCGCACACGTCGCAGATCTGGACATGGTCCTCGGGATAGTCCTGCCACACGTGGCGCAGTGGAACTTCTGGAGATCCAGACTGGCGCCACGCAGTGACATCTTCGAAGCTGATCGCGCCTTCGAGACCGAGCTTGCGAAGTTTGGCAGCGACCTCCATGAACGCGTCGCAGCCACGCTTGAAATCCTCATCTGGATTCGGATCACGATCTGGGCGCTCTGGGCGATAATGATCACCGTCCGCATCTTTGAACATGTCCAAGATGTCCTGCGCCATGTCGAACGCGTCTTCGCCTGGAATCTTGAGAACGTGCTCGTCCTTCCAGCCCCATTTCAGTGCTACCACGGCACCGTCTCCGTCAGTGTCCTCGCGGGAGACCTTAGGGTACCAGTACATGGCGCTGTCGCGCATGACGACAACGCGATAGCGCTTGGACCACTGCGAAGCAGCGGCCTCGATGAGTGGACGTAGATGCTCAAGCGCGTCGGGATCTCCGCGTCGCAGAGCGCTGGTATAATCGAAAAGACCTTCGCTGAGCCAGGAGGCGAGGACATGGCGCACGATGTACTGAAGTTCGGATTCCATAAACCACTCCTTCTCAGTCGATCTTCACGTCTTGTTTTGCCGCAGCGGCTTTTCGCAGGCCGACCACGAACATCGTGGCCGATTCTCGCCACGGACGCGGGTACGGTTTGTTGATCTCCTCGATGCGCGGGATGACCTCTTCGATCCTGTGCGCGAGCACTTCAGCGTCGCGCCACCGGATCGTTCCATCTGTGTCGGGCACGTTGAGCAAGAATGTCATCGGCTCGTCCTCGACGTTCGCCCATGGGATGCCGTCCGGCGCGGGTGGCTGACCAGGAAACTGGTACGACTCGTAGCCTTCCATCGCGGCAAGGTGGATACCGACCGCGCGTGCAAGTGCGTCGCGAAACCTGCGGAACGCCGAAGCTGGTGCGAGCGGCCAACAACCATGTGAAACCTCGATGCCAATGACGTTCCTTACGGTACCAGGCCAGCTAAGTCGCAGTCGGTGAGCGCCTCGTCGTAGGCTTCGAGGAGTTCTTTGCAAGGAAACGCCCGGTCATGGCTGACGCGACGGCCAAGTTCCTTGCGCAGGTCGCGAGAGGACTTGATCAGCGCTGCGACGGCACGTCGCTCTTGATCGGTGAGGCTCATCGTCCGTTTCCTTCCTTCTTCGTGGCCCACACGGTGTAGCCGAGTTCCTCGCCAGTCTTGTTCCACGCTGCACAACGCAGGGCAACGCAACGTGGGTCTGCGGACATGATGTCGCAAGCGGATTGAAGATGACGACCCAAAGCGGCAATGATCCGCCTGGACGCCGCGAGGTATATGGCACTGCTGCCCATAGTGTCGACGACTCGGTACACCCACGCTCCGAGAGCTACGTAGCGCGTGTCGTCCTCGTCGAGCCACGGCCAGATCTTCGGCATGCCGTCAGGGTAGTGCTTCTTGTTCATTTCAGTAACTCGTAGAGTTGAGCACGCAGCTCCATCTTCGCAACTTCTCGGTTGAGATGGTCGTTCCCGTTGACCAGCTCGGTGAAGGCGACAGACTGGACGCCGCGGATCATACCGATCGCAGCGATAATAATCTCGCAGTCGTCGGTACGGTAGTCGTCGTCAAGGACAACGGTGAGACTTCGGACTCGGTCGGTCATGATTTTTTCTCCTTGAACAGCAGGCTGAGCGCAGTGGGCACTTCGACGATGAGCGGTTCTCGGGCAGTTTCAGACTTGGTAGATCCTTTGGCCTTCATACCTCTACGCAGTCGCTCAATGGCCATCTCCCTGTGTATGATCATTCTACGGATGACGTTATGGGACAACTTTTTAGTGATCTTGAAGTCCTTCATCCATCCTTCGCAACCGCTTCCAGATCCTATCGCGTCGATATCCACGACGTACAGCATGTTGTCGGATACGCGTACGACAAGAAGCTTGTCGCCAGCGCTGTCTATGACGATGTCGTCGACTTTATAGGCGCTCATGGTGCCTCCTTAACAGGGTTGCTGACCACTACGCCAACATCGGTATCAACGAGAACTTCTTCGACCATCATCAGCGCGTACATGGCCACGTTGTTTTGACCTTCGTCGCGGTGCGTGTGCGCAAGTTCTTGCAGAGCGGGACGGATCATCAACAGACACTCGCGGAGCTTCTGTTCGTTGGTCATTATGGTGCCTCGAACAACGGCAGTCCGCAGGTTCGCAGGGTCTGCCGGTGGAACTCGGCCGCAGAGTAGGCGCTCCAGCCTGCGTCGTGCAGCAGCCATACACGCTCGATGAGGCCGGAGTACAGGATCATCCGCGAACACTGCCAGCACGATGGCGGACCGCTTGGCACTGGCAGCCCATCCACGACTTTGATGTGCAGAAGATCCAGACAGCCAAGTTCTCCAAGATGGCCATCCGCGTAGCAGTGCTCGGCATGGCGCAGTGCGTCCATTTCGGCGTGGACGCAAATCTTGTTGCACGCGGCGCGGCACTCGTCAGTGCCGCCACATACGCCAGCAGCAGGAGCGTTGAAGCCGGTCTCGATGACGCCCTCACTGTCGAAGATGACGACGCCACGTTTGGACTTGGCGCATGGCGACATCTTCGCTGCTGCGACGGCGTAGTGTACTGCGTCCTCGGGTCTCATGGCTTTTCTTCCTTGGCGCTTTCACGCACAGCTTCATCAATAGCGCTCGCGAGGTGCTCGCGACGCTTCTTCTCCTGCATCTTGTCGAGTTCATCGATCGCATTCTCGCGATCTGACGTTGCGATGAGCCCGAGCGCAGCCATGCCCTTGGCCATCCTTACCATCTCGGGCACGACGTCGAGCACGGCATTGACAGGTCCGGTGATCGTAATCTCCACGCCGAGCGCTCGTCGTCGCACTGCCGATGAACATCCTTGACTCTTGAGTCTGGCGCGCAGCGGACGAAGCCACAGATCGTTGACCCTTGTAAACGGATCGAACGAAATCGTCTTGTTGAGAATGTCTTCGATCGGAATCCAAAACGTCTCCGTAATCTCATCGTCGGTATCGGTCATGGTGCCTCACCATCTTCCCATAGGCGAAAAGCTTCGCGCCCGAGCTTCGTACACCGAACCCTGGTGCCATTCTCGGCGAGGCCAAGTTCTTGGAGAACTCTGTGCGAGCGACGATCGATGCCATGATAGGCAGCGTGGCCGTGACCCATCTCGATGAACCACTGTTTGATGGCTTGCGTCATGCGAGGATCGTTGAACACGGCATGGGCTCGCGCGGTGAAGTATGCCTCGCTCATCAGATCTTTCTCCGGCGGCGTCGTTGCGGGGTCTTGTGCGCGGCGTTCTCGGCACGGTTGGGCCAGAAAAACTCGTACGTCACGTCGTCCTGCACGAAGACGTGCGCACCTTTTTCATGGTGGTTCCACGTCTGTTCCCGCTTGATGCTCAGGTCAATGTCGTCGGTGAGCTTGACCTCGTACACATCGACCCAGTGCCTTCCGCGACCCGCAGGCCTACCAGAGGTTGTGTGCCAACGAAACTTCACGACGCCTTCAGTGACCTCTTGCGCCGGTCCTCTCTTGCGCGGCTTGCCGGCCTTGGTCGTGAGCACGGTCGTACGTCGCACAAAGATCGGATCTCCCATCTTCCGATCGATGAGGTGCCGCAGCGTCATGGGCTTTCGCTCGGCGGTGACCACCAGCGGCGCGACTGCGTGCTCGGCGTGCCAGTCTTCGGCGCGTAGCAGCATGGGCGCCCACTGCAGGTACTGGGCCCGCGTGCGCGGATCGGCGAAGAACTGCTTGTAGTCACCGGGTGCATACGCCGAGACGTGGAACAGGGTTTCCGTGGGACACAAAAACGCATCGTCGAGGATGATGGACGCGCGGCGGTAGGAACGGAACTCGCGCTCACGCTGCCACTCGTAGCGACACTTTCCGCCACGCATCGACAACACAGACGCGATGATCCCTGGCCCAGGATTGCCGGCAGGACGAAACGTCTCCAGCTCCTCGTCGTCGGCATCGCCAGCGTCGCCTCTGCGTCGTGATCGACGATCGTTCTCCTTGTCCGCCATCTTGGATAGCCACGCGCGCTCCTGGCCCAGCGTGAAGCTGCCTGGTGCGATCGAGGTACGCAGGCCAGCAAAGTACGCGTCGATGTCCGGCGCAGATCCGTCCGTCAGCGCGCGGTCCGTGTCGTAGACGAGTTCCACCGCTTCGTCGAAGCCAGCGACGTCCCATAGGCGCACGGGGCCATGCGGATGCAAGATGTCCGTGCGGTCGAACAACCCCTGGACGATGAGCGCCACGCGATTGTGCTCTTGGATTTCTCGCTCGATCTTCTCGACGGCGTCGTCGTAGTTGACCGTACTGGTGTCGAACGGCACCCAGTTGCAAGAAGGATGAGTCGGATTGTCGTAAGGCTCGCGGGGCCTATCAGGCGCGTCGGGTTTCCTAGGATGATCCTGGCGCTTAGGATGATCTTCTCGCCCGTGCCTTGCATGGGAAAACTGATCGAACCATTCAGCATCCTCTTCGTCGAGAGTGGCGCGGTATGCGGTACGCGCTTCTTCGTATTTCTCATCGAGCGCGTCGCACTCGGCCTCCCACAGCTCCAACTGCGGTTTCCAGAGGAGATCCCAGGCTCCTACGTCGATGATCCACTGCGCATGCCGCTCGTTGTAGTCCTTCTCATTCTTACGGAACGTGACGACCATGGTGTCGTAGCGCGCTTCGGGGATGACCTCGTGGCTACGCGTGTTCATGTAGAGCGCTTCGCTGCCGATGTTGCGCGAGCGGTCCAGGTCAGGAAACAACTTCTCTTGGAACTTGATCTGGGTTTCCAGGCACGATAGGCGCTCGCCGTTTCGAACGTACAAAAACGTCCACTTGTTTGCGCGGTCCTCTTCGCCAAAGCGCATGAAGTCCGACATCGTGTACTTGCGGCTGTAGTCGCGCTGGACTGCATATCTGCGTACGCGCATGGCAATCATGCACCGCGGATGCGGCAGGATCCTTTCAAAGTTCCCAGGCTTTGACAACCAACGATCAAAGGCTCGGATCTTCTTGAAGTCCATGCCACCGGCCTCGTAGTCGAGCAGGCACTCCTCGTCCATGTAGTGCATGCGCTGCATCAGGTGCAGCTTGGTGCCCAGCGGCGCAGGCTTTCCTTTTTTGATGAGTTCAGTGGTCTCGACCAGGCCCGCATACAGCTCGATGTTGAAGACCTTGTCGTTGATCTCTGCGACGGTTTCGTTGAGACCCTCTGCCATCGCGCGGTATGGGATTGCGCGAGCGGCCAGCCAGCGCACCATTTCACTATTCTGCTCCTTCATCGTCTGGTACAGCGCGGGTAGGTCTTCGTCCCGCGCTTTGGCCAGAGCAGTCGAGTGCGCCTTCGGATCGACGTGGCCTGATAGGACAGCCAGGCCCGTGGTCTCGGCGGCCTGCGCAGCGCGGGTCTGCGCTAGACCTAATCGCCGGTGGATCTCGTGCACAGCTCCAAGTGCAGCTTGGATGTTCTTGCGTGTAGCTGCGATCTTGCCGCTGATGACGGTGTCCGGGTCGCGCTCGGCTTCACAGGTCCGCAAAAAGTGTCCGAAGTGCACACGCCAACTGTGGCCGTAGACGTCCTCGACCTTCGCGTAGTTGGAACCAAGATCCGTCACGCACACGAAGCGCAGCTCACCATTGGCACGGCGCACGAGCCCATCTTCGTGCTCTGACTTCCAGGTTCCCATATCCTCGTCGTCGTTCTCGGTGAGATCTTCGTGTTCGCCATCGTCCTCGTCTTCGTCTTCGTCCTCGTCCTCTTCGTCGAACTCGTCTTCATCGTCGAGGTCTGACTCGTCGTCGGCGTCCTCTTCTTCGAGGCGCAGCCAGTACCAATCGCCCACGACGATACTGCCTGGATGCACATCGCCGTGCTCGACATGCAGCTCGGCCCGTGCCGGTGCGCCGGGATCGGTGGTCGCCTCGTCGCTCTTGCCTCCGAGGATTCCGTCCATGAACGGATCGGTTCCCACGTCGCTCTTTGCCTTGCGACGTGCCATTACTTGCGCTTCTCCGCGGCGAGTCCGTGCTGGTGGACACGATCTCCGAGACGGGTCCGATGATGAACGTCATCGTCGTCGGACTCGGAGAACAATCCAATGTCGACCAGTTCGTAGATCTGTTTCTGCATGTCGTCGTCGTACGCTTGCGCGCAAGACTCACTCAGCGTGACCTTCTGAGCCGGAGTCAGCTCTGCCCACATCTCCGCAACCTCTTCATCTGTGACGTTGTTCATGGGCGGCTCTTCTTTGTTGCCGATCGCTCGCGCCGTGGCTTCTTGGCGGGACGCGGCGGAGCTAGGGGACCTGTGTGATGCGCGAGGAACTCGTCTGGCCTGGCGAACACGGTCACACGGTCGGCCGGCAGCGTCTGCGCAACGGGGTTGCCTTGCAGGTCAGGACGAGGTCGCTTGCAGATGTTGGACAAGTAGATGCCTTGCCCGCTGCACTGTGGTGCGTCCTTGAGTCTCTGACGCCAGTACGGATCTTCGTAGTTGACAGCCAGGTGGCACGGCATTGGAAAGTCCGAATGCATCATCGTGATGAAGCTCTCGGGCTTGTCGCCGCCAAGCCAGCCAGGCGCAGACACGCGGCGCATCGGACACTC
>Ga0214473_10011729_pt1 | contig 10298 bp, 32 predicted proteins | sample RVTome_7_FD_203509 | JGI IMG/M metagenome (GOLD analysis project Ga0214473, IMG submission 203509) | Soil microbial communities from uranium-contaminated site in the Upper Colorado River Basin, Wyoming, United States - RVT98D197 | ecosystem: Environmental > Terrestrial > Soil > Contaminated >... | reverse complement strand
GTCCCCATGGGGTGATGGGGGCTGTGTAGCTCGATCCCAACGATTTATACGGAGGTTTTATGAAGCCGTGGACAGCTAAAAAGTGGGTCGCCAAAGCAATCAACCTTTTTGGTGAGTTGGGCTATGATGACCAAGATGCTTTTGAGGCCGTAAGGGAAATCATCCAAAAAGAGCGCGACTCTGTTGATGACGAGATCTTGCAAAAGGACTTGGAATTGATCGCGAAAATTTTTGAGGAGGACTACAGAAAATACTTCGGTCGCGCATGATGAACTACTACAACGAGAACAACCATTACGCCGTAGGGTGGCTCAAGAACCTCATCGCGGAGAAGTTGATTCCAGATGGGACGGTGGACGAACGTGATATCCGTGAGGTCTCGGCGTCGGACCTGAAGGGGTATGTTCAGTGCCACTTTTTTGCCGGGATCGCCGGATGGCCCTTGGCGCTTTCCTTGGCAAGATGGCCGAAAGATCGCCCCGTATGGACCGGGTCTTGTCCTTGCCAACCGTTTAGCGTTGCTGGGAGCCGAAAAGGAGAAAAGGATGAGCGGCATTTGTGGCCAGAATTCAGAAGACTCATCGCCGAGCGCAATCCTACAACGGTCTTTGGAGAGCAGGTTGCGGGGGCTGATGGGCGCCGGTGGCTCCATGGAGTACGCGTTGACTTGGAAACGCTGGGATATGGCGTCGGGGCCGCAGATCTGTGCGCTGCGGGCGTCGGCGCGCCGCACATCCGGCAACGGCTGTACTGGGTGGCCGACTGCGGCGGCGCGGGATTATCACGGAGCAAGGAACCATACGAAGGGCGGCACGAGTCTGGCGACAACGGCAGGATGGGCTCGCCCATCCTCGCGGGATTGGAAGGACACGCCGGAGATGGCGCGGACGGGCAAAACAGGGAGAGTGCTTCAAACGAATCTCGCAACGGACGTGAAAATGCTGGCTTCTGGAGCGACTCCTATCTCATCCCTTGCGCGGACGGAAAAGCGCGGCGCGTTGAATCCGGCCTTCAGTGCCTGGTTGATGGGGTTCCCTTCCGCCTGGCTGATGGTCGCACCCGTGAAGGAACGTCGCGGGCGGCACTCTTAAGAGGTCTTGGAAATGCAATCGTCCCCCCGCTGGCGGCGGAATTCGTGAAGGCTTATCTGAAGGCCGTTGAGAGCTTGTGAGTGTGATCTACGTGATTTACCGCTCGCTCGTGTCGGCGCTGTGCCGACACGAATGGCACGTGGTCCACTGCGTGGGCCGATGGGATCTGTACGGGAACCAAAGGCCGCTCGAGTACCAAATGTGTCGGAAATGCGGGGTCCATCGGGACGACCGGCGGGCGTGGGACGATTGAAGGACGCACGATGACCCACCCGGAAAACGAACTCTGCGAGCCCGAGGCGGGCGACTGGATCATCCACTCGGGCCCGTCGGCGCTGACGAGGATGGTGAACAACTTCTGCTGCTACGCGACGTGCGTCGTCGACGCGACGCCCTCGCACCTCGTGACCTACTTCCCCCACACGGGCGTGAAGCACACGTTCGACCGCCGCGACTGGCCCAATTGGCGCTACGCGTCGCCCGCGATGGTCCGGGCCACGTGGGAGGATGCCCAGCGGAACCAAGCGGTGAATCGTCCCGGGAACCCGGTCCAGCAGGCCGAGATGGACCGGTACGGGGTGCCGGATCAGAGAAGGGGCGTGTGATGGAAACCCTGAAGGCGGAACTTCAGAAGCGTCGTGACGGATGCTTCCTCTGCCGCTACATCGAGGACGACCTCAAGCGGCATGGCAAATTTACCGGCTGGCCCATCGACTACGTGGGCCACGAGCTCTTCCCCGTCGAGGGGAAGTTGAAACATCTCAAGGTCGAGGGGGTTCGGTGGCCCGGGGGAACATTTACTGAACGTGATGGAGTGAAACGATGGCCTACACCGTAGCCTACTGCGTTGATTGCAGCGTTCTTGTGTTCGAGCCTAACGAGCTTCCCTACGAGGTTGCTGTTGAGTTACCGGCGCTTATGAGTTACGAGTTCTACGCCAACTGCCCGGTCTGCAAGAAGCCCACAGGGTTCCGTCAGGTGGACGATTTGAGTGATCTTTAGCAGGATTCACCAAAGTGAGATTGAGTGAAATGGGGCATAAAATGAAGAAGGAAAAGCCGAAGTGCAAAAATTGTGGCGACGAAACCACATTCCGTTCGAATTGCGACTTTGAACGTGAGAAGGAAGGATGGTGCGTTTCGTGCTTCCAGTTCAGGAAGGGGAATCTGAGAACAAGGCACAGTGGCGAGGAATTCTGGAAGGAAAGGACGATCGCGGATTCGACGCCCTACGATTCCCGTCCCCCCAAGGGGTATGACGAATAAGATTTCACCGAATAAGTCTTCGGTGAATATCTCTTGACTTTCTGGATCCTGACGGTATTATGGATTCCGTGAGACAGCCTTCAACGACCCCTCCGAACCGTGCCGGTACTGCATCTCTCGGGCTGTCTCACAACAACCCGTCCCTTGTCAGCGCCGGTGCGGTTCAGGGCGGTCGCGGGAGGCTGGCATGACCCTCAGGGAACTCGCGATCAAGATCTGCGAAGGCGTCGTCGCCGACGACTACTTTACGGACGGCAACGTCGCGTTCGTGGAGGACGAGGTAGGGAAGTTCATACTGGAAAAGGCAATGGAGAGCCCGGCCCACGCGCTCTTCAAAACCAGCGTAGAGAATCTGGCGATGAGGCCGGAAGAATACGCGGTGTTCCTTGACGCGGGTCGCGCCGCGATGCTCGCCGCCCGGATGCTGGCCACGATGTGGGCCGAGAAGGCCCGAGATCAAGAAAGGGAGTACCTTCGCTCCAAGGGGCAGGTCGATGGCTAACCTGCACGGCACCATGAGCGAGGATACCTTCTACGCGATCGCGCCCATCTGGGCGAAGAAATGGACCGCCGAATCAGCCGAGCTCGCCGACATCGAGCGCGAGATCCGGAGACTCCTCGAGCGCGACGTGACGGTCCAGTGTCCGGGGGATCTCCTCTTGTACCTTATGAGCGTCCCCCGCGACCTCGTCTTCGACGAACGCGCCCCGAAGCCCGACGCGGGCAAGTTCACGTGGCGCAACGTCGCCCGGGGGTCCATGTGGATCCTCCTGATCGTTCCGAGGGTGGTGCTGGAGATGTGGAGGTGACATGATCCCCTGCCGATACGCAGCGCCCGTCAAGACCGGCGTGACGATGAAGTGGTACGGGCCGACGGCATCTCCGAAGCATCCCGAGGCGATGTTCATCCGGGCCCACGCTTCGGAGGAGCTCGAACGTCGCTACTGCGCCGCCCGAGCCCGGGTCCAGAGGCTTTGGCGTGAGTGGCCCGTGTGTCGGAACGGGTATTGTGTTACTTTAAAGCTCGAGGAGTTCAGGGTCGACGGGGCCGATGTCGACGCCGTGTTCGTTTGTGACGGATGCCGCTCGATGAACATCACGAGCCCCGACGGGCCCACGAGCTCCCCTCTCCCAGAGCTTCCAATGGTGTGGAGAGATCCCGGGGAGGCCGTCGCTCGAGAGCTGAAGTTCTCAGAGCCCGCCAAGGAAATCTTTCGCATCTCGACAACTGGGATGTATTTGTTTACTCCGCTCGTCACGCCAAAGTTCAGAGTCGGCCAGTGGGTGAGGGTCAGGGGGTCCGAGAGGCTGCTTGCTCAGGTTTCTGAGCAATGCCCGGAGTCCGCAAACTGTGTCCGGATCAGGGGGTCCTCGTTGAAGAATGTATGCATCAGCGCAGAGAACATCGACCCCGCCTACCCGCTCGAGGGCGAGTGGTGGAGCTGGACGGGGTGTCACGTGCATAAAACGACCCAGATGACTCACTATGCCGCGTGGACCGAGGACGCTCCTTCCCTCGCGGACAAAGGATGTTGCGTCGAGCCGGTGAACTTTGGAAAGGGGCGCGTATGACCCGCTCGGAACTCTGGACCGAATTCATGAAGGCCGCGATCTCGAGCGGCGGGATGGTCTTGACCATGGGGGGCATCAAGATCCGTGGAGAAATCGCCGACGAGGCTCTGAAAGAATTTCAGACGAGATTTCCAGAGGGGTACGTGAGGTCTTCGGTGGACCACCGCCACACGTGTGAACGGTGCAGCAGTCTCTGGAACTGCAAATTCGTCGACTGCCACATCCTATACACATCCCTCTGCGAGAGGTGCTGTTTGCTGAAGGAGGACAAGTGACCCTCGAACACACCCACCGGACCCACCAGATCCGGACCGACTACGAGCTCGCGGCGCTATCGGTCATGGCGACGGAGCTCTCCGCCAGCGCCGGGAAGGCGTGGGAGGTTGACGACGTGGAGCATGAATTCAGGGGTCGTCCCGTGTTCGAGGAGACCGTCAAAGCCATCGCCGCGTGGCTCGAGGAGTTCAACCCCGGCTTCAAGGCCAAGCCGCACGAGTGCGGCGGGCAGTTGTGTTGATGCACCGAAGCCATGAAGAGTGAAGGCTGGCGGGCTATACGTGCATGGGCCGGGGTCGTGGTGGCCTTGGGTGCCGTAATCTGGGGCGTCTGCATTCGGTTCATGAATCCAGACCTGACCGAGACTCGACTGTTTCTCGAATTCTGGAACACTTGGATTCTTCTGGTCGCTCTTATATTTCTAGGTGTGTGGAACGCGAAGGATTGGAACAGCCGTGAAGAGTGAATCACCGCGTCGAGAGGGTCCCCGGTCCTGTGAAATGGGCCTACTCCACCTGACCAACACCCCGAGACCGGAGTGCGCACGAGGGTCTCAGGCGGCCCGAGCCGACAAGGGGCGTCAGGTGGTGACATCGGTGGGTAGCTCCTCGATGCGGTGATGAATAGAAAGGTAGCGACCATGGGCTCCTACGAAGAGATCGTCAAGGCTCAAGATCGATGGAGGCTCTACAAAAAGATGGCCGAGAACATGGCTGAAATGATCCCGAACATGAACCTCCTTGAGGCGGATCGCGTTGATGGCTGCGTCATATGCGGGGACTGCGGCTTGCCGTACCACGATCATCCAGAGGTGTTTCATACGCCAACATTCCACCTAACCTGTACCGGGAGGATCGTGAAGACGTGAAGATTGAGCACAACCATTGGAGGGGTTGTCTGGGTGGAATAAAATGTCCATACGACTCGCCGAGAGGGGCTGGTAAGAAGAAGAGGTTGAAGTCTGGCTACAACAGGGCCGTTCGTAGAAAAACAAAGATTGAGGTTGGCGATGCCCAGAATACCTAGAGTTCAATATCACGCAACACGGCCAGAGAACGTTGAGATGGTACGTCGGCACGGGCTTCTACTCCCCGGCGATGTTAGGGTAGACACGCATCGCTACGAGATTCCGTCGATCTCAACGGCAGACGACCCGAAGAATGCTTGCGCCTATCACCCTTCAGGCGTTGTGGTCGTTCTTAAAGTCAGGCGAGGAGCGAAGTACATCGCCCGCTCCATGGCCAGCGTAAGGCGGGGAGAGAACTTGGAGGATGCGGTCAACCGATGGCTTAGGGAGGCCAGCGAGCACGGTGCTTCTGGGGTTTATGTCGGCTCCGGCCTTCAAAGCACAATAGGAAACCAGACCTTAGATCCAAGCGTCCTTGAGATTGTGGATATTGTTCCTTGTCGAGGATGATTCACTGAATGAGAGTTGAGTGAAGGTATGGGGTGCCCGAAGTGCAAAGGACTTCCGAGGATCTCTCAGGATTGCGGCGACCGCGTCACAATTGGCACCGTCGTGGAGAGAGTCTCCCAAAAGTTGTTGTGGGGAACTGAACTGGAGGCTTGCAATGAGTTGGACCGCCTTTTTATCCTCGGCGCGTGGGCCCATCGGCTTTGCGAGTGCGTCTCTCCGGAAAACTATCTCTTGAACAAGAACATCCGTGGACTCATGGTTACGATGTTCAAGGCTGGGCGAAAGGCAGAGGCAGAATATGGAGATGTTCGAGATGACGAATGATTCACCGAATGGGGATTGAGTGAAAGGGTGGCATGGATGAACTCAATGAAGACAGCTCTCGAGGAACTCAAGGCTCTCGCTGAAAAGTGGGTCGCTTGGGCCATGGAAGAAAAGGACACGGCCAAGAAGAAGCTCTGTTGGGCCCGGGCCGAGTCGTTCGCCCACGCAGCGTGTCTTGTGAATGGCGGGATTGCGCCGATCTACACGAAGGTCAGGAAGGCGCGGTCCAAGTGACCTTCCAAGGCTGGCCCGACCTCGGCCACTACGCATGGGACGCCGCGCTGTACCGCGAGGCCCGCGTAGAGGTCGACTGGTTGAACTCGTGGTCGAGGCAGTACCACCCCGTCAAGGAGCAACGGAACAAGCATTACAAGGCGTACTCGTCGTGGGGAGCTCTGTACGAGTGGGAGTGAATCATGGCTGGATGGAATCACCTAATCTGCGGCGACTGCTGGAACGAGAAAAATCCAGATCGGCCCACAAAGTCAGATCCGTCGTCTCCCGAAGAAGGTGCGGAGCCGTGCTGTTTCTGCGGGCAATGGACCTTGTCGGGAATCTACGTAAGGGAGAGCCCGGCGTCTCTTTCTTGCGGTGGGAAGTGCCCATAAAGCACCAAACACCTATTGAGTGAAGGATGGATGATGACACCTGAAGAGCAATGGACAGTCGAAAACGGAGAACGCTTCCGAAATATCCTTCGTAACAACGGTGGTCATATCGAGGGCGCAGTGATGGCCGCTATCCGCCATGCCGTCCTTGAGGAGCGGGAGAGGTGGGAGAAAGCGACCCGCTGCCTCTGTGCCGAACTTCCTTTGAAGGCGACGGTGCATTTTCACGGATGTCCTTGGGAACAAGATGAGATTCGACAGTTACACATCAGGCTGAAGACGTGATTCACCAAAGTATGGTTCGGTGAAGGAACGCCGTGGAGGACGATGAGTGAATATCCCAGAGTTTCGCGAAGGCCAGTGGGTCAGGAGTACGGAGTTTGGCGACATCGGATACGTCGAAAGGGCTGATTCAAAAGAGGGGCCTTACGAGATCAGGCTTCTTACCCAGTGGGATCAGAGGACTCTTCCGGAGCGTTCCGGAGGAGGCTTTGAGCTGATGACGCTTCCCGAAGTGAGTCTGATGGCGGTGGGCATGGCAACCACGGTGTATGGGAGGTCCCGATGAAACCCAAGCGAGAGCCGGTCAGGGCGTTTGCGGTTGTGGGCGCGGACCCGTGGTGCGCTGCGGCTCACTCCGACCTGTTCTGGTGGCGTGATGCCGCTGTGGCTCGCAGGAATAGGCTGAATGAATTCCATGCGGGCCACCGGATCGTCGAACTCGTGGAGAAGCCATGCCGAAAAAAGTAAGGCTGAAACCCTGCCCCTTCTGCGGCTTTCACGGAATCGACGCAGGCGGCGTCGAGAACGAGCACTGGGTTCTGTTCTGCGTGCATTGTGAGGCGCAAGGGCCGAGGATGGATGCGCATGAGCTGGCCCTCGCCGCGTGGAACCGCCGGGCAAAAGTAGGAAGGAGGAAGAAGTGACGCGGGATGAATTGGTTCGGAGGTTGGCGCGTATCCTAGCTGCGTATTGGGATAGAGCCGCAGAGCTTCGCGGGGTGCTTGACGAGAAGCTTGACCCTCCGACAAACTGTAGGTGCAGTCCGGCATGGTACGAAAAGAAACTCCGCTCCATCCTCGACGAGCCGGAGCGAATGATCGGATGCTGTTTCGCGGGAAGCGTCCTGCCGTGCCCCACACACGAGAAGCCCGCGAAGAAGCGGAGGAAGAAATGAGAGATTGCGGACCTGCTCACTACGCGGGGTGTGCGTGTTCCGAGATAGCGTGGCAGGCGAAGTACGACGCCCAAGCCAAGCTCGCTGAGCAGATGATCGACGAGAAGCGGGCGCTGGAGGCGAGGGTTGCCGATGGAGTGGCCAGCTACGAAGACATGCGGCACAGCTGGTGCGAGGAGTACGAGAAGGTCTTGGCGATGGAGGCCGAGCGGGACGAGTGGAGGCGTAAAGCCGAGCTAGCCGAGTCGTGGTTCCAGACGAGCCAAGCGGCGGTAGGCGCGGCGACCTTTGAGCGTGACGCGCTGGAGGCCAAGGTCGCGGCGATGGAAAAGGTCGTCGGGATGTCGAAGGTCGTGGCGGCTCGGATGAAAAAGATGACCGACGCGGTGGACTGCGACTGCCCGCCAGAGGGTCACTTGTGCGGTCTGCTGGAAGCGAGGACGGAACTTGAGACTCTGGAGTTTTTCTATGAGAAGCTCGACGCGCTGAACGGAGGCGGGAAATGATGCTCACGCTGGAGGGCTTCGCCCGGATCGAGGGCTTCGTCGTAGCCTGCTGGCGCGACGAAGAAGGGCGAGTGTATTGGGCTGGAATGAAATGACCCTTGAAATCTTCTGATGAGCATGATAGGTTTCAAGCGTGACCAACGGCAACCTCCGCGAACCGCGTCGAAGCTCCCTTCTTTCGTCGTTGGTCACACTTCACGTCAGTGGGGACTCGACGCGGCTCGGGGAGATTGGAGAGATTGTGATAAAGCCGAATACGCCAGAGTCGTTCTGGAGCCGAGTTAAAATTGGCTCAGTTAACGAGTGTTGGCTATGGTTAGGGGCGACAGTTGGAAGCAGGGGTGGGAAACTTTACTATGGGCGACTGCCCTTCCGTGGCAGGAAGATCATGGCGCATCGGTTAGCGATGGTCTTATCGGGGATCAGGGTGGGCCGCTCTCTCGTTTGTCATCGCTGTGACGTTCCTCTCTGTGTCAATCCGAAGCACCTCTTTCTCGGAACTCAGAAAGACAACATTACGGATGCCGTGAATAAAGGGCGCTTTGCCGTAGGCGAACGCCACTGGGGAGCGAAGTTGACAGAAGAAGAAGTTAGGGCAATACGTCGCGAAGTTGGATCTGACTACGTGAGGATTGCAGAAAAGTATGGGATCAGTCGGCATCAAATTCGGAAGATCATCCGACGGCATCGCTGGAAGCACGTTGTCTAGGCGGCCACGCCAGAGTTGAGGGATCTTTTGAAAGGATCTGTTCATGGACGAAATGCCCATCCATCCAATTCAAGCCATGTTGGACGGAATGAATGCGGCGTGGAAGAAACAGCGGGCGCAAACCCAGATGACGCTCGGGAGCCTCATCAAAGCCTTGGAGGGTATCGACCCGGAGCGCAAGATCGTCGGACTCGGGAGGCCGATCTCATACCGGGGCTACTACTCCGACTTGGCCTTCAAGCCGAGCGACAAGGTTCGCGCCGTTGCGGATGTCCTGAAGGCTGCACGTGATTGCATGGGCGAGATGTTCGAGGGATACAAAGGCGGCGACTTCGTGATGGGCGTTGATACGCCGATCTGGTCCGCCGACTACGGGGATTGTGGGCCACGCATCATGGGCCTGCGGACCGATACGGACCCGATCACGCTCGACCTCGCGGAAGAGGAGTCGTAATTCACCCAAGAGGCAAACGGTGGAAGGAGATTATGACGCACGAAGAATGGAAACAGGAGGCGATGCGACGGTTTGGCTCCAATTACATGAAATGGAAATTCGTCTGTCCGTCTTGCGGACATGTGGCCGCTACCGAGGATTGGAAATCCGCAGGAGCTGAAACAGACAACGTGGCGTTTTCTTGCGTAGGTCGGTGGACTGGCGGCGGGGACATGGGTAAAACGAAGCCCTGTAACTACGCCGGTGGTGGCCTTATCCGTCTCAATCCTGTCGTGGTGACAATGGAGAACGGGACGGAGCATGAGGTCTTTGCGTTCGCCGAGTGAGAACTTCACCAAAGGGATATTCGGTGAAGGATTTGTGGAGGATGGGATGACTGGACCTGATTGGTTTATGGCCGAGGCCGTAAACATTACCATTGCGTTGTACACCCCGCCGGAACATTCGGCCCCACGCGATCTCATCGCCGCCGCCCTCCGCGCCGCGTACAACCGTGGCAAGGATGACGGCGCGTCGTATGGATACAAGAAGGGGCTGGCGAGAGCGGAGGAAATCGCAGGGATGACGACCACGACGAGCGCACAGGCTGCCCGAATGATCCACGACGCCATCCGCCGCGAGCGGGAGGAGGTGAAGTGATGGGAATCGCGGAACAGTACGAGCCCGAAGAAGTCGCCAAGATGTACGCCAGTGCCGCACAAAAGCAGGTAGACCTGCTGAGAAACTTGGTTCTCGAAGAAGCGGCGAAGGTGGCGGAGGAATGGATGCCTGCCGCGAATTTACGCGGGGATGTCGTGGGGTACGATCTGATGAAAAGTATCGCCGAGAAGATCCGGGCGTTGAGGAGGTGAAGCGTGGGTGAACTGAGCCAACGCGAGGTGTACGAAGACAGGCTTTTG
>Ga0214473_10011728_pt1 | contig 10298 bp, 7 predicted proteins | sample RVTome_7_FD_203509 | JGI IMG/M metagenome (GOLD analysis project Ga0214473, IMG submission 203509) | Soil microbial communities from uranium-contaminated site in the Upper Colorado River Basin, Wyoming, United States - RVT98D197 | ecosystem: Environmental > Terrestrial > Soil > Contaminated >... | reverse complement strand
ACGCGCCTTTGGTGTATCGCTTTCAAAACTCGAGCTGGACTGGCGCGAATCCGTGCTGGGACAAAAAGCACTTGGCCTGGCTCTCCGAAACATGATGCCATATCTGGTGTTATTGTGTTTGGTGTTGCTCGTCCCGTTCCTGGGTGGCTTGAGCATGATCCGAAGAAAAGGAAAAGGCCATGGACCGGAAACCTATGCCAGATGACCGAAGGGTCCGCGCGCACGTGTGGGTGCAGGGACGTGTGCAGGGAGTCGGCTTTCGGGCGCACGTGGAATACAACACGCGTCAGATCGGCGGACTGACCGGCTGGGTGCGGAATGTCGGTTACGATGCGGTGGAAGCCGTTGCAGAGGGGGAGCGCGAAAAAGTGGAACGATTTATCGAAATGATGAAGGAAGGTCCGCGCGGCTCGCGGGTGGATGAGTCAAAAGTTGAATGGGAAAATCCAACGGGGGAGTCTGTGAATTTCGGTATGAGGAAAAGTATTTAACATTTGAACATTCGAGCGCTTCAATGTTAGGCAAAGCCTAATCCTCTTTCCTTCAATGATACCCATTTGCCTTGCCCGATCACCAGGTGGTCTAATACCTCCATATCCAATAATTTCCCTGCCTGGACAATCGCGCGCGTTACCGCGACATCGTCGGGGCTGGGAGTCGGGTCACCGCTGGGGTGGTTGTGGATAACGATCACTGCCGAGGCGTTTTTGCGAATCGCTTCTTTGAAAATTTCCCCAACTCTCACTTGAGAAGAATTGACTGAGCCTTTGTAAACTTCGACCGTCTCTAAAACACGGTTCCTTCTATCCAAAAGCATCACACGCAAATGTTCCTGCTCCAATGCGGACATTTCATACTGTACGAGCGCGGCCGCGTCTGCAGGAGAGTTGATGGTGGGGCGTTCTTCGGGGGATTCGAGAGTCAGCCGTCGGCCCAGTTCGATTGCCGCTTTGATCTGTGCGGCTTTGGCATCTTTTAATCCATGTTCTTTCTTTAGTTCGGCAAACGGCGCGCGATGCAAGCCGCTTAACCCGCCGAATTTGTTGAGCAATCGCTGACCGACCGTGACTGCACTTTCCCCCCTCACACCCACGCGCAGGAGGATGGCGATCAATTCTGCGTTGGACAATGCCTGCGGGCCAAGCGATGCCAGGCGTTCGCGCGGGCGGTCTGATTCGTGCAAGTCCATGATGCGATATATAGGTTTGGAAATGGTTTCAATCATAGAGTTTCCCTGAGGCAAGATATAAGCTCATTTTACAGCGAATTGAATAACATGAACTTCTCAAAGTCTTAACAGCCTTCAGTTTTGACTGCTGATACCCTTCGGGCACGATCTCTGCACGAATTTCTCAAATTATTCGCGAACGCTGCTGCACGCCCTCGGACACAGCGGCAGTAGGACAAACACCTGCACTCCCGGCACTTGCGCCCGGGGCACACCTGCCCTGGCGGGCGGTGCCAGGGAGTGTGCGTCAGGTGCAAGTGTTCTCGGACTCATTTCCAATTTTGAGAAAGCCACATATCGAAAGAATTGTTTGCTTGACATCCCCCTATGCCTAAAGTAGAATGTCCTTCGCCTTGCCCCGCAAGTATACGGGACAATAACAATTGGGCCTGTAGCGCAGTTGGGAGCGCGCCTCAATCGCACTGAGGAGGTCAGGGGTTCGAATCCCCTCAGGTCCACCAGATTTACGGTTGAAGATTGACGATTGTGACGTTGTGGTCTAATCATAAATCTGAAACACTTGCACTGCACTTGCGTGCAGGTGTCAAAAATCTCAAATCGACCTGGGCCCATAGCGCAGTTGGGAGCGCGTCTCAATGGCATTGAGAAGGTCGGGGGTTCGAATCCCCCTGGGTCCACCTGCGAGAGCGATTGCCCGGGTTTACGAAGGTGGTCGCTCTTGTGCTATAATCGCAAAATATAATTAAAAGTCAGGACAGGAGTAGTAGGTCGTCCCGTCAGCGAGAAGGGAAACGGGCAAAGCCCGGGTGGAAGCCTTTCAACGGTATGAAACGGGAATGCCAACAAAAAAGACTGAACTCGCCTGTCACTCGAAAGAGAGACTTGGATGGTGAAACGAAGTAGTCATCCGCGGGTAAGCCCGTTATAGCGCACGAGTGGTGTTAGTTGGCTGGTTCGGTAGTTACGTAGTTAGTGAAAACTATCAAACTGCAAAACTACTGAACGACAAAACTAACATAATTCGGGGTGGTACCGCGGAGTAGCCCTTCGTCCCTGATGTGGATGAAGGGATTTTTGTTTAACATGTCATTGCGAGGAGGGCTGATGGTTGAGTAGTGGCGACAAGGCACCACGTATCGAAACCCAGCCCGACGAAGCAATCGATGACTTATTGGAGACTTCTTCGCTGCCCGCGAAGCGTGTCGCTTGCAACACTTGCACCGCACGCACACCTGCCTGATTTGCTTAGCAAATCACGGGCGGCGCCAGGGAGTGCAGGTGTGACATAAACAGGAAAAGGAGACCGAAATGAAAAGTGTAATTCAAATCAACCATATCCTCTGGAAAGAAAGTCCTCTTCTCTTCGACTGCGCTCAGAGCAAGCTCCCGCGCCTCCTCCTCATCTGCAGATAGAACCCCACGTGATCCGTGGAACGTGAGACTTGACACTTATATAAATGAGGAAAGAATGGCAGAAACAAAAAAAAGCAGAGCTGCGAAGAAGAAAGCAGCAACGACAAAAAAAACCGCACCCGTCAAAAAGGCGGATATGAAATCAACGGTCAATAAGGCTATCGTATCCATCCCGCCTGAGCCCGTCAAGGCAATTGTGCCTGTGGCGGAGATGGGTAAGGCAATTCAGCCTGTCGCAAAGGCGGATAAGCCTGCAAAGGATATCTCTTATGATCCGCAAGCCATCGAAAAGAAGTGGCGGAAAAAATGGGAACAGGATAAGCTCTATCGCTCCGTTATGGATGAGAGCAAGCCCAAACACTACGCGCTGACGATGTTGCCTTACACCTCCGGGGATTTGCATTTCGGACACTGGTATCCCATGGCTCCCTCGGATGCGCGCGCGCGTTTCAAGCGCATGAATGGCTACAACGTGCTGTTCCCCATCGGTTTTGATGCCTTCGGTTTGCCGGCGGAGAACGCGGCCATTAAACGCGGCATTCATCCTAAAAAATGGACGTACAAGAATATTGAGAACATGCGCAGGCAGTTGAAAGGCATGGGCACGATGTTCGATTGGGGGCGTGAAGCGATATCCGCTGATCCCGAATACTACAAGTGGACCCAGTGGTTTTTCATCCAACTGTTCAAGCACGGACTGGCGTATCGCAAGATGTCTGCGGTGGACTGGTGCCCAAAGGACAACACAACTCTGGCGCGTGAACAGGTCGTCGGTGAAAACCGTGTTTGCGAGCGCTGTGGTACGCCTGTCGTCAAGAAGGATCTGGAGCAGTGGTTCTTCAGGTCGACGAAATATGCCGATGAACTGTTGCGCTTTGATGAAATCGACTGGCCTGAACGCGTCAAGACCCTGCAAACAAACTGGATTGGAAGGAGTGAAGGCGCGTCAGTCGTCTTCAAGACGGATGCCGGTGACGATATTGAAATCTTCACCACCCGCCCCGACACGTTATGGGGCGCGACCTTCATGGTCTTTTCGCCTGAGCACCCGCTGGTGGACAAGATTACCACGCCGGAACAGAAATCCGCGGTGGATGAATATAAGATTCAGGCCGCGCGTGAGTCGGATATCGAACGTGAAGCTGTCGGTAGGGAGAAGACGGGTGTCTTTACGGGCAGTTATGCCATCAACCCTGTCAACAACGAACGCATCCCGATTTGGATCGCGGGTTATGTCTTAATGTCCTATGGCACGGGCGCGATCATGGCTGTCCCCGCGCACGATGAACGCGACTTCGCGTTCGCCAAAAAGTATGCTCTGCCAATTGTCGAGGTGATCAGGCCCGAGGGTGGGTCCGAAGCGGAAGAAGGTGACCCTTCGACAGCCCTTCGACAAGCTCAGGATGACAGCTCAGGGCAAGGGATGCAAGCTGCTTATATCGGGCCTGGCGTGATGGTAAACTCAGGCCCGTTTAACGGAACGAAGGTCAACACAGAAAAAGGAAGAAAGAATCCTGGTATTGCTGCTGTCATTGACTGGCTGGAAGCGCAGGGTATCGGCAAAGAGTCGGTGAACTATCGCTATCGCGACTGGTTGATCTCGCGTCAGCGTTATTGGGGCGCGCCCATCCCCATGGTCTACTGCGAAACGCACGGATGGAACCCCGTGCCTGAGGAACAACTGCCCGTGACCCTGCCCGATGATGTGGAATGGAAGCCGACTGGTGAAAGCCCGTTGAAACTGCATCCGACATGGAAGAACGCGACCTGTCCCGTTGGCGGTGAGCCGGCTGTGCGCGAAACCGATACGATGGACACGTTTATGTGCTCATCCTGGTACCACCTGCGTTATCTATCTCCGGACTATGATAAAGGCCCGTTCGACGAAGCCGAGTATAACTATTGGATGCCCGTTGACACATATACGGGTGGTATCGAGCATGCCACCATGCACCTCTTATACACGCGCTTTTTCCATAAGGCCATGCGCGATGCGGGTATCGTCGAAGGCAGTGAGCCGATGATGCAACTGCGCAACCAGGGCATTATTTTGGGCGAAGACAACGAGAAGATGTCCAAGAGCCGCGGCAACGTGGTCGCGCCCGATGAATTGGTTGCAATGTATGGCGCGGATGCGCTGCGTGCCTACCTGATGTTTGCCTATCGCTGGCAGGAGGGCGGTCCGTGGAACTCAAATGGCATTGAGGGAACCTTCCGCTGGCTGCGACGCGTCTGGAACATCTTTACCGAGTCCGGCGACTTGCACCTGCACTCCCTGGCGCTGCCCGCCGGGGCAAGTGTGCGCCACGTGCAAGTGTCATCCCCGAAGGGAGCCGGTCGTCGAATTGGCATCGCTTCGGACTCCCCGGCAACTGCCTCCGATGAAACAAAGCGGACTCTACGCCGACGCGTTCATCAGACCCTGCGCCGCGTATCTGGCGACTTCGAGCAGTTTGAATTCAACACGATTGTCTCTTCGCTGATGGAACTGTTGAACGAAATGCACAAAGCGCGCGAGGCAGGCGCGGCCGGTACACCTGAGTGGAAGGAAGCTACAGAAATTTACTTGAAAATGCTGGCTCCTATTGCGCCGCATATTGCCGAAGAACTATGGACAAACCAACTGGGCAGGCCCTATTCAGTCCATCAACAACCCTGGCCCACAGTGGACGAAGCCGCCGCGAAAGAAGATGTGATCGAGTTGCCCGTCCAGATCAACGGCAGGGTGCGCGACCGCATCACGGTCCCGGTGGAGGCGAGCGAGGAGGAGATCAGGTCTGCTGCACTGGCGAGCGAAATCGTGCAGAAGTATCTGGAGGGCAGGGAGCCAAAGAAGGTTATTCTGGCGCATAGGCGATTGGTAAGCATTGTGGTGTAAATCAATGGGGGGTGGACAACACCTGAAGAGTGTTGTCCACCCTGTTTGATGAGTGTTGAGTTGGTTTACCTTTGTGCTTTACTGCACATTGTGTGTTTCCGGTGGGATACTGAGTTCAGGGCCTCGCGATAATGCTATAATTACGACAGTCCGTGTAAGCCTCAGGTATGCGCTCCCATAGAAGGCGGCATGTTACTTAGCGAGCGCTATTACCGTCCGCTTTGTTGTTCTCCGTAACGGCTTTTGTGGCTCCAGTGCCTCGCGTCTGCCACAATCTTTGCGCTGGCATTGTTGGCTGCTGCAATTGTGGAGGATTATCATTACTGCAAGCAAGAAATAATTGTCTTTTGACCGTTTTATGCTAAGATAAATCATCACTTTTTGTGTCCAATTGTTTATTTGAACGTACTCAAATGAATTTATGTAACTTTTGTGCTCTAATCGACGTCTTGATTTTAGCTCCCCAGTTCTTTGGCGGTCACTCCAATGGAAACTGAGATTACCCTGTTGGAAGCTGCCAGGAGCATGAATCAGGAGGCGCTGGTAGCGATCTTTGATCTCTATGCAACCCCTCTATACAATTATGCATTACGCCTGTGCAGTGATCCTGTGGCGGCAGATAACGTTGTGGGGGATGTGTTCGCAAAATTCCTGGATCAATTGGCGGCCGGGAAGGGACCGAACACCAATCTGCGTTCCTACCTCTACCAAACGACCTACCACCTCATTGTTGATGAGGCGCGGTTCTCTCGTCGTGAAGCGCCACTTGAAGTTATTGAATTTGTACAAGGTAATGGACGTACATCATTGACAGGTTTTGAAGACCGGATATTACTGGATACCCTGGTTATGGCCATCAGGAATGATTTGACAGAAGATCAACGACATGTGATCGTCCTGCGCTTTCTGGAAGGCTTTAGTCTGCGTGAAACAGCAGACATCATCGGAAAACAAGTTTATAATGTAAAGGTAATCCAGAATCGCGGAATTGTGAAATTGCGCAAGGCTCTAGGTTATAAGGTAAGTTCGTGAAACCAACTTCGTCTCCACACGATCAAGAGATCATCGAAATCCTGGAGAGTTTGAAGTCTCAAACGGCTGAATACCCCCCAGAATTATTGGCCGCGCGGCGAGCAGCTTTCATTGGTCAGGTTGTGCAGCGGCGTGAGGTGGGCGTTAAAGAGGCACAGCCTTCACAGGACCAGGAGATACTCGAGATCCTGGAGAGCTTGAAGCCTGTCAGGGCAGAATATCCTGCAGAATTATTGGCCGCGCGCCGCGCGGCTTTCATTGGTCAGGTTACAAAGCGGGGTGAGGAAGCATTGGCTGCGCAGGATCAAAAGGTCATCGAACTTCTGGAGAGTTTGAAATCCGTCAAGGTTGAATATCCCCCGAAGTTGATGGCTGCCAGAAGAGCGGCTTTCATCGGTCAGGTTAGGCGGTGGGGTGGCACCAGCTTGCTGAACGTACTGCGTTCTGCCATCCAAAGTAAGTTAAGCTTCATCGCAGGTCTTCCATTGGCACCGATGGTGAAAGGGATGCGTACATCACTTGTGGTCGCTGGTGTTCTTGCGGCTGCATTTGTGGCTTCCTTATTGGGAAATCGCACTCTCTTCAAGGAAATGTTCGTCCCTTCTCCGACTCAGGAGCAGATTTCCCGGCCCATCCCTATTTTGGCAACAAATACCGAGGAATTACAAAGAACGATTTGCAAGCCTGGCTATTTACCCCCGTTGTGTTTAGCCAAGGAGTTTGATACGAGCCAGGATCTGACTTTTCAGGGTAATGGGGCGCGGCCCGCTGTGGCCAAAGATACCCTCCCTGGTCATAGCGGGATTCATCGCGCTGCCTATCTCAATGATGGTCACTACGGCAATGGGGCAAGCTGGATCAGCAACAGCGCCTACAGCTGGATCAAAATAGATCTGGGCCAGGTCAAATCCATTAACACGGTCGAGTTTGGCAGGGACCGCCTCGGTAATTTTAACGATCGCGATCCGGGTCAGTTTACCATTGCTGTAGCCCTGTCTGATAATGTGTATTCCGATGGGAATAGCAGCAACGACAGCATTGAATATGCACTCATATATGATTCGGAGCGGTCTGGTTTTACCGGGACTGTGTCTGGTTCGGAGACGGTGACGGCCTACTTCGGGTCGGTTGCTGCAAGGTTTGTAAAGATTACCTTCGCGAATCCGGGAACAGCCATTGATGAGGTTGAAGTTTTCATGGTGCAACCAGCTTTTACATCATCGAACGGGCCGACAGAAAAGCCCGACAACAGACCTCCACGAGCCACATCGACACACATACCCACCCAGACGCCACAGCCAACCGATACATCGACCTCCATGCCGACCAACACACCACAGCCGACCAGAACACCGACCGACATACCGACCGACACGCCAGTGCCCACCGACACGCCACTGCCGCCGACTGATCCGCCGACTGAAATGCCTACCAACACGCCGCGGCCGATCAGAACACCGACCGACATACCCACCAACGTACCCACTGATACACCACCGCCGGCCGATACACCGACCCCTATACCCATACCTACTGACACCCCGATGCCGGAACCCACGCCCTGACCTGTGCTCATATTCGGCATGAAAGCAGTTGCACAACCGCTAGAAAAGCCCCTGAGGATGGTGAGATCTTCAGGGGTTCTGTATTACCTCTCGAGCAGGATCAACCCGGATCGTCATCAGTCAGCCCCTTTAGAGGGGTGATAATACAAATAATCCGTAGCTGCGTCAACAGCTTTTTGTTCAGACGGTAAAAATCTTTTCATAACAGAATGAGTAATTTTCTCTGCAACTTTTTTGCCCCCAAAGCTGTATTAGACTCTAGCCGTGAGTGCGCCCTCCGACCGCGACCTGATCCAACATGCCCGTCGCGGCGATACATTAGTTGTCGTCTTTCTGCGCGGCGCGGCAGATGTATTGAATATGGTCGTGCCGCATGGCGAAAATGCATACTATAAATTACGTCCGTCTCCCGGCATTCCGCGGCCTGATGACTCAAAAGCAATGCAGGAGGAACGCGCGATCGATCTTGATGGCTTCTTTGGGTTCCATCCTTCGATGGGATCCCTGCTCGATGCCTGGCAGAGCGAACATTTGGCGATTATCCATGCCTGTGGCGCGCCGGACGAATCGCGCAGTCACTTCAAGGCAATGGAGTTGATGGAGCGCGGCGTGGACGATGAACGCGGTCCCGCGTCGGGTTGGATCGGTCGCCATCTTGCCACGCTGAATACAGGCAACCTATCCCCATTACGCGCAGTCGGGATGGGCACTCGTCCACAGCGGAGCCTAAGCGGAACTGTGCCTGTCTCCGCCTTGCGCTCGATTGCGGATTTTCATCTGGGCGGTGATCAGCGTGCCTTGCAGCAAATGCGCGTCGCATTGAGTACAGTTTATGCAAGTGATGTACCGGGACAGGATACGTTGTCCATCATGGACACATTGGAAAGGCTTGATCCTCTTACTTATGCAGCCGCACGATCTGCAAAATATCCCGACACCGAATTTGGGCTTGCACTCAAACAGACCGCCATGCTCATCAAAGCGGAAGTGGGACTCGAAGTCTCCGCTATTGACGTGGGCGGCTGGGATACGCACTTCGCGCAAGGTTCAACCAGTGGGTTGATGCCGAACCTGATGGAAGATTTGTCCGAGGGCCTGGCCGCTTTCCATGCGGATATGTTCGATCGCACGAGGGATCTCACCACGGTCACCATGTCCGAGTTTGGCCGCCGCGCTTCTGAAAATGGAAGCCTGGGAACCGATCACGGTCATGGAAGCATGATGATGGTGCTGGGCGGGAATGTGAACGGAGGCAAAGTGCACGGCGAATGGCCGGGGATGAGAGAAGGCCAGTTGATTGGACCAGGCGATCTGGCAGTCACGACCGATTACCGTGATGTATTATCGGAAATTTTGACCAGGCGGTTGAATAACGGAGCCCTGAGGATATCTTTCCGAACCATGAACCGAGGATGCTGGGGATCATTCGCTAATCGACTACAGATTGGCGAATGTGAGAAGCGGCGTACCAAAATGATACGTCGTTTTTGATTCAACCGGCTTTTGCCGTCGCGTTATAGCTTTAACTGATCATAAAATGGGAACGATTATAATTATTGCATCCATGCCCTTTTTGATTCTAATCCATACACCCGAAGTGGGTGCAAATAAAAGACTATCCTGCGGTCAGGAGATACGCTGAATGCAAAAACTGCTTAAGGGCAGACTCTCTGCTCCTGAGGTTTTCTTGATCGTGACCCTCCTGGTGCTCGGTATCATTGTCTGTTTTATGCTTCCCATCGGAGGGGGATATGATGAAGAGACTCATCTGGCCCGCATCTGGGAAATGTCAGCTTTCGTTTTTGTGCCCAATCAGGGACTGGGCCGGGAGATGCCGCTGCCAACGATTTTTCGGGAGATTTCATACCGGAGAGAGGTACTGGTTCGAGCAATCGAGCCGGAATTCCTTTCGAAATATGCAGGGATGCCAATTGACGGTCTTGATTTCACCTACGGTCGCATAGAAACGAGATCTGTGTACTCTCCGCCCCTCCTTTTGCCGCAGGCACTCGTCATGCGATACCTGGGAAGATATCCCATGGAACGCGGTATCACGATGCCTGTACTGGTCCCATTATATGCAATTAGGCTGGCTGGCCTGTTCAGTTATATTTTGCTGGCATGGCTGGCGGTCCGCATGATCCCTTTTGGCAAATGGATTCTGGCAGTGCTTGCAGTTGCGCCAACAGCATTATTGCAGGCCGCCACGATCGGCGCGGAC
>Ga0214473_10011727_pt1 | contig 10299 bp, 6 predicted proteins | sample RVTome_7_FD_203509 | JGI IMG/M metagenome (GOLD analysis project Ga0214473, IMG submission 203509) | Soil microbial communities from uranium-contaminated site in the Upper Colorado River Basin, Wyoming, United States - RVT98D197 | ecosystem: Environmental > Terrestrial > Soil > Contaminated >... | reverse complement strand
TCTTAGCACCCACTACCCCCACGACCGGAATGATGATAGTTTCTCCGTCTGCTGAAGCCCCGGAAGTCGGATCAAGTTGATAAAGGTGTGCGACATTAGAAACACACGCCCAGCAGAGTTCTCCACCAACAAGGGCCGTGGCGGAAATTCCATCGACTGCGGTTGCGCCTCCCCCCGTGAGGGTGGTCCTTGTGAATTTTAACAAATCCGACACGATTACACCTCCTTTTCTTCCTTCGGCAACATTTGACGGTTGCATTCATTAACCAACCCGGCAATGAACTGCGCCACGTCGGTATAAGGCTGCCTGCCAAGATACTGAAGGATTGCGTTGATTGTTGATTCCTTGATTACAAATGTCTTTTCCATGATAGTGCCTTTCTTTGTTAGGGGTTTCTTTTTGATTGACATTTACTCTTAAATCTGAATATAATATCCTCAAAGGAGGGGATTTATGAAGAAACTCATCATTACTATCTTGATGTTGTTCACCGTCACTGTTGATGCCGGAGATTGGAGGCAAGAGGATACCTACCGAGAACTGGCGTGGACAGCATTCTTGGTTGTGGATTATGGGCAGACAATGAACATCGCCCGGAATCCCGAAAGGTTCAAAGAATACAATCCTATTCTTGGAGAGCATCCAAGCCAATCTTCCGTGGGTCTGTATATGCTTTCCGCCGCGATCATTCATCCCATCATTAGTTACTATCTCCCGCCTAAATATAGAAGGATTTGGCAATATATTTCCATCGGAATAGAAGCTGGAGCTGTCGGAAATAATTTCGGTGCTGGAATTGGGATTAATTTTTAGCATTATTATGCTCCCGTGATCTCCGTCATGTTGATTGAATAACTTTTTTTAGTTTTATTATTAATAAGAAATAATTGATCTTCACCTTCTTTAATTGTCCAATCACCCCTCTCGTTAGAAAGATGTAAATCTCCAGTATAAATATTTTGCCATCTCAAAGAAGAAGAACCTAAGTCTTTAGTGTTATCTTCCACCGGAAATACGTGTCCGTCAGCTACAACCGCTGCTGTCGTTCCGTAAAAATATCCTCCGTAATTTAGTTGACCTCCGGAGGCATTTCCAACTATTCCAACATTAATACAATTATACGCTCCTGCGCTTCTTGTTGTTGTTGCTTGACCAAACATTCCATAATTATTTACAGCGGTATCGGTTGTATTAACCGTACCTGCTCTGGCTCCCCAAAACATTGTCACGTCTGCGGTACGTGCTGCCGTATCGTTTATATAAATGGAACCCGAAAGAGGATTCGTATCCGCCTCTCCAATCGTAATAATTTCCGTTCCTCCCGAATTATAAAAATGAAGTTTATTATCAGAAGTCAAAAATTCTAATCTTTCGCCTGAAGCGGCGGTTTTTATATCTCCCAAAATTGTAATACTCGTTCCATCCCAATTCAGATATTTCGTTGAACTCCCCATGTAGAATTTCACTTTGTTGCTATCTGAATCATCAAGACCAAGAATAAAACCGGCATCGGTGTTCGTAAAATCGTTCTTGCCGCTGTTTATAAAGGTATCTCCACCGGTATCGTTGATTTGCAGGGTAAGCGTTCCGGAGGCAACCCCCGTTTTGCCTAATGTTACAGTGGTAAAATATCCCGATGTGGCGGTAATGTCTCCCGCAATCGTTGCAGAAGTAGCTTTTAATGCCCCTGCATGAGTTACACTAAACTCAGCATTTGCCGGAGTATTATCCCCTGCCCAAAAAGCGTAAGTGGCATCTCCGGCAGCAGTTGCGACACCAACCCCCGTAGAGGTGATTTTGCCTGCTGCAATAACCCAACCAGAAGTTCCACCGATATAACCTGTGTTGGCAACTATTACTCCCTTGAGATATACACTATCAGAATACAAACCCCAAACATCAGTTGTATTTAAACCAACATCTGCATCTACAATCCCCTGTAACCACCCAAGACGAGCATGTAAAGTATAATCAGTATAAGTGTTTGAATTTCTGCCATAAATATCAATATAGGGGCTATTGGCAGATGAGCTATCCAGCAACACAAATCCTGTCTTTGTTCCTGTACCAACTCCCATCGAAATAACTGCGGTGCCTTTTTTCCAAATGGGATTAGCATTGGCCCCATACGCAGCAGCCAAATCTCTTGTTACAGTATAAGTCGGAGCTGCTGCTGCATTGGTAACAAGCATCCATTCATCATCTATTCCATCTTTTATGCGGATGACTTCATTGGCAACAAAAGTGGTTTCCCCTGAAATTGTCAATGTGGAAGCATCCAGTGCGGTCATATCGGTTGCGAGAATATCGGCTTTTGAAATCAGAACCATTCCATTAACCGCAGAAATTGTATCTTTTTCAAAGACTGAAGTTCTGATAGTTCCCCTGATTGTAACGTTCTGAAACTCCGCTGTTCCCGCATTGCTTATATTCCAGCCCGATCCAAGAGGACCAGGCACAAATGTAGTTGAACCGATTGAAGATACGGCAAGAGCGCAACCGCCAATAGTGCCTGAGATAGCCTTCAGCACGCCCGCAGGCGTGACGCTAAACTTGGCATCGGCAAAAGTAGAATCTCCAATCTGAATTCCCTGGGCGATATTGAACTGTATAAAATCTGCATCAGTTCCCGCATATAATCTATCAGTTGCTAATGTCCATCCGCCGATTGTGCCAGATACGGCCCGCAAAACTCCGGCATTCGACACGGCAAAGGGATTGGTGGCAATATTAAAAGTCGCCGCCCCAAGCCACATATTGCCATCTATATCGACATGGAATGAGGTTGCATCCGCTCCCCCGATATCAATCGTTGATGCTGAAATCCCCCCCGAAATGGTGATGTTCCCGGCGTTGTCGATATTGACCACATTGGTCGTGCCGGATCGAAGTCTTAGGCCGTTGGTCGTGTCATAAATCAGGTTTGCATAACCAGCCGTCGCAACCCCCGCCCCAAAACCGAATAAATCAGAGGAGACTCCAAGATATCCGTTGAGATTCCCGAAACGGTACTTTTCGCCTGAATTGTAAAGAGACACCCTTGGGGTCGCTGGTTCAATTAAAATGTAATCCGCCGCCCCGTTTCCAACCCTTAACCTGTCTGCAATCGCATTTAAGGGGATAGGAACACCCGGAGAGTCGGGTCCGGTGATTACAGCCGACCACGGGTGGGTAGTGTCATCAACAGGGATAGAATAAGAAGTCGGGGACAAATCCTCCCAATCGGAAATCGCCTGCTTAAATTTCGTGCATTGGAACTGAATCGACCCCTCTTTGCTGATCTTCATCGAGTCAATTATAACATCATAAGACCCGCCATAATTGGAACCATTGATTGTAATTAAATCGTCGGGCTGAAGGGCCGTTCCGGTCGATTTATTAAGCCACCCCACCCCCGCCACCTTGCCGAGTTTTCTTTGCCAGTGCAGTGTTCCTATTCTTTTGACATTAAGGACGTTTTGGACAAACGGGCATTCGATTACTTCCGAGGAAATAATGGTTGCGGTCCCTCCCGTCGAAACGAGGATTTTGTGCAGTTCATCTTGGGCCTCGCCTGTTTCCTGGTAAGCGATATACCCAGAATCCGAGAGGTCCTCATTTATGATATCTCGATAGGAAAATGTTCCCGGACCCTGTTCGGAAGTCCTCATAACGTCCGCACCGGTGATCGTTGCGCGAGAAGTCTTTACCAGAACCCGCATCTTGATTGTCTCACCGATATCAAGGCAGGAATGGCACATGGTGAGCAGTTGGGAGAGAGCTTTTTGTCGGTCCTGTTTGTACCAGAAAGCACCATTGAAAGTTAAGGGGATGATGTAATTATCGAAAATAATATGAGCAGCCGCAAAAGATGTTGCATCAATATTCGAGGAGGGAATCCCCATGTCTTGAAGAACATAGTTGATTACATCTGCCGGATTGGTTATCGAAACCGTGTCATCCCGGCTGAATAAAACAGGAGGATCAAGAATAGGCCCGCCGGGAGTCCCCCAGAAACCATGAGCATCAACAATTCCGTTATTGTCTGAATCTGCGATTATGGCTTGAAAAACTCGCCAATTAACCGCACCTGCATCTGCCTTTGTTGATTGATTGAATGCAAATGAAGCGTAATCCCATTCGCTTTTCATCCCGACGCTGCGAGGACTGCGGATCTTCCCTACCGTGTAAGTATGGGTCGGATCACCCAGCATCAGATAACCGGCATTAGTGATAAAGACATCTCTTAGGGGAACATAGACCGAACCGAAAGGCACTGGGACACAAATCATATTTCCGACATAGGTTCTATTTGAGGGGAAGATGTCTTCCGGTAAACGAGTATTGGGATAGTATCCTCTCAGATAATCCTGCAAAAAATCCTCACAGGTGAAGTTTAATTTCTGGTAACCGGGTTCGCAGGTTTTGATATTGAATTTCCACCCAGTGATTTTATGTTCACCGTAAGTGGGATTCCAGAGAAACAATTCTATTAAAACGGTTCCACCCTTAAAGTTTGTGAAATCAAGAATATTATTTGGATTTGAGAGAGAAAAGGTCACTTCTGAGGGTGCGATTATCCCAACTTCTGAGGCATTTCTCCTGAGTTCGATCCCTGAAAATTCCATCAAGACGACGGTATTATTTCCAGTTCCGTCAAACCATGCCTCTCCTGTCCCCCAGGCTTCATCTGTCGCCCATCCATCCGCGCCTATTGCATCGGTATAGTAAGAATAACCAACTCCATTAGCATCGGAGATATGGAATGCCCACCGGCCTGTTTTGTTATCAGAAGCGACTAAAGCTGTTTGGACGGCATCAAGAGTCAACATTATGAAACCTTCCCCAATAAACGGAAACGAATTCCTGGCAATCCCCATCGGGTCTTAGAATTACCGGATCTTGTTAGTTTTCCGTCAAATCTCACCACGTAATTTACAGCACTTGAATCATAAGTCGTTAATTTGAAGCTCCTCCCTATCCCGTTTGCTTTTACGGGATCATGATAGAGATCAAAGATGGTCCCTGATTCTGTTTCGGAAAGTTGATTGATAGGGTAAGTAATGTAAAAGATCGACCCAGTAGATAGGGTAATCCTCTCCTCTGAATTATCATCAGCCAAGTGGATAACCTGATTCTTAAAACCCTCCTCAGTGATTATCCCCTGAGCCTTAATAGAAAGGGTATAATCATAGTCGGCAGTTACAACACTAAGGAAATCGGCTGGTTCTGAACTCAATTTACCGCCCTCCTTGCTGATTCAATCAAATCAGTATTTGTCTTAAAACCCTTAGATACGCAGGTTTGGATTTCTTTTCCATCTAAGTAAATATGAGAATGAACAGTGATCTCACCACCGGGACCGTTCGACCCACCGTTCAATCCCAAGTTATCCCAGAACTGCGCCGGAGCCTTTTTTAAGAAGGATGATCTTTGGGGTTCGTAAGTCGGTACGGCCCACTCACCGCCCGCTTCCCCGAAGATGGTAGGTGTATTTGCGTAACCGCCGCTTGCCCGTGCCCCGCCCTCCATTAGACCCGCTATCGAAGCCTCATAGGGATTTACAAATGCAGGATTTAAGATTACCGCTGATGCTTCAGCCGCCGCTGCCGCTGCCGCCGCAGCCGCCGCTGCTGCTTTAGCGGCTGCATAAGCGTCCGCCGTTCTAAGGGCCAATTGAGCGGCAGTGGCATTGGCGGCAGTCACTTGTGCAACGGCAGCAGCTCTCGCTGCGATATCCGCAATGGTTGTCTTTTCACTGATAAGTCTTAATTCATCTAATTGTTTCTGGGCGATTTCAAGAGCAAGATTCTTCCCCTCTTGCATCCCCATGACATCACTCACAACCGCATCATAGATAGCCTGATAACTCCCCGTGGTCCCATAGGTATGCTGGAATCCGAGATATTTGGTTGCAAAATTAAGATAGTCATTGACATCGGCTTCTGTCGCGTTGATTGTCGATGCCTTTGCCTTGGCCTCTGCATATTGCCTATTCCACGCCTCAGCGGATTGAACTGGAGATAGTTCACTTAAAGTAAGGTTATTTAACCATTGTTCTATTGTTTGTGAAATAGCTTTTAGACTTTCGACATAATCATATTGAGCGTCAGTAACTTCCTCAAGCGCATCTTCGAGCGTGGAGTAATATTGATCTGCACCTTCGGCTAATTTCAGTAATGTTACATAGGCTTCTTGGCCCCATGTAGTAGTAAGATCAAGAGTTTCAACAATTGCCCGATATCCAGCCCTCGTTTCCGGCAAGGTCAGATTCATCGCCGTCATTATGGCCGTGAGTTGCCCTTGGAGCCGGAGTTGCTTTTCCTCATCCGAGAAAAATCGGTCATAATAAGTGGACGCCGCTTCGGTGAGTTTATCGAGCCCGCCGGCTAATTCTATCAGGGCTTCACTTAACTCGATTGCCTGCATCGCTGTGCCGGAAAAGGATTGTCCGGTCATTTCAAGGGTGGAAAGGATAATTTCTTTACTTATAATTAATCGGGCCGCTGTTTCATAAAGCCCTTCATTGATTTCCTGGTATTGAGCAATCATAGAACCAAAAAGAGTTTCAGTAGCGACATCGGCGATCCTCGAAAACTCTTCCGAAAGTTTTTTCTGGATTTCGTCTCCGGTAAGCCCCCGAAGATCAATCTTTACGTCTTCAAAGGCATATTTAATCGCTGCCGAAGTATCTGTGCCAAGATTTACAGCGAACCATTCAAGGCTCTTCTTAATCCCGGTATAAACCCCCTTCGGACCGCTGATAAGATTAACGAGCATTGCATCTATTTCGCCGTAAGCTGTCGAAGAAGAAGATCCCCCACCGCCAAATATTCCCCCGAACATCCCCTTCTTTTCAGTAAGAATATCCGTATAACCCCGAACGATTTGACCTTGATCTGCTATCTGAAGTCCGCCACTCGTGACTGAGGTTGTCGTGCTGCCGAAAAGCCATCGAGATGCTTTGCCTATAATATCGGTCCCGAATAACTTGTCCACTGCATAAGCGCCAAGAAAAACCCAACCGGCGGGTGAAATAGCCATCGCGCCAAGACTGCCAAAACCTATTGCAGCCTGTACCCCAAGGCCAAGCGCGCCTATATCAGATCCCGTCCCTTGCAGGAATTTCGCATAAGATGGTTGTTGCAATCCAAGTTCAAGTCCCCCCGTTCCGCCTATATCAATCCGGCGGATAACCGCTATCGCCAAACCAGTGATATTCCGATTCAAATCCTTCATCTCATTGTAAATTCCAGTGAGCTTTTCGTATTCCATGTCATAGGTGTCTTCAAGAAGCTCAAGGGATTTATTCAAAGATTCGCTGCCGAAATTATTCGCACCGCCCAAGACAGTGGTATTCTGGCCATAAGCCGGGCCAATCACACCGGTACTTACCGCTCCGCCTCCGCTGAAGGATACCCCTATTGATGCGAGTAGTGACCCCATTGCCGCCGCCATTTGGGCCATGGCCGCAAACCCGGCAGGCGGAGGAAGCGTCGCTGCCGCCGCAACCGCGCTCACAGCGTTGACAACCGCGACCATCTTCTGGGCGACAATGAGCATATTCGCCGCATCCTGCATGTGCGCATATTGAGATGAGGACTTATCGTACATACTTGAAAGGGATTGGAACATAGAAGCCATATCCCCAAGGCCCTGCTGAACCTGTTTTGATTTCGCTTCATAAATCTCTTGCTCGAATTTGATGATCTGCTCTTTCACCCATCGGGCTTTTAGGACTTCCTTATCCATCCCGGCAAATTTAACCGCCGCTTCTTTTTGCACCCAGTCAAGTTTCGCTTGTCTGTATTCATCTTCCATCCCAACCATATCTTGATAGAATGTGACCATCTTCCGGGCTTCATCGGCCTCTTTTTCGGGGAGCGCCGCACGTTCTTTGCTTATTTTCTCAGCAGCAGCGATTGCATCCTTCTTCATCTTTTCAAGATAGTCAGAGTTTGATTTTGTTAATTGGTCGAATCGCTCCATCTCTTCTTGAAGAGCCCTTGCTTCGATAGCCGCACGATCCTTTTTACCATCTTCGAGATATTTAGAATTCTCCTTTTCTCTTTGATCAAACAGGGCCAGTTCTTCCTGGAGGGCTTTCTCTTGTATCTTCTTGTAATCTTCGGCGGCTTTCTGCGCGGCAGCGAGTTCTTCCTTGGTGGGGCCCAATGGTTTTGCCTTGAATATGGTTTTACTCTCCACCCCTTCTCTTGCGCGTTTTGCTTCGGCAAGTCCGACATCTGAAATGGATTTTTCAAGATCGATATATCTTTTGGCTAACGCCTCTAATTCCTTCTCGTTCTCTTTGTAGCGGGATTCATATTCAATATTAGCTTTAGCATAACGATCACTCTCTTCTTTTGACCCCAATAATAATGCTAACCACGGGCTTGTTTTCTCGGAAATACCAGTAACATTACCAATGGTTGTCGCCCCCATTGCTACCTGCGTCAATGAACCCCCAATCTTGTCAAGCAGCATCGCAAGTCGTAATACTTCCGCCTTGATAGTATACATAGTCAGCAGGAAGTTCCCGATCCATCTCGACATCCCGTCTATGAGAGAATCCTTGTTTTCGTTCAGGTATTTATCGAGGTCTTTGGCGCTTAAAATTATCTCTCCGTAAGCTCCCAACATCCCGGCGCGCAGTATTTGGGTGACAGTGGTATCGAGAGTTGTTTTAACCGCTTGCCATTGCATTTCGAGTATTTCTGTTGCGGGGCCAAAACCCTCCAATAATCTCCCAATGTTCTCCATGACGGTATTTTGTTCCCGCCAAATTCTCAAGTTCTTCTCAATCAGCGGATCGATTGCTTCTAATGTTTTAATCAACATCGAACCGGGTGTGTTGGCCCCGGACATTAAAGCCCGAATTTCAGTGTTGATCTGCCGCATGATTTCCTGCCCTTTGGTCATTAAGGGGAGGGCGTTGGAAAGCCTTATAAATCCTTCCATCTGTTCCTTGTTGTTTGCCTGAAGAAACACCCCCGATCGAGCAAAAGCATTAGCTAAAGCGGTCGTTTCTTGGCCGGAAAGCAATGTTTTTGCCGCAACCCTTTCGAGGACGGGGATTAATTGCTGTGAATATCCAAGGGCTTGTTTCCATTGCTCGGCCATGCTCACCCCTTTGGCGCGTTCAGAAAACGAAACGACCATCGCCGCCATGGACGCGACAGAGGTATTTAATTCCTCAACGGCCTTAAAACCTTTTTCCAGGGGTTGTATGAGAACCTTGATCATATTACTTAGTACATAATAAGCAGCATAAAGCCTCAGCACCGCTCTGGCCATCGCTGCCATCGACATATCGTGGCTACCCACCATCTCCTTGTGCAGTTCCTTCAGCTTTTCGTTCTTGGCGCGTTCAATGTTGATCCAGTCTTGGGAACCTTTTTGGACATTCCGGCTGATAGTGTTAAAAGATTCCATAACGGCTTGTTTCTGGGCATTGATAGCAGCTACGGAACGGATTCCAAGGGTTTCATAGAGGGGGTTCTTGGTCATCTCCTGATTAATGGAGTTGATCTTGGCAACCATAGAGGCTTGGGCGCGGACTTGTTCATCAGCAGAGGCATGGGCAGATTTAGCTATTCTCTCGTAAGACTTAATAGCCTTGTTCGCCATTAACTGATAAATAGCGTCAGAGTTAACGCTGAGATTTGAAAAACTTCTTTGCAGGCTTAGTTCAACATCTTTGCCTACTTGCTTTATATCCCGTAGGAGATTTTCCTGCTTTTTGACAAATTTTGAAGTGTCCAAATCGATTTCGGTGAAGATCGTTCCGACAGCCATTATTTCACCTCTGGGACCTTCCGCATTTCGGCTTCAATGCGCTCTTTGATAGTTCCCTTGATAGCCTGAAAAGACGGCCTCATATATGGTTGCTTTCGTGTTTTAACGGTTCCGTATTCAACGAACCGCGCATAGAAAACTTTGTTATTTCCTGCATAGCAACGCAGGTTCCCTGCCCTATCGTACTTTTCAACCTTTCTGATGGTAGACTTCAGACTTCCCGCTCTCCGCCCCACCCAGGTATTTGCGATGAAATTTACAACCTTTCCTCTTTTGGTCCTAAAGAGGACATCCCGCATCACATGGTCGGGGTCTGCGCTCCGGTATTCTGTCCCTTCGGAAATTGCCCTACCGCCTACTTTTTTCTTTACCGGGCAACGCCTCTTCGCATCGGCAACGTGGTCATCCATGACGGCGTTGGCCCCGATCATAGCGGCCTCAATGAGACTATCGAAAACCTGTTTTCCTTTCCAGCCGACGACTCTCACTCGCTATCCCTTTTCTTCTTCTGGCTTTCATGC
>Ga0214473_10011726_pt1 | contig 10299 bp, 5 predicted proteins | sample RVTome_7_FD_203509 | JGI IMG/M metagenome (GOLD analysis project Ga0214473, IMG submission 203509) | Soil microbial communities from uranium-contaminated site in the Upper Colorado River Basin, Wyoming, United States - RVT98D197 | ecosystem: Environmental > Terrestrial > Soil > Contaminated >... | reverse complement strand
TCCTCCTATGCCCATTGTCATTCCGGTCTGCGACCCCGCGTATTACGGGCGTTTCGTTTCCCGCTTGGCATCCTTCACGAGGAAGGGCACTCCTTCGGTCATCCACTTGGGAGCGGGTGCGCCCTTCAGGTAATGATTGAAGAACTCGAAATAGCGCGTGGTCAGATCCTTGCGATTGGCGAGCCCGCGAAGGCCGTGGCCTTCGCCCGGGTAGGCCAGCAGGATCGCGGTTTTGTTGTTGTAGCGCAGGGCGTTGTAAAACGCCATCCCGTTGTTGAACGACACCGTGGGGTCCGCCGTCCCGTGAAAGATGAGGAACGGCGCCGTGACTTCCGGCACATGCGTGAGGGCGGACTCGAACCGGTACAAGTCCGGATTGTCCCAGGGGGACATCCCTTCGCGCCCCTGGCTGTAGAGGTAGTAATCGAACTGGTTGGCGCCGCTCCCGCCCGTCACCTGGAAGGACCAGCCCCAGTTGATGTTGAAGTCGAAGTACAGGTCCGTAACCCCCGCGCCCATGCCGACGGCGGCAAACAGCCGGGAGCGCGTGCCGATAAAGGCCGCCCCTTCGCCGCCGTAGCTGTGCCCGTGGATGCCGATCCGCTTGGGATCGACATAGCCCATTTCGATCGCCTTCCGGGTCGCCGCCTCGACGCACTCCAGCATGTCGCTGTGGGACGCGCCCGTGCGGAAGTGAATGTCGGGCAGCATCGTGATATAGCCTTCGCTGACGGCCTGGATGGGCGAGGATCCCATGCTGGACAAAAAGGTCGGTGTCGGATACCGGTGCAGGTTCTGTGAGTTTTTCTCGTAGAAATTCACGATCATCGGCCGTTTTTCCCCGGGCTTGTAGTCGTCCGGGAGGGCGAGGATGCCCTGCAGGCGCAAGCCGTCCTTGTTCTTGAAGTCGAACAGGATCCGGCGGCCCCAGAAATACTCGGCCTGCTGAGGGTTGCCATCGGTGATCTTTTTGGCTTCCTTGAAATCGGGCCCGGAAACCCGGAGGTCGGGGAATTCCGCGTAGGTCTCGCGCGTGAACAGGAATTTGTCCGCTTTGGCCGCCTTGGCCGGAGTGCCGCTGAAATAGGCGTCTTCGTATACGAGCTCCTTCAGGTTCCCGCCGGCGAGTTCGTAAAAACCCGTCTTCTTCGTGTACTCGCCGTAGGCCGACAGCAGCATGGGCTTGGACGGGTCGATCGTCCAACGCTGGGCCCCCGGGCCGCCGCCACGGCCGCCTCCGGGCCCGCCGGGAACCGTTCCGCCGGGTTGGTCCGGAGGTTCGGTCCTCACGTACCGGAACCGGATCTCGCTTTTGGCGCCGGCGCCGTTGGTGAGATTGCGCGGCGCCGAGCCGTCAAGCGGCATCAGCCACAAGTCGTATCGCTGCTGGACCAGGACCGATTTGCCGTCGCCGGTGTACGCGGTGATGCCGTAGGATGGGCGGGGTCCCGGGTGATCGAATTCCATATCGACGAAACTCACCGGGCTGCCGCCGCCGAGGGTTTTCGTCGTGCCGGCGTCGAGATCGTACGCCTGGTATTTGTTGTCCTTCCAATACAGGAAATAGTGGCCGTTGGTGGAGATCCCGAAGGTGTGACTGCCCGTCGACGTGTTGATCATCTGGTTTTTGATCATCAGCGTCCGCTCGCCGGTCGTGGTGTCGACGCGGTAAATGTCGGCTGCGGCTCGTTTGTAGTCGGAGATGTATCCGCGGGTATCGCGCCCGACCGCCCACCGGCCGTCCAGGGCCGCGTCCAGGTCGCGCAGGGTTTCATCCGCCAGCTTGATGAATTTCGCCGCGGTGAGGTCGAATGCCTGGCGGAAGGTGAAATTCCGGTCGGTATCCGCCCGGGCCATCTGCAGCGACTGGACGCGTTCGTCCGCGGTGTTCCAGACGTCCACGTCGGCGGCCTCATCGGTGCCTTTCCGCGCTCCTGTGGGCGGAGCCGCGATCTGCTCCTTGATGCCGAAGAAGACGCGTTTCCGGTCGCTGCTCCACGTGAGCGCCGCGCGATCGCTCACCACCCATCCTTTGGGGAATCCGGACGCCTTCGAAGGATCGAGGATCACCGGCACCGGCGGCGCATCGGCGCCGAGCGCCGCCGGCACATCCGGAAACGCGAGGAGGAGGTTGTCCCGTTCGCGCATTTTTTCGACCTCGATCCCCTTGAGCACGGCCAGCGCCGTGCCATCCTCGTTCCACGCGAGCCGGTTGTAGTTCCTGGCGTCGTTGTCGAGTACGCTCAGGCGCCCATTGCGGAGGTCGAGGACAAAAAGTCCGTTGCCGTCCTTGGCGGCGGCATCGACCGTGTAGGCCAGCAGGTCTCCGGCCTTGTTGAAGGCGATGTCACCGACGCTGCCCAGGAGCTGATGGCGCCCGGTCGCCAGGCTGAGCAGGATGACGTCGACGCCCCGGGGGCCGGTAGCGGCGGCGGTTTCAGCGGATGCGGCTCCGCCGCCCGCGCCTCCCGCAGCCCCTCCCCGGCCGGCAGCGCCGGCAGCGCCCGCCGCGGACGCCGGCCGCCGCCGCAGGATCAGGTGGGCCGAGTTTGCGGAAAAAGTGAACGATTCGATTTCCTGCCACGACTGCACCGCCCCGGTTGCAAGATTGCGCAGTTCGACCCGCTGCGGCGGGGTCGGCGGGGCTGCGTTTGCACCCCGCGCCTGGGCCCCCGGCGCTCCGCCCGGAGCTTCGGTCCCTCCCGGCGCCGTCGTGGCGCCGCGGCCCCTTCCTCCGCGGCCGCCGCGGCCGCCGCTCGGATCGACCTGATAGGCGAGCCAGCGCGCGTCGGGCGAAAACGTGCCGCCGGTCGCGTTCGCAACCTCGACATCCTGGTTTGTCTCCAGGTTCAGCAGGTGCAGGACCGGTTTGGCATCGGCGGGAAGTGTGTTTGCATAGGACAGCCCGTAGCAAACCCATTTGCCGTCGGAGGAGATCTGCTGGCCGCCGATCGTGCGCCAGCGCGTGTAATCCTCCACGGTCAGGGCCTTCTTCGCCGGGCTCTGCGCCTGGGTTCCGGTCGAAATATAGGCGGTTCCGAACAGTACGGCCAGCGCCAGGGCAAGCAGCGCCAGCCGCCGGGTATTGTGCAACCTCGTGGCGTGGTGGAACATGTTCAGGCATCTCCTTTGTGCCGCCCGCCGGCCGGCGGGCTCGTGTATTCACGTCCGGGCGACCGGCACGTAGCCCCCAAACAACATTTCTTCGGGCGACCTGCCGGTCGCCCCTACGATGACCACCAAGGCGTCGCAGCGGCTGCGAGCGGCAGGTTGCGACGCCGGCCTCAGAACTGGAATTCGGTCCCGATCCCGCGTTTGCGGGCCTCGTCGAACACCGCCTTGGCTGCCGACACGTCCTGGATTGCCAGCCCGACCGACTTGAAGAGCGTGATCTCGTCAGGAGCCGTCCGCCCCGGGACTTTGCCGAGAATTACGTCCCCGAGGTCCCCGGCGACCTGATCCCAGGACCACACTCCTTCCTGTGCAGGGATGATGAGGTCTCCCGCTTCGGCCTTGCACGCCGTCGTGAGATCACATACCACCCGGCTGCGGCGGACGGCAACGGTATCAAGCTCGCGCATTTTCGGAGTGTGCGAGCCAATGCCGTTGATATGAGTCCCCGGTTTGAACCAGGCGCCGTCGACGACCGGTTCTGCCGCGCTGGTCGCCAGCACCACGATATCTGCCTGGCGGACGGCGGCGGCGGGGTCTTGAACCAGTTCCACCGGAACCCCGGTTTTTTGGGTCACTCTTGCCGCGAAAGCGGTTCGGGCCTCCTCGGCATCAACGGACCAGGCCAGCAGTTTGCGCAGCGGCCTCGCTTCATGCACCGCGAGCACCTGCGTAAAAGCCTGAACTCCGGTGCCGAAGATCATGGCGACCTCCGCGTCCTTGCCCGCCATGTACCGGGTGGCCACGCCGCTCACGGCCCCGGTCCGCATCGCCGTGATGAAACCGCCGTCCATGACGGCGATCGGAAAGCCGGTGTCTTCCTCGAGCAGGAGGATGGTGCCCAGAACCGCAGGCAGGTTGTGCTTTTTCACGTTGTTGTGGTAGACGGTCACCACCTTGGTTCCGAGGGCCCCCAGATCCTGGATGTGGGCGGGCATAAACAGCGCAAGCCCCGATTTGGCGGGCAAAGCGATCGGGGTTCGCTGCGGAAGGTTGGCGCTTCCCTTCGCCAGGCCGGCGAACGCCTTTTCCACCGATTCCATGCACATCTGCATGGTGAAGAATCCCTCGATATCCTTTCGCGACAGCAGCAGAGTCTTCATGATTCCTCCTGTTCGGCCAAGGAAGCCGGAAGCTGGTCTCCCCTTTCCGGATGCTTTCGTCCGCCAACTGCTTTCCGATAAGAAACCGCGGCGCCGTTCCGGGCCCCGATTCGCAGGCGTCACATGCGGGCCTGGGGAGAGGCAACCCGGGCGCCGGCGGGCTTGTCCACCCGGCGCGCCATGAACTCTTCCAGCCGGTCGAACGCCTCTTCAAGGATCTCTTCCGGCGGCAGGAACACGATGCGCATGTGGCGCGTTCCCGGACGCTGGCCGAAGCCGTCGCCGTGGACCACAACGACGCCCGTCTCGCGGATCAGATCGGCGACAAACCCGGTGTCAGGCTGCCGGATGTCGAGGCGCGGGAAGGCATAAAAGGCTGCAGCCGGCTTTACACAGGAGATTCCGGGAATGGCGTTGAGCCGGTTAAACGTGATGTCCCGGCGCCGCCGCAGTTTGGCTTTGACCTCGGCGATGTGCTCCTGAGGCCCTTCCAGGGCGGGGACGATGGCGTATTGGAGAGGGGTCACCGCACACAATCGCGCCCGCAGGCATTTGTTGACCGCTTCGATGTAGCCTGTCATCCACTCGCGCTTGCCGGTCACCACCGCCCACCCGATGCGGAATCCCGGGACCAGGTAGCTCTTGGACAGGCCGTTCATCGTGATGACCGGCGCCTCGTCGGAGAGCGCGGCGATCGACAGGCTGTCGTCGCCGTCTAATACCAGCTTGTCGTAGATCTCATCCGAGAAGATCACCAGGTTGTGCCGGAGGCTGAGTTCGACGATTTCCTCCAGCACCGCCCGGGAGTAGATCGATCCGGTCGGATTGTTGGGATTGATCAGGACCAGGGCGCGTGTCCGGGGCGTGATCTTCTTCCGGATATCGGCCACATCCGGTTCCCAGTTGTTCTGTTCATCCAGGTAGTAGGGGACGTTCTGCGCCTGGAGCTTGGCCAGCACTGCGGAATAAAGAGGGTAGCCGGGGGACGGCGTCAGGACTTCCTCCCCCGCGTTCACCAGGGCGGTCAGGCAAAGCTCGATGGCCTCCGAGGCGCCGGAAGTGATGAACAGATCAAGCCACTCTCGAATCCCTTTCCGCCGCACCGAGCGGCCGATGGCCTCGCGGGCTTCGAGCAGGCCCGAAGAGTTCGCGTACCCGGTGTGATTCTCGAGCAGCGCCCGATGGCAGGCTTCGATCATGTGCGGCGGGGTCTTGAAGTCGAAAGCGATCGGGTCGCCGATGTTCAGGTAGAGCAGTTTCTTGCCCGAAGCCCTGGCCTGCTCGGCGAGAATCAGGATATCGCGGATGGCATACTCGATATTATGAGAGCGTATGGACGGCTGGATCATACCTTCTCCTGTTGGCTGCCCTGGCTGCATCCGCGGAGGCCCCTCGCGGACGGTGAGCCGGCAGGAAACGTCCCGGCGAGCCCCAGCATAGCCTGTTCAACCGACAAATTCAAACAGTCCCCCGCCTGACGGCGGCATCGGGCGGGCGCGGCGGTGGACTGTGCTTTAGATTATTGCATCCGTTGACATTGGCGCACGCTTTTACTAGCATGCCCCCCGTCCGGTTCCTGTTCCATGCCGGGAGCCGCAGGCTGCAGACAGGCCGCGGCCTTTCCTTGCATGCACGGAACCCACCCCATCCGGTTCTTGATCTTATACCGCCGGCAGTGCGCCCGGCACAGCTTGATAGAGGAGGATTCATGGCACAGGCTGTTGGGGATTCCGCGGCGCCGGCTGCGCCCTTCCCGGGATCGTTCTGGACCGCGAACGTCACCGAGCTTTTCGAACGCGCCGCCTACTATTCGATGGCGAGCTTCGTCGTCATCTACCTGGGCCAGCTTGGATTCGGAGAGTCCTGGCCGTCCTTTCTCAATTCGACGGTGCTTTGGGGCCTGGTCTATTTTCTGCCGATCCTGTCGGGCACGATCGCGGACCAGATCGGATTCCGGCGCGCTCTCCTGATCGCGTTCGTGCTGCTGTCGGCCGGTTATCTGCTGATGGGTTATCCGGTATGGTTCGGAGGCAGCGTGCTGGCTCCCACGATCGGCCGGGAGGTGACGGCGAGCACCCGCGACATTTTCGCCATTGTGGCCGCGATCCTGCTGATCGGCATCGGCGGCTCGGTCATCAAGCCCTGCATCTCCGGGACGGTGCAGAAGACCGCGGGGGCCAGGGCCACGCTGGGTTTTGCCATCTTCTACATGGTCATCAACATCGGCTCTCTGTTCGGGCGCGGCACGGCGTTCGTGGTGCGGCAGGGCTCGGGCGTGCAGACGGTCCTGCTGGTCGTGGCCGTATGTACGCTGGCGGCGGCCGGCCTGGTATCCCTGGTCTACTGGACGACCAGGGCAGGCAAAGAAAAGGTGAGCGTCTGGATCCCGACCTTCGGTTTCCTGTTGATCGTGGCGGCGGCGGGGACCGCAATCGCCCTGCTCTTCGGGGCCCGGGCCGCTGAGCGCGGGAGCGTCGCCTCGGCGCAGCTCTCCTACATTTTCGCGGTATCCGCCGTGGCTTCCGCCGTAGCCTTTTTCGTGGTGCTGCTTGCCTACCGCGAGCCGGCCGCGGCCCCGGGGACTCCGGCCAAGCCGAAACGGTCGGTCGGCCGCATTTTGGCCGACATGGTGCTGGTCCTGGGCAGCCTCCGGTTCGCCCTGTTTCTGGTGGTGATGTCCGGCTTCTTCTTTATCTACAACCAGGTCTACAACGTGCTCCCGCTTTATGCCAAGCGCGTGGTTGAGACCAACCCGGCAATGGACCTGTACACCGCGGCCAATCCTTTCATGATCGTCTGCCTGCAGCTGCTGATTTCCCGCACCTTCGGCAAGATGAAGCCCATCCGCTCCATGATTTTCGGCACCGTGATCATCAGCGTGGCGATGGTCATCAATCTCTTCCCGCTATACACCGCCGGCGGGATCCGGGCCGTGGCCGCCAACTGGCTCCCGATCGCATCGGTGTTCATCGTGCTCACGGTCGCGCTGATCGCGCTCGGCGAGCTGTTCACCTCGCCGCGCATGTACGAATACATCGGCGCTCTAGCCCCCAAGGGGCAGGAAGGCCTCTTTCTCGGGTACGCCAACCTGCCGCTCGCGCTCGGCTCCATGGTCGGCGGACCGGTCGGGGCGTACTTGTTCAACCGCATCATGGCCAAAGGCGCCGTCACCCTGCCGAACGGCCTGCTCGAGCTCAACCGTGAGCAGAACATGCTCGGATGGCTCATCCTGATGGGCATCGGCCTGGTCTCGGCCGCGGCGCTCTGGCAGTTCAACCGCTGGATCGACCAGCCGGCAGGGACCGCCGGGGTGAGTGAGGATCAGAGACGCAGCCTCCGGATGGAACCGGGCATTCCGGCAAAACCTCCGGCGACGGTCACCGCTCTCGCCATCCTCTGTCTTGGGTTGGCGGCCTGGTCGCTGGTGGCAGGCCTGAGCCTGGCCTGGAGCACCGCCGCGGGCTCCGCGGCGCTTTCCCGGGGCGGGGCATTTTCAGGATGGTTTGTCGCGTGCGGCCTCCTGGGATGGACCATTCTGCAGGCAAGCGTCGGCCTGAAGATGCTGCGCAACCGGAGTTGGTCGCGCGGGGTCTTCATCGTCGCGTTTCCGACCTTGTGGGCGCTGTCGGCGACCTGGTTCACCAACGCCGCGCTGTCGGCCAGCGTCGTGGCCTGGCTGCTGGGTCTGTGGCTCCTTACAAGGCGATCGGCGATCGAGTTCTTTAACGAGGACTGACCGAACGCCCGAAAGGCGGGGCCGATCGCAGGCAGAGATGTTCGCTGGAATTTGCGATCACGGCAAGCGGCAGGCATTCCGGATCCGGGAACCTGCCTGCCGCTTGCCCTAGATAATCAAGGCTTCGTCAGACTGGTGTAATACGTAGACGGCGGGATTGGGCCGCTCGGCCCCATCGCCACCCGCAGGAACTTGATGACGATCGATTGGCCGCTCTTCAGTTCCTTGAGGATATTGACCATATCCTGGAAGACCTCGATCTTCTTGCCGTTGGCGGCCACAATGACATCAAAGCCCGACTGGTCCCGCGATCTCAGGCCGGCCTCTTCCGCCAGGCTCCCGGGATTGACCGAGACGACCATGGCGCCGCCGGCGATGTTCGATTCGCGGGCGGTCCGTTGCGGGACGTTGTCTATGGTCATGCCGATTTCCGGCTTGGCCTCCGGCTGTTCCTCGAAACTGAATCCCCCCTGCTGAGCCTGGTTTTCCTCGAGGGTCCGCTCGGCAACGTTTACATCAAAATCCATCACCTTGCCGAAGCGTACCGCCTTGACATTCACCTTGCGGCCGGGCGTCGTGTTGGCGACCGCCAGCCGGAGGTCCTGCACCGAGGCGATCTTCTTGCCGGCAAAGTCGATGATCACATCCTCCGCCTTGATTCCGGCCCTGGCCGCGGGTCCCGTGTCGGAGGGATTTCCTTTCTCATCGTTCAACCCTGTGATCAGCACCCCGCTTCCCTGTTTGACGCCGAAATATTCGGCCATCGCCGGCGTAAAGGGGAAGCCGGCGTTCATGTTGACTCCCAGCCAGCCGCGCCTGACCTTTCCGTGTTCGATAATCTGGTTGTAAACATCCACAAAGATGTGCGCGGGCACGGCGAATCCGACTCCGGCATTGGCCGGATTCGAACGACCGGCGGTGCTGATAAAGCTATTGATGCCAACTACTTCGCCATTCATGTTCACCAGCGGTCCGCCGCTGTTGCCCGGGTTGATCGAAGCATCCGTCTGCAGGTAGTCGTTGAACAGCATGGTCAGGTCCGCCTGCTCGAAAACCCTGCCGATCGCCGAAACGATTCCCGCCGTCACGGTCTGTTCCAGCCCGAAGGGGCTGCCGACGGCGAGCACCCAGTCGCCGACCTTCATCGCCTTGGAATCGCCGATCGTGGCGCAGGCAAACTCCCGGTCGCCTTCGATCTTGATCACCGCAATGTCCGAGAGGTTGTCTCCCGCAATCACCCGCGCTTTGTATTCCTTGCCGTCCTTCAGGGTGACCCGGATCTTCGATGCGTCCTGCACCACGTGGTTGTTCGTGATGATGTAACCCTTGGGATCGACGATGATCCCGGAACCCAGGCTCTGCACGGTATATTCCTGGGGCATGTCGGGAACAAACTGCCGGAAGAAATCGGGCATCTGCTGGTTGTTGCGCCCCGATCCCGAACGGCCCCGGCGCACCACCTCTTCGGTATTGATATTGACCACGGCCGGACCCACTCGCTTGGCCACCTCTTCGAATGCCTGCGATAAGGCAAGCGCCGCGCCGCCCGTGGGGGATTGGCTGCCCCCCTGGATCTTCAGCTGGCTGTCGCCCGGGCCCACGGCCACGACACGATGGGAAATCAGCGTGCCGATCCCGATTCCCAGTCCGAGGACTGCCAGGATTACGAAGAAGGACACCCAATGTCTGCCCTTATAGTTTTCCCTGCCGGGCTGATAGCTCATTTGAACACCTCCAAATCCTGCATCTCCTGATTAACATTCTACGCGAAGGTCCGGCCACAGTTCCAATAATTGCTGTGTCGTGCGCCTGGACGTTTATGACGAGGTCTTGCAGAGCCTTGATCGTGCCGGGTCTGATCTTGCTGTGGCATTGGCTCCGGTGATTGATGCTGTTGAAGAAATAGCGAAAAAAATATTAGATTCGAAACCAACACTGAGGAGTAATTATACTCAGCATCTTAAATAATTGCGCGTTGGCGGAGGAGGCATGGAACCCGATCTCGGGATCCATTCAGGACAAAAGCTTTTGGGACACGGATGAACACGGATTTCATTTGTCTTTATCCGTGTTCATCCGTGTCCTGAAATGTTTTTTGTTTCCTGCTTAATGACTAATGAAGGGTAAGGTCCGGGCGGTACGCTGGTATTCAGGCCTCAACCGGCATGACGGCAGAACTGCAAGGCTATGAAGGAAAAAATCGCCAGCTACCTGAAAAACGCCGGCGGGCCGGTCCCGGCCCGGCAGATTCTCCAGGAAGTTCTGAACATCATCTCCCCCAACTCTTTC
>Ga0214473_10011725_pt1 | contig 10299 bp, 6 predicted proteins | sample RVTome_7_FD_203509 | JGI IMG/M metagenome (GOLD analysis project Ga0214473, IMG submission 203509) | Soil microbial communities from uranium-contaminated site in the Upper Colorado River Basin, Wyoming, United States - RVT98D197 | ecosystem: Environmental > Terrestrial > Soil > Contaminated >... | reverse complement strand
ACCTCTGCGACAATCACCGCCTGACTCTTTCCGTCGGCGGGGAGACGGTCGGGGTCGGCGCGCAGGTAGAGGCTGACGGCGGCGGTGGTGGCATGGGCCGGCGGCAGGCAGACCGGGAGGAGCACGGCAATCGCCAGGAGACCCCAGATCGGTGCGGTACGGCCGGTGGACATGGGCAGCGTCATCCCCTTTGCTGGCAAGTGGCGGACGGCAATTCCGCCCTACTGGTACGCGAAGCTGGCGGGGCCTGGGAGGCCCCGCCAGCGGTAGGTCACGGTCAGCGCGGCGCGTGCATGGGGCGATTGTCGTCCCTGACGCGTACCCGCATCACCCGGTTGGTCCGGAAGGCGGAGAGCCGGTCCTGCTGCTCTCTGGTGAGCGCGGACCGAGCGGCCCCCGACAACTCCAGACGGTTCCTCGGGTAACTCCACACCCAGCCGTATTCGTACGCCACCAACCCCTGAGGGGTGGCCTTCAAAGGCCACGGCCTCGGCTTCTCAGTGTCGAGGCGGTTGCGTGCGCCGACCCGCCACCAGAAGGCATTGGAGGTTCCCGGCAAGGCCCGCATGTCGCTCAGGTTAACCTGGATGGACTGGAGGCTGAATCCCCCGAAGCCCGGGTCCATGGGATCGAGCCCCGTGATCACTCGCTCCAGGGTGGTGCTCGGTTCGAAATCATAGGTTGGGGTCGTGCCCTGGTCGCGCTGCACCTGGAGCACCATCTCGTCCGCCCCGATGGGTCCGTAGAACAGGAAGGTGGCGACATTCCCCACCACCAGGGCCTGGTCGGTGGCGGGAGGGGCGACGATGGTGGTGAAGTTTCGAGCGGAGCTGAACTCAGTGGCATCGCGCACGAACACCCAGTTGGCGAACGGCGAGGTGGGGAGCTGGTGGTTCTCGATGATAATAGGCTTCACCCGGTAGCTGTACCGCATGCCGGGTGTGGGCGGGAAATGTACCCACGCGTACCTAATGGCAACACTGTCTTGCCCGCCGACGATGCCCAGGGGTTGGAACTGGTCAACGAAGTCATCCCACGTCTCAGGGTCCACGCCGTTCCAGGAGCCGCCGTCAGTGGTGGGGAAGATCTCACCGGAGAGATTGTTTGCAAGCAGGTCAACTGTGACCACCGTCCCGCCGGGTGAGCCCGGAAACCCGAAGAAGACGTCGAAGACGTAGGGGTCCTCCCAGTTCGTGAGGTTGATCCAGGCCAGCTCCTCGCCGCGCCAGACCTCATACCCTGCGATCCGCTGTTTCTGGGTGTTGGAGAAGGTAGCCCAGGTGATGTAGCCGGTCCCAAGGAAGAGCGCTGACGATCCGGCGGTATCAATGGAAAGAGAGTTGGAGAGGTTGGAGGAGGTAAGGTCGGGGGCGGCGACATCGCCTTCCCCGAGGGTGCGCGCCGCGGTGGTCATGCTCACCAGCCCAAGCAGGATGCCCGCCGTCAGGAGGGGCTTCTCCCAACTCCTGGCCTCGCGCTTGACCCGGGTCTTGAGGGTGGGTCGCACGGCGCCGGGGAGCTCGAAGAGGGCGCGGAGGTGGTCGCCGGTGCGAAGCAGCGTGCCGCCGATCACGGAACCGTAGGAACCGGTGGCCTCAGTGGAGGTGATCTGGACCTCGGCGATCCTCTGCCCGTCCCTGATGGCGGCCATCTTCAGGCCGGGCACCACGCCGCCGCGGGTGCCGGTGTTGGTGAAGACGCGGTCGCCGTCCGCCCACAGCACCATGGCGGTAATGGTCGGGCGGGTCTTCATCTCCTGGACGGCCTGGAAGGCGGCCTGCTTGAGGGCCTTGGCGATCAAGTCTTCGCCGGCCGCCTCCAGAGAGGAGGGGCTCCTGGCCGTCACCAGGGCCCCGTTCACAGTGCCGGCCGACGGGCGGTCGAAGAGTAGCACCCCGAGCGTCACCTCGGCGTAGCGGCTGCCTCTGCTCACGGCCAAGTCGGCCTGCCGCACCTCGCCGGTGATGATCATGCCCACCTCGAGCTCGGTGGCCAGTCGCACCAACTCCTCACTGGTAGGCGGCACGCTCATCCCCAGGTTCTTCATCTGAAGGGCGACTTCCGCGTTGGGGAGAACGTCCAAGAGGAGGCGGTCCCTCAGTTCCACCGCCACCGCGTCCGCCGCGGTAGCCCCGAACGTGTCAGGGCAGTAGCCGGTCAGGTTCTGGAACGGGAGGACTGCGACCGATTGACTGGTCGCAGCGCGAGTTACGACCTGCGCTCCTGCGGGAAGGATGGCGAGGCCTGAGAACACTGCGGACCACACGAAGGCCGCAACCAGAACCTGCGCCAGCCTCTGCGCGAGCTGCCCCTGCGAAAACACACGCATAATCCGTCTCCTTCTCCAGCTCTCGTGCTTCGTAGCCAAGCTACTTCGCAGAGTAGCATTCGGCTGCGATCTTTGCCCCACCCCAAGGCCGGGGGGTGAGATCACCCCCGTCCTCCCGCTCCCACCACCGCTTCTCCACCACACCAGGGCGGCTTTCCCAGCGACCAACCGCCGCGCGACGGCGATCATTCTAGCACGGGCGCGAGGCGATTGTAAAGCCGCACCCAGACCCCGGCGCCGCTAACCCACGAGTTCCCGCCAGATGGCCTCCAGTTGTTCTCGCGCCGCCTCTTCACCCGGGGTGGTATCTACGACCCAGTCCGCGTGTCGGCGCTGTTCCTCCGGCGCCATCTGAGCGGCCATCCTCCGCTTCACCTCCTCCCGGCTCACCCCGTCGCGCCGCATCACGCGGCAAATGCGCGCCTCCTCTTCGGCCCACATTACGATCAGCCGATCAACCGCCGTCCTGCGACCGGCCTCCACCAGAAGCGGCGCGACGACACAGGCGAGAGCCGTGCCCTCCGCCCGGAGACGCTCCAGGCGGCAGTCCACCTCCCTAAGGATGGCGGGGTGCGTGATGGTGTTGAGGGTAGCCACCGCACGCGAATCGCCGAACACCAGGTCCGCCAGCCTGCCGCGGTTCAGGCTGCCGTCACCCCGCAACACCTCCTCGCCGAAGGCAGAGACGATGTCCGCTAGCACCGGCGAACCCGGTGACACGACTTCCCGGGCGATCTCATCCGCATCCACGATCGCCACCCCGCGGCTTCGGAAGAAGTCGGTCGCGAGCCCTTTGCCGCTCCCGATCCCTCCGGTTATCCCCAGCACGATCATGCCTCTTCGGAGGCCCGCTCCTCCACCGGCTCAGCTTCCGCCTCAGTTCCCTCCTCGACTTCCGAGTGCAGCGTCTCCTCCTCGAGCCGCAACGCCAACTCCTCTTGCGCGACCAGTTCCTCGGCGACGTTTTCCACGAGGTCGGGCGCGGGTTCCGACTCGGCGGGTGGGGTGACGCCGGCCTCAGAGAGCATATCGCCGAACAGGTCGCCGATGGTAACGCGGCTTTCATCCTCCTGCCGCGCCATATACTCCTTCAACTCACGGCGCTCTTCCGTCTGCTGCATCTGGCGGAGGCTGAGGGTCATGCGCCGCTCCGGGGCCCGGATGTTGACCACCTTGGCCTCCAGCTTGTCGCCCACCTTGAGTACGTCCTGGGCCTTGGCGCTGCGGCCGCCCGGGAGCTCGGAGTTGGGGATGATCCCCTCGATCCCGGTGTCTAGCTTCATGAAGGCCCCGAATGGCACCACCCGAGAGACAGTACCGGATACCACCTGGCCGACCTTAAACTTGTCTCTTACCTGTTCCCAGGGATCGGGCAGGATCTGCTTGCGGCCCAGGGAGATACGGTTCTGCTCTCGGTCGTAGCGAAGCACAATGACGTCAATCCGGTCCCCGACCTTGAGCGCTTCGCTGGGATGGTCAATGCGGGTCCAAGAGATCTCCGTCACGTGCAGGAGGCCGTCCACACCCCCCACATCCACGAACGCGCCATACTCCGTGATGCGACGGACCACGCCCTTGCACACCTGGTTCTCCTCGATCCCAGCGAGGGTCTGCTCGCGACGCTTCTGGCGCTCCTCATCCACCGCGTCCTTGTGGGAGACCACGACGCGCTTGCGCGCGCGATCCACCTCGATGATCTTCACCTTGATGGACTGACCCACCAGCCGGTCCAACGCGTGCACGTTGCGGATGCGCACGTGGGAGGCGGGGAGGAACCCGCGCACGCCCAGGTCCACCACCAGGCCGCCCTTCACGCGATCGGTGACCATGGCCGAAATGACCTGTCGCTGCTCGTGCGCCCGAGTCAGCCGATGCCAGGTGCTCTCGTAGTCGGCCATGCGCTTCGAGAGCACTGGACTGCCCTCTTCGTCTTCGGCCCGTACCACGAACACGGGGACCCGGTCTCCCACCGCGAGCGGGCGTCCATCCTCGTGGGTGGTGGCGCCCATCTCGTTCGCCGGGATATGCCCCTCGGACTTGGTCCCGACATCCACCAGGGCGCCCTGATCGTCCAGTTGGACGATCAGCCCGTCCACGATCTGCCCCCGGGTGAGAGGGCTTACGGCTGTTTCCATCGAGTGCGGTTCGGCCTCGGCCGGCGGTTCCTCCACCTGGGTGGCGGGCTCACTTCCCCCGGCCGGCTCGCCCTGCTCGGGCGGACCTGCCTGATGGTCCAACTGCTCTTCCATGTCCATGACTCCACTCTTTCCCCTCTCCAGTCCCTGCGCGAATTCACCGGTTGGGCCTCGGCATTCGCTGGCCTTCGGCGCTAGAGAAGTCGTTATCCGGCCTTACCTCGGCCGCTTGTCCCTACGACGGGAACGAGGAGGGCACTCCGCCGTCTCCTCCCCGTCCGGCACTCACGCTTTCTGCACGACCTGTGAAAACTCCTGCCCCCTACAGGGGAGCCATCTCGAGCCAATTCTCTCCCACCTTTAGGTCCACTTTCAAGGGAACGACGAGCGCGTGAGCCTGCGACATGCAGTTGCGGACAAGATTCGCCACCGGGCCCACTTCCTCCTCTGGCGCCTCCAGCACCAGTTCGTCGTGCACCTGGAGCAGCAGCTTCGCGCTCCGCCCCTGATTTCGCAGCTCCTGGTGCAGCTCGATCATCGCCAGTTTCATGATATCGGCCGCGGCGCCCTGCATCGGGGTGTTCACCGCCATCCGCTCGGCCGCTTGCCGCAATTGCAGGTTGGTCGCACGCAGGTCCGGCAGGTCGCGCCGACGGCCCAGCAACGTCAGCACGTACCCGGTGACCGCGGCCCGCCGAGGTATCTCCTGCACGTAGTCGCGCACCCGCGGGAAGCGGTCGAAGTAGCGCGCGATGTACTCCCGCGCCTGCTCCACCGGGATCCGCATCTCGCGCGCCAGGCGAGTCTCGCTCATCCCGTAGGTGACCCCGAAGTTCACCATCTTCGCGAAGGCGCGCATCTCGGGAGTGACCTGGTCGGGGGAGACCCCGAAGATCTCCGCCGCGGCCGCGCGATGGAGGTCCAGGTCCTGCCGGAACACCTCGATCAGACGTTCGTCCTGCGTGATGTGTGCGAGCAGTCGCAGTTCGATCTGCGAGTAGTCGGCGGAAATCAGCCTCCATCCCGGTTCCCCTGGGATGAAGGCCCGCCGACTTTCCGCGCCTAGCTCGGTGCGGATCGGGATATTCTGCAGGTTGGGGTCGCTGCTGCTCAGGCGACCCGTCGCGGTCACGGCCTGGTTGAAGGAGGTGTGAACCCGCCCGGTCCGCGGGTTGACGAGTTGAGGGAGCGCGTCAACATAGGTGCCCTTGAGCTTGGTCAGTTCCCGGTACTCCAGGATCTTGGCCACGATCTCGTGCTCGTTCAGCCTGGCGAGCACCTCGGCCCCGGTGGAAAAGCCGGTCTTCGTGCGCCGGCTGCGGTCGGGGGGAAGCTTGAGCTTATCGAAAAGTATGCGCTGGAGCTGCTGCGGGGAGGCGATGTTGAAGACCTCCCCCGCCAACGCGTGGATATCCGTCTCCAGCGCGCGGACTCTCTCTCCCAACCGCTGGGACAGACACCCCAAGGCCGCCGCATCTATCGCGACTCCGGTGAGCTCCATCGCGAGGAGCACCGGGAGGAGGGGCATCTCGATCTGCGCGAACACGCCGCGCTGCGCACGTTCGTCGAGCCGCGCCTCCAGCCGGACGCGAAGCCGGGCAATCTGCTCCACGGTGCGCGCGAACCGGCCGGGATCCATCGCCTCCTCCAGCGCGAGCCGGGGCTCGGGCTCGAGCTGAAGGAACTGGTAGAGAGAGGAGGCGAGATCGTGCTTGCGACCGGGATCGCTCAGGTAGGAGGCGAGCATGGTGTCGAAGTGCATCCCCGCGAGGCCGATGTCATACTGCGACAGGAGCAGGCCGAGGCGCTTCAGGTCGTGCCCGACCTTGCGCACCTGGGGCGACTCGAACACAGTCCGGAGGGGTGCGAGCAAGTGCGCGATCTTCCCGTCGGCCAGCACTGTGGTGGGCTCCCCAGCGGCCAGCAAGGTGACCCCGTAAAGCTTGGCGCGCAACCCCGGCTCGTCGCTGGCGATGGGGTGGACGATGATCTCCTCGACGCGCGTCAGTTCGGCCGCGAATTGCGCGACTTCTTCCGGCGTGGAGAGGAGGCGGGACGGTGCGGTCGCCTCCACCTCGGCCGCGGCAAAGCGCTGGGCCAAGGAGCGGAAGTCGAGCCGGCGGAAGAGATCGAGCAGGCGCGGGCGATCCGGCTCCTTGATCCGCAGTTGCTCCTCCTCCAGGGGCAAGGGCAGATCGCGCGTGATCGTAGACAACACCTTGGCCCGTGCCGCGATGGTCTGGTGCGTAGTGAGCGCGGCCGAGACGCGGGCCGGCCGGACCTCCTCGGCCCGCGCCAGCACGGCCTCCAGAGAGCCGTACTTCGCGATCAGAGAGGCCGCGGTCTTCTCGCCAATGCCCGGCACACCCGGGATGTTATCCGTGGTGTCGCCGCGCAGGGCGCGGAAGTCCGGCAGCTGGTGGGGAGCGAAACCGTATCGCGCTTCCACCTCGGCGACATCGTAGCGGTGGGTGTCCGTGATGCCGCGGCGAGTCACCATCACTGTGACGCGATCCGAGACCAGCTGAAGCTCATCCAGGTCGCCGGTGACGATAAGCACGTCGTACCCGGCGGCCTCGCCCTTCGCCGCGAGCGTCCCAATAATGTCGTCGGCCTCGTAGCCCTCGTGCGTGTAGGTGGGGAGGCGCAGGGCGGAGAGGAGGTCCTGCACCATCTGCATCTGGGGCTTGAGTTCGTCCGGCGTCTCCCGGCGGGTGGCCTTGTAGTCGCTGAAGAGGGCGTGACGGAAGGTAAGGGTGGGAAGATCGAAGGCCACCCCGAGCAGGTCGGGCTGCTCCTCGTCGAGGATCTTGAATAGCATGGTGGTGAAGCCATAGGCCCCACCGGTGGACTCCCCCGCCGCGTTGGTGAGGGGGGGCAGCGCAAAGAAGGCGCGGTACAGCAGGCTGTTGCCGTCAATCAGGACGAGCTTGGGAGGCCGGTTCACCGTTCCTCCGCGCGGGGCTGGATCCGCCATGGTCCCGGCACCAGTTGGGCGGCATAGGTGTCATAGAGCATCCCGCCGCGAACCACCGCGACCGGCCCTGGCGCCGCGCCGGCCGCCCCCCCTGCGAGCAGGCGACGCCACAAGCTCGGGGCTCGATACTCCTTGTATCCCGGGCGGCCTTTGACACCCACGAGCTTCCCCGCGCCCGCGAGGGCCTCTTGCATCCCGCCGAGCTCGTCTACCAGCCCGATCTGCTTTGCCTGTTGCCCGGAGTAGATGCGCCCATCGGCCAGCCGGCGAACCGCCTCCGGTTTCATCTTGCGCCCCTCCGCTACCGCGGTGACGAACTGGTCATAGATCTGCATCACCAGGCCTTTGATCACCTGCCGCGCCTCATCGCTGAGCGGACCCATGGGAGACCCCATGTCCTTGAGCTTGCCGCTCTTGATCGTCTCGGTCTGCACGCCGAGCTTGCCAAACAGGCCGGACAGATTCTCGTGCATAGAGATCACCCCGATGCTGCCGGTCACAGTCGCGGGATTGGCGTAGATCCGGTCGGCGTTGGCCGAGACGTAGTAACCTCCGGAGGCCGCGAGGTCGGCCATGGAGACCACCACTTTCAGACCTTGCTTCTTGGCGCGGGTGACGGCGTTGTAGATCTCCTGGGAGCCCGCAGCCGAGCCGCCAGGGCTGTTGACGCGGAGGAGAATCGCCTTGACCTGATCGTCCTCCATGGCCCGCTCGATCTCACCCACAATTTCCTCTGAACCAATGGCCTGGCCTCCAAATATGGAGGAACTGGACTGCCCCGCGACGATGGCGCCTTCGATTCGGATCAGGGCGATGGGGCCGGCGCCCACCCCAATCTGGCGGGAGCCCGTGCTGCCGATTACGCCGGCGATGGCCACCAGCAATAGGATGACCACCAATAGCATGCACCCGCCCATCACCAGGCCGCATCCCCACTTCCAGGCCGCGGGCCGGCGGCGCGCGGGTGGTGGAGGAGGCAGCGGCCGGCGATAGATAGGTGGCGGAGGCGGCGCAGCCGGGGGAGCTGGTGGCGCCGGCGCAGCCGGCGGCTGTGTCTCTTCGGGCGTCTCTGAGGTCATCGTGTTCTTCTCCGAGGCGGCCGGCGATTACCTTGACACTGGCCGCTGGGGGACATTATACTCGCTGATGGGACGGAGGTCCTGCCTCACTCGCCAACCCACCCGTGCCGGTGTGGCGGAATGGCAGACGCGGCTGACTCAAAATCAGTTGGGGGCAACCCCATGGGGGTTCAACTCCCTCCACCGGCACCAGGGACTTTCTAGGCTTACTCTGGGCCGTCCTGCCGAATCATCAGGGGCTGCTAGGAACACGTTCCCCCACATGACTCGTCGCTCTGAACTCCGAAAGGATGAGAGCGATGCACACCAGGGCGAGACTCACCGTTGTGACCGGGCCGACCTCGCGGCCCACTTTCCAGGAAGAGGTGGCGCGCTTCCTCCGACACGCCGAAGCGAAGGGACTCTCCCCCGCGACGGTGCGCTTCTACCAGCAGCGACTCGACTCCTTCGCAACCCGCACCGGACTCACCCACCTGCACGCGCTCACCCCCGACCTCGCGCGCTCCTACCTCGCGCAGGAGCGAGAGGCCACCTCCCCCGCGACGGCCCGGCACGGTTGGTCGGCGCTGTCGGCCTTCTGCGCGTTCCTCCTGGCCGAGGGGGTCCTGGACGCGAACCCCATGGAGGGTGTGGCCCGGCCGCGGATTCCCGTCAAGGTGGTGAAACCCCTCAGTGAGGGCGAGGTGGAGGCGCTGCTATCACAAGGCAGTCCCCGCACCTTCTGTGGGACTCGACTCAGGGCGCTAGTCTTGCTCCTGGTGGACTGCGGCCTGCGGGCCTCCGAGGTGGTGGGGTTGAACGAGGGAGACGTGGACTGGAACGAAGGCACTCTCACCGTCATGGGCAAGGGAGCGAAGGAGCGAACCGTCCCCTTTGGACAGGCGACGCGGGCGGCCCTGCTCAGTTACCAGACGCGGCGGGGAGAGCTACCCGGAGAGAAGGCGCTCTTCGTGGCCGCCTATGGGACGCGCCTGCGCCGCGATGACCTGCACGATATCATCCGACGCGCCGGCGAACAGGCCGGCCTGTCGGGCCTGCACCCCCACAAGCTGCGTCACACCTGTGCGGTGATGTTCCTGCGGAATGGCGGGGACGCGTTCAGCTTGCAGAAGCTCCTGGGTCATTCCTCCCTCGACATGACGCGGCGCTATGCCGAACTCGCCCAGTCTGACGTGGTGGCGAAGCATCGGGCGGCGAGTCCGGGGGACAGGTTCCTCTCACAGGTGCAGAAGGGCGGAGGGAGGAAGAGGCTGCGGTAGGGACTGCGCTCGCGGTGTGGTAGTAGCATGATGGGCTTGCCAAAGCCCGTAGCGGCCCTCGCTCTATCCCCCCTCAGGAGCGGGGGCCGCGGTGTCTTACTGAACGGCGACCCAGCACGCCCGAGAAGAGCCAGGGGCCGCGGTCATGGCTTGCATGCCTCACACGGAGTCAGGCCGCGCTGGTCGGCCTCCTTGCGGGTCATGGAGGTATTCCAGCGGGACAAGAGATAGCATCCCTCTCGATGGTATTGCTTCTCGGTCAGGAACTGCTCGTTGACCTGCGCTATAAGGTTGGCGTGGACGAGGCCGGTGTCCGCGGTGAGGAACGAGGGCGGCGTTGTCTGGGCGGCGGGGGCGAGGGATGTGACAGCAGGTGCGGGAGGTCGCACCGAGAGTGCCTCTTGGGCAGCCAATCTGGACAACTCGGCCGCGACCGTCGCTTCTTCGGGCGTGAGGCCGGGCCGCGTCCCGACCTGAGCAAGGACCTCGGACAGAGACTGCCAAGCTGCGGACTCGCCTT
>Ga0214473_10011724_pt1 | contig 10300 bp, 10 predicted proteins | sample RVTome_7_FD_203509 | JGI IMG/M metagenome (GOLD analysis project Ga0214473, IMG submission 203509) | Soil microbial communities from uranium-contaminated site in the Upper Colorado River Basin, Wyoming, United States - RVT98D197 | ecosystem: Environmental > Terrestrial > Soil > Contaminated >... | reverse complement strand
AAACAACTATAAAACCGGAATTCAGGAAACTCTCTGCTGATAAGGAAAGGCTCATCCAGATACTTACCAACCTTGTGGATAATGCAATAAAATTCACTGAGAGCGGAGGTGTGACCATCGGCATAGACGAAGAAGACAGCAAACCATTTTTATTTGTTGAAGACACCGGTATTGGAATCACGGTAAAGCATCTTCCAAGACTGGGAGAGAGATTCTATAGGGTAGATCCTGCCCGCTCAAGAAAAATGGGAGGCACAGGCCTCGGCCTTGCAATAGTTAAGCACCTTGTAAAAGCCCACGGCTGGAACATGCAGATAGAGAGTGTTCCGGGCAAGGGCACGAAAGTGAGGGTTTATCTATAAACCTTTTTCGCAGATAGTCCGAGGAATACCTTAAATCCGATCATTGGGCCTGCTGCTAAATCGCATCTCTTCCCCTTTCATTTGTTCTTATCTTCACTATTTCTTCAACATTAATCACAAATATTTTCCCATCGCCAGTATTGCCGGTATGAGAAAATTTCTGAATCACGTTGACAACTTCATCAACCATCTCATCATTTACAACAACTTCTAATTGTATTCGTGGAATAAATTCCACCATTTCATAAACTATTTTATCTTTTGCGTTCTTAGCCCTGCCTTTGCCGAATCCTTTGATTTCTGATACAGTCACTCCCGGCAGTCCATCAATTTTATGTAGTTCTTCAGTTACTTCCAGCAATTTGGACGCTCTGATTATTGCTTTTATCTCTTTCATATAATTCCTCCTATAAATTTCCCTTGATATGCGAAATGCTTATTACATTTCTGCTTCATCTTTTCTCTTTTCAAACCAGCTGTACACTGACGGAATAATCAACAACGTGAGCAGAGTTGAAGTAATCAACCCTCCCACAACAACCGTAGCCAGCGGTTTTTGTATTTCAGAACCCGTTCCGCCGGCTAGCAGCATCGGCATTAAACTGAAAATTGATATTGACGCGGTCATCAATACCGGGCGTAACCTGTCAAGACTTCCCTTCCTGACCGCTTCCTGCAATGCAAGTCCTTCTTCGCGCAATTGCGAGATGCGAGATACCAACACCAGTCCATTTAACACCGCAACACCAAACAGGACTATAAATCCGACTGACGCAGGCACAGACAAATATTGTCTTGATATGTAAAGAGCAAGGACTCCTCCGATTAAAGCAAACGGCAGATTGGAAATTACCAGCAGCGCCAAACGGATAGACCTGAAAGTTACATATAAGAGAAGCAGTATTAATCCGATGGCAACTGGTCCTATAATCATCAGTTTGTTCATCGCCCGCTGCTGATTCTCAAATTGTCCGCCCCACGTAAGATAATAACCGGCTGGCAGCTTGACCTTCTCTTTTATCTTCTGTTTTGCTTCTGCAACAAAACTGCCGATATCCCTGCCGGTTATGTTCATCTCGATCCCGATTCTTCTGACTCCGTCCTGACGGCTTATCTGGACCGGGCCTTCAATCATTTTTATTTCAGCCAGCTGTTCTAGCGGGATATTCATGCCTGATTTTGTGGTGACTAATATATTCTTTATTGCTTCAAGGGAATTTCTTTTTTCTTCCGGAAGGCGGACCGTTATATCAAAGCTCCGGTTCTCTTCATAGAATGTGGAAGCAGATTTCCCGGCAACAGCTATTTCGATCACATTCTGAATATCGCTGATATTCAAGCCATACCGCGCTATTTTCGCACGGTCAATGTTAACTGTCAGGTATGGCTGCCCCGAAACCTTTTCCGTGCTTAAATCCGTTCCACCCTTGATGGTAGAAAGAACTTTTGCAATTTCAGCCGATTTATTGTTCAGCACGTCAATATCTTCGCCAAACAGCTTTAGAATCAGCTGCGCACGTGTTCCGGCAACAAGTTCATCAATTCTGCACTGAATCGGCTGGCTGAATCCGAATGTGATACCAGCTATTGACTCCAGAGCTTCACGCATTTCATTGGTCAGCTTTTCTTTCGAAATATCCCGTTTCCATTTGCTCTTTTGTTTGAATATTCCGACATAACCGGTCTTATCCGCCCCCCTGGTATCCAATGCTACACCTGTCTGTCCCGTCCGGGACACCACCACATCCAATTCATCAAACTGCTTCAGCTTTTCCGCCGCACGCTTATTCACTTCCATGGCTGTCGCAAGGGAAACACCGGGAAGCATGGCCACATCCATATCAAACGAGCCTTCATCCATTATCGGTATAAATTCAGTCCCTAATCTTGTTACGAGAAACAGAGAAATAAGCAGGAAGGCTCCGGCAATACTCAGTATTACTTTTTTCCTGTTCATTGCATATTCTAAAAGCGGCACATAACCATTCTTTGCGTGCTTCATTATCATACTTTCTTTTTCCGGCTGCGGTTTCAGAAATAGAAGACAGAGAACAGGAATAACTAATACAGAGAGAAACAAAGACGAAAGCAGCGCGATCACAACTGTTATGGCAAGTGGTCCAAACATCTTCCCTTCAATTCCTTCTAAAGAAATAATTGGAAGGAAAGTAATTGCAATTATCAATACTCCAAAAATACTCGGCTTTTGAACCTCAATTACAGCTTTAAGAACTGCAAGAATTGGATGTTCGTCTTTTTTCATCTCAACAAAGTGACGTTGAACATTTTCTACTGCGATTATTGTCGAGTCCAAAATCATTCCAATGGAGATGGCTATTCCGCCGAGTGACATTAAATTCGCGCTCAATCCGACGATCTTCATTACAATAAACGTAACAAACAGTGAAAGCGGTAAAGCAAGCAGCACGACAAAACTCCCTCTAATGCTTCTCAACAATAAATACAATATAATAAGAACAAGGATAGCGCCTTCAATCAGAGCTTTGTTTACCGTACTGACGCTCGCGTTCACAATATCACTTCTATCGTAATAAGGAGCTATCCTGATGCCTTCCGGAAGGATATTGTTTTCATTGATTTCTTTGACTTTGTCCGCTACCTGTCGAACAACCTCACGGCTGTTTGCACCCCGCAGCATCATTACGATTCCACCAACAGCTTCGTCTTTGCCGTTCTTCATGGCTGCGCCCATGCGCACGGCTTCACCGATCTTCACGTCAGCAACATCCCGAATGTAAGTCGGTGTACCTTTTTCTGATTTCAGAACAATATTTTCTATGTCGCTGATATCTTTAATCAACCCGACTCCGCGGACTATAAATTGATCTGCATTTCGTTCGAGAATATTGCCGCCAACGTTTTGATTATTGTTTCCTATCGCAGCATAAACATCGTCTACCGTCGCTGCATACTTCAGCAGTTTTTCAGGCGATACGATTACCTGGTATTCTTTGAAGTAGCCTCCGAAAGAATTTATTTCATTTACTCCGGGAACATTTTTCAACTGCGGCGTGATGATCCACTCCTGAATTGTTCTCAAATTTGTCAGGTAAGCAATTTTTTGAAGAGGGTCCTTTGGCATCTCTCCTTCGAGAGTATATTGATAAATTTCACCCATTGCCGTGCCAATTGGGCCCATAGCAATTTCAACGCCTTTGGGGACCTTTTCTCTCGCTTCCGCCAATCGCTCGAATACCAACTGCCGCGCAAAATAAATATCAACATTATCTTTAAAAACAATTGTTACGATTGAAAGACCGAACTTTGTAACTGAACGCATCTGTTCAAGGTCCGGCAGACCGCGCATTGCCATCTCAATGGGATACGTTACATTTCTCTCGATCTCTACGGCAGATAGTCCATCTGCGTGGCTTACTACTTCAACCTGAATGTTTGTTACATCCGGAAAAGCGTCAATCGGCAATTTCAGATATGAATACAATCCGAATGTTATTATCAGAAACGAAAGAAATATGACCATTCCTTTCTGCTTTAACGTATATGCAATAAGTTTTTCTAACATTAGTGTGCATCTCCCTCAATCTCGCCTTTTTTAAGTTCCGACTTTAGGATGAACGCTCCCTTGACGGCAACCGTCTCTCCTGCCTTGAGTCCCATGGTAACTTCCAACCGGTTCCCAAGCGTCCTTCCCGCCTCGATATCTCTCCTTTTAAATTTGTCCGGAGCGGTTTGAATAAAGACATATCTCTTCGTACCGTCGATAAGGACCGCCTCTTCAGGAACAGCAATAAGCTGTTCAGTCCCACCGCTTGTGGCCTCAATCAGCACGGTCGCAAACATGCCTGGTTTGAGAAGGCCGCTTGAATTGTCTATCGTAACCCTTGCTTTTTCGGTCCTTGTCTTTTCGTCGACCACATCGCTGATATAGGAAATCTTCCCTCTGAAGGTCTTGTCAGGAAAAGATGTAACTGACACCTTTACGTCGGTGCCGAGTTTGAGACGGGAAATATCTTTTTCGTAAATATCTATCACCACCCATAGCGTCGAAAGGTCGGCAACCGTAAAGAGCGCTTTTTCGGAATTCACAACTTCTCCCTGGGTAACTGTTTTTTCAAGCACCACACCGCCAACAGGAGTGGTGACCGGAATAAGGGGGTGGTTCCCGTTGCCCTTCGTTAATTCGAACTGCGAAACCTCGACGCCGAGCAGTCTGAAGCGCTCCTTTGCAAGGTAGAGGTCAGCCTCTGCTTCTCCCAGCTCCTGCTTCGCCTTCAGGACATCCTTTTCAGGAGATATCTTCTTCTCAAACAGGGTCTCCTCGCGCTGGAAGTTTTTCCTTGCAAGCTCGACCTTTCCCTGGGCCTTGATATAATCAGCCCATGTCTGGTCAAGCTCCACACTGTCGAGCCAGGCGAGCGCCTGTCCTGCCTTCACCCTGTCGCCCTGTGATGCAGTGATCCTGACCGCCTTTCCTGCCACCCTTGGGCTGATCTTCGCAGACCTGTCCATATTCATCTCTATAACAGCAGTTGCGGAGAGGGGAACAGCCGCATTCTCAAGCGCAACTTGCTTGACTTCTATTCCCGAGGACTTCTGCTTTTCAGGTGACAGCGTCACTACGCCGGGCTCTTCACCTTCGTGTTCTCCTTCGTGTCCGGCTTCTTTCTTTTCCTCTACCGCTGCGGCCTTCCCTTCTTTAGCAACTTCCTTTTTGCCGCACCCTGTGGTCAATACTGCGGCGCCCAGGACAATAAAAAATAATGCAAGCAGACTGTATTTAGCTCTGTTTTTCTGTATAATCATTTCACCGTACCTCCCGTGGTCTTCTCAATAGCATTTAGCGCAAGCTGCGTCCTCGTCTGCGCCTCAATATAGGCAAACTGTGCTTCGATAGTGTCCTTCTGCGCGAACCTCACTTCAAAAAAACCGATCTTCCCTTCCTTAAAGGCGAGGTTCAGAAGCTTCAGGTTCTCGGCTGCTTTTACCAGTATCTCTTTCTTGAAGAGCGAAAGTTCCTCGATGGCAGATGTGATATCGATGAAAGCCTGGTTGACCTCCCGCTCTATGGTTTTTTTCAGGCCTGCTGCTTTTATTTTTGCCCCTTCTGCCTTTGCAAAGGCCTCTTTCTTTTCGGCCTGCTTCCTGTCAAAAAATGGCAGCGGAATCGAAATCTCCAGGCCTGCGACATTCCGGCGTTCATCTCTGTCATAAAACCCGGACAGTGTTATATTCGGGAAGGCTTCCTTCTTTACCAATTCCAGCGCGGACTGTGTTTTCTCGATCTCAAATGCGCTCGCCTTTGAGTCAGGCCGATGGGAAAAGGCCAATGTTTTCAGGGCTTCCTTGTCAGGCAGCGCCGGCGCTTCTGATGGCAGATCGCCTTCTATGGCAAAGGACATATCAGGTGATAGACCGAGGAGTCCTTGCAAGATGATAAGCGATTCTTTGTATTCCCGTTGCGCCAGAAGAAGCTCTTTCTTTGCCTTGCTCAGTTCAACCTCTGAAAGATTAACATCAAGCCCCGATATATCGCCGGCCTGGAACTTTATCTTTGTGTAGCCGAGAAGCTCTTCATTTAAGCTGACGATCTCCTGCGCAAGGCCACTCTTCTTCTTCAGTGCGAGCGCCTTAGTGAAGGCGTCTTTTACGTCTGAAATCAAAATCCGTTCTTTGTCCCTTATTTCCAACTTCACTCTGGCAAGTTCTTTTTCAGCAACATCAATCCTTGCACCACGTTGGCCTGCGACCTCGAATTCCTGGGAGAGTTTGAAGCCATAGTTCGTAAACTTCCCGCCGCCTTCCTCTTCCGGCCTGTCCTTCTTCGAGACATTGCCTTCAATCGTAGGATTATTGATAAGCAGAAGCCGCGCTTTTTCATTCTGCCCCTTTGCTGATTCTTCTTCGAGCCTGAGAGTCTGGAGGTCAGGATTGTGCGCAATGGCACGTTGTACGGCATCTTCGACTGTCAGGGCCTTAATCTGCCCCTCGGACGCAGTTGCTCGGGCATTTGCCGGAAGCAAGCATAATATGAAAAAATATACAGCAAATATAGATAGTCTCTGTGTCACAAATAATACCTCCCGTTTTTTATGCAAAAAGATAAGGAATTCCCACGCCTCACATTAACAAGGCAATAGGAAGAGCGGGGTTGGGAAGATTAGATCAGATGAGAAGAACGACGGATTTGAGACTGGTAAGACTTTTCTGGAATGCTATTGAGGAGCGAGATTGTGTTTCCGGAATAAAGTCGGATGATGGTACTACAGACACCGCCTGAAAACTTAAAGGCTGGACATGTGACGTCAAACTGTTCGATTCGTGATTGAGGCGCGCAGTGCTGCTTTGAAACTCGACATCAATGCAGGAGCCGCAGGCATCGTCCTGTTCAGCCTTAGCGACGCTTGACAACAGACTTGAGCCGTTACATGCCTGAACTAATTCTATTGCAACATGCCCGTCATCGCCAAAACACAAAAGAGAACCCTCGGCGCCGATGAGAGAGAGAAGAACATAGAGCGGAAGAAAGACGATTGCGAAAATAACCTTGTGCTTTGCTTGAGTCATGTAATGATTTTAACTATTTTTGGAAAAGCCTGTCAATGAATGAAGCGAAAAAATGTTACGATAAAACATGAAAACGATTCACTTCCGTCCAAACACGCAGAGAGAATCTTTTTACAAGTGGGCGAACGCCCTCGCTCTGATGACCATTTTCTATAACCTCATCGAAGGCATTGTCTCTGTGTTCTTCGGGTACGAGGACGGCACTGTCGCCCTCTTCGGCTTCGGCATCGACTCTTTTGTAGAGGTGATCTCGGGGTTCGGAATTTGGCACATGATCCGGCGCATGAGACGCAACGGCAGCGAAAATCATGACGTTTTCGAGAAAACTGCGCTAAAGGTTACCGGTACAGCGTTTTATATTCTCACGGTTGGGCTGGTGGTTACCGCTGCCATAAGCCTAAGGGATACAAGCCGGAAACTACTCTGTGGGGGATTATTGTTGCGAGCATTTCGATTCTCTCCATGTGGGTACTCGTTCACTACAAGCTGAAAATCGGCAGGCAATATAATTCGCAGGCCTTAATCGCCGATGCCAACTGCACGCGGGCATGCATGTATCTTTCTGTGGTTCTCCTTGTTTCAAGTATAGGCTATGAGCTCACTGGAATAGGAATGCTTGATTCCCTCGGTGCGGTAGGGATTGCTGTTCTTTCGTTTAAAGAAGGACGAGAGGCTTTTGAAAAAGCAAGGGGTAATTTAATATGTTCCTGCCAGTCCTTGTAAAAGCCCACGGCTGGAACATGCAGATAGAGAGTGTTCCGGGCAAGGGCACGAAGGTTAAAATATTTCTGTAACATAATCTTAACATTCCCTTCATACTCCTGTAATATCTGTCATATACACTATCTTCAGATGCGGAAGCATCAATAAGGCAAAACAAAAGGAGCGCATATGAAATATGTTTTGAAATTGGCAGTAGCAATATTGTTAGCCCTGTCATTTACGGATGTGAATGCCGCTGAGACCATCAACGGCGCAGGCGCAACTTTCCCTTATCCTGTGTATTCGGCCTGGGCGTATGAGTATAACAAGATTACAAGCGTAAAGCTCAATTATCAGTCAATAGGTTCAGGCGGTGGCGTTAGGCAGGTCACAGAAAGGACAGTTGATTTCGGAGCATCGGATGACCCCATGAAGCCGGAGCAACTTCAGAAAGACAAGCTTTTGCAGTTCCCTGCTGTAATCGGCGGCGTTGTCCCTGTGGCGAACATGGGAAACGTTCAGCCCGGTCAACTGAAGCTTGACTCAGACACACTCTGCAAGGTCTTTCTTGGCGAAATCAAATCATGGAGTGATGAGAGCATCAGGAAGATGAATCCAGGACTGAAACTCCCACAGGGAGAGATTACTGTTGTTTACCGTTCTGACGGCTCAGGTACGACTGCCATCTTTACTCACTATCTGGCAGAGACCTGCCCTGCATGGAAAGATAAGGTCGGAGCGGGCAAGGCAGTGAAATTTCCTGTTGGTATCGGCGGTAAAGGCAATGAGGGGGTGGCTAATTATGTGAAGAGAACACCCAACTCTATAGGATATGTTGAATTTGCCTATGCAAAGCAGAATAAACTCGACTATACACAGCTTAGGAATAAGACAGGAAATTTCATCGAGCCAAATTTTGAGAGCTTTCAAGATGCTGCCGAGTCTGGTGACTTTGATCCAAAGAAGGATTTTTATCTCTGGCTTACGAATGCGCCGGGTAAAGGTTCATGGCCGATTGCAGGCGCCACATTTATTCTTCTTGCGAAGGGGAAGGCCGATGTTAATAAGAACGTTGTTAAATTCTTTGACTGGGCTTTTAAAAACGGAGACAATAAGGCCAAGGAGCTTATATATGTTCCTCTGCCGAAATCTCTGAAGGAGAAAATTAGGGCTTACTGGAAGGCAAACGGGATTTATTAATATGGATGATAGGAGGAAATAATTGGCAATAGCTTCTAAAAAGAACCCTATAGATTTACTATTCTCAGTTATTACTGCAATTGCCTCCTTTTCTGTCATTATATTTATCATCGGTATCTTATTTGTACTTATTAAAGAGTCCTCCCTTTCGATAGGGAAATTCGGGATCATAAAATTCCTCACTTCAACAGACTGGGACCCTGTAAAAGAGTCCTTCGGTGCCTTGACTAATATCTATGGGACTCTTCTTACAACATTTCTATCGCTCATAATTGCAATCCCTGTTGCCATAGGAATTGCAATATTTATTACGGAAATATCCCCGAATTTTCTCAAAGGGCCTATCGGCATAGCCATAGAGCTTCTGGCAGCAATCCCGAGCATCATCTACGGCATGTGGGGACTCTTCACGCTTTCTCCCATAATGAGCAACCATGTCGAGCCATTCCTGAAAAAGATTACCGCTGATATTCCGCTTGTAGAAATACTCTTCAGGGGCACTCCAATGGGGATTGATATTTTAACGGCAAGTATAATCCTGAGCATCATGATAATACCTTTTACAGCAAGCATATCAAGAGATTCTTTTAACCTTACTCCATCTGTTGTCAAGGAGTCTGCATATGCCATTGGCGCTACGAAATGGGAAGTTATAAAAAACATAGTAATACCATACTCGAAACTTGGAGTTTTCGGCGGGATAGTTCTTTCTTTGGGAAGGGCACTCGGCGAGACTATGGCAATTGCGTTTGTTCTCGGGAACAACCACAGGATAACCACATCGCTCCTTGATGCAGCCGCAACTATAACCGTAACCCTTGCAAATGAGTTTGCAGAGGCAGACAAAGATATTTATCTTTCATCGCTGTTTTATCTGGCGCTTGTGCTTTTTGTGATGAGTTTCATCACACTTGCTATTGCGAAATTTTTTCTGCTTAAGGCAGAAAGGAAGTATTCGAGATGAACTCTAAAAACCGCTTTGAACAGTTTGAACAGTTCAAACCGTTTGAACCGTTAAAGTCATGACAAGAGAAGCAATAAGAAAAACAGAAGGTGTTATTGCCATGACACTCAGCACTCTTGCCGCTATTGTAGGTCTTTTCTGGCTTATCTTTATTCTTGGTGACGTGCTTGTGCATGGGATAAAGGCATTAAATCTGAGCCTGTTCATCAATGACCCTGCGCCTGCCGGAGTTGAAGGAGGCGGGTTGAGGAACGCTTTTATAGGGCAGTTAATGATAACAATATGTGCAACGTTGATAGGCGTTCCCATCGGCGTGCTCGGAGGCACATTCCTTGCGGAATATGCAAGGGGGAGAAAGATTGCAAGGCTTATAAGTGTGCTCTCCGATATAATGGTAAGTGTTCCTTCAATCGTCATTGGAACCTTTATCTACGCAATCCTTGTAAGGCCGATTGGTCATTTCAGCGGATGGGCCGGAGCTATTGCCCTGTCAATAATAATGATTCCTGTTGTACTTAGAACCACG
>Ga0214473_10011723_pt1 | contig 10300 bp, 3 predicted proteins | sample RVTome_7_FD_203509 | JGI IMG/M metagenome (GOLD analysis project Ga0214473, IMG submission 203509) | Soil microbial communities from uranium-contaminated site in the Upper Colorado River Basin, Wyoming, United States - RVT98D197 | ecosystem: Environmental > Terrestrial > Soil > Contaminated >... | reverse complement strand
CCCCTTCTTTTACTTTAATGTTTATTTCTGTGCAGATGAAGACGGCCCCTGTGGAGGCGATCGCAACGTCATTCACTGTCGATTCAAGGCCACCGGGAGTTGCCGGAAGGCCTGGGACTGAAGATCCAACTGTAACAGGGATGATGAGATTGCCGCCGCTGTCTATCCCATAAATCTCTCCGGTAACCGGGTTTGCGGCAATCTCCTTTAATAAAGGTGAAGTGACTGGAACCGGGTCAGTCCATGTCCATTCCTGCGCTTGAACATTCCCGAAGCCCAATAAAGAAATCATCATTGCCATGCAAAAAATCAACTTTTTCATCGTTTCCCCTCCTTTAAATTCACTCTTTTTCGGTCAGCTACTTATTTCCGCGTTTGTGCTGATGACTCGATTAACTGACAGTCCATGACCAGGATGAAATTCATCATCCAGCGACTCAACACCCCCTTTCTCTCAGGAAAATGAAGTTCCCACGGCTCGGAAACACACCGATCATTTTTTCCCTTTTCCCTTGGCTTTCCCCTTGCCTGCGGAGACCTCACCGCCATTCAACTCTCCTTTCTTCAAAGCATGGAACTCCTTCGATCCCGGCTTTATGCCGAGGTTTTTGGCAATCACTCCCCATCCCTGCCCCTTATGGGCCTTGTACTCTTTTATGACGACTTCAACCGGCTGAGAAACCACCTGGCCGACCCGCAAACACATGTATGCGTCTCCGGGAGTTTTAACGCTTGCCATGATGGCATCTACTTTCGGAGCAGGAACTCCGAATTGGGCCGAAAGCCGGAGTTTGAAGGCTCCAAGATCGGCCTCCGCCTGGACATTCAGGCTACTGACGAAACTGTCTAAGTCGGACGATGCGAGGACAGGCGAGAACATGAAGAGGGAAAGCAAGATGATGGAGAAAAAAGAGAAGATTCTTTTCATGGTCGAGCCTCCCTAAAATGGGTTGATTTTGATTGTCCTGGATGGAACATCCCTGAATCTCATTTGGGGAATTCTTTCGTTATTCCTGCAAATGGCCTGCCAGATCAAGCCTTTTGAAATTATTGCAACTTCTTATTTTGAAATTCTCAAAACGGGACAATAATTGTTCATTAATGCCAGCGGTTGTCACTTGCAGCGCTTCGACTGCCTGCGAATCACCTTCGGAGTGTCACCCTTCGTACTGAAACATGCGCTACAAGCCCTTCTTCATGAATTGTTATGGAGAAGGGAGAATCGTAAAGAAACCGTCGCTCACATCACTTCCAACTGTACGGTCATTTATATCTTTGAGAACTATCTTCACCTTGCATTTGGTCTTTGCCTTGGTAACCGGTGGTACTGTCCAGATAAAACTCCTATCATCAGATGGGTCTCCACTCGTATCAATCGTCATCCACGTCAACCCATTATTAAGTGTATATGAGAGAACGATGTGATCCACCGTAGTTATAGGGGGCAGGAGAATTTCCAGCCCCTAAGGAGAGAGAACCTATTCTATTCTGAATTGGCTGCTTTGAGCTGTGGCTAATTTCTTCCCCGAAGCATCTTTAAATACGACTTTCAATCTTACGTTCTTTGGTTGGGCTGGGATAGGTACATCCCAGTCAAACCTTGTGAGCGGGTCTACCAACGTTCCGGCTGCTTTCTTCCATATGCCACTGTTGCCGAAGGTGTAGAAAACCCTTGCGCTGCTCACGTCTCCGGATATACCATTCGTAATCCATGTTACGGCATAAACGGTTCCATTTGGAACTATTTCGCCCTTGTCCGGAGCAGTAAGCAACGCCACACCGCCGGTCTCCAGGAAATTGTCGCCATAAAGTTGTCCGCTCGTGATCTGGTTCGCTTTCTTCGAATAGCCGAACGTATAGACGGAAAACCGATCGGTTTCTTTAAGGCTCCAGTTTCTCACGTTTTGACCTCCCGCGCCCGCAACGCCGAAGGAACCGAATTCAGTCCACTGATAGCCGTCGCTGGGATCGGCGTCATAATATACTGTGAAGACCTTCGTTGTACTGTTGAAGGCCATACGGACGGCGCCAAAGTTGTTGGGGCCGAAGAAGGATGCCGAATCAGAACCAGAGATATATTTTCCTCCAGAGAATTCAGCCCAAAATTGGCCGGACTGTGCTAACTCGACCTCAATATCTCCGTTAGACAGTGGAACCCAGCCCAATCCCGATATGAAGCGAAAGCTTCGGACGTCGATCCCAAAGCTATTAAAGAGGCCAGACGACGTCGTGTTGGTAACGTCGATTTGTACCTCCCAGTCGGCGTTGCTGGGAAATTGCGTGGCACGAAACTTACGATCCACCGAGTCGTGGGAGGCAGTGCCCGCACCGGTAGTGGTATATTCCAACCGTTGATTAGTCTCTCTCAATACACCTTTACCATCTACTTCGTCCGTGCCCCATTTCACCGAATCCTTGCTGTTGTCGTCAAAGTCGTCACCGTTGGTGATGGCAAAAACCTGGTTTGGAATGAACACTGTTGGGATACCCCCGATCAGCAGTCCCAGGGTCAGCACGAGAATCAGTCTATAACTGAACCAGTTTCCCCTATGTTTGTTCATGGCTATTTCTCCTTTCTTTTGTTTCAGTGTGTCGATCAAAGTACGCCCTCCATAGGCAAGTAAACTTGGTGACGGATGATACGTGACTGGAGCGTGCCCCGCAAGCCCCGTCCCGCCTTGGCGGGATGGGCGGGGTCAGGGGCACAATATAGAAGAAATTACCTTACCGAGAAGCCCCGCCCTGCCGGCGGGGAACTTCATTTGTTCTATGTTGCTCCTCCCGTGTTGCCGATCCTATTTTCTTACAATTGGAATTATTTTGCAAGAGAAAAAATTCATTCATGGGGTGTTAAAGGAAACTGCTTCAGATGCTCAGTTGGAGACACGAAAGTTTTTTTGCAATTTGAATTCCAGCCACTGCATAACCACCAAGCCCATACAATTATTGATTCTTGCTCATACGCTAAGTTCGTGCCAGGCCTGAGGAGTAAATCACTTTTCCTAATAGTCCCGAATTGCTTCCCATAATGTGTAAGAAGATACTCTCGCCTATTAACCAATTCTAATGAGACCCGGTTCTAGAAATACACAGTTTAAAAAAGTTTCTCCATTTATCGCATTTATCGCATCTATTGAATTTGTTCACTTTTATCGGAATCTATTTTCTATTTTCTTCTTGACAACCTGATATTGTCAATGGTATTTAGTTCACACCTTAGGAGCTACTGAAAAACCCCAATTTGCGGCTTTATCCCTGCGTGCACTGTACGGTCACGGACCCTGAAAATCAGTATGTGACGAAAGTTTAAAGTTTTCGTTTTCTGCTTATATTCACACCCTGTTACGCTAAAGCTTCAGAGGGCAAGCTGCTTGCCCGCCGGAGTTCCTACCCACGCCCGCCGAAGCGGGCTTCGCGTAGGCGGGACACTGACACATTTGTTTTTCTAAGCAAACTCTAAAGCACTTTGTATTTCAGAAGAGGGGGGGACAAATGCGAAGAGTTTATGCTTTCCTTTTTATCCTGCCCGTCTATCTTCTTCTCTCACCCTGTTTAAGCCAGGCAGCCGATCACAGTCATATTAAAGAATTTCAGAGTCTTCTTGAACAGAGCCAGATTCTGATTGAGAGGGCCCAGAAGAAGGTGAGGGAAGGGGGTTCGGTTACAGCTGAAATAGACGAGTTAATAAAACATTCCGAAGAAATCCGAGCAGTTCATCTTCAACTACAAGAACAATTCAAGCAAGGGGAAGAAGAGGTCAGGGCTCTTGGAAAAAAGGCCCTTGAACGGCACCGGATTATGTCAGAGGGTTACAGCAAGGCCCTTGAGGATTACTTGAGCCTCATAGAAAGTCTTCCGCCTGAGGGGAGGATCACCTTATCACGCCTTGATCTTCTCAAAGTCCTTCTCGATAAGATCCTCCGCAAGAAGGAAAGACCTATCTTTGGGACCCTTCCTTATAAACACTTGAACTACCCACCGAGAGAACCCAATTCGGACCCTCCCAGCAAGCCAGCCTACAAAGGGGGAAACAAAACCGTAAGCGCAGATGATTTGAAAAGTACTCCTGAAGCTCCTATCACGGAAGCCATTGCAACCTTTGCCCAGTCTTTAAATTGGAACCCGGTATCAATCTACGAATGGGTCAAGAACAACATCGAGACCGAATGGTATTGGGGAAGCATGAAAGGGGCAGAGGAGACACTGAGGCAGAGAAGCGGCAACGACTGCGACCAGGCGTCGCTCCTTATCGCGCTTTTCCGCGCCTCTGGATTTCCATCAAGATATGTCAGGGGTGTGATCGAATTCTTCCCGGACATTGAGAAGGTGAAAAACCTCACGGGAATAGAAGATCCCCTAAAGATAGCAGAGTTCTTCCAGAAAGCAGGGATACCCTACAAGCCGGTTATCGCCGGGGGAAAGATCTCCAACTTCCATATTGAGCACATCTGGGTAGAGGCTGAAATCCCCTACGCCAACTATCGGGGCGCCCCCCTTGACCAGTATGGAAAGACCTGGCTTGGCCTTGACACCAGTATTAAGGTCATGGGTTATACTTATAACACGCCCGTCGATATCCTTCAGGAGTTCCCTCTTTCGTCCATTAGGGATGAATACCTGCGCACCTTTCATTCTGAGATTCCGATAGACTACCTGAAATCTCGAATAAACGCATATTTGCAGACTCGTAACCCACAACCCGTCACCTATGATGAACTTCTGCGAAAGAGAACCCTCATCCCTGAAATAATGAACATCCTTCCGGCAAGCATGCAATACACACAGATAAAGATTACTCATGAATACACAGAGATTCCGGATGAGCTGAAACATAAGGTTTATTTTATCGCAAGAATTAACCCGCAGTCCTCAACGGGCAATCCTGAAAATGAACTTTTCTCTCTCACTTTCCAAGCCTCTGAACTTTCTAATCAAAAGATTTCAATCAATTATGAACCTGAGACTGTTGAAGACCAGGAGGTCATTAACTCCTGTGGGGGATTAGATAACACACCAGCCTACCTTGTTAGGCTAAGGCCGGTGGTCATGGTCAATGGCGAGAGGGCGGTCGTTAGCAAAGATGGGCTGCCTATGGGTGACGAATACGGGCTTACCATTGAATTACAGGGACCGGGTTACGTATTAGAAACAGTAACCAATACACACATTGTAGGAAATCTCTCAGTAATTGGGATTATGGCTCAAAAAGCGATTGATGTAACGAAGGGGTTTATACCCAATGAAGAAAAAGATGCAGAGCAAATTCTCTATGAGGAGGCCATCCACTACATCGGACAATGGAACCATGCAGAAGAGGAGCTTAGCTCACTGTTTCAACTTGGCATTACTAGACCGATCCCGACTGTAGTCACTGTAGGAGGGATAATCGATGTCATCTATCTTCTTGATACACCTCATGTCTTCAATTGGAAAGGGGTTTATGTTGATGCAGATTTGAAAACAGTAGAGACAGTGGCCACTAAGCAGAATGCAGTAGGCAAAGAAATAGACTTCATGAAAATTTCCTCTCTGCAGGGTTCTATTCTTGAGAACAGGCTGTTTGAGAATGACTTCCAGGTGGAATCCATATCCACAGCAAAACTCTTTGGGATAGCCGGTGACACACAACCCATAACAGAAATCCTCGCCATCGATCGAAGTAATATAGATACCCTCCTGCCAACTCTTCTCATTGATGAAGGGATAAAGGAAGATATTCAGAATTCCGTTAGCCAGAATTTTACAATCCGCATTCCACAATCCGAAATTGTTTATGAGGATTGGACCGGGATTGGCTATATCAAAGAGAACCTTGATACCGGTGAATCGGGGTACATGCTAAGCGGCATGATCGCAGGAGGAATGACAGCCTGGGGGATAGACCGATGGCCTGACTATTATCGAGATCGGCTCGAAAATCCATACTCCGAACCGGCTAATGACGATATTGCGTCGGCCTCGTCTATCCAGAAAATAACCAGGACCGATATGCAAAAAGGGAAAGTAGGGAATCCGCTTCCGGAGTCCCTTCAGGTCATCGTCCGCGATAAAAAGAACCAACCTGTAAGAGGTGCTGAGGTTACATTCAGCATCAGGGCAGGGGGAGGCAAATTCCCAGGCGGGTCCACGGCGGCCAAGGTCAATACAGGACCGGACGGTATTGCATCCATCCGGCTCATCCTTGGACAAAAAACAGGTGACAACCCAACCTTCTGGTGGGAGCAAGGCTATAGTTACAGCCAGCAGGTCGGAGAGAATCTGGTCAGTGCTTCTCTTCCTGCAGGGATAAGCATCAGGGTACCGTTTACGGCTTATGGATTTCCGGGTGGGCCGGTGTGGATGAAGAAGACCATTGAAGACGGAAGGCAGTATCGAATCCTGGACTTTGCGGGCTTCGTGTCCGTTCTCATTGAAGACCAATACGAGAATCCCATATCAAATCTTTCCGTTAGGTTTAGTGTCTTGTCTGCCTTAGATCGGTCTGGTTGCAGCAATCCGAATCAGGACAACAGGCAAGCCGTCCTGGTTAAACGGGACGACCCTTGTATAAAGACCTCGCCTACAATTGGGGAGTGTGCCAGTGAGAATTCCACCATCGAACAGAAAACAGACAGCAGAGGAGAGTCATTAGTTCAGGTCATCCTTGGAAGTATTCCAAATGGGGAATACCCAATCGAAGCCGTGTCTGATAATCTGAATACCACCTTCCGGTTTTATACCTATCCCTTTGGAAACTGCAGTGGAGATAACTCTCCGGAGAGGGAATTCTTGATAGGATATGTTTACACCTCAGACAGCTATGGAAACAATATCGATGCCAAAAAGGCTGGGGAGACCATTCCATTGCAGGCGAGGATTTCTCTTCTGGAGGAAGGGGAAGGGGAGAAAGAAGTTTCTCTGGACTGTGATGGCAACCCGCTGTTTTGTACAAAGATCGTTGGAAATAGAGAATATTCAAGAACCACTGATTTCCAATCTGCTTCTGTCACTTTCGATGGACAGACAGGTGTGCCTCAAGGCAATGGCATCTACAACTATACTTACACCCTTAAACCTGGCGTTAACCGTATATCCATCACGGGCAGTGCGTTAGTGGAAGATGTATGGACTGAAATGGGATGTCCTTCCACGTGTAACACAGTCCGGCATGACGTCGAAAAGAGTGATTATATTACGGTCCGGGCGTACGGGGTGGAGATACAGGTTGAGGCCATCCCTATTATACTTGTGGATGAAGAGGGATATACGACCACCGATTATACAGTTCATTATGTCATCAATCCCACGGAATATAAGGCGGTCACAGCATTTGCATTCATTTATAAGAATGGAGAACCCATTGCTACGATCCCTACCGAGTTAGGCGGGGAAGGAACAGCCACCGTTTCAAGTGGTTTCTGGTTTGATGTTTCTTCTGATGAGAACAATAATTATGAGATGGAAGTTGTTTTGAATTATGGAACAGGGGTGGAAATCAGGAGTGGGAAGATCGCCCTGGCGATTTCTAACCTCTTTGGGAGGCCCTTTACCGTGGAAAGGGCCTACATTCTAAGCCAGTTTGATTCCGGATTGCCCCAAATTCCATATACCGACAGTTACAAGGTCTTTGAGTTTGAATTAACAAAACCAGCAAGTGCATCGGTAAAGATTCTCGATATCGATTCAAATGAGAAAGGGACCATTGCTCCAAAAACATCCCTGCCTGCCGGCCAATATAAATTCCTCGCCGATTATAAGACCGTTCTGAATGCAGGTTTTAGTCCCCTCACTTTTCCGTATTTTTATCTTCTGTTGGAGATAACGCCTAATGATGGATCTGAAGCCCAAAAGGCAGTCTATCCCGGGAAAATGTCTGAGAGGACCTCCGGCAAGATGCTTGGTCAGATCATTGTACACGATGTGCTGATTCAAGACGGCTCGCTGAATCTCTCCCGGCAGGATGTAGCACTTAAAGGCAGAGGACCTCAACTTGCCTTCGCACGAAACTATAACAACCAGTCAGCAGGCAGGGGCCATATGCCGCTCGGTGAAGGCTGGAGCCACAGCCTCGATATGAGACTGTTTCCATTAAACTCCGAAGAGAGCGGCTCTGATTCAGTGCCGGCCTGGGTGAACAATCTAAAAGGCAGGTTCTATAGCCTCGGGGAAGTCCCGCAAATTCCTGAGAGATGGACGCTGGTGAATGTTAACGGAACCATTTTCAAGAAACTGGATGGGGTATGGTACGCCGAGCGGGGCCGGCATGGCATGCTGAGAGAGGCAGGAGACTCCTTTATTTATACAGCAAAAGATGGAACAGAATATCGGTATGATTATCCAGTGATTAAGGAGACTTCGGTCCGAACAATAAAGGACCGAAATGAGAATGTGATGCAGTTTAACTACAATTCGCTTGGCAGGCTGGAAAACGTGATCGATGCCGTGACACGGCAGTTTGATTTCACCTATGAAGAGAACCTTGGAGAAACGGATATCGATACTTCACGGCTTGTGAAATTAACAGGGCCGGACGGGATCGAGGTTTCATTTACTTATAACCAACAAGGTTATCTGGAAAGCGTCAAACGGGATGCCCGGATTGAGTTGTACGAGTATGTGGCAGAACCTGAGATAACAGGCGACTACAATCTCGTTAAGAGTACGGATTCAAACAACCATAGTTACATCTATGAGTACTGTGGGCCTAATGAGATCGACCCTAATCTTGGCAATTTTGTCAAGGCATTAAAGTCCCAGGATGTCGTTAAAAGAGTTCAATATCCTGATAATCATGTTGCCTCGTTTCAATATAATGTCCAGACGGAGACCAACCGCATCGTCACAGACCTGCGTGGGAACGATACCACGTATACCCTCAATTATTTTGGAAATCCCATACGCATCGAGGAACCGGGTGGCCGGGAGACCTCCATGACATGGTCAATCAACGAGGGCAAACCTGACAATGTCATGACATCGAAAACCGATGCTCGTGAAAATACTACTCTTTATGAGTATGATGCCAATGGCAACATTACCCTTGAGGCAGACCCATACGGCAAAATGATCAGGACTGCGTGGAACCAGATATTTAATGTCCCTGAGAGCCGGACGGACCGGAATAATATCACCGAGACCTGGCAATACGACGATAAAGGGAACCTTGAGGAGTATGTCAATGGGGATAGCAAGCATTATACCTACACCTACTTCCCAACCGGTGAACGCCAGGGCATGACCGATCCCCGCCTGAAGCAGACGACCTATACTTACGACCAGTGGGGCAATCCGGATACGGTCACCGAGCCGGAAGGCAGTGTAACAAATTTCGATTATGGTATCCGGGGGCGGCGCATATCCGTTACCGATCCGAAGGGACATAAGACCGAATATACGTACGATTCACTCGACTACCCGGACAAGATCATTCACCCGACAATAACATCCTACAGTCTGCCACCAGACTCAACGAATATTCAAGACTTTAATCATGATCCTGTGGGAAACCTACTCAGCGAAACAAACCGTGTTGGCTTGAAGCTGACCTACACCTATACGCCAAGGAATCAGGTCAAGACCATCACCCGGAACATCGGGGGTGTAAAAACATTTGACTATGATCCGAATGGAAATCTTTTTTCTGAAACCGACTGGAAGGGTGTGGCGACAACCCATACATATAACGAGCTCAACCAGCGAATTTCGACAACAAACCGCTTAGGTCACACCATGTCCATGGCTTATGACCCGGACGGTAATCTCTGGCAGGTTATCGATTACGAGGGCAAGGTGACGGAATACAATTATGACAAGCTTAACCGCCTCACTAATACCTGGCAGCCTCCCCTCGAAGGCCAGGAACGTGGCCATATTCAATATACCTATTATGACGAAACTGATCCTAAAACCAACCTCAAAACCGAAACGGATCAGGAGGGCCATACAACTACCTATGAATATTGTGGACGATACTTGCGAAAAAAGAGGACGAATGCGTTAAACGATGTCTACATATGGGTATATGACGACAGCGGCAATCTGGAAAAGGAGATCGATGAAGAGGGAAAGGTTACTCGATACGAATACGACGGCCAGAACCAGCGGACCGCTCTAATTCGAATGGATGGCATACGAGACATACGAGCGGAGTATCAGTTTGACGGAACCGGCAATCAGACCCATGTCATCGATGCCCTCGGCAGAACAAGCGAGACTCGATATGACGAGTTGAACCGTGCATACAGGGTGATTGATGCGGATGGCTACGTAACCACGACCGAATATGACGGAGAAGGAAAGACTATCAAGGTCATTGATGGCA
>Ga0214473_10011722_pt1 | contig 10301 bp, 10 predicted proteins | sample RVTome_7_FD_203509 | JGI IMG/M metagenome (GOLD analysis project Ga0214473, IMG submission 203509) | Soil microbial communities from uranium-contaminated site in the Upper Colorado River Basin, Wyoming, United States - RVT98D197 | ecosystem: Environmental > Terrestrial > Soil > Contaminated >... | reverse complement strand
GGAAGCAAGAATCTCGAAGATGGGTCAATCGATCTTCATTCAAGGAAAGGTCCAGACCCGTCTTCGTTTGCGGTGCGTAAGATGTTTAACCGAATTTGTTTCCCCTCTCTCTTCGACCTTTGAACTCACTCTTCACTCAATAAAAGAAGGAGCCTTTCTGCAAGAAACTGAGCTGGACAAGGAGGGCATGGAGTGGAGTTTTTTCGATGGAGGCGAAATCCGGCTCTCCGAGATGGCTTGCGAACAGGTTTTCTTGGAAATCCCCTATCAACCCCTCTGCCAGGAGAAGTGTAAAGGGCTTTGTCCAGTCTGTGGGAAGGACCTCAATCTCTCTTCCTGCAGCTGCGCGAAGGAGGAGTTTCGTTCGAGTTTCTCTGTCCTTCAGAAACTGAAGCTCGATTGATTAGAGTCTGTTTGTAAACTACGGTTTTTATAAAAAGGCGTCATTCTGGCGAAAGCCGGAATCCAGTTTTTTCAAGGGCCTCTGGATGCCCCCGTATCAGAGTACGGGGCAGGCTCCTCAAGTCCGGCATGACGGACTAAGAGAGAGACCGTCCCGCTTTTGGCGGGACAGTCTTTACGGGAATGACAGGTCTTAAAGAAAAGATTCTCATAATTCATACACTTAATTCATTGTTTAAAGAGAAAGGATGGAGCCGAATGGGAGTTCCAAAACGCAGAACGTCATCAGCAAAAAGAGATAAACGTCGGACCCACAAAAAATTGACCCCACCCAGCTTCTCCCGTTGTCCCCAATGTCACGAGCCGATATTGCCTCACCATGTCTGTGCACACTGCGGGGCTTATAAGGGGAAGGAGATCATCCCCGTCGAAGAGAAATAGATGAGATTTCTGAAAAAAGCCGGAAATCTCTAGAGAGCTAAAAGTGGGTTTTTAGAGCTCCCTAGATGATTGGGATGGTGGCAGAGGAAAAATTGAAATGAGGATTGCGGTCGATGCTATGGGGGGGGATTTTGCACCCCAGGCGATTGTTGAAGGGGCTTTTCTGGCCTCAAAGAAACATGGGGTGAAGGTTCTACTGGTAGGAGACGAGGACCAGGTGAGCAAGGAACTGTCCAAATACCCTACCTCGAAGCTTCCCATTTACATCCACCACGCCCCCCACGTGGTCGCCATGCATGACTCGCCTTCCGCGGTCTTGCGGAAGATGAAAGATACCTCGATCAAGGTGGCTCTCGATCTGGCCAAAGAGGGCCGGGCGGATGGTGTGGTTAGTGCAGGAAATTCCGGGGCGGCCATGACCTTGGCGATGTACATCTTTAGAAAATCGGAAGGGGTGGACCGGCCCGCCATTGCAACCGTCCATCCCACTTTGAAGGGGTTAACGGTCCTCATCGATTCAGGAGGGAATGTGGACTGTAAGCCCTTTCATCTCCTCCAGTTTGCAATTATGGGGGATGCCTACGCAAAATACATGCTGGGCAAGGAGTCTCCGCGGATCGGAGTTTTGAGCAACGGAGAAGAGGAAGGGAAAGGGAACGAGTTGACAAGAGAAGTCCATGAAATGCTATTGAAGACCGATATGAACTATATCGGTTACGTTGAAGGAAACGATATTAACAGTGGCGTTGTCGATGTGATTGCATGCGATGGTTTCGTGGGAAATGTCGTTTTGAAGTTTAGTGAGGGGCTCTGGGAAACGATCAGCGGCATCCTCAAGTGGGAGGCTACGGACAATATAAGGGCTAAGGTGGCTTATTTTCTGATGAAGCGGGCGATGCGCCGCCTGGAAAAGAGGATGGACTACTCGGAATATGGAGGGGCGCCGCTACTGGGGGTTAATGGGAATTGTGTGATCAGCCATGGTCATTCGAATGGCAAGGCGATCATGAATGCCGTGCTCCTGGCCGTGAATCTGGCAAAGAATAAGCTCAATGAACACCTGACGCAAGAGATCGAAGAGAAGCAGGAACTTCTCCGCCTTGGACAGAAGCGGCCCGAGAAGATAAAAGAGCCTGAGAAAAGAATCCATTAATGGGAAAATTAGATTGGGAGATAGGGCGCTCACCGTCACCCCAAAATGAGGCTTAGGCATTGGAAGTGACTGAGAGCAAAACCATTATAAAATTCCGATAGGAGGATTTGGGATTGAACTACTTTTTGACACCCGAACAACAGATGATTCAAGATCTGGCCAGGAAAATTGCGGTGGAAAAAATCTTACCCGTGCGAGCGGAGCTGGATGAGAAGGAAGAGTTTCCGTGGGAGATTGTCAAGATCAGCGCAGAAGCGGGTCTCATGGGCGTCTCCATGCCTGAGGAGTACGAGGGTTTTGGGGGAGGTGTCCTAGAATATTGTTTGGTGGCAGAGGAATTGAGCCGGGGGTGCCTCGGGATCGCCACCAGTGTCGTAGCAAGTGGCTTGGGTGCGATGCCCGTTCTGCTATTTGGAAATCCTGAACAGAAGAAAAAATACCTCCCTGATATCGCAAAAGGAAAAAAGCTGGCCGCCTTCGGATTGACGGAGGCGGATGCGGGGAGCGATGCGGGGGCGATTCGAACGGTCGCCGTCCGTCAGGGAGACGGGTATCTCCTGAACGGGACGAAGCAGTGGATCACCAACGGTGGAGAGGCGGAAGTCTACTCGATTATCGCGATAACCGATCGATCAAAGGGGCCCAGGGGAGCAAGTGCCTTTATTTTAGAGAAGGGGGCCCCGGGCTTTGAATTTGGAAAAAAGGAGAAGAAGATGGGCATCCGCGCCTCTGCGACGCGGGAGCTGATCTTCCGGGATTGCTATGTCCCGAAGGAGAACCTGATCGCAAAAGAGGGGATGGGGTTTATCGTCACCATGAGGACTTTCGATCGAACCCGGCCCGGTGTGGGAGCGCAAGGTGTGGGTTTAGCCCAGGGAGCTGTCGACGAGGCTGTGCGTTATGCCCGGGAACGGGAGCAGTTCGGAAGGAAGATCATCTCCTTTCAGGCTGTCCAGCATTTGCTAGCCGATATGGCAACGCAGGTGGAGGCTGCGAGGGCCCTTGTCTACTCTGTGGCCCGTTATGTCGACCTTGAGAAAAATCCGAAAGAGCTTTCGAAGGTTTCAGGAATGGCGAAACTTTTTGCCAGCGATGTGGCCATGAGAGTGACGACCGATGCCGTCCAGGTCTTCGGCGGCTACGGATACATGAGAGAGTATCCTGTTGAGAAGATGATGCGGGATGCCAAGATCCTTCAGATCTATGAAGGGACAAACCAGATCCAGAGGAATGTTATTGGTCAAGAGCTGAGCAAGGAATATGCAGGGAAAAAGTAAAGGGGTTGGGCAATGGCAAAGAAGCGGGTTTTGTGTTAAACGGTTCACGAAACGGGCTTCTTAACCTTAGCCCAAACCTTAACCTAAGGCTCTTATTCGTGCGTGATGAATATGAAAAGGATCGCTTTTGTCTTTCCAGGACAGGGTTCCCAGTATGTCGGAATGGGAAAGGAACTCTGCGATAATTTCGGCATTGCCAGGCAAGTCTTTGAGGAGGCGGATGATACCCTTCGCTTCTCGATTTCAGGACTCTGTTTTCTGGGACCGGAGGAGGCGCTGAAACTGACGGAGAATACCCAGCCCGCCGTACTGACGACCAGCATCGCTGCTTTGAAGGTCCTGCAGTCGGAGAAGGGGGTGATCCCTCACTTTGCTGCTGGCCATAGTCTGGGGGAATACAGCGCCCTGGTGGCAGCAGGGGCCTTCACGTTTCCGGATGCGGTTCGAATCGTCCGGCTCCGCGGAAAATTCATGCAGGAGGCTGTTCCCGTAGGTGAAGGAGCGATGGCCGCCATCCTGGGGATGGAGCGAGAAAGGATCGAAAAGCTTTGTGAGGAGTCCTCTACCGGAGAGGTCCTTTCTCCTGCCAATTTTAATTGTCCCGGGCAGATCGTCATCGCCGGTCATTCGGCAGCGGTCCAGCGGGCCGTCGAGCGAGCGAAACAGGAGGGGAAGAAAGCGGTCTTGCTTCCTGTCAGCGCACCGTTTCACTCACCTTTAATGAAACCCGCAGGTTTTCGGCTGGAAAGAGAGTTGCAAGAGATTTCTGTGAAAGACCTCAGCGTTCCAGTGGTGACGAACGTGGAGGCCGAGCCCAATCGATCGAGGGAGAGGGTGAAGGAATTGCTGGTGGCCCAGATGTCGAGTCCTGTGCGTTGGGAGGAGTCGATGCGAAGAATGATCGAGGAAGGGGTTGAACAGGTGCTTGAGATAGGACCCGGGAAGGTCCTCTCAGGGTTGATGAAACGGATCGATTCCCGTGTGGAGACGGGCAACCTGGAAGACCTCCAGACCCTTAAGAAATTAAACTAGTTTCTTATGGATAGAATTTTGCACAAAATGGAAATAGACTTGTTCTCGATCGCGTGGATTTAAATCCGAAGCACCTGCCTGCGCGAAGCCGCTTCGGCGAAGGCAGGCGAAATCCGAAATTCGAAACAATCTCAAATGATCAAAATTCAAATGTCCAAAATAAATAACAGTTTGAGAAATTCGATCCCGCCTCAGCGGGATCGAAGATTCGGATTTGTCCGTCGACAAGCTCAGGATGGTGAGCAAAGTCGAACCATTTCGGATTTCGATATTCGGGTTTCGAATTTGTTGAACTCCGAATCCTGTCTGATTCTGGCTGAGGCAGTTTAAGGAGGAAGAATTGAAACTGAAAGATAAGGTGGCATTGGTGACAGGGGCTGCCCAGGGGATCGGCAGGGCGGTTGCATTGGTCCTGGCCCGGAACGGTGCTGACATCGTCGTTTCGGATATTAACCTGGAAAAGGCAGAAGAGACAGCCAAAGAAATCGAGGGGATCGGTCCAAAGGCCATGGCGATCAGAGTGAACGTGGCGAATCCCGGAGATGTCGAAGGGATGGTTGATGCAGTCCTGGAGCGATTCGGTCGGATCGATATTCTGGTCAATAATGCCGGCATTGCCCGGGACAAGCTGATCCTAAGAATGACGGAAGAGGATTGGGATGCGGTTCTCAACATCAATTTGAAAGGAACGTTTAACTGTACGAAGGCGGTGGTTAAACAGATGTCCAAACAGAGAAGTGGCAAGATCGTGAATATTGCCTCCGTTTCGGGAGAGATGGGAAATCCGGGGCAGGCAAATTATTCTGCTTCAAAGGCCGGGGTGATCGGCTTTACCAAGACCATTGCGAGGGAATTTGCCCAGAGGGGAATCAATGTAAACGCCATTGCACCCGGATATATTCAAACCCCCATGACCGAGGCCCTGCCTGAGAAGGCCAAGGAGGAACTGAAACGGATGATTCCCGTAGAGCGGTTAGGCCAGCCCGAGGATGTGGCAGAGGCTGTCCTCTTCCTGGTCTCCGAGTCGTCAAGTTACATTACGGGACACGTCTTGAATGTCAATGGAGGAATCTACATGTAAGGGAAGAGTGGAATAATGGAACAATGGAATAATGCGTAAACACTAAAGGACAAATGCGAAACAATACATCAAATGGAGGCCGAAGCCTCCTTTACCCAGTATTCCAATGTTCCACTATTCCGGTGGTTTGAGATTTGACATTTCGGGCGCGGGAATTTAGGATAAGTGCTATGCCCTTTGGGGGATAGCGTGGAAAACAGCAAACAATTCAGGAGGTGAATTCATGTCGATTGAGCAAAGGGTCAAAGAGATTATTGTAGAGCAGTTGGGCGTCAATGAGGCCGAGGTAACCGCCGAAGCCAAATTCGTCGATGATCTGGGGGCCGATTCGCTCGACCTGGTGGAATTGGTCATGGCTTTGGAGGAGGAGTACAATCTGGAAATCTCCGACGAAGATGCGGAGAAGATTCTGACCGTCGGGGATGCCATTGAATATATCCAGGCCCATGCCCCCAGTAAGTGATGGCCCAGGCAGGCTAAAGGAGGTATATGTCTTGAGGCGAAGGGTTGTAGTCACAGGGGTGGGGTTGGTCATTCCCACCGGGATCGGCGTCGAGACGGCGTGGAAGAATATCTGTGAGGGAAGGTCAGGCGTTGGCCCTTTAACAAGGTTCGATGCAAATGGATTTGAGACGAAGATCACGGCCGAGGTGAAGGACTTCCACCCCGAGTTATGCCTTGAAAAGAAAGAGATCAAGAAGATGGATCTCTTTGTTCAATATGCGCTGGCCGCTACGAAAGAGGCCCTGGACGATGCGCAGTTGCGGATCGCACCGGAAAACTGTGAGCGGATCGGTGTGATCGTGGGTACGGGATTGGGTGGATTGCCGACTCTCGAAAAATACCACCAGATCCTCATGGAAAAAGGACCGGGCCGGATCTCTCCGTTTTTCATTCCCATGCTCATCGCCAATATGGCTTCCGGGCAGATTGCCATGCATTTTGGTCCCAAGGGGCCGAACACCTGCCTGGTAACGGCCTGTGCAACGGGCGCCCACTGCATTGGAGATGCCTTCCGTGCTATCGTCTACGGTGACGCAGATGCCATCATTGCAGGGGGGACGGAAGCCAACATCTCCCCGCTTTCGATCGGCGGCTTCAATGCGATGAAGGCCCTTTCCACCCGGAATGATGAACCAGAAAAGGCGAGCCGACCTTTTGAGAAGAATCGGGATGGCTTCGTCGTTGCAGAAGGTTCTGGTATTCTTATCCTAGAAGAACTTGAAATCGCATTGAAACGAGGCGCAAAGATCTACGGAGAATTGGCGGGTTACGGTTACACCGGCGATGCCTACCATATTACCGCTCCCCCTCCGAACGGAGAGGGCGCAGCGAGATGTATGCGAATGGCCCTCAAAGATGCGGGGGTGAGGCCCGAGGATGTCGATTATATCAATGCCCATGGGACCTCAACCCTCCTCAACGACCTGACAGAAACGCAGGCCATTAAGTCCGTTTTTGGAGGGCATGCCAGGAAGGTACCGGTCAGTGCGACCAAATCGATGACAGGACATCTTCTGGGGGCTGCCGGGAGCACGGAAGCCATCTTTTCCCTCCTGGCGATTCGGGACGGGCTCATCCCGCCCACGATCAACTATGAAGAACCTGATCCGGAGTGCGATCTCGACTATGTTCCTAATGTGGCAAGGCTGCAACCCTTGAATGTGGTCATGTCCAACGCCTTCGGTTTCGGCGGAACCAATGCCGCACTTGTTTTCAAGAAGTTTACCGGATAAGAGAATGCAGATTGGCCTGGCCTGTGACCACGGTGGTTTCGAACTCAAGGAAGAACTGAAGTCCTTCTTAAGATCGATCGGTACGGAACCCATTGATATGGGGACCTTCAGCGAGGATTCGGTCGATTATCCAGACTTCGGGACCCTTGTGGCAGAGAAGGTCTCCAGAGGAGAATTGGAAAAGGGGATCCTCATCTGCGGAACCGGCATCGGGATGTCAATTGTGGCCAACAAGTTCCGAGGGGTGAGGGCAGCCCTCGCGAACGACCTTTACTCCTCACGGTTCAGCCGGGAGCATACCGATGCCAACATCCTGGTCATCGGTGGCCGGGTGGTGGGAAGAGAACTGGCAAAAGAGATCGTCAGAGTCTGGTTAGACACTCCTTTTGCAGGAGGAAGGCATCAAAGACGCGTCGAGAAGATCGAAATGCTCGAAAAACAAAAATTCAAATGATCTTGGAATGATGGAATGATGGAATAATGGAACAATGGGTCAAAATTCTGATGGGGTGATGGGGAGACACGGAGAACCCTTCGACAAGCTCAGGGTGAACGGGTCAAACCGATCATGGTGAGCCTGTCGAACCACGGGTCCCTGAGTCTCCGTTTCTCCGCGTCTTTTTTATGCTTACCCACTATCCCAATATTCCACTATTCGATGTCCCTGCTGATGGCTCCCCCTTGAAAGAGAGAAGCAGAAAGCACGCAAAGGTCCTTTCCCGGCGCCCTTCGTGGGAAGAGTATTTCATGGATATCACCCATCTCGTTGCCAAGCGCTCTACCTGCCTCAGGAGGCAAGTGGGTGCTGTGCTGGTGAAGGATAAGAAGATCCTGGCAACGGGTTATAATGGGGCGCCCTCCCGATTGGAACACTGTCTCGATATCGGCTGTCTCCGCGAGAAGATGGGCATCCCTTCCGGTGAGCGGCATGAACTCTGCAGAGGGCTTCACGCAGAGCAGAACGCGATCATCCAGGCGGCTTATCACGGCGTCGAGATTCGGGGGGCCACGCTCTATTGCACAAACCATCCCTGCATCATCTGCTCCAAGATGATCATCAACGCAGGTATTCAGAAGATCGTCTACGAGGAAGGTTATGCAGACCTTCTGGCGAAGGAGATGCTGAAAGAGTCAGGGATCGAGATGGAAAAATTCGACAGAAAAACATCATCAGAAGGCAGTAAGCAGTAAGCGGAAAAAAGTTCACAGCTGAAGGCTCAACCCCGGCTGCATAATTTGAAATTCCTCGACGTTGTCATCCTGAACTCGTTTCAGGATCTCACCCAAAAGACAAAACGAGATGGTCCGATATTAGCGGGATTCAGCATGACAACAACGGTTTCAAAATGCTGGAAAGAAATCTCAGACACGACGTTTAAGAATCTACGACCCGAAAAATGAAATGTCCTTTTTGCAGTCATCTGGAAAGTAAGGTGGTCGATTCCCGCCTTGGAAAGGATAAGGAGACGATCCGGCGGCGCAGGGAATGTCTTGCGTGCCAGAAGAGGTTCACAACGAGCGAGAGAGCGGAAGATGCTCTTCCCCTGGTTGTTAAGAAAGACGGGAGAAGAGAAGTTTTTAATCCCCTCAAAATCCTGAATGGCTTGCGAAAGGCCTGCGAGAAGAGGCCCATCAGCATCGATTCCATTGAGAAGATTGTTAGCCGTATCGAGCTCCATTTTCAAGAAAGAGGAGAGAGGGAGATAAAGAGCACCGAGATCGGCGAGAGGGTGATGGACGAGCTCCACCGGTTAGACGGCGTGGCCTATGTGAGGTTTGCATCTGTCTACAGGCACTTCAAGGATATTCGGGAATTCATGGACGAGTTGAAAGACCTCTTGGAAAACAAGGAAGAAACGATAAAGAAATAAGGAAGCCAGGAAACGAAGAAATCAAGAGTTCACTGCAAAATGATCGGTATTTTATGATTTTATGGTAAATGAAGACGAAAAATGGATGAGGCGGGCTCTCCGGTTAGCAGAGAAGGGGAGGGGAAGGACCTCGCCCAATCCGATGGTGGGAGCCGTTCTGATCAAGAACGGGAGAAGGGTGGGAGAAGGGTATCACGCCAAAGCGGGGGAACCCCATGCCGAGGTTATTGCACTGCGTGAAGCAGGAGAAGGCTCAAGGGAGGCGATCCTCTACCTTAACCTGGAACCCTGCGTTCATTACGGAAGAACTCCTCCGTGTGCTCCTGCGGTGATCGAGGCGAGAGTGAAACGGGTTGTGATCGGGATGGAGGACCCAAACCCCCTGATTAAGGGAGGGGGCATTGAAAGTCTGAAGAGGGCGGGCCTCAACGTTGAGGTTGGGATTCTGGAGAAGGAATGCCGGAGATTGAATGAGGCATTCTGCAAGTATATTCTGAACAAAGAGCCCTTCGTTATCCTCAAGGCGGCCGCCACCCTCGATGGTAAAATTGCAACAAGAGAAGGGGATTCCAAATGGATTTCTGGAGAGGCTTCCAGACGTCTTGTTCACCGCCTGCGGGACCAGGTCGATGGTATCCTCGTCGGGATTGGCACAGTTTTGAAAGATGATCCTCAACTGACGGCCCGCATCAGGGGCGGAAAGGATCCCTATCGCATCGTTCTGGACAGCCGGCTGCGGATCCCGGAGGATGCCAGGGTTTTCGGGACCTCCCCTTCCAAAACGATCGTCATCACTACAGAGTTGGCTTCAAAAGAAAAGAGAGAGAGGCTGGAAAAGAGGGGCGTAAAGCTCTTGATCATCGACTCCAATAAAGAAAGGGTCGACTTGAAGGCGTGCCTTTCCAGGCTGGGAGAGATGGAGATAGTCAGTCTTATGGTGGAAGGAGGAAGCCAAATCAGCGGCTCCTTCCTTGACGAGGGCCTGATCGATAAACTTCTCCTCTTCCTTTCTCCGAAAATAATCGGCGACAAGCAGGCTCCCGGGATCTTTGGCGGGAGAGGGGCAGCTACCCTGAAAGAGGCAACTCTTCTCAACGGGCTTAGAACAAGAAGAACAGGGGAAGACATCCTTATTGAAGGATACCTGAATAATCGCAGAGGGCAGAGGGCATAGCGCATAGCGCATAGCGCATGGCGAAATACCAATACCAGACCTAAAGAAGAAACCCTATGCTCTATGCTCCTTGCTCTATGCCGAGAGGCCGTTTATGTTTACAGGCATCATAGAAGGCAAAGGAAAGGTCATGA
>Ga0214473_10011721_pt1 | contig 10301 bp, 10 predicted proteins | sample RVTome_7_FD_203509 | JGI IMG/M metagenome (GOLD analysis project Ga0214473, IMG submission 203509) | Soil microbial communities from uranium-contaminated site in the Upper Colorado River Basin, Wyoming, United States - RVT98D197 | ecosystem: Environmental > Terrestrial > Soil > Contaminated >... | reverse complement strand
CCTCCCCCCGGCGGCGGCTTCGGCGCTCCGCCCACCGCTGGCGGCCCTCCCCCCGGCGGCGGCTTCGGCGCTCCGCCCACCGCTGGCGGCCCTCCCCCCGGCGGCGGCTTCGGCGGTCCCCCGCCCGGCGGTCCCCCGCCCGGCGGCGGCTTCGGCGGCCCCCCACCCGGCGGCGGCTTCGGCGGTCCCCCGCCCGGCGGTCCCCCGCCCGGCGGCGGCTTCGGCGGTCCCCCGCCCGGCGGCGGCTTCGGCGGTCCCCCGCCCGGCGGTCCCCCGCCCGGCGGCGGCTTCGGCGGTCCCCCGCCCGGCGGCGGCTTCGGCGGTCCTCCCCCCGGTAGCGCCCCGGGCGGCGGCGGCTTCGGCGGTCCCCCGCCCGGCGGCGGCTTCGGCGGTCCTCCCCCCGGTAGCGCCCCGGGCGGCGGCGGCTTCGGCTCGGCCCCTGGCGGAATGCCGAGCGGCGGCGCGGGCATGGGCGCGCCGCCCAAGAAGAAGAAGACGTTGATGTGGGTCATCATCGGCTGCGTCATCCTGCTCGTGATCGCGTGTCCCATCGGCATCTGGCTCAGTTGCATGTGCGCCGCCAAGACGGCCGAGAACGCGGCCCAGGATCTCGGCTCTACCTTCGCGGCCGAGGCCTCGCGGATCCCGCTCACCTTCGCCCTCGGCGGCATCAAGATGAGCTGCTCGATGGATCCGTCCGGCGGCGGGACCGCGAACTACTTCCACCCGTCGTCGTTCGCGGCGCTGCAGGGCCAGGCCTGCCAGGTGGACGACAACGTCATCAACGCGTTCAGTGACGCCAACCGCTCGCAGGCGCAGATGCTCACGGGCACGGACGACGAGTCGCAGGCCACGGCCCTCGGGGTCGACCTCAACACGTGTGTGCGCTTCACCTCCGGCACGGCCAAGATCATCGGCTGCACGATCAATGACACCGACGGCTGGAGGATCATCCACCTCGAGAACCTGACCGGGATCCAATAGGGTCGTCCGGGCTTGCGCAGCACGACCCCCCGTTCCACCATCTCGACGCGGTGGACGGAAGGTCGTGGAGCGTCTGAGCGATGTGGCGAATGGACTTCGACCCGGCTACTCGCCGTCTGTGCGTGCAACTGAAGGAGCACGTGTCCACCGCGCACCTGCGGGAATTGGCGGACGCTCACACGCTCGCCCTCGAGGCGACCGGAGGCCAGGCATTCAAGGTGTTTCTCGATCTGCGCGGGCTCTTCCCGCTCGAACCTGACGCCGTCGTGCTGCTCGGAGCGATCAAGAGGCTGGCCTCCCAGATGCGCGGCTGGGCGGGCACTGCGGTGCTCGCCGACAGCGCGACCGTGGCGATGCAGCAGAACCGCACGCGCATCTGCGAGCAGACCGACGTGGGGCTCGAGCTCGTGAGCCTGAGCAGCGATCAGGTCGAGCGGTTTCTCGCCAGCTAACCTCGAGCGAGCGAGCGGTCGGCTCTGCGGTCGCTCACGATGCTGTCGCGCTCGCGGGCGTCGACCGGCTGGGGATACCGGCCGTCGAAGCAGGCAGCGCAGCGAGGGCCCGCGAACGCGCGGTCCATGCCGTCCACCGGCAGGTACGTCAGGGAGTCGGCGCCCAGGGCCGCGGCCGCATGAGCTTCGAGGTCGTCGAGGCTCCCCGAGAAACGGCAGGCGAAGAGCTCCTCTTCGGTGGACATGTCGATCCCGTAGAAGCACGGGTAGGCGACGGGTGGCGAATGAATGGCGAGGTGCACTTCGGCGGCCTGCCCCTCGCGGAGCAGGCTGATGACCCTCTGCAGGGTCGCCCCGCGTACGATCGAGTCGTCGACGAGGATCACGCGGCGGCCTCGGACTTCGCTCGGAAGGGTGTTGAGCTTGAGCCGGAGGGCAGCGTGCCGCACCGGGGCGTCCGGCATGATGAACGTGCGACCGCTGTAGCGGTTCTTGATGAACCCCTCGCGAAGGGGCAGGCGCAGATCTTCCGAGAGCGTCGTGGCCGCGGGCCGGGCCGTGTCGGGAACGGGCACGACAACGTCCCCCTGAATCCCCTTGTCCCTCAGGCGCTTGGCGAGCTCGCTCCCGAGGGCGAGCCGAACGTCGTAGACGGTTCGACCTTCCATCACCGAGTCGGGCCTGGCGAAGTAGATGAACTCGAATACGCAGGGCGCGGGACGGGCCGGCGTCAGCGGGACCGCAACCGGGTCGTCTCCGGCCCGAAGAAAGAGCGCTTCCCCGGGCTCGGGCTCGCGGAAGCGCTGGTAGCCCAGGGCATCGAGGGCGACCGATTCGCTCGCGGCGATCCAGGAGCCGTCGGACCGGCGACCGACCACGGCGGGACGGATGCCGTTGGGGTCTCGAACGACCACGAGGGTGGGCCGGTCCTCGAGCATGAGCGCGGCGACGATGGAGTAACTGCCGCGGACGCGCTCACCCATCTGGCCGAGAGCCCAGATCGCGTCCTCGATGGTGTGGGCGGCCGGGCGGCGCTGCATGAGCGCATCGGACAGCACGCACAGGGCCGGCTCGACGTCGCACTTCGACAGCAGGTGGATCGAGCGGTCACGAAGGGCCATCCTGAGCTCGTCGTAGTTCGTGACGTTGCCGTTGTGGGCCATCAGCACGCCAGGCTGGCGATAGAAGAAGGGCTGGGCGTCTTCGAGCACACCCCGGCCGATTGTCGGGTAGCGCACGTGACCGACGCCGATGGGGCCGGCCAGGGCGGCGAGGTGCACTTCGTCGATTGCGCTCGTGACGACACCGAGGCCGCGGCGAACGGGGAAGCGGTCGCCCGTCGCGCTCATGGTGGCGATGCCGGCCGAGTCCTGCCCCCGATGCTGAAGAGCCTGCAGGGCCACGTAGATCTCGGGCGCCACGTCACGCCGCCCGACCACGCCCACGAAGCCACACATCAGGTGATCACCATCCAGAGCCTCACGCCAGGGCAGGCATCGTACAACGATGGCCTGGCAGCGACCATGAGGCTCAAGGCTCGGGGCGCAAGTAAGCGATGGTCAGGCGCACCTCGGCGCCGTCCGGGCCAGGTCGCGCGCGGCGGAGCAGGACACACGGTGCGGCGTCACCGGAGCGCCGCGTCCGTGCAGCGCTGGGGACCTTCGCCGTGCTGACATCGATGTCGCCCCGGCTCGGGTTCCGTACGCGAACCCAGGCCACACCCTTGGGGGGCTGCCCCAGCGCGCCAAACGAGAGGGCGCGGGCGTGGACGGCCTGTCGCTCGATCCAGATGCCAGCGATGCCTTCCGTATTTCGAACCGGGGCAAACACCGTTTCTTCCAGCGAATCCCGGCTGCGGAATGCTGGATCGGCGGACACGGCGCGACGCGCCCACCGTTCAAAAGTCTCGAAATGATCGAGGTGCGGCTCAGCGAGCTCGGCGGCCTCGATCGGGGACAGGCCTGGATCGCTGCACCCGGCAGCGAGCATGGCGGCCAGTCCGACAAGCCCTAGGGGCCCCGTCAGAACGTGAGCCCGATCTGCAGGCCCGCGGGCCAATTGACCCTCAGCAATAGGGCGTTCCTCTCGTTGAAGTGGTAGCGCGCGCCGAGGCCGACAAAGGGGGCGATGAACGTTCGCCAGAAGCGATTGCGATTGGGGGCGAAGAGCAGCGCCGCGCCGAGCTCCGGGAAGACCGACCAGCGATCCCCCACATAGAAGTTCCACTGGAGCGCGATGATCGGGAACACGCCGAGGCCGTCTGACGCGCCGTAGAACCAGAAGATCTCGGCGCCGAGGCTCAGGGAGAGGTCGTCGTTCGCTTCGAGGAGCAGGCCCTCGGGCACGATCGGGATGTCGATACGGAAGCCTGCGCCGATGTCCTTGTACCAGCCCACGTCGAGATGGACGTCGAAGCGCACGCTCGTGTGTCGGGTGTCCTCCTGCGCGCGGGCCGCCGCGGGCGAGAGTAGCAGCGACACGACTGCGGCCATCGGGAGCGCGAGGGCGGCCAAGCCGTGCGGGTCTCGGCGCGCGCTGTGGGAGGCCGGAACGCGGACGAGCGGACGGGGAGCTGGGGTCATGGCAGCGGATGGTAGCGCGAATCGGTGGGGGGGCGGCAACTGGCGAGCGTGCTACAGTACGCGCCGTGGCGCTGATCGAATTCCGAGGCGTCAGCAAGGCCTTCGGACCGAAGGTCGTCTACCGATCCCTGGATCTCGACATCGAGCGTGGCGAGTCCATTACGATCATCGGCGGCTCCGGCCAGGGCAAGAGCGTCATGCTCAAGATGCTGATCGGGCTGCTCCCCGTGGACGGCGGCTCCATCCGCTTCGACGGGCAGGAAGTGGTCGGCCTCTCGGAGCGCCAGATGAGCCATGTGCGGCGGCGCGTCGGCATGCTGTTCCAGGGGTCCGCCCTCTTCGACTCGCTCAGCGTGCGCGAGAACGTGGCGTACGGCCTGCGCGAGCACCTCAAGATGGACGAGGCGGCGATCAACGAACGCGTGCACGATTCCCTGTCGCGCGTGGGCCTCCCGGGCATCGAGGACATGTGGCCCGCGGACCTCTCAGGCGGTATGAAGAAGCGTGTTGGGCTTGCGAGGGCCATCGCCGTCCGACCCGAGGTTCTGCTATACGACGAGCCGACCACCGGTCTCGACCCCATCAACACCACGCGTATCAACCGCCTCATTCTCGAGCTCAAGAGCCAGCTCAACGTGACCTCTGTCGTCGTGACTCACGACATGCACAGCGCCAATGCGGTGAGCGATCGCATCGCGATGATCCACGACGGCCTGACGATATTCTCCGGCACTCCGGACGAGATCAAGCTGTCCGAGGATCCGCGCGTTCGCGACTTCATCCAGGGCAACGCGCCCCTGGTGGACGACACCGAGACTCTCCTGCGGGTCGGGGGCTAGACCATGAAGCGTGACCGTGCGGTGGAGCTCCGGGTGGGTTTGTTCGTGATGGTGGCGCTCCTGCTGGCGGGCGGCCTGGCTTTCGTCATGGGCAACCAGCGGAACTTCTTCCACGCCAAGACCCACTACACCGCGGTGTTCACGGCGGTGGGCGGCCTGCGCGTGGGGAGCCCGGTGCGCATCGCCGGGGTCGACGTCGGAACCGTAGATGACGTCACCTTGGGGCGGGACGGTCTGATCCACGTCGAGCTCGGCGTCATAGAGGACGCCGCCATCCTCGTCACGGCCGAGAGCCTCTGCACCATCGGCAACAAGGGCTTGCTCGGTGACAAGCTCGTGGACGTCACGGCCGGACGGGGGGAGCCACTGCCCGAGGGCGCGACGATCCGGACCGAGAGCCCGGTCGAGCTGAGCCAGTACATGGCGAGGGCCGGCGCCATCGTCACCGACGTGGAGCAAACGGTCGGCAACCTGCGCCGGGCCACCGAGCCGCTCGGAGACGAGCAGTTCACGCAGGACATCCGGAATGTCGCCCACAACGTCTCGCTCATCACCGGCATGGTCGCCGAGGAGGACGGCACGGCACGGAGACTGTTGAGCGACCCCGAGATGGCCGACAGCGTCGAAGCCACGCTCGAGAACGCCCAGGCGACGAGCTCGGAGCTGGCGCGCACGGCGAGGAGCGTGCGGGCGATCGTGGACGAAGTCCGGGCCGGCGACGGCAGCGCCCACGAGCTCGTCTACGGACAGGACGGTCGCCGGCTCGTGGCCAATCTCGCGGACGCGACCGAAGAGGCAGCCGCGGTGATGCGCGACGTCCGGACGGGCGATGGCATGGCCCATGACATGATCTATGGAGACACCGGCGACGCCATGGTCGACAACCTGACCGCGATGACGGCCGACCTGAGGGCCATCGTGGCCGATATCCGCGCCGGTCGCGGCACCATCGGAGGCCTGTTCGTCGACCCCTCGATCTACGAAGACGTCAAGCGCCTGGTCGGGAATCTCGAGCGCAACGAGATCCTCCGTGCGCTCGTTCGCTACTCCATTCGCCGCGACGAGTCGGAGGAGCCCGCGCGCGGCGAGCAGGCCGCCGAGGGCGCGAGCCCCTGATCCCGTCGGGGAAGGGAGGTCACCGGCCCGTCGCGGCGATGATCGCGCGCAAGGTTTGATGCGCCATGCGGGCTTGGAAGTCGTCCGCGAAGGACGCGCTGTCCGCATCCGCCGCACTCGGACCGGTCCGCGCCGTGCCCCGGGCGGGACCCTGCTCGGCGGCATCGGACCCTTCGCCGGAGGCGGCGAGATGCCCCTCGAGCGTCGCCTCGCTGATGCCCTCGGGGGCTATGCCCTGCAAGAGCGCCTCGGGGCTGATCTGGTCGATGACGACATCGGGCTCGATGCCTTGAGCCTGAATGGACACTCCGCTCGGCGTGAAGTAGCGAGCGACGGTGAGCTTGAGCGCGCTTCCGTCTGGCAGCTCGATCACGTTCTGCACGCTTCCCTTGCCAAACGTGCGCGTCCCGACGACGACAGCCCGCCGGTGATCCCGGAGCGCCCCGGCGACAATCTCGGCCGCGCTCGCGGTGTAGCCGTTGACGAGCACCACGATGGGCCAGCTCGGCCGTGTCCCAGAGCGGCTCGCCCGCGCCTCAGAGAGCATTTGGCCTCCTCTCCCCCGGGTCGAGACGATCACGCCGGAGCTCAGAAACTCGTCACTGGCCAGCACGGCCTCGTTCAGGAGGCCGCCCGCGTTGTTGCGCAGGTCGATGATCACGCCCGTCAATCCCCCTGCGTCACGCGTCTGTGCGACGGCCGTGTCGATGGCGCGACGCAGCTCGATCGTCGTCGTCTCCTGGAACGCCCGGATGTGCAGATAGAGCACCCGGTCCGACAACACCCGGGCCTCGACCGCCTCGACCTGGATGAACGCCCGCGTGAGGGTCACGTCGACGGCGTGCGCCTCGCTCTCCCGCCGGACCAGGACCCTCACCTGCGTTCCCGGCTCGCCGCGCATGTAGCGGACCGCGTCCGTGATCCGCAGGTCCCGCGCATCGCGCCCATCGATGGCGATGAAACGATCTCCGGGCTGGAGCCCCGCCCGGGCGGCGGGCCCGCCTTCGAAAGTCGACAGCACCGTGAGCCAGCCGTCCCTCGCCTCGATCTCCACGCCGATACCGCCGAATCGTCCCTGCGTGTCGCTCGTGAGGATGCGGTATTCCTCCGGATCCATGAAGCTCGAGTGCGGATCGAGCGTGCCGGTCATGCCGCGGATGGCCCCGTAGATCAGCTGGTCCTGGTCGGGTTCCTCCACCCAGCTCATCTCGATGTGAGCCAGGGCGCGGGCGAACACGCCAAGATTGCGATAGGGGCTCGCGGCGCTGGGCACGGCACGGGCGGCGGACACCCCGAGGGCGCCCCCCAAAGACGCCGCGACCGCCAGCGCCACCAGGATACCGAGGGTTCTCGTCAGCTCACGACGGGACATCTGGTTGCTCTCCTCGCTTTTGACACCAAGGACAGACTGATTGTAGTACCATGCCAGACACGCGCCCTTCTCTCATCACAGGGTGGCACAGGGGAGCGCAAGGGAGGACACGGGAGCATGGCGGGTACCGACAAGCGGAAGCAGAGCCTGTACTTTCCCGAGTCGATGTTGCAGGACATCCAGCTCGAGGCGGCGCGCCTCGACCGTTCCTTGTCCTGGATCGTTCAACGGTGCGTGAAGGTCGCGCTGCCGGAGATCCGCAAGCTGCCGTCGGTAAACGACATCCCGGAGGACGGCGACGAGGTCGAAGGCGAGCCCTGAACTCTGGGGCGCGCGATGGAGTACGACCGACAGGGCTTCGCGGCGGCGGAGGACGGTACCCGTCTCTTCTGGGGCGCCCGCGGCGAAGGCCCGGCCGTCGTCCTCAATGACGGGATCGGCTGTGACGGGTTCGCCTGGCGCTACCTGCAACCCGAGCTCGCCCACGATCACCTGGTGATCCACTGGCACTACCGCGGGCATGGGCGCAGCGGCCCCCCGAAAGACCGTGCCCTGCTCGACATTCCGGCGCTCGCTCGCGACATGGCCGCCGTCCTGCGCCACCTCGAGGTTCGGTCCGCGACCTTGCTCGGCCACTCCATGGGCACGCAGGTGGCGCTCGAGCTCTACCGCCTCGAACCGTCGCTCGTCGACGGTCTGGTGCTGATCTGCGGCAGCTTCGGGAAGGTGACGGAGACCTTCCACGGGACGGACGTCCTCAAGCAAGTGCTGCCGGGGCTCATCGAATCGGTGCAGAAGCACACCGGTCTCGCCCGCGCGCTCTGGGGCAGGGTCCCACCGTGGCTCGCGTTCCGCGTCGCTAGACTCAGCGGAGAGATCGACGGCCTTGCCATCCGCCAGGCCGACTTCGAGCACTACTGGGACCACATCAACCTCATGGACCCGGACGTGTTCCTGCCCATGCTGCGCCTGGCCGGCGAGCACACGGCGGAGGATCTGCTCGAGCACATCCGAGTGCCCACGCTCGTGATCGCGGCCGAGCGCGACACGTTCACGCCACAGGAGCTCGCCGAGGACATGGCGCGGCGGATCCCGGGCGCGGAGCACCTGCTCGTGCGGGGCGGCACCCACGCTGCGCCGGTTGAGCAGCCGCGAGCGATGATCGATCGCCTCAGACCATTCCTGCGGGATCGCGTGAGACCACGCGACGGACAGCCCGACACCGCAGGCGCGGGCGGGCCCTGAGAATCAGTATTCGACCCGGAAGAGCTGCTGACCCATCAGGATGAGTGAGCCGCTCTTGATCGATTCTTCGCCCCGCACGCGCATGAAGGTGCCGTTCGAGCTACCCACGTCGGTCAAGAGGATGTCATTGCCTTCCGCGTGGATTCGGCAGTGGATACCCGATACGTAGCCGTCGTCCGGGAAGATGATGTCCCCGCGCTCACGGCCGAGGTGAAGCCCGTCGGGGGGGACACAGTAGGCGTTGCCGGACCCCTCGCGTCCCGTGACCAGGCTGACACGCCCCAAGTTCCCCGGGTCGGGGCTGCCCATCAGCTCCACGCCGTCCGGAGTCAGCTTGGGCTCCGGAATGGTATCGAACCGAATGATCTCCTGGCCGACTCGGAACACGTCCCCATCCCGAATCGGATGGGGCGCCTCTGCCTCGATGCGGTAGTAGACGCCGTTGAGGCTGTCTTCGTCCCGGAGCATCAGGGTGTTGCCGCTAAAGGAAAAGGTGGCGTGCTTCGGAGACAGGTAGGCGTCGTTGGCGAAGGCCTGCCCCGCGTCGCGGCCGATGGTGGTGCTGCCCTCGCCGAGAGGAATCGCGTCGCCCTCGGTGCCGTCCGGCCGGATCAACACGAGCGAGCCCTTGACCGCGCCGACGGGTGCCGGCATCGGCGCTGCGGCCGCGGCCGGCGCCTTGACAGCCGCCGGCGCCGAACCGGTGGATTCCGCTTGCACCGCCGCCATGGGGTGTCCGCAGCTGCCGCAGAACTTGAAGTTGAGCGGCACGGCGTTGTTGCACTGCGGGCACGTGAGCATGCCTCCTGCCGCCGCGGGCGCAGCCACGGCGGGTGCCATGGCAGCGGCAGCCGCAGCGCCGCCGAACTGGGGACCACCGCCGAATGCCGATGGAGCCGCGGCCCCTGCACCCGCGGAGGGTCCGGAAGCGGTCGCCGCCGGGAACCCGGCGGGCGGCGTGGGCGCCGTGAAGCTCTTTGGATGGTGCGCGGCGTCCCGCGGCAGCTCCGCACCGCAGCCGAGGCAGAACTTATAGTGGTCCTGATTCTCTTTTCCGCACCTGGGGCAGACGATCACCGATGCCTCCGTCGCGAGCTCGCACTCACCCCCCAGAGGCCCTAGGCGCCGAGGGGGAAAACGTCGCAATGCGGGGGGAGAATAGTGGTGTAGGTGCCGAATGGTCAAGCCACGCTGGATACGGCCGGGGCGGGGTGCAATCAGCTCCATCGGGCCGATTCCATCCCCCCATCCCATCGCGTAGACTCCGGGCCGGCATGGCTCCATGCCATAATTGCGGCGCCAAGACCCTGCCAGGCCAGCGTGTTTGCAAGGCCTGCGGCGAGTTCCTGGAGCGCGCTAGCGAACCCCCGGAGGGCCCCGACCCCAACATCGGTCGGGTCATCGGTGACGGCTATGAGATCCTCGAGGCCATCGGCGAGGGCGCCATGGGCCGGGTCTACAAGGCGCATCAGATGTCCCTCGACAAGACGGTCGCGATCAAGGTCCTGCACCGGCACCTCGCGAATGACCCGAAGATCGCACGTCGCTTTCACCGCGAAGCTCGGGCGGCCAGCCGCCTATCCCATCCGAATTCGCTGAGGATCATCGATTTCGGGGAGGACTCGGACGGCACGCTGTACATCGCCATGGAGTTCCTCGATGGCGACGACCTGCTGACCCTCATCGAGCAGGACGCGCCGCTCAGCCCCGC
>Ga0214473_10011720_pt1 | contig 10302 bp, 8 predicted proteins | sample RVTome_7_FD_203509 | JGI IMG/M metagenome (GOLD analysis project Ga0214473, IMG submission 203509) | Soil microbial communities from uranium-contaminated site in the Upper Colorado River Basin, Wyoming, United States - RVT98D197 | ecosystem: Environmental > Terrestrial > Soil > Contaminated >... | reverse complement strand
ATCAGGCCGGATGATCTCGGGCACGCGGTTGTCCTGATACTGTGAGCGGTGGTTTCGGTCCTGTTCCCGCGCTTCGTGGAAGCGCCAGTATTCGTGAAAGTCGGCGCTTGCCCGCAGGGCGCGAAGCTTGAGCACGGCTTCGGCTCCGCTGAGACTCCAGCGGGCCCCCGTCAGATCCATGCGATCCTTGACGAGGTGGCGACACGCGCCTTCGATGACCCCGGAGGCGATGGGATAGCCACGCGCCAGATAGCGCGGGTAGTCGAGGTAGGCGCGGTACTTCCGCAGGTAGTCCGCGCACACGTCGACCGGCTTGCGACGCGCCGCAAGGTGGCCTCGGCGCGTGGCACTGCGACGCATCCCGGCAGCCACTCCCACCGCCTGGCCGCGCAGAATGCGCTCCAGCCGCGTGCTCACCCACTGCTCGAGCTCGGCGCTGCCCTCGCGACACAGGGCGTGGGCGGCCTTCCAGACGTACTCGCAGACGTGGATGAAATCGAGCACGATATCCATCTCGACCCCGTAGACCGCGCGGAGCTCAAGAAGTGGCGTACGTCCGACTTCGAAGATTATGTAAACCAAGAAGGCCGTTCATGCCGGCTATGACCTGCGGACCCCCGATCGCGTCATCGCCAGCCCGCCGGCGGCCGCGGCGCGGCCGTTTGTGCGGTACGTCAAGTTCCCATGGGAGCGCGCTCCCTCCTCGTGGGATGGAACTGGGGCAGTTCCTTCGTAGAAAGGGCGAAGGTCGGCCAAGCGCAAACTGTCAACCAGGCTCCGCGAAGAGACGCTTTGAGTTTCGACCCGAAGCTGACCTGGGGGAGACTAGGGGCGGTTGCAAACGACATCGGTTCACGGAGGTGCCATGATGGCAAGTCGCCGCGCTTCATTGACTAAAGTCGGCCCGCGTTTCAACGGCATTGGGTACAGAAACAGTCGACTCGAGGTCGAGTCAATAGGTGGGTAAATAGGGATCAGGCGGCGAGCCTCCGCGGCGCAGGTTTTACAGCCACACCATCGACGAACTTCTTTCCCGCATAGACCTCCTTCATCAATCGCGGACCATTGAGTCGGCGGAAGGTTCGTTCCGCGAGCATCAGCAGTTTCCAGATCAAGGCCTCAGCATTCTCGACCTTCTTGAAGCGCTTGGCCGCCGAGGTTCGCAGCCGCACCGCCGCGAACGGCGACTCGACGATGTTCGTGGTGCGGAGATGGATCCAATGCGCTTTCGGGAACGCGTAGAACGCCACCATGCGCTCCCAGTCCCGGCCGAGCGTCTGCACCGCCTTGGGGTAGGCTTTCCGGTACCGGGCCCCGAACTCGTCGCGCAAGCGCTCGCACTCGGCCTGCGTCTTCGCGTACGGCATCACCCGCAGCAGGGCCTTCGCCTCGGCCTGGAGTTTCAGCGGAAAGTGATCAAGGACGTTGACGATCTTATGGTTCCAACAGCGGAGCTCCGCATCGCTGAGCGCGACGGTGCGCAGCGCGCCCCAGATCCCGAGGTGCCCGTCGGCCACCGTCGCCTTCCAGGGCTTCAGCCCCCGCTCGCGCAGGTCCCGCAGGATCCGGGCCCACGCCTCGCTCGATTCCCGCTGCCCGCTCTCGACCGCGAGCACCACTTTGCGCCCGTCTTTCAAGGCGCCCACGATCACCAACAACGCCGCCTTGGCGTCCTCGAGCCCGGCCTTCACGTACAAACCATCGGCCCACGCGTACACCACGTCGAGCTGATCCAACCGCGTCGTCTTCCAGGCCGCGAACTCGTCCTGCCACTTTTCTCGCAGCCGCTGGATCGAGGAGGCCGACAAGGGCGCCCCCGCGCCGAGCAAACCTCGCAGCGCGAGCTCGAAGTCGCCCTGCGCGAGGCCGTGCAGGTACAGCTCCGGGAGCAACGCGCCGACTTCCTCGGTCCGCCGCTTGAACAACGGCAGCACCCGGCTCTCGAACCGCTCCTCGACGCCGCGCACCCGCGGCCGCTGCACCTCAATCGTCCCGGCCGTCATCGCCACGCGCCGCGGCTTCCCGTAGCCGTTGCGATACCCCGCCGTCGCATCGACGCCGACGCAGCGTTCCGACTTCTGCCGTCCCAACAGCTGCGTCACCTCCTCCTCGAGGAGATCCTGTAACCAGCCTTGAATACGCAGCCGGGCAAACGCCTCCAAGCTGGCCCATTCCGGTCGCACCTCGGTCTTCTTCCTTGCACGACGTCCCTCTCGTCTGCTTTGCTTCCCCATGGGCGGTGTCTCCTTCCTGCCGGTTTCGCCGGCGCGGTTTCGCAACCTGGAAGGCTACATCGCCTTTCTCTATTTACCCACCTCCTGAACCTACCTCGTCGACTCTTGGTGTCTGGCCAACCATGCCGACGCTGCGTCGTCGCTACTCTGCTGAGCATCAGTTTGCTTCTCGTGCCGGCATTGGCCGTTGCAGGTCCGATTGCCGTTCCGGTCGAGAGCACCTTCGATATGGATCTCGATGGGTGGACTAGCAATACGCCTTCGGAAGTGACGTGGGCTGCGAGTGGTGGCAATCCGGGGGGCTACGCTCGCCACGAAGATAGCTCCAGTGAGGGTACCTTCCTTTGGGCTCCCGCCAAGTTTCTCGGCGATTGGAGCAGTCTCGATGGGACGGGTTCCCTCTCATTTGACCACAAGTTGTTTACCAGCGGCGCAGGAGTCAGAACCATAGCCCCTTATACGGTCCTTCTCTCTGGGCCGGCTGGTGCGGCCGAGTGGACGAGCCCCGGGCCAAGTGGCACGCCTCCCTTCGACACACCATGGCTCTCTTTCACGGCGAACCTTGTCGAGAGCGAATGGACCATTACCCAAGGATCATGGACCGCCCTGTTGGCCGACGTCACGCAGCTTGAGATCATCATCGAGATTATCGATTCGACCGGGCCCGGCCCCCCCTGGGACATCTCCGGCCTGGACAACATAGTGCTCACGGGCGAGCCTAGCCTCAGCCACTTCATGTTCTACAAGGTCAGCCCGACCAAGAACACGCCGAAGTTTGTAAAGTTCGGACCGGTACTTCTTACCGATCAGTTTCAGTTGGCGGGGACATTCTACAATGTCATCAAGCCGCAGCAACTGGGGCTCCCAGCCAACAAGAACGCAGAGGGAGTCGCGGACAAGGTCACACATCTCGAGGAGTACAAGATCAAGCCAGATGCAGGGACGGCGAAGTTCGAGAAGGTGACCGACGTGCGGGTTGAGAACCAGTGTAACGACTTGTTTGTGGAGGTCGTCAAGCCGACGAGCCTGCTGGTGCCGACGAACAAGGACCTTAGCAATCCGGTTGCGGCGCCTGACCCGGCCTCGCACAATGTGGACCACTTCCTCTGCTACAAGGTCAAGGGACAGAAGAAACTTGCCGACGGCGCGAAGCTTCCTGGTCTCCCGAAGGGCATCCAGGTGGAGGTAGAGGACCAGTTCCAGGCGCGGCGCTACGATCTCAAGAAGATCACGAAGCTCTGCAACCCGGTGGACAAATCGGGCGACCCCGTGCTCCTCTCGGGTCCGAACAAGGGCGACCCGTTCCCGATCACGCCCGCCAGCCGCCGCAACCCGGGCACACACCTCGTGTGCTACAAGGCGAAGCTCGCCAAGAAGTTCATCCAGCAGAACGGCTGCGGCTCAGCTGATCCCGCAGACAAGGGAACGAAGATCGACCCGGAGCAGGCCAAGCACGAGAAGCGGATCGGCATCTTTGTGAACAACCAGTTCGGCCCGGGGCAGCTCGATACGAAGAAGGAGGTGGAGTTCTGCATCCCGTCAGAGAAGCTGCCGCCACCTTCATTGCTTTGGCGTGTAGCGGCCCCCGGGTAGACGTTCAGGTCCAGGACGGAGGAGCCTGAGGAACGCAGCGTACAGAGTTCATTGGGAGGTGCATGCTTGGCAGCATCCGCCAAGCATGCCAGCTGGCGACCTAGTGCGGGTGAGGCAAGTAACCAGCACGGGAAGTGTTTGACTCCTAGCCTGGCGCCAAGCTACGGTCCACGATCTCTAACTTCTCGCAAAGCTCGGCACGAAAGGAGCAGGCTCATGAAGAAGGTTGGTATACTCAGTTTGGCGTTGGGATTGATCGTGATCGGCGCCGCTTGTACCAGTATGAGATCGCCAGCAGTGAATTCGGCGGATCTGAGCGCCGTTGATTTCACACAACCTTTCAAGCGGGGCGAGTCCTGCTCGACCTTCGTCTTGGGTTTCGGCCCTTTCGGTGATGCGTCCATCGTCGAGGCAGCCAAGAGCGCGGGAATAACGACGGTACAGGTCGTTGACTACGATTTCCGGTATTACGTGGTGATGCATAAGTTTTGTACCATCGTTCACGGGAAGTGAAGCTCCGTGCAGAAGGGGTGCGTGTCACGTCACAGGTAGAGTCTTCCTCGCTGACTTCTCTGTATCCTGCGTAGATCTTTTCTCGGTTACGCGGCCTGCCTGAGAAACGCGGCCGGGAACTGGTGTTCACGGGTAACGACTCGCCGAGCCCCGTCCCGAGTAGCCGGTTCCCCATTGCGACCGAGTCTCGTCGCGATCGTCACCTTCGTCGAGACGGGGTACGGCGAGCACTTACGGTCATCCTGGCGGTGGGCACGCGCCCGACCGCCGCTGTCAACGTCTCGATACCGGCCGTCTCTTTGGCCGGTTTTCAGGTGTCGATCATTGGTATCCGTTCGACGAACCGCGTGGCTGACACGCGCGCCTCGGTGCCGTACATCTCAGTGCACCGATGGCACACGAGACGAGAGAGGCATGGGCCCGGCGCGTCGAGCGCTGGCAGCGTAGTCGGCTGACGGCGGAGCGGTTCGCGGCACGCGAGGGCGTGAATCCGCGGACGCTGACGTTCTGGAAATGGAAGCTCGGTCGGGCCGATCGCGACACACGCGGCGCGGCGAAGGGCGGTAGCCGGGGAGGCGAGCGGCTCGCGTTTGTGGAGGTGCTGCGGGCCGCGGCGCCAGCCGCACCAGCGCCAGCGTTCGAGGTGGTGGTGCCGGGAGGCTATCGCGTTAACGTCGGGCCGGGGTTCGACGGCGCCACGCTGCGCGCGCTGCTCGACGTCCTCGAGGCGCGGCGATGATTCCGGCGGACGTCCGCATCTTCGTCTGCACCGAGCCGGTCGATATGCGCCGGTCGTTCGATGGGCTCGCCCTCGCCGCGCGCGAGCGGCTCGGCCAGGACCCGCGCCAGGGCGGGCTCTTCACCTTCGTCAATCGCCGCGCGAACCGGTGCAAGATCCTGTGGTTCGATCGGAACGGGTACTGCGTCTGACCAACACAGTACCCCAAGAGCAACCCTGCGCAGGTTCCGTTACCGCTGGCACCCTCTTTGGGGTGAGGAGCTTCTCGTCAGCGAGATCGGGCACCGAGTTCGCGGCCGGATTGCGCACTGCCGTAGACCCGAGAGCCTGGCAGCGCGCAGCTTCGAAGTGCCGGCATGGATGTTCGACTCGGTCACGTGTCGGCGGATGCGACTGTCGAAGGAGGTGACGATCGCGCCATGGGCACTGCTGGAACTTGCGCGACTGCTCCGCGAGAGCGTACCGGACAACGACATCCGCAGGCACACTGGCACCGGGAGGGCGATCGATGCCGGTGCAGGGAAGACAGGAGGGACAGGACAGGCGGCGGCCGACTCCGCAGCTCACGCTGTTCGCGGCACGGATCGCGCTGCCGCGCTGGAGCGACTTCGAGCCGCGGACGCAGATGGAAGTCATCACGATGCTGGCGACGGTCCTTGCCGAACACGTCGGGCAGAAGCACGACGGCGGGGAGGCCAGCGATGAATGAACGCATCAAGCCGGTGCACCTGGAACGCAAGGCAGTCGTGTACGTGCGGCAATCGAGTAGCTACCAGGTCACGCACAATCTGGAGAGTCAGCGGCTTCAGTATGCGATGGCGCAGCGAGTCCGGGCGCATGGGTGGCAGGAGGTCGAGGTGATCGATGCCGATCTCGGCAAGTCTGCCGGTGGGGGCGTGGGACGCGCGGGATTCGAGCGGCTACTGGCTCAGGTATGCCTGGGGGAGGTCGGGGCCGTCGCGGCACGCGAGCTGTCGCGATTCGCCCGCAACGGGAATGGCAGCAGCTGGTCGAGGTGTGCCGGGTGGTCGATACGCTGCTCATCGATGAGGAAGCGGTCTACGATGCGCGGCGAACTAACGACCGGCTGCTCCTTGGCCTCAAGGGGAGCCTCAACGAGTACGAGCTCGATGTCTTGCGCCAGCGCTCGCAGGCGGCGCGGGAACAAAAGGCGCGTCGCGGGGAACTGGGGATGAACTGTCCGGTCGGCTACGTCAACGCCGGCGGCGGGGTCCTCGAGAAGAACCCAGACCGCAGGGTGCAGCAGGCCGTGGCGATGGCCTTCGCGAAGTTTCTGGAACTGGGCAGCGCCCGCCAGGTCATGATGTGGTTTCACAGCAACGGGTTTCACTTTCCTCGTCTGTGCTGGGACGGAAACGCATGGGTGACGGTCTGGAAGGACGTCACGTATCACGCCGTGCTGGGGACGCTGAAGAGTCCGATCTATGCCGGCGCGTACGCCTGGGGAAAGACGGAGACGTCGATCGGGTTCAAGGAGGGCGGGCTTCGACGGACGTACAGAAAGAAGCAGATCGAGCAGTGGTCGGTCTTGGAGAGGGACCATCACACAGGCTACATTGCGTGGGACACCTACGAGCGGATCCAGGAGATGCCCCGCAAGAACGTGCAGGCATACACCGAGACGGTGCCCGGGGCCGCCAAGCGAGGAGCATCCGTGCTCGCCGGTCTGGTGCGCTGCCGGCGCTGCGGAAACAAGCTCCGCGTGCGCTACGGTAGCCACGACGGCTACGTCGTCCTGCGCTATGTTTGCCATGTCGCCTACCACACGACGGGCTCGACCAAGTGCATCGGCTTCGGAGGGCAGCCGGTCGATGACGCGGTGATTGGCTGTGTCTTGCAGGTCATCCAGCCAGGTCTGGCGGACACTGTTGAGCTGGTCGTCGGGGAGCAACGGACCCAGGAGAAGGTGGCGGTGGAAGCGATCCGGCTGGAGGTCCAGGCGAGCGAGTACGCGGCCGAACGCGCTCGCCGACAGTACGACGCGACGGATCCCGACAACCGGCTCGTCGCCAGCGAGCTCGAGTCACGCTGGAATGCCGCGCTCGAGCAGGTTGCTCGAGTCCGCGAACGACTGGCCCGCGAGCAGGATTCGCAGCGTACGTCGAATCGCCCGAGCCGCGCTGATCTCGCGGAGGTCGTCCGTCGCTTTTCTGTCGTATGGGACGCTTCCACCACGGACGTTCGACTGCGGAAGCGTATCGTCCGAGCGCTGATCGAGGAGGTCGTCGTGGACATCGACGAGGAATCCTCGCACGTGGTTGTCCTGGTCCACTGGAAGGGGGGTGTGCATACGGAGCTGCGTGTTCCTCGACGGCGCTCAGGGCAAAGCAGTCGATGCGTGCCGACCGAGACCGTCGAAGCCGTCCGCTCGCTGTCGCGCATCTGCGGAGATGCCTCCATCGCGGCTTGGCTCACCCGTAGCGGGGTGCGTACGCCGGGAGGACATTGCTGGACGCGACAGGATGTCACGGGCTTGCGCCATCGACACGCCATCGCCGTGCACGACGGTGAACGCCAACGCAGCGAAGGCTGGATGAATCTGAGCGAGGCCGCGACGTTGCTCGGCATGGACCGGACCACGCTGCGGCGACGAATCACCGCGGGAAGCATCCCCGCCGAACAGCCTCTGAGACTTGGCCCCTGGATCTTCCGCCGGTCGGCCTTGATCGAACGACGTGAGCGGGCGGGAGTCGCCCCCGCGGAACGCGATGGCTCAGACCCCGTGGGCACCCATACCGCAAATGTAACCTTCGAACTTTTCGATACATCGCCAAAGGAGCAGTGAGATGAAGGCTCGTGCCTGCTCTACAAGCGCCTGCACCAGGCGCTCTTCTGTGTGCCCCGGGCCCCCGACGGAATCGCGGTGCGCATTGACGGGGCGGCACTGGTCCAGCTCCTGGAAGGGGTCGCGCGGCCGCCGCGGCGGGGGCTCGTGTCGGCGTGAGGATAACATTCTCGTAGACGACACTTGATATAATAATCGTAATCATCTATATCATCCGTCGTGGCACTGGAGGCGGCAGCGGCGGACGGCACGACGCTCACGGAGCGCCTCGCCGCCCTCGAGCAGGCGCTGGCGCGTACGGAGGCCGAGCGCGACCAGTACCGCACGCTCTATCTCAGCCTGGTCGAAGCCTACGAGAAGCTCAAGCGGGGCCTCCTCGGCCAGCAGGCCGAGCGCCTGCCGCCCGATGACCGCCAGCTGACGCTGGCGCTCCTCACCGCGCTCCTCGGTGGGTCCGATTCGGCGTCTCCCGCGCCCCAGCCCGTGCGGGCCCATGCACGGACGAAGCCGGTCGGGCGCAAGCCGCTCCCCGATCATCTCCCCCGCGTCGACGTTGAGCTCATCCCGCTCGAGGTCCAGCAGCAGGGGCTCGACCAGTTCGAGCGCATCGGGGCGGAGGTGAGCGAAGTCCTGGAGCGCCGACCCGCCTCCGCCGTCATCGTCCGCGTGATCCGCCCCAAGTTCGTCCCCAAGGATCGGCTCCGCAACGCGCCGACGCCCGTCCTTATCGCAGCCCCCGCCGACTTGCCGATCACGCGCGGGCTGGCCGGGCCCGGGATGTTGGCCGACTCGATCGTCCGCCGCTGGCAAGACCATCAGCCGCTCCATCGGCTCGAAAGCATCTACGCGCGCGACGGCCTCGCGCTGGCCCGCTCGACCCTCTGCGGCTGGCACGCGGAGCTCGCTGCGCTCGCGCGGCCGCTCGTGGACGCGATGCGCGCCGACGCCCTCGCCCAGCCCGTGCTGTGCACCGACGCGACGGGCGTGCTCGTGCAGGCCAAGGACAAATGCCGCACCGGCCACTTCTGGGTCCTGGTCGCACCCGCGCGCCACGTGCTCTTCGGCTACTCGCCCCGCCACGATAGCGCCGCCGTCGATGCGCTCCTCGCCGGGTACCAGGGCTACCTCGTCGCCGATGCCCATGTCGTCTACGACCATCTCTATGCGGACGGGACCGTCGTCGAGGTGGGATGTTGGGCCCATCAACGAAGGTACTTCTTCAAAGCGCTCGGCTCCGAGCCCGAACGCGCGCGCGAGGCGCTCGCGATGATCGGGGCATTGTTCGCGATCGAACGCGACCTGACCGGCGCCGCGCGCTCGCACCGGGAGGCGGTGCGTCGCGAGCAGTCCGGGCCCCTGGTCGCGCGCTTCTTCGACTGGTGTGACGGCCTGGTCGCGCAGGTGCTCGACGACACACCCCTCGCCGCGGCGATCGGCTATGCTCGTAACCAGCGCGGGGCCCTGGAGCGCTTTCTCGACGACGGCCGGCTGCCGCTCCATAATAATGTGAGCGAACGGGAACTCCGCCGCCAGGTGATCGGTCGCAACAACTGGCTCTTCGTCGGGACGGACGAGGCCGCGGAGGTCAACACGACGTTCGTGTCCTTGCTGGCGAGCTGTCGCCTGCACACCCTCGAGCCATGGGCGTATCTGCGCGATCTCTTCTGCCTGCTCCCCGAGTGGCCCCACCGCCGCGTCTTCGAGCTCGCGCCCGTGGCGTGGCAGCAGACCCTCCAGCAACCGGACGCTCAGGAGCGGCTCGCCGCCAATCCCTTCCGTGCTGCGACGCTCGCGCTCGACCAGCCCCACGCCAACGAGTCGTAGCGCACGCGGCGCGCGGCGTCAGCCACGCGGTTCGTCGAACGGATACGATCATTGGCCGGTTTTGGGTGTCGACCGAGGTCGAAGTCGGACGTACGCCACTTCTTGACGGCGGGGAGGCGACGGGCGCAAACTCCAGCCGAACCACCAACCGCCGAAGGAGGAGCCGCCATGCGTAACGTTCTCTTCGCACTGAGTGTCGTGGCCGCTTTGCTGGCGGCGCGCGCGTCGCTGTGGGCGGCCCCTGGCGACCTCGACCCAACCTTCGGCACCGGCGGGCAGGTAACGACTGATCTCGGGGAGGATTCCTGGGCCTTCGCGCTGGTTTTACAGCCGGACGGGAAACTCGTCGCTGCAGGGTTCAGCGAGTTCAAGGCCTTTGCGCTAGCGCGCTACAACGGAGATGGCACGCTCGACCCCACCTTCGGCACCGGCGGGAAGGTAACGACGGAATTTGAGGGCACAATGGTTTGGGCCGAAGGGCTGGTTTTGCAGCCGGATGGGAAACTCGTCGCCGCGGGCAGCACCAACGAAAGCTTCGCCCTGGCGCGGTACAACACAGATGGCACGCTCGACCCCACCTTCGGCACCGGCGG
>Ga0214473_10011719_pt1 | contig 10302 bp, 11 predicted proteins | sample RVTome_7_FD_203509 | JGI IMG/M metagenome (GOLD analysis project Ga0214473, IMG submission 203509) | Soil microbial communities from uranium-contaminated site in the Upper Colorado River Basin, Wyoming, United States - RVT98D197 | ecosystem: Environmental > Terrestrial > Soil > Contaminated >... | reverse complement strand
CTAGTGCCAGTGATTGTATTCGTAGCCAATGTCCCAGGTGAATGAGTATGCGAATCATGAGCGTTTGGCTGTGTAACCTGATGGTTATCATGTGCCGCATGATCGTGGCTCGTATTGCCACCTGTGCCACCGGGGTTTTCGCTGGAACCAACGCCTTTGATAAAGGTATTACGTAAATCAGGGCGACCGTTTTGTCCATCACAAAGCGACCAACCTGATGGTATATCGGCTATTAGCCCGGCGAATACCCGTATCTCTTTGACCAACGGCGATTCAATAACCATTGAAGCGATTGTCATTTTATTCCCTACACCGCCACATCGTCATATTCGACATCGAGCTTTCCGGTTGCATCCCGGTGAATTGCGATGACTTTGAACTCGTTAGTCGCTGGGTTGGTTTTCACATAACCCCGATTCGTATCCGTCATTGCATCGAGATTCGTTTTAGCTACCCCCGCGGCTAGTTCCGTATTCGTAACTTCGCCAGAAGCTAGGGGTCTAGCGACAGCTGCCACTGAGGCAGACCGGGTAATTTGGTCAGTAGCCGTATTGACTTTACCGACAATCTGATTGTCGGTATACGCTTGTGCATTTGGGTCTAACTGCATACTCTGTATTGGCATTTTATTCTCCCTCTAAGGCGCCGGAGTATCGTCATACTCAACGGTGAGCTTTCCGGTCGCGGGGTCAACATACAGATTTATCACCTTGTATTTTCCCGTAGGGGGTTTGCTCGTAAGCAAAGCTGTCGTTTGCTCCGTTCCGTCTGGAAATTGAATTCTGTCTGATCGCTTGCGTACTGTCACCCATTCCCTCAACCTTAACCATATAAGGCAGTTCCGTAAAGACCGACTCCATAAACGCCGGAGCCAAGCACGCCGGTCGCCAACTTCGCCGCGGTTATAGTCGCATCGGCAATTTTGGCGTTTTGAATGTACCCATCTTCCATTGCCTGGCGGCCGATGGGGTCCGCCGCTAAACCGTTAGTTTGATGAGCGTACTTGCCTATCCAGCCGGTTTCATTCCCATTACTATCTTGTGGCATTTTTTGACCTTCCTTAGCTTCACTCGCTAATTAAAAAGGGCGATGTCCCACAGGTATAACGAAACATCGCCCTCTTGATATTAAAGAGTGCTGCGTTCTTAGCACCTATCCTCCAAGGGTCGTTACTCCCTCTTGCCCCTACCTGCTGGTGCTTAACGTCTTATGCAATTGTAAAGGTACTACCGTCCTACCATATTTTGGGGTACAGGCTGTAACTGGTCCCAATAGATGGTACTCGCATCACCGGAGGCATAGTTTTCGATGGTGAGACCGAGTTTCAGGTCGCCGGTCTGGAAATTAGTCAGGTTTAGACCGTAAACTGGGTCGCCAAACGGCCTCAAGTCGATGATGACGAAGCCAGCCGGTATCATGTTTTGAAGGGACTCAGGTCTCGGACCGAGGTCGGCAATGGCGCCTATCGGGCCGACATCGCCAGCCACACCCGGGCTGCCGAAGCGTTGCAACATGGTATGTTGTATCTCCCGGATGCTCTGCTCAAATATGTAGTCACCGGACTTTGGCTTACTCAATCGGATGCCGGTAACCTCGTCGTTCTTGCGGCGCGGTACAGTAGCGGTATCATCCATTACGCGCAGGATGATTGACCGCAACCAGGCACCGCCGGGAACATCGATTTCATACGAGAAATCGGAGTAGTTCGCGGTATGGGCGTAAACCAGCGTGGACCCGAGTGGTGTCATTTGTCCTGGTCTGATGCGCTGGTCCCGGACAACACAAACTTCATAATTAAATGTGCCGGCAGAAATATTAGCGCCGCCGTCAACCACATTATTACCGGTGGTCGTTAGTTTCGCCTGGAGCATAGAAAGGGCTTGTGCCGGAATGACCGCCGACATATCAAAGGGGTCATGCGGATTGCTGCCAGGATGAAATTTGAAGATACTGTTAAAAGTTGTGCTGCCGACATCAGGAGCGGCCAAGGCGATACCAGCACCGTTACTGGCAATCGTAGGTGCTTTAGAAGTAATCTCGTTCCAGAGGGACAGCATTGTTGACATTTGCGTGCCGCTCATACCGAGATAAGCACGTCCGCCATCCCCCTCCAGTCTGAGGTTCTGAATTATCCTCCGGAAGTAATCAGAGTACGCGGTTGCTGCCAGCGTACAGGTGATGTTCGCCCGAATGGTAACTTCAGTGATTAGTCCGTCGCGGGGCAGGTCGATAGGGGTGAGGTCACTGCTGGCCCCCCAGGTAGATGATGCTGTCAGTCGTTTTATAATTTTATTCATATCTCATCTACCTTCTATACATCCCTGCATAGTAGTCATTGACGACGGTTGCCGCTTGGCGTAAAACAGAGCCCTGCTGCTGAGTGGTTGTTGTGGTTGTTGCCGGAGGTAGAATATTGTTGAACGCTTGCGTAACCCAGTCCGCAATCGCTTCATAGGTTAAGAGTAGGGCGGTGATGTCGGCGCTCTTGTTGCCGATAAATTTGCCGACATAATTCTTCATCAGAAACGCGGCGGCTAGGTTTGCCCAACTGCCCCACTTATTGGTCGGGTCCACCTTGGCCAGAATAAACCGGTCGATGGCGATGGTCAATGCGGTGCCGATAGCGACGGCGCCGACAGGGACGTCCATGACCTCAAAGCTGGCGATTTTATCCAGGAAGCCAAAAGAGGCCTCGAGATTCGCCTGTGATTTGACGTCTTTCAAAGCATCGATAGTTGTCTGGTCAAGACCGAGCTTCTTCAGGATTTCCTCATTGCTTTCCTGGTGAAGCTCTGCTGTTTTCGCTGGCTGGCTTTCAGCCATTTTATAGGTTCCGTCAGATTGCCGAACTAATGTGATTTCCATATTCTTTTTTCAGGACTGGCTAGCGCAAGAAACTACTTCTTGCGGCATTTTCCAGCCTCTGTCCTCCCGTGTTTACATCTTCGCATTGTTGTTTTCCTCCGATTATTTATTTTTTGGCTTACTTCTTTTTCAGCCGAGCGATTTTACGGCAAGTGCCGTGTTTGGTCACTCTCTATTTCTTCCGAGACGGGCAGCGGCCTTTCTTGCGGGGTCCGAATCTGCATCCCTTTTTTCTCGCCATCGACTCACTCTCCTTTTCGATATTTTTGACGAATGTAAAATAGTTTGCCTTGCAATTTCACTTGTAAAACATTTATTGCTTGCTTGTCAAGCATCTGAAGCTAAATTGAATCAATCATTCAGGAAGAATCGAATTTGAGCGTGGAATGGGTTAATGTAAACTACAAACGAAGCTAAAAGAGGGCTTGTACGGTCATTCTAGGTGGTATTTTTTTGTGAACTTTTGACATAATAGCGGAGGAGTCAACGTTTGGACTGGTAAAACTGTAAAACCCCGCCGCAATGGCACATCGGGGGACCTTGCCGGCCATGGCTCGCTTGGGGTATAAACATGTGACGTTGCGGAGAGATTTTTCTAATAGAGCGTCCGGTAATAAAAGCCTCAACGGTTCGAACATCATGGCATTTGTCACATTGGGCAAGAACTTCCTGTCGCTGCTCTTTCACCATTCCCCCTTTTTTATTTAAGAGCCGCCGTCCAGGAGTAACGGCGGCTCCCGTCAAAAGCACGGCTGGTCACGACCATGCTAATAACGCCCTCGCTTAACCCGGGTACACCTTAATTCTCCTGTTTGCGGCACGGATATGCAAAGGTTTTCAAGACCGAGCTTTTTCATTTCCTCAATGTCGGCTTTTGACGGCTCCGTGGTCCCGCCGGGATGGCTGTGCCAAAGTCCTATCGGATGATAACCGTCCGGACACCCGATATCGAGTGTGACCGCAAACCGGCCGCCGGCGCCGCCGTTACCGCGGACAATCTCATTATTGCGTTTGCAGATAGTGAAAGCCGTCTCGTAATCAGCCGGCATTTCAGCGCTTACGTTTTGACGTAAAGTGCAAACTGTCCTTTGTTGTTTCAGTAGGCAACGCATTTTTGTTCTCTCGCTTATCATGGTTCTTTTTCCAACGATAATATTTTACAAAATCCTTGACGCCAATGCCAAAAAGTAAGAGGACCATCAAGCCTGAAAGTCCAGAGAGTACCCAAATGGCGGCAAACTCACCTTTCATTGCTCCGACCTAATCGGCAACCAACGCTTGAAGAGCAGACGCTAAAAGGATTATAACAACCTGTCTTTCGCTTGTCCTGTGGCTTCGACCATTCTTTGCGCGTGCATCCAGAGGGTAATTTAGCTTTTACCTGAATGATGCAGGACTCGCGCTTTGTTTTTTGCTCGGCGGTACATACCGGCATCTTTGTTTTCTTCGGACTAGCTAGGCAGCCGACGCCGATTTGACAGCCGATAGCGGTTAAGAGAGGGTCGAATTTAAGTTTAGCTTTTTGAAACATCGCCGTTTGCTCCGCCGGTTCTCGCCTGGCCGGTCTCGTTTTTATTTCCTGTGCTCCCCACTTCAAATCCTTTTCTGAATCTTCGGGTACCGAGACGGTAAAAATGCCGCCTTCGTCCCGGCTAAAAACATGCTTTATAGTGGGAACATACTTCGCTCGATTCATAACATCCGTCAGTCTACCACCAGAAAAACCAATGCCGACGATTGTAATTTGGTAGACGCCCGGTACCATGCCAATCGTACAGACTTGTACTGGCTCTTTACGACTGACCGCCCAGGAAAGAAAGTCTCGCAATGGTTTCCAGCCGAATATGTTAATCTGGTCGCGTTCGGAAAGATTGCAACTGTTAAGTTTTGAAGCGAGCCATTTGTATCCCTGAAATAAACGCGGTTGTAGCAAACAGATAGGACCACATGACATCGCTGCGGCCGGCTCTCTCGGTCGACGCGATACCACCTCAGATTCTACATCAGCGACGACTTTCTTAACCGCGTTCTCGAATAGTTGCTCTTTGCTGACCGGCTCGAGCTCTATCATGCTGACCTGCCCCGGCGACGGACTGTCAATAACCGCTTGGGAGTAGTTCGAAAGTATGGCGCCAATCCGTTTCGCGGACCGGGAATGTTCATCGAGCACTTTCAGCACGCGCTCCTGAAAGGGTGTCAGCTCGCGGGAAATCATTTGTTGCTGATTGATGTAATTCGAAACACTCATACCGCCGGTTCGAAGATTCGAGAATACCGTAATCGCTTTAGCTAAGTCGGCACCGATAGTATAGCCGGCGTCACGCTGCTTGTTGACAACTAGGTTTTCAGCTTGTGCTAGTCCGCCCAAGGCGCGGAGTATGCCGTTGAAAGCGTTTTTAACGTTGGTGTCCAGGGCTTCGAAGAATTGCGCAGCCAACTTGAGACCAACATCGCCCTTAAACGTGGCGACGAAGATTGCCATGCCCATACGCCGAACACCATCAGAGTTTAATTGTCCCCTGGCATCGATGAGTAATGCCTGCTCATTCTCCGGTAACTTTGAAAGGAAAGCGGTCACAAACGCCTTGTTTCGTCCAGACCGCAAAGCCTCTTCGATTGGCTCCCCCTCAAGAATGTCCAGACCGTTCAGCATGCCGGCGGTAATCTTTTCCGCGTCCGTCCTAGCTTTCTCAATGGCGCTCGCTTCGATTGTCGGTCGGGCGTTACACTCTTCGGCAAAGGCTTGTTCGTTGGTTTTCGTCAAGAGCACGCGTACCAGGACCGGCAGTTTCATCTTGCCTATCGTCTCGGTCGACAAGGCATATTTCGGCGCGATGTCACGGAGTGCCAACTTGTACTTCGCGACATTCCCCGGATGTTCGGATGCTGCCAGGATAAGCGCCATGACACGACCGTTACCGCACAGGACGTAATTCTGTGCGTTGACAATAGGGGAACCGGTGTCAATCGCTTTGGTGTCCAGGAGAAGTTTCTCCGGGTCTAGTCCGGCGGCAATCTTCCTGACCTGGGACTGGTTCGCCAGACGTTCGCGGAGCCGCGGCTGAAATCTCGCGGTATATTTTGGATTGAGTTGGAAAGTAAAGGGGTCATGGGAAACAATCAGGTCAGAGGCATCGATAACTTTGAATTGCATATCGTACCGGTTTGATGTGGAGATACCCGGCGCGAAAGTCCTGTCAGTGATAATCTCACCGGGTCCGCGTTTGCCCAACTTGTCAATGACGGTTTCAATCGCCCTGGGGAGTTCGGACGGCGTGGACGGTGTAGAAGGTGACTCTATGACACCTTTTACCACCAAACGACACCCGGTGGATGAGCAAGAGCCGGTTATTTTAGCGGTCGGTTCCTGGTGCATAGCAGCTTTTTTTTTGATAACACAGGTGCCGGTCCTGACCAATTGCCTTGCATTTTTGACCAAATCGTTGACACCGGTAGCATGGCACGCAACGACCTTGGCGGTTTTGACTTCACGACGTACTATCCGGGACTTGCCACGGCGCCGGATAGTAAACTCACAGGTGTGAGGGTCTTTGGTTTGGCACTTGCCGGTGATTTGTACGGTTTTCTCCGGTTTGTCCTGATGCAAAACACCGGCAGCCAGTTCCATCGAGTCAAATAAACCGAGACTTTTACCGCTTTCGTCTAAAGGCTGAAATAGCTTTTTACCCTGGTCGTTTTCCCATTCGACAACACTACCCGTAGTATCCTGACGAGCTGCAACGGATACCACCTGTTGTGGTTTATCTAACTCAACCGCTTTTTGATAATACTGGTGAGGTATCATTGGCTCTAACTGGTGATTTTTTGGATTGACCTTGAATCCTAGCGCTTCTAAAACCAATACACCAAGCAAAACGACATCACCAGCCATTACGTCAAAGTTCCCCCCTTCGCCCATTAAGTTTATGTGACCTAAGTAAACATCACGCTCAATAATACGTTTATCGGATGTTTCAATGCGTTGTTTACGAGTGAAAGGAAGATTTAGCTTTTTGATTATGGACATTGGGATTGAAGTATAAGTCGCCCCAGTATCGACAATCGCTTTGACGCTAATAGGTGACTGTTTGGTTTCTGTGTCAGTCACTCCAATATCGACAACCGTTTCGCCTTTGAGATTTACAACCTGCCTCAAGTTTATTCCCGTACAACTCTTGTCGGCAATCTTTTTGATGATGCCGTAGTGTTTTCCCTCTTGCTTGGCTATCTTCTCGAGGGATTCCGCAGCACCTGTTAAGCCGGCGTTTTTAGCCTCGCTCGCCATGCCGTGATAATCGGCACCGGCGGCGGACTCGTCATTCAGTGAACGGTTGAGCAATTTACAGAAAGTTTTAGGAGCGTCCTGGTTAAGTTTCGCTGGCTTGATTTTACAGGCCGCATGGTAATAAATCGGCTCAATGCGTTTTCTCCACTGTCTCGACCAGGCAACCGTCTCCTGCTCGTCTTTGTGAGGTTGACCGCAAACAATCCGGTCCTTCAGGGCGTTATGCTGGTCAAGCGCCTCTTCTGCCAGCTCTTCCAGCATTTCAGCATACGCCGGCGCCATAGATACGGTTTCTTTTGCCAGATGATGGAGACCGAGTGCGTGTTTCGGTCCACAATACTCGCCGGAGTCAGCCAGGATACATGGGCATGAAGGGTCGGATAAGTGGCGTTGGAGCTCGCCAAGCTCTTCGAGAATAGAGCGCCATTGCCATTGAATCATCGCAGCCGGCGACTGAAAGGGTTTAGACTTTGATGATTTGAGGTTTGCCTGGTCCTCGACTTTTATTTCGTCTGCCATTGGCGCGTATCCTTTTCTTGCGGACTCTAATCGGACTATAAACTTTTTGCCTTGAAAACTCAAAGGGGTTAATGCCGCGACTGATGAGTCTTTTTTGCTTCGTCGTCAAACCTAAATTGAGTGCGAGCCGTCCCCAATTCACGTTTAACCTAACCTGATTCTCTTGGCAATATCCTTGGCAATGGCTTTCCGGTCCTCGTCTGATAATATTTTCCCCTGGTTCAAATTGGCGACATGTCTTTCAGGAGTATTTCCTTCCCATGGTAAGGTGCCGCCGGTCTTGCTGTAAGTGGTGATTTCCTGGAGAAGATTCTGACGCATCGTTGTCTGCATTTCAACGACCGGCTGCATAATCGCCTTCATCACATTTCCCCAGGACGATGCTAGTTTCGCCATTTGGTCAAGACTGCCATCACCGGTTGCTTTATTCCCCCCGAGTAGCGTGTTGAAAAGCATCGCCATCATGGGATTGTCCGCCGGGATACCAGGGGGGAAAGACGAGCGCGGCACAACGCCAGTCGGCGTATTCTGACTGTTTGGTGCCGGCGCAGCCGGATTCGCCGCGGCTTCCTGGGCAGCACGCTGATTCAATGCCTCAATAACCTGGTTAGCCAGTAGGTCGCCCTTTTTATTAACCGCAACCTCAACTAGTTTGGGTAATTCGAGACCGTTAATCGCCGCTGAAATAGCCTGGTTAATGACTGGCAAGAAAAGTTTGACAACATCGTTCGGGTCCAGTCCAATCGCGCGCATCTTATCCACGGTTTTATCCAACGGATTTCCCTCGTTTTGTTCCTGTTTATCATCTGCCATTTTTCTACCTCGCCGGAATGATTATTTTAGTTGGAATAAAGCCACGTTTCAAGCCCTCAGATTCAACAACCTGGTCAGGAAGATTGTCGAGCACACCCTGGGTGATACGAGCCTTCACCGCTTCCCACTGTGCTTTATGGTCGGCGCAGCTCCCGTCCTCGCAATGCTTGACAACGGTCTCCAAGTCGGGGATTTCATAGACCGGCTCTTTCTCTGCAGTCGCGGCCGGCTTAGTGGCCAGTTTCGCCTCGAGCTCGCCTTTTTCTTTTTGCGTCACGCTCAGATTGTGCTCAAGGTCAACAATCTGAAATTCCTTGCGCCGGCAGTTGGGACACTCCGCCGGGTCATGTTTTTCGCCTTCTACCACTTTGCTTTCCTCCTGTTTATTTTTTGCCAGAGTACTGGCACTAGTAGCTAAATTAGCAGTATACTCTGGCTTAACACCGTGCTTCCACAAGCGATGTCCGGGTAAGCCGACAACCGTTTTATCAGCACCGCACTCCGGGCAAATTGCACGCTTTTTCATAACTCAATCCCCTGCTAAATGCGTTAATTTACGCTTTCCAAATTTTAGCTTAGGCAGATATATTGCGCTTTGTCAAGCATCTGAAGCTAAATTGAATCAATCATTCAGGAAGAATCGAATTTGAGCGTAACGCTTTACTACCGAAAATATTTTCCTGAAAAGTATTGACACTAATACAATAACTGTAGTAGTCTAGTAGTGTTTTTGATTTTTGAATTAAGGAGTGACCATGGCAGATAAACCAGTCCTCAACATGGAGATTCCTCAAGAGCTTTACGACAAGGCGAAAGAAGAGGCAGCCAGATTAAGCATTTCCCTTGCATCACTCATCCGGATTATGGTCGTAAACTACTTCGAGAAGAAGGACTACAATGGCAGGGCGTCCTGAAAAACAGACAGTTGATTATTTCCCCCATGATGCTCACCCGGGTAAAACACTTTTTATCCTGCAAAGTCGTTTCGGGAACAACGGTTATGCAATATGGTTCAAAGTATTAGCCCTACTTTGCCGGACCCCCGGACACTTCTACGACTGCAATAAACCCGCGAACTGGCAATTTCTCCTGGCGGAAATGGCATTTCCCGACGGGGAAATGGACAAGGTGCTGAATTGTTTGTCGGAACTTGAGGCCATTGACCCTGAATTATGGCAGCATAGAATCATCTGGTGTCAAAATTTAGTCAACCGTTTGGGGGGTGTTTATAAGGAAAGAAAAGCCAATTTACCAATTAAACCATCGGTAAATGGCATTTCCCCACCGATTAATTCAATTTCCCCACCGATTAATTCACAAAGTAAAGTAAAGCAAAGTAAAGTAAAGCAAAGTAAAGAGATAGCGGCTCCAAACCTCACTGATGAATTTCTAAAATTTAAAATCACAGAATATCCGGAGTTGAACGTTCTTGAAGAGTGGAAAGCCTGTCAACTCTGGTGGAGCGAGGGCAAGAAGAATATCATCCGACCGAAGTCCGCCTTAAATAACTGGTTGAAAATAGCAATGCAAAGAAAATCAAGGGGGGATTTTAATGCAACCAATAAAACGCGTGCTAGCTCTAGCAGAGACTTACCTCAAAAGTACACAGACCCTGAAGAGCTCCGACAAAAATTGCTCCGGAAATAATAAATTACATGAGGCCACCGATGCCGAAATTCAGGAAAACGAGGCACGGCGTAAACGTGACGGCTATGCGCCTAATCCGTTTTGTAAGTCCTGTAGGGGCTCGGGATTTGTCTATGCCCTCAAAGAGGGCAGGACTGATTATTCGAAAGTTCAGGCATGCCGGGCGCCCGACT
>Ga0214473_10011718_pt1 | contig 10303 bp, 9 predicted proteins | sample RVTome_7_FD_203509 | JGI IMG/M metagenome (GOLD analysis project Ga0214473, IMG submission 203509) | Soil microbial communities from uranium-contaminated site in the Upper Colorado River Basin, Wyoming, United States - RVT98D197 | ecosystem: Environmental > Terrestrial > Soil > Contaminated >... | reverse complement strand
CATCGATGAGCTGGTTGCCGTCGCCGATACCGCGGTTCAGAACCGTAGGCAAGCCCATGGCCAGGTACTCCGCGGTCTTGGTCGGCGACGAGCCGAGCTTCGAGAAGCACGGGGTGATGAACGACACGGCCGCATCGGCAGCGGCGAGCGCGGCCGGCATCTCGCTCGGCGCGACGCGCCGAACCATTAGCTCCTCCCGTGGAACCTGCGCCGCCGCGAGCGCGGCTTCGAAGCGGTCGGTGGGCGAGTGCGTATAGAGCGCGAAGCAGGATGGCCGCCGGCGCCGGAGGGCGGCGAATAAGCGCACCATCTCCTCCTCGCGGTACCAGGCGCCGAGCGTCCCGGCGTAGACCAGCGCGAAACGGCTACCCACGCCCAGGGCGTGTCGCCACCGAGCGCGAGCCTCGGCGCTCGCGGAGAAGCGCGCGACATCCACGCACGTCGGAATGACCTCGATGGGCGTGTCCTGAGCTACCAGGCGTGCCTCGTCGCGCAGGTGGCGGCGGTGCCGCTCCGTCAGTACCACGACACCGTCGGCCCGAGCGAAGAGACGTTTCTCGAAGCGCTTGAGGAGCTTGTAGCGATACGAATCGGCGCTCCAGTGCCCGGCGTCCACATACTCCTCGCCCAGGAGGCCGCGCACATCGAAGAGCAAGCGCGTGCCGGGCGATACCGCGGCGGCTATGTCGGCCACCGCCGACGGCAGGTAACTTCGCGCGTGAAGAATGCGGGGGCGCGCCGAGAGACCGCGCGCCAGAAGCCGGGCCAGAGCCCGGGTGGCCTCCGCCAGCTTCACCGCGAACGCGTGCGACGAGCTGCGGCGCGACCAGTAATATCCGATACCGGATCCAGAAAGGCGTTCCTCGACGGCGCGGATCTCGTCGGCCGTCGCCCGCAGGGGCTCGAAGGCGACGATATCCATCCGGAATCCGGCGCGCACCAAGCCCTCGACGTACGGCAAGACCTGGGAGTGTCCGAGCGGTTCGGTCATTCCGGTATGGGAGACGTAGAGAGCGCGCAAGTTTTTGCCCCGGGGGAATATTGATCTTACAATTAACCATACACACAATGCGAGTTGCGGCACTGGTGCCTTATCACCAGGACTACTGCGCGGGGCAGCGCTTCCGCGCGGAGACCTGGGCCCGACACCTCGGGCCGCGCGGGATCTCGTTCTCGTTCCTGCCGTTCGCGAGCCCGGCGCTGACCTCCGTGCTCCATGCTCGCGGGCCGCTTCTGAGCCGGGCGGGTGCCCTGGCGCGCTGCTGCGTCGAGCAGCTGGCTCGCGTGCTGCGGGAGTCGCGACCCGATGTGGTCTACATCTATCGCGAAGCGGCGCTCGTGGGTCCGGCGTTCATCGAGCGTCTTACCCGAAGGTGGCGCGCGCCGATCATCTACGACCTCGACGAGCCGTTGTTCGTGCCCTACGTGAGCCCCTCCAACGGGCGGTTCACGGCGCTCAAGTGGTTCTCCAAGACCGACGACCTCATGCGGATGAGCGACCAGGTATGGGCGGTCAATCGCGCCATCGGCGACTACGCCAACCGCTTCTCGCGACGCGTTTCCATCGTGCCGATGGCGGTCGATACCAACCGCTACGGGCCCGCGCCTCCGCTCCCGGCGGGGGCGCCCCTGCGCGTCGGCTGGGTGGGGACCCGCACCAGCCAGCCCAACCTGGAGGCGGTCGTCGAGCCGCTCGCACGTTTGCAGCGCTCCCACGGGGCAACGCTTTCGGTGGTCGCCGACCAGCCGCTGAGCTTCGACGGCGTTCCCGTCGAGTTCACCCCCTGGTCCTGGGAGGTGGAGGTGCCGCGTATGCACCAGTGCCAGATCGCTCTGGTCCCGGTGAAGCCGGACGGCTGGAGCCCGTGGAAGTTCTACTACAAGCTCGTTCAATGCATGAGCATGGGAATCCCGGTCATAGCCTCGCCCATCGGCTCCAACCTCGAGATCGTCGAGGACGGCCGGACGGGGTTTCTCGCCGATACCCCCGACGACTGGTACGACCGCATGCGCCGGCTTGCCGACGACCCCGAGCTGCGGCGAACGATGGGCGCGGCCGCGCGGCGCGTCGTCGAGGAGCGATTCAGTCTGAGCCGGCAGCTCGATCTCCTCGAGCGGGAGCTCAAGGCGGCGGCCGCATGAAAGTCGTGATCTTCGCCGGCGGTCTCGGGAGCCGTCTCTCCGAAGAGACCGAGTCCAAACCCAAGCCCATGGTCGAGATCGGCGGGCGGCCCATCCTCTGGCACATCATGAAACATTACGCCCACCACGGACTCAGGGAGTTCGTGGTCGCGCTCGGCTACCGCGGTGAAGTGATCAAGCGCTGGTTTCTCGACATGGCCGAGCTCGACGGCAGCTTCACTCTCTCCCTGGGCGACCGCCGTGTGGAGCGCCATGACCGGCCGCTCGACGACTGGAAGCTGATGCTCATCGACACCGGCGTCGAGACTCAGACCGGCGGACGGCTGACCAGGGTGGCGCCGCTTCTGCGCGACTGTACGTTCATGCTCACCTACGGTGACGGCCTTTGCGATGTGGATCTCGGCAAGCTCCTGGCCTTTCACCGCGCCCACGGAAAACTGGCCACGGTAACGGCGGTGCGGCCGCCAGCGCGCTTCGGTGAGCTCCAGTTCGACGGCGACCTCGTCAAGCGTTTCTCCGAGAAGCCCCAGCTCGGCGAGGGCTGGATCAACGGGGGCTTCTTCGTGCTCGAGCCGGGAGTTCTGGATCTCATCCCCGGCGACGTGCACTGGGAGCGAGAGCCGCTCGAGCGGCTCGCGGCGGCGGGACAGCTCATGGCCTACAAGCACGAGAGCTTCTGGCAGTGCATGGACACGTTGCGAGAGAAGCGCATGCTGGACTCTCTCTGGGTGAGCGGGCGCGCGCCATGGAAAGTCTGGCCTTGAGCGATTCTTACACTCTTCCAGGCGCCGCGAGCACCCGCTCGTAAACCGCCTCCAGACGATCGGCTGCGGCTTTCGGATCGAACCTTCGGGTCGCGGATTCCTTGGCCGACGCGGAAAGCATCCTCCGTCGCGGGACGTCGTCGATCGCTTGCAGCACGGCGCGCGCCAGCGCGGCGTCGTCCCCCGGCGGCACCAGGAAGCCCTCGACTCCGTCCCGTACGAGCTCGGTAACCGGTCCCACGGCAGAGGCGACGCATACGCAGCCCGCAGCCATGGCTTCGATCAATGCCAGTCCCAGGCCCTCGAACAGGGACGGGAACACGAACACGTCGCAGGCCCGTAACAAGTCCGGAATGTCACGCCGCGGCCCGAGGAAATGAACGTGCCCGGCTACACCGCGCTCCTCCGACCGACGCCGCAAGGTATCGAGCCATTCCTGATGATCCTGCGCTCCCACCGACAGGAGGTGGGCGCGGGGGTGTGCTTCGAGGATTCTCGGTAGAGCGTCGATCGCGTGATGGAGCCCCTTCTGGGGGCTCAGGCGCGCGACGTTCAAGAGCACGAGGACGTCCGCGGGAAGTCCGATCTCGTGAAGAAGCGCCCCGCGATCGCGCGCGGCGGGCCGCCGAAGCTCCTCCAGGTCGATTGGGTTTTCCACCACGTCGATGCGCTCGAGAGGAAATCGCAGGTAGGCGCGCGCGCTCTCTCGCACGCTCTCGCTCACGGCGATCATGCGGGCGCAGCCGATGCGGGCGGTGCCGCGATCGAGCGCGAGAAAGACGCGGCGCTTGACACCGTGGCCTTGGCGGCCGGCCTTCCAGACCGAGGGCTCGTAGTCGGGGTTGTGAATCGAGCTGATGACGGGAACGCCCGCCAGTCGGCCGGCGAGTCGGCCCACCAGGTTCGCCTCCCAGAGGTGGGTGTGCACGAGCGCCACTCCCCGGAGGGACAGGAGCTTCCGCAGCCGGCCGACCGCGCTCGGGAGATCGCGACGGGTCCGCACTCCCAGGGTCTCGACCGAAACACCGAGCGCTTCGATGGGCGCGCGCCAGTGATCCGGAGAAGCCCGCAGGGTCACGACCGAGCTCCGAAACCGCGCGCGATCCAGGTGAGTCAGGTTGGTGTGCAGCAGCCTCTCGGCGCCGCCCGAGCCCAGGGTCTCGATCACGTGCAGGAGCTCGAACATGGACTAGCGACGCCCGCGCTGACGGATGACGCGGGCCGGGATCCCGGCCGCGACCGCGAGCGGCGGGATCTCACCGCGCACCACGGCATTGGCCCCAATCACCGAACCGTCGCCGATGGTGGAGCCCGCGGTGATCACGGCGTGCGCCCCCAGCCAGACGTCCGCTCCGATGCGGATCGGCCGCACATCATGACCCTGCTCGCGGATGGGGCGAGACGGGTCGTCGAAGCGATGATCGCCGTCCCGGATGACGACCCCGGCGGCGATGAGCGCGTCGGCTCCGATGATGACGCTCTCGAGTGCCACGATCTGGGATCCGCGACCCACGAACCCGTCGCGGCCGATGACGACCGCGCCGCCTTCGGCATGGATGAGCACGTCGCGCTCGATCGAGACGCCATCCTCGATAGTGATCGTGCCACCGCAGGTGACGCGAAGCTCGGCGCGCCCTCCGACGTCGACACGCCGGCCCAGACGAATTCCCGGCTCCAGGAGCGGCAGCAGACTCCTCAGAAGCGCTCGCCGCAGCGCGCGAGCGAGGAGAGTCAGACCGAGGCGCAATTTCCTGAGCAAGCTAACGTACCTCGATGTCGGGGCGCTCCACGTATCCCGCCCCGTCACGGCCGCGCAGCCGATCGCCGATCCGGTTGAGGAGACCGCGGAAGCCGTCGGGAAGGCGGGCCATCGCCCGGCCGGCCACGACGCGCGGGTGAAAACGCTGCCCCGGGCTCGCCGCGACCGAGCGCCGGTAGCATTCGCGCGCCCAGGGGATGTCCCCCACCACCCGCACCCCCTGCCAGCCCGCGTCGCGGAGGATGCGCGAGCGGAAGATCGCCACCCACGAACGGGCCGGGGGCGGGAGGTCGGGATGCCGCTCGAGCCGGTCGAGGACGATCATCAAGCGATCGACGTTCGCGGGGATCGCCTTGCCGATGTTCGTGTCGTGCTCCCGCATCACCACCAGCGGCTCGTCGAGGAAGAAGAACTTGAAGCTCATCGCGAACCGCAGGTTGATGCTCTCTCCTTCGACGAACAGGTCCTCCTGGAAAGGATACCGTTCGAAGCAGGCCCGCCGCATCAGCGGTGAGATGGGATTGATGAAGCCTTCGGCGTGGCGGAGCAGGAGCGCTTCGAGCGCGTCGCCCGAGACGTTCAAGCTGGAGTCGAGCGCAATCTTGCCGGTGCGGACGTCGAGTCTGTAACCGGGAGAGTACACCACCCCATAGTCCGGCCCGAGCCGCGAGAAGCACTCGACTTGGCGCTCCAGCTTCTTCGGGAGGTAGTAGTCGTCGGAGTAGAGAAGGGATATCAGATCCCCCTGCGATGCGGCGATGCCCTGGTTGAGGCGCAGGGTCACGGGTCGATTCTCGTCATGCAAGAGCGACTTGATGCGGGAGTCACCCTGGAAGGGCACGAGGCGGCTCCGGGTGTCATCGCTCGAGCCGTTGTCCACGACCACGAGCTCCCAGTTCGAATAGGTCTGTCCGAGGACGCTCTCGACCGCATGAGCGACGTATGGACCCTGGTTGTAGGAGCACAGCACCACGGATACCAGCGGCGTCGTCATGGGACCTCGCCCCCTCGGGCTTCGGCGAGCGGACGCCGGAGCGCCCGGACGATCGCCGCGAGCCCCGCGCACAGCACTGCCGCGTCCACGAGCCAGAGCCCGAGCTCGTGCAGCAGGCACGCTCCCAGAGTTCCCGCGACGGCGAGCACCGAAAGCCGCAGATTGCCGGCATCGAGCATGCGCCATCCGAATGCCCGCACCGCGACGAGGGTATAGACGACTCCGGAAATCCAGTAGCTGCCCGCGTAGGCCCACGCCGCCGCCGCAAGAGAGCTTGACTGGGACACGACCAGGCTAGTCCCCCCGAAATAGGCGGCGGCCCAGATCAGGTCGAGGCAGAAGAAGAGGCGGTACCGGGCCTGGTGGAGGTAGAACATGGCGTAGGACCAGACGAACGCCTGACCCACGAGCGCGAGGCCGAACGGAGGCAGGATCGCGACGGCGTTCTCGAAGCGGCCGCTGAAGAGGATGGGGATCAGGAAGGGCGCTCCCGCGATGGCGACGAGGGCGGCCGTGGAAGCGAGGATGAGGTTCACGCGCAGCACGCGGTTGACGGCCCGCGCCTTGTCTTCCTCGTTCTCGAGCTGACCCAGCGAGGGCAGGAAGAAGCTTCGGGCGGAGGCCACGATCACCATGAGCGCCGTGTCGAGGATGGTCATGGCGGCGTTGTAGGCGCCGAGACCGGGAAGCGCGAACTGCCCGTGGATCAGAGACTGCACCGACACCACGGCCATCATCATGACCAGCGGATGGAGGATTAGAAAAGCGGATCGGGACAGCATGGACCAGAGCGCACGAAAGCGGGAGGCCAGGGGCACGAGCATCCAGGAAAAGCCGCAGGCGCGAAGAACGTAGAACGTCGCGAGCGCCCCTCCGGCGATGCTCCCCGACCCGACGTTGAGCGCGAGCCCGAGGCTCCCAAGCTGAAGGAGGGGATGGATGGCCACGAGGGTCACGAAGGCCGCCACCACACCCACGAAGGCCACCTTCCGCACCTCGACCCGGCCCCCGAGGACAGCGGTCATCACCTGCAGGATCAGGTTGGCGCAGGCCATGGCCAGGACGACGCGGATCTCGACGACCTGCGCTGCCGTCGCCGCCCCACTGAAGAGCCACCGCCCGAGCAAGCCCGCCGCTGCGAAAGCGATCCCCCCGATCGCCATGCCCTGAAGGATCACTGCGAGGAACGCCGCTCCAACGGTCTCCGAAGTGGTCCTGGGGTCTTTCGAGGTCGAGAGGCGCTGCACGAGCGTGGTGTCGAGTCCCAGGAGGAGAGAGCGGCTCGCGAGCGCTCCCAGGTAGCGGTAGAGACCCATGAGGGCGATGCCCGCCGGTCCCGCCGAGAGAGCGATGATCTTCGTCGTGGCGACGCCGAGAGCAACCGTCAGGAGCGCGGCGGAGCCGCTCAGCCCCACCGCGGCCAGCAGGCGCCGCGCTCTGGCCGCGTCCTCCGGCGCTTCTGCGCCAGGCAAGAGGGGATCTCGACGCTCCAGCGCGTTCACCGTTGTTTGATTACCCTGGCCGGGGAGCCTGCGACCACGCTGTAGGGCGGCACGTCCTCGGTGACCACGCTGTTGGCGGCGACAACGGCGCCGTCGCCGATGGTGACGCCGCGCAGGATGAACGTGCCGGCGCCCACCCACACGTCATTGCCTACGATCACCGGTTTGATCCGCAGGCCTTGCTGAGGGATCGGCTTTTGGGGATCGGCGAACTCATGATCGACGTCCAGGACGTAGCAGAAAGCGGCGAGCATGCAGTCGTTGCCAATCTGGATGCGCTCGCGGCTCACCAGGACCGAGTTGTGCCCGATGGTGCTGCGGTCCCCGATATGGACCTCTCCCACGCCGGCGAGGATGACGTCGTCGAAGAGCGCGGAGTGGCTGCCGATGAAGACCCGCACCGGTCCGAAAAAGCGAACGCGGGCCCCCATGGCGACGTGAGTCCCGAACCGATCGAAGTGGTGAAAGCGAAAGAAGAACCGCAGCAGCCGCCGGTGCTCTTCGATGCCGCCGGAAAAGGGACGGATGGTGGATCGAAAGAGGGCCCCGGCTGTAGCGTTGAGCGCCGGGAGGAGCCGGTCGGAGACGTACCAGAAGAGCCGCTTCAACGGTTCGGTCCTGCCTGCGAGCGCCACCAGGCGACGGTGTGGGCCAGACCCGATGGGAGGTCGAAACGGGGGACGAAGCCGACCTCGTTGCGAAGCCTCTCCGTGTTCGCCACCAGGAAGGGCGGATCGCCGGGAGGCGAGGGGCGGGCCCCGAACCGCAAGAGCTCGGGCCGGCCGAGGAGCTCGCCCAGCCGCTCGGCGACGGAGGCCACCGACACCGGCTGCGACGAGCCGACGTTGACCGCTCCGACCACGGAGGATTTCGCGATCGCCCAGAGGGCGCCGGCCGCGTCCTCGACGTGGGAGTAGTCGCGGATCTGCTCTCCCTTGGTGAGGTCGCAGGCCTCGCCCGCGAGGAGCCTCGAGATCACGAAGGGCACAAGGCGACGCGGATCCTCCCATGGGCCGTAGACGGAGAAGATTCGGGCGGCGGCCACCGAGAACCCGCCCCGCTCGTCGAAGCGGGTCGCGGTCAGGAACAGTGCGTGCTTGGCCGCGGCGTAGAGGTTGGCCGGGCGAATCGCGCTCGTCTCGGATACGTAGCCGGTCGAGGTGTCGTACTCGATCGAGGTTCCGGCGATGACCAGACGAGCGCAGCCCACCTCGCGGAGCACCCGCAGGAAGGCGAGACTTCCGGTGAGACAATCCAGGTTCTCCTGGGCCCAGAGACACTGGCCACCGGGTTCGGCGTACCAGGCGAGGTGCAGGCAGACGTCGGGCACGCGGGCGCGCAAGGAGTCCTCGAGGGCGGACGCCTGCCGCAGATCTCCTTCCAGCACCTGCAGCCGCTCCCGCACGCCTTCGAGCCTGCGCAAGCTCCTCCCCGGCCTCACCAGGGCCGAGACCTCGTGCCCTTCGGCGACGGCGAGCCGGGCTACGTGCGAGCCGATGAACCCGGCGGCGCCCGTCAAGAGAACTCGCATGCCCCCTCATCGAACGGAACGAACGTAAGGTCCCTGGACCCGACCACGAGGGGCGCGAACGGCCAAACGATGGCGAACGCGGGATCGTCGTACCGCAGGCCGCGGGCGCTCTCGGGATGATAGGGCGTCGACATTTGATAGGCGACCTCCGCGTGATCTTCGAGGGTGAGAAAGCCATGGGCGAGCCCCTCTGGAATGTAGATCATGTTGCGGTTATCCGTGGACAGCTCCGTCGCCCACCAGCGCTTGAACGTCGGCCCACCCCGCCTCAGATCGACAATCACGTCATGGACGCGCCCGCGGGTGCAGCGCACGAGCTTGGTCTCGGCGGCGGGAGGCGCCTGGTAGTGGAGCCCGCGCAGAGTGCCGCGGCGATGGTTGTACGAGATGCTGCACTGGAGCAGGTCGCCGTTCAACCCATGAGCGAGGTACTCCTCACGACACCAACTGCGAGCGAAGAACCCTCGCTCGTCGTGGCGGGGCTCGAGTCGCACCAGGAACGCGCCCGCGAGGGGTGTCGGTTCGAAGATCATCGCGCGACTTTCACACCACGCGCGGCGCGGGAATGGGCACGATGAACTTGCCGCCCGCGGCGCGATACTCGGCTTGCTGGGCCAGGATCTCGTCGGCGAAGTTCCAGGTCAGAAGCAGCACGTAGTCCGGCCGATCCGCGAGGAGCCTCGAAGGCGCGTAGATCGGGAGGTGGTTCCCCGGCATGAAACGCCCCTGCTTGTGGGGGCTGCGATCGACCACGAAGTCGATGAGAGCGCCGTCGATTCCGACGTAGTGCAGAAGGGTGCTTCCTTTGGCGGCGGCCCCGTACGCCGCGATTCGCTTCCCTCGCGCCTTGAGATCGCAAAGGAGCTCCCGGAGCTCCTCTCTCAATTCCGCCGCGCGCCGGGCGAAGCGCCGGTAGGGTTCGGTTTCGGCGACACCCCATTCCCTTTCTTCATCGACGAGCGCGCGCACCGTCCGGGCTTCTCCCTCCTGGCCCTCCGGAACCACGGTGACTCGGAGCGAGCCTCCATGGATCGGAATGCGCTCGACGCGCGCGGCCGCGAGTCCGTGACGCCGGTAGAGGGCCTCGAGCGCGGTGAGCGAGTAGTAGAACAGGTGCTCGTGGTAGATGGTGTCGAACTCGCGACGCCCGAGCAGATCCTGGATGTACGGCGTCTCCATTACGAACGCACCCTCGGGTGCGAGGAGAATCCCGATGCCCTCGACCACTCCGTTGATGTCGGGGACGTGCGCCATCACGTTGTTCGCCAGGATGACGTCGGCCTCAATCCCCTTGTCGGCGAGGCGCCGCGCGAGATCGGGACCGAAGAACTCGCACACCGTAGGGATCCCTCGCTCCTCGGCCACGGCGGCGACGTTCCCGGCGGGCTCGACGCCCAATACCGAAATGCCCGCCCGCTGAAAGTACTGCAGAAAGTAGCCGTCGTTGCTCGCGATCTCCACTACCCGGTTGTCGCGGCCGAGCCCTCGGGATTCGACCAGCGCCCGCGCACTCGCCTCGGCGTGCCGGAGCATCGTCTCGGACGTGGAGGAGAAGTAGAGGTAGTTCCGGAACATCTGCCCCGGCGGAACGGTTTCCAGGATCTGAACCAG
>Ga0214473_10011717_pt1 | contig 10303 bp, 6 predicted proteins | sample RVTome_7_FD_203509 | JGI IMG/M metagenome (GOLD analysis project Ga0214473, IMG submission 203509) | Soil microbial communities from uranium-contaminated site in the Upper Colorado River Basin, Wyoming, United States - RVT98D197 | ecosystem: Environmental > Terrestrial > Soil > Contaminated >... | reverse complement strand
TTGCCAAAGATTTGAAAATAATAGTAGTCGTAAAAGGACCCGATCACCACGGAGCTTGCGCCGGCGAGGCGCGCATCGACCGCCGATGCCACGTTGAACCGGCCGAGTTGAATCGACTCCGACTCCAGCGCCAGCGCGATCTTCGACCCGCCGGCAAGGTAAATAAGCTCAGTTTCAAGACCGTATTTCTTGAAAAATCCCCTATCCTCCGCCGCCCACAGCGGCGCCTGCGTCGTCGTGATAGCGCTGTAGCCGATGCGAATCTTGGACGCGGCGAAGAGCGGATCGGGAAGCAAGGAAACAAAAACGACACAGGCTACCCAAATCAAGATGCCTATTGCCCTGAGGTTCATACCGCTCTCCTTAACTGCCCGCGCTAACCGCCTACCAATATGCGTACGGCGATCGTTTGGAGTTCAGAACCGGTGGCGTACGTTACTTATTGTAAAGCTGCTCCACGGAGCCGGACTTCACAATCTCATCGATCAAGCTTAAGTCCCAGTTGTCTTTCTCGCCCAGGCGCTTCGCTTGGGGAAAATCGAGGGCCGCCAGCTCCAGCAGGGCGCGCACCGCGTCGGATTGCGGACGAAGGTCTTTCTCCGCCCGGGTAGCAATCTCTTCGTAGAGGTAAGCCATAATGCCGAGATCGGGATTGCGTACGTACCTGGAAAAAATTTTTAGGCTCTCTTCTTTGTTCAACTTCAAATAGCGGATCCCTTCCATGTAGCCGCGCAAAAAACGTAGGAGCTGCGGCCTGTTTTTCTGCACGATGGTCTGGGTCGTGTTCAAACCGCCGCCGACGTTGGCGACATCAAGCCGGGAAAGGATTCTCATGCCGGCCTTCTCCGAGATCATGTCCGAAGGTGGTGTGAACATCGACGCGTGGATAACGCCGGCGGAAAGCGCTGCCACGCGCGCCGCGGGTCCGCCGTCCCCCACCGAAAGAAACGTCACGTCTTTGCTCGCGTCCATGCCGTTGTCGCGCAGGAGCTTGACGACCCGCGCGTAGGCGGCGTCGCGCCCCGGCGTGATCCCGATAATCTTTCCCTTGAGATCGAGAATGGTTTTGATGCTCGGCTGGACGACGATGGAGTATCCCAACGTGTTGGTCGTCACCCCGACGCGCGTGAGACTCGCGCCCTGGAGAATCGCGGTGGTGATGCCCAGGTCCGACCCGAGAATGAAATCGACGCTGCCGCCGATGAGAGCGGCAACCGTCCTCGACCCGCCGCGCAGAAAGATAAGCTCGACGTCGAGGCCATGCTTCTTCCAAATCCCCTTGTCCGCGGTCACCCAGGACGCGGCGAAGCCGGTGGCCAACGACGGATAGCCGACTCGAAAGACCTCCGCCTCGGCGCGCGATGACGCACTCGCTGGCAGCAAGAGTGCAACGATCAACAGCGTTTGTAATCGACCTTTCATTGGTTCTCTTGCATGCGATAGTTCCAGTCGTTCCAAACGTTCCAGTCGTTCAAGCTCTCACCTCTATTCCTTCCCCGCGACGCGGGGGAGGATGCAAGAAGGGGGTTGGAACGGTTTGAACTACTGGAACGACTGGAACGTTTAGAACATATCGCTACGCCGCCGCCGCATTCTTGTACGGATACTTCGCGCACAGCTCCTTCCACTTCGCTGCCATCTGTTTGGCGTGATCGTAGATCTCCTGCGGCACGACGCGGAACGGCGGGCGCAGCGGCCCGGGCGTGCAGTAGCCCGATTCGTTCATCGCCAGCTTGTGCGCGTTCTCACGCCAGAAGAGATCCCCCGGCCTGCCCGGCGCCTTGTAGGCGGCGTCGAGATCGAGGCAAATCTGCTTCGCCGTCTCCCAGTCGCCCGCGTAGCAGGCGTCGCGCAGGCGCAGCAGTGGCCAGGGTCCCTGCCACGCGGAGATCGACCAGCAACCGACGGCGCCGAACTGCATGTAGGGATAGCACTGGCTCTGATTGCAGAAGACGGAGAGCTTGCCTTTGGTGATCCGCATCAGTTCCATGAAGGCGATCGGCTGGCGGTGGCTGTCCTTCATCATGACGATGTTCGGCCGGGTGACCAGCTTATTGAACGCCGCCACGGGAATCGTGATCCGGTGGAGCTGCGGGTTGTGATAGAGGGCGATGCCCATCTTGGGAAAGGCGTCGGCGAGATCGAGGTAAAACTGCACGGCGTTGTCCACCGTCGACGGAAAATAAAAAGGCACGCCGCAAAGCACGCCGTCGGCCCCCGCCTGCTGGGCGAACTCCACCTCCTCCATCGTCAGGCGGGTGTTGAGCGTGGTGCAGCCGATGAAGACCGGCACGCGCTTTTTCGCTGCGCCGATAGTCGCCTCGACGAGTTTTTTCTTTTCCCCAGGCAAAAGCGTGTGGCACTCGCCGAAGCTTCCCATCGTGGTGACCACATCGACGCCGTCGCGAATGATCCGGTCCACCGCCCGTTCCAGTTCCGTGGTGTTCACCGTATCCTTCGCCCCCGGCGAGCCGCCGTCCGGCGTGGTAAACGCCGGCATCATCGCCATGACGCCTTTCAAGTCTTGCGCGGTAATCATGATCTTATTCCTCCTTATCCGTTGGGCTCCATCCGAAGAAACGAAACTGCAAAGAGAACAAAATTTATCCTCGCTCGCTCCATGTTCTCCCTATAGCACGAGCGCCCTTGCAAAGGCAGAAAAAAAACGCGAATTTTTTCGCCGACTGCTACCGCTCGGCTCTATTCCGCTTTGTCTTACACTCTCACTTACTACCGTCGCGCCCGGCGCAGCATCGCGCTTTGCGTAATCCAATCCTCGATCTTGAGGTCGGAGTTGACCTTGAAGTCGATATCCCCCTCATGGTTGTAAACGCTGACGTTGTTATGATAGTCACGCTGCAAATCGGCAAAGATCAGCCCCGTTAGGTCCCTGGCCGTCCCGCCGGCGTTGTCGGGCACTCCGGTGTCGCCGGTGAAAAAAACGATAAATTTCCAAAGCTTCCCCGCCGCATCCCAAATATCCGCCACTTGGGCGCGCTGGTAAATACCGTCGATATACATTCGCTTCTTGCTATAGTTGGCCCCCGGTAGATGCGGCACGCCATCGACCAAGAGCACTTCGGGGCGTAGCTCCCAAGTAGAGCGGGGAAATTTTTCCTCGGTGTCGGGAAAAACAAAATCATCCTTCGTCGCTCCTTTGATGCGCGCGCCGCGGTTGCTCGGCGACGGTCCGAGCATGGGCTTGCGCCCGGCGAGGCTCCAAGACCAGGTCAGCACCGGATCATTTTGCAGGTCGAGGTCGGTAGTGTAATAGATCGAGTACGGCGATGCGGACTCAAAACGCTGCGTCGAAGGCACACGCCGGGTGCGCCTGAGCGTTGGAATGTAGAGATCGGTATCGGGTAGCTTCGCCGCGTCGTAGTAGATCGTGCTCGCCGCCGCCAGGCCGTAAACGTCGAAAGGATAGGTGATCGAGAATAGCGTGCGATGAATCTCGTCCTTGTATTTCGACAGCACCGGCTTGGGATCGACCACCAGCCGTCCCACGGTTTGAATCTGGATGAACATCGCCCCGTCGCGCCGCAGCACGTTTCCATTGGTATCCACGGAGGCCACCTTGGAGATGCCGATCACGTCATCGTAGCGGCGTGGATTGAATTTATAATTCCAGATCGCTTCGAGAGCGCTCTTCGCTTCCGGGAACGGCGCCCCGCCGATCCATGGTTTTCCATCCTTGGTCCAGAGCTGTCCCTGCTTGTCCAGTACCGCCTGGCCCTTGTTGCGCAAGGTGGCTTCCACCCAGAATCCAGGCTCTACGGCCTCCGGTCTCAAAGCGGTTTCGCCAATTTTGATCTGGCCGCCGCGCTGAAGCTCGACGATGAGGCCCTCGGGGGCGATGTCTTTGACCAATTCAACATTGTCCTTTGAGATGACCATTCCCGGTTTGACTCGCCCCTTGGTGTATTTCTCGATGGAAAGCACTTCCTCGGGATAGGCCGCGGCGATGCTCTTGCCGGCGCCAATCAGCGGCAATACGGGCTGAAGCAACCCGGCCCCGGCCCAGCTGCCGGCGGCTTTAAGAAAATCTCGTCTCGTCCATTCTGGTTTCCACATGGTCGTTTCTCTCCGTGAAATTCGCGCGAGCTTCAAAACCCGTAAGTAAATCGAAAAACCGGCCCATTGACGAAATTCAGATTGCTGCCGAAGCGGCTGCCCCTTTTCTCCGCCCCGCCGAACTTATTGTAGAAGAGATTCAGCCGCACATGGTTGCCAATCTCCCAGTGAACTCCCGGCTGCAGCCAGTGACCATCGTCCGTGTCGAAAAATCCGAAGAACTCGAGCGCGACCCGCTTATCGAAAAGCGGTTGCTGTAGGAAGGTTGTGAAAATATGAACGGCGTTGTCGACTTTGGACCCGCTCGAGTCCGTCAAACCCGCCAGCTTACCCCCGGTGTATATCTCAAAAAACTGAACGCCAATAATCATCGAGTCAAGGCCGGGGATGACATAGGTCGGACGGTCCACCGCCAAAACGGATTTCCACACGGTCCGGTCGACGATCTTGGTCGGCAAGCCGTTAGCGGTGCTGGAGAACGGCGCGTTCGGGGTTACCGTGGTCTCCGCTCGCAAGACCGCTCCTGCCCAGGTCCAGTTATAATTTACCGATCCACCGACGATGTAAATCCGCGGGTGGTGACCGGTCAGCACGATTCTGCACGAAGGATCGAGCGGCCCAGGGCCCGGGCCGATTGGAGAAGGAACACACTGCGGAGTGACGCCGAAAGGTGGAATGAACTTAGATACCAAGGCGACATCATCGTTGGGCTTGGTGACGAAGTTAAGAGAAAACTGCACCGGTTCGATGGAGCCGGTGATCCGACCGCCGACCGTCGGCTCGCCCTGGTTCACTTCGTTCTTTACTTTGAGGAATGCCGGCACGACATTAAAAGGAGATCCCTGGGGCGGTATCAGCGTCGGCACCATGACGCCAGGATTTAGAATCAGTTCGGCGGTAAGATCCGGAATCGCCGCGTTCGGGATGGTATAGTCGGCGCGCAAAAACCACTGCGGGACCCGAACTCTATCGAATTCCTCGGCGATGCGGTCGAATGCCAAATTCTGGCTCAGCTCCAGGGGATTCACCGTGTCGAGGACGCGCAAGCCAAGCGCTTCTCCCCAGGCAATCTGCTGTTTGCCGAGACGCACCCATAGGTTTCCGCTGCGGTAGTCGGTATAGGCTTGCCACATCTCCGCCTTGAAATCTTTGCCGCCGCCTCGAAGCATCCAGCCATTGCCGGGAAACCGATCGGCCGAAGACTCATATTGGCGAAAGTGGCGATCCGCGGACTTCGTCAGGTCGTGGAACAAACGGGGCTCAAGAGTGACGCTCCAGTTCTCGCTGAATTTGCCGAAAATATTTAGATCGAGCAGCTGCCGCATCAGCAGAAAATCGGGCTTGCCTGATTTGCGCTGCAATCCGGGATAGCAAGGACCCGCGAGGCAGGCGACATTGTTCGGGTTCGCGTGCTCGGTAGCGGAATCGATGGTGAACTGGTAAAAGCCGGTGATCTCGAACGGCCCGACCCGGTACGGCTGTCCCCACGCGGTTGACTGAATCGCCGTTATTAACAAGACCATCGAGCCGCACAGTAATAATTCTTTCCGTCCCATCTTCCGCCTCTTTCCTTGTTGCGTAATGTTTTTCCCGCGCCATCTCAACGGATTGCCATCCCTCCATCAATGAGAAAAAAATAGTCCCCGCTGAATGAATTTGGGTTGCAAAAGCCTCATGAAGGCCGCCTGGAAAAAAAGCGCCAGGAGAACATGCGCCATCATCACGGTGGAAAGCAGCAACCCCATGTCGGCCTGGAAGCGCAGATTCGACATGAAATACCAGATAATGATGCCCGCGACCATGGTAGTCGCAGTGAAAAAAATCGCCTTGCCGGTGGTAAAAATCGCCGCGGGAATGAGCGTCGCATAATCGGGATTGACCCGATACTCCTCGCACATCCGGCTCATCAGATAGATGTTATAATCGATGCCGATTCCCATCCCCACCGCTGCCACAGGTAGAGTGTTCACGTCCAAGCCGATCCCCAGGTGATACATCACCGCGGCGGTCATTAAATTAGCCGTATTCGAGATTACCGTGAGAAGCAATCCTGCGGTAAGAGAACGATAGATCAACGTGGTAATTGCAAAAATCACCAGCGAGATCAGCGCTACGGTCAAAATCTCCAGACGCCCGATGGTTTCATTGAGCGCCCCAAGCAGGCCGATGGTGCCCGAGGCAAGCCGCAATTTGGCAGCGTTGCCGCCGGAGCTTTGCTCGTGCTCCAGGAATCCGCGGGCGCGCTTGAGGGCGCGCTCGACCGTCTCGCCACGGTGATCTTTATACCAGACGTTGATGTTGGCGGCGCCAAAGTCTCTGGTAAACAAGCGGTCGAAGTCCCCCGGGCCGCCGCCGGTCGTCGCTAACTGAAAAAGCATCGCCGAATCGACATCGGTCTCAGGAACAACGCTCCACTTAGGCGAGCCGCCGTGAAAGAGGCGGTTCACTCGCGGCACCAGGTCGGCGAACGAAAAAGTCCCACCCACTTCGGTATCGCGCTCCATGTAGCGTTGGAAACGCTGCATCAACTCAAGCGTTTCACTGTTTCGGATACCGTCGGGTCTAGCGCTTTCGGCAACGACCTGAAGCACGTCAAAGCCGGCGAAGCGCTCGTTGAGCCGCTTGACCGCCATGTTATACGGGGAGGTCGGCCATAGGAGCGGCGTGCCGGCATGCACGTCGCCTACTCCCCGGTGCGAAGCCCACCAGCCGGACAACATTGTAACCGCCAGGAAAAATAAACAGGTGCCGGCGGCACGACGTTTGGTCGAGGAAAACAACCCAATAAAGCTGAAGATCCGATAAAGCAGCCCCCTCTTGCCCTCTGAAGTAAGAATCACTGTTTGAACATTCGTTGGCGCAGGCAGAAAGGTCAGGAGAACGAAGGTCAAAACTATGGCGGTAATCACAAGGGTTAGGGACCAGAGACCGCACATATAGGCGACCTTTTCAATGAGGCGGATCGGCGCGATGGCGATGATAAATACACCCGCAGCATCGCAGACAATCCCCACGACTCCGGGAGGCGAAAGAGAGATCAACGATTCAACGGCGGCCTTTTTCTTGTCCCGTTCCCGGTTATAAATCTCAAAATACCTCTCGCACATCTGCACCGAGTGGCTGAGTGCCCGCGCAATTAACAAAACCGGCACCACGATGATCAACGGATCGAGGTTGTAACCGAGCACGCCGGCGAATCCGAACCCCCAAATCGCGCTCGTCACGCCGACCACCAAAGGCGTCACTACGCCCGAAATATTTCGGAAATAGAGAACGAGAAACAATCCCATGGCGAGCAGTCCGAACACGAAGATCAGGTACATCTCCTTTTGGTAAGAATAGACCCAGCCGGTGAGCATCGGCTGTCCGGCAGCGTGAAGCTCATGATCGTCGTCGCGCAGTTTTTCGATGATGTCGTTCACCGCATGAAAGATGACGTTGAAATCCGTCAGCCGTTCGATGAAGGTGGCTTGGATCAGCGCCGCATCTTCCTGGAACGAAACCAAGGTTCCGATCACCCCGGCTGTCGACCGGGTTTTTTCGCGCAGCCTGGCGATTTCTTCCGTCGATTGCGGGACCGGTCCGGTCAATAGGTTGCTCGCCTGAATTCCACCAACAGTCGCCTCGACATACTTGACCTTGCGGGATGCGATGGAAAGTATCTGGTCGTGGTCGACACCAGGAATCAGGTCCACCAGCCTCGTGGCTTCTTGGATCTTCTGTAGAGTTCGGGGACTGTAGATGGTTCCGGTTTTTTTCTGGATGACGAGCGCCACCGTAAAGGGCGAGCCGAACCCTGGGTATTCTTCAAAAAGTTTAGTGTAAGGATGATTCCTCGGAGCTAGATCAGCAAATCGGGTTGAAATATCGAGATGCTTTACCTGCCAAGCAAAGAAACAGGTAGCGATCAAAATAACGACGGCAACGGCATGTCGGTGGTCAAAGAGCCACTCCGCCCAATGTCTCATCGCGCCGCTGTTTCTCGCCGCGAAATGTTTTGCTTTAAATCAAACACTCGAAGGGTTCCGGCTTGGCCCACGACGATGGCTTGCCGGTTTCTTATCGCCGCTCCGCTCAGCCACCGCTCTTCCGGCACTGATTCCAACTTTCTCCAATTGGACCCCGCGTCTTGACTTGCCAAGACAATCCCCTCACCGACGATCAATCCGTGTTCGGCCTGGAATGAAATTCCATAGAGATTTCTCCGGATGCCGATATCGACAGCTATCCAATTTCGTCCTCCGTCCGTTGTCTTGAGGACCGCCCCCTGCTGACCGACCGACCAGCCGGTCAGTTTGTCACGAAACATGACGGCGAAAAGCTGGGGGCGATCACCTCCATAAGTCTGTGAGGTCCATGTTCGCCCCCCATCTGTAGTCTTTAAGACCAAGCCAAACTCCCCCACAATCCACCCCGTCTCCGGGTTCACAAAATAGACAAAATTTAAGTTTGGCTCGAGGATCCCGCTATCTTTCGCTATGAGCGGTATCAACCTGTCCCACGAAAGCTCCTGCTTTCGCCATGTTGCTCCCCCATCGGAGGTAGACAGGAGTGTCCCAAACGCGCCCACGACGTGAGCCGCCGTCGGACTCGAAGCATGAACCCCTAAGAGCTGTTCTTCAGTGCCGGCGGCTTGCGCTCTCCATGTAACGCCGCCATCGCTGGTCGTAAGAATAGTTCCACCGCTGCCGGCGATAAATCCATGCTGATGATCGGCAAAAGATATCGCGGACAACGCGCGGCTTGTTCCGCTCGGCTGCTCTTGCCAAGTCTTACCGCCATCGCGTGTTAAAAGAATCATGCCGAATCTGCCGACCGCCGCCTGGGTGCCGTCGCGCCGCCCGTCGATCGCAAAAAGATCGTCGTGGCCGGTCAACAACTTCGCTTGAACCTGCCACGAGACCTGGCGCTCTAGAAAACTCGTGACGAAATACCATCCCAGTAACGCAACAAACGCAGCCAATAAAATAAAACCCAGGGGCTGCGGTTTTTCTTCTGCGCCAAGAATCATCACGAATTATTTATGGTCCCAGGTAAAGTGACACCACGCCGGCGACCGCGGGCTGAAGCCTGGAGCGAGAAGGCACCCGGACGGGTTTTGCATTGAATTGTCTGTTGCTTGGTCACGCGGTTACTTGGTTCCACTGCTGTTTGCTCGAGACGACCGGTTCGCAACTCGCTTCAAGGCACAGCTCCATTGCCTTCTCGCGGAAGGGTTTAGCCCTCGGTCGCTCTCTATGAACAATGCGATTTCGGTAATCTCCTGATGCAGCTAGGCCGAAATGAAGTTGAGAATGGGCACGCACCGGCGGGAACGTCATGTTACCCGGCCGCCGCTTGACCGTCGTCACCGCCGCAGGCGGCGGTCATCAGCTTGACGGCCGAAACTGGAGACGTGCCGCGGTCAAGCCGCGGTAGATCGGCGTGGGGAGTCTCTCGTAGGCCACGACACGGATATCCCGAAGCCGGCTTAAGAGCGCTTCAAAGGCGATGGCGCCCTCCAGACGCGACAGGGCCGCGCCCAGGCAGGTATGAATGTTCTCGCCCAAGGCCAGATGTTCCTTCGCATTGGGGCGCCGCACATCGAACCGGTCCGCATTCGGGAAAATTTCTTCGTCGCGATTGGCTGACCCGTAGAGGGTGGCGACACGGAATCCCGCGGGAATCTTCACGCCCCCCAGCTCCGTATCGACTTTCGCCGTTCGGAACAGGGCCTGAATCGGCGACTCGATGCGCATCGCCTCCTCGATAAAATTTGAGATCAGCGCGGGATTGGAGCGCAGCTTTTCCGCGACCTCCGGATGCTGCGCGAGCAGCAGCATGGCATTGCCGAAGAAAAAAATCGACGAACCGCTGCCGGCCACCAGGAGCATCCAGGTCATGCTGATAAGCTCTTCCGTGCTGAGCGGTTTGCCGTCCGGTTTTCGCACCCACAGCAGATGCGAGATAATATCGTGGCGCGGCGCCGCCCGCCGCTCCTCGAGTTTTTTGAAAAGATAGCGCTGGAAGGCGACGTGGCCCCGCACCATCTCCATTTCACGGTCGTAGCTGACCCCGCCGCTCATGCGCTCGCGCAGCTCGTCGCACCAGAATTTGACCTGAGGCCTCTCCTCGGGTTCGATGCCGAGAAGATCGCCCAAGTTGCGCAGCACCAGCGGCTCGGCAAATTGCTTGATGAACTCCACCTGCCCATCCCGGGCAATAGAGTCGACCAGCTCTTCCACCACCG
>Ga0214473_10011716_pt1 | contig 10304 bp, 7 predicted proteins | sample RVTome_7_FD_203509 | JGI IMG/M metagenome (GOLD analysis project Ga0214473, IMG submission 203509) | Soil microbial communities from uranium-contaminated site in the Upper Colorado River Basin, Wyoming, United States - RVT98D197 | ecosystem: Environmental > Terrestrial > Soil > Contaminated >... | reverse complement strand
ACGCGCTGGTTCTGGTTGACACTCCCGTCAAGCAACGCGCACTCTAACGCGTCGATGCCACGTCACGGAGCGCCGCTGGTGGCGGCGCCCTTCAGGAATCGGTCGAACCAGGCGACGTAGCGCTCGGCCCGATCGCGCAGATAGCTCGGCTTGGTGAGGCCGTGGTACTGAGCGGGATAGATCACGAGCTGCGTCTCGACTCCGAGGCTCTTGAGGGCCTGGTACATCTGCTCGGAGTTGATGAGAGGCACGTTGAAGTCGTACTCGCCGCACATGAAGAGCGTCGGCGTTTTGATGCGCTCGGCTTCGTAGAACGGATACGAGATCTTGAGGTAAGGCTGAATGTCCTTCCAGGGAAGCCCGACTTCGTTCTCGTACTGGCGGATGTACTGGTCGGTCCCGTAGGCGGCGAGCATGTTCGAGACCCCGGCTCCGCTCACCGCGGCCTTGAAGCGCGTGTCGGTCGCGATGGTGTAGTTCGTGGTCATGCCCCCGTAGCTCCAGCCACCGATCCCGAGCCTCTCCGGGTCCGCGATCCCCTGGGCCACGAGATGATCGACAGCGGCGATGACGTCCTGGACCTCGAGGTTCCCCCAGTCGGCGTTGATGGCGCGGGTGAACTGAAGTCCCCTTCCCGAGCTTCCCCGGTAGTTCGGCGCCACCACCACGTAGCCCTTGGCGGCCAGGATCTGCCAGGTGAAGTCGAACTCGAAGCCGTCTTGCCCGACGGGCCCCCCGTGGATGTAGGCGATCGTCGGGTATCGGCGTCCGGGCTGATAACCCGGCGGCTTCACGAGGATCCCATGGACCACCGTACCGTCGCGGCTCTCGAACTCGATCCCTTCGAGAGCCCCGAGCTCGATGGTGTCGAGGAGCTCGCGGTTGTGGCTCGAGATCGCGCGCGCTTTCTTTCCCTCGACAGCCATGACTTCGGCGGGCTGGTGCGGTGTTGAGGCCACGACCGCCACCCGATCCCCTTTCCCGACGCTCACGCCGGAAACCACGCCCGGCGCCCCCGCAAAGCGCTCCACGGCGCCGCCGGCGGCGGGGACTCTCGCGACCATCTGGCTTCGGTCGTCCTCGAGCAGGAAGTAGATCGACTTCCCGTCCGAGGACCATGAGGGCGAAGACGCCGCCCGATCGAGATCCGGAGTCACGAGGCGCTCGGCGCCGCCCTCGACCGGGATCACCGCAAGCCTCGCCATGTCGTAGGACGAGTAGGTCGGAGACGACCCCCGGAGGTACGCGAGAAACTTGCCGTCGGGACTGAACGCGGCCGCACTTCCAAAGTCGGCGTCCGGGCCCTCGAACCGGGTGAGCTGCCTCGGCGCCGCTCCCGCCCGCGGTTCGATGAGATAGAGATCGGAGTTCTCGTGGCGGTCGGGATCGCCGCCGCGCTTGGACGAGAACGCGATGAGCGAAGAGTCGGGCGACCACGAGGGGTGAGCTTCGTCGAAATCCCCAGGAGTCAGAAGGTCCGACTTTCCCGTCGCCACGTCGAGGAGGTAGAGGTGGTCCCTCAGTCGAAGGAGATATCCATCTTCGTCCCGCTTGAACTGATACCGGTCGATGACGATGGGCTTCGGAGTCTTCTCCTTCCCCGTCTTCTTGTCTTTTTTCTCGATCTCGTCGGGGTCGGGGTCCGAGGCGATGACTGCGAGCTTCCCGCCATCCGGCGACCAGGCGTAATCCGAAGCCCCTCCGGGGAAATCGGTGAGCTTCCTCGCCTCGCCTCCGGATCGATCGAGAATCCAAATCTGCGACTTCTCCTTGTCTTCGTCGTCGAAACTACCGCGGCTCGCGAGAAACGAGAGATACCGTCCATCCGGGCTGAAACGGGGCTCCCTCTCGCCCGCGTCCGCGGTGTGGGTGAGCTGGAGCGCGCGGGTCCCGTCCCAGCGCGCCATCCAGATGTCCCCGAACCTCCGGTCCTCCTCGAGATTCGAGGTCCGCACCACGTAAGCGATCCACTCCCCGTCGGGGGAGAGCTCGGGATCGGAGACGTCCCGAAGGGATGCAAGATCGGAGAAGTCGAGCTGCCGCTTCTCCGCGGACGCGGAAGCCGTCCCCGCCAGAAGGATCAGAACCCAGATTTTCGTTCCGCCGGTTTGGTATTGGAACATACTCTCCCCCTTCGATTCGGTGGGCCTACGGTATCAAAGATACAATAAAGAGGTGAAACAGAGCACGAGCTTCTACGAGGCGAGCGGGAAAATCTTCATCAAGAGCCGCGCCGAGCTCGAGACCATGGCGGTCGCGGGCCACATGGCGTCCAAGTGCCTCGAGTGGATCGTCCGCCAGGTCGAGCCGGGGATGACGACCCAGGACATCGACGACCTCCAGGTGGATTACGCACGACGGGAAGGCGTCGTGGCCGCTCCCCTTCACTATCGCGGTTTTCCGAAGAGCATCTGCACCGCGGTGAACGAGGTCATCTGCCACGGGATACCAAGCCCGAAGCAAGTCCTCCGGGAAGGCGACGTCATCGGAATCGACGTCACCCTCGTCGTCGAGGGCTTCCACGGGGACAACGCCGCAACCATCCCCGTCGGCGAGGTGAGCCCGGAAGCGATGCGTTTGCTGGTGGCCGCGCTCGAGGCCAACCGCCTGGGGATCGAGGCCGTGAAGCCGGGGGCGCGGCTCGGAGACATCGGCCACGCCATACAGTCCTACGTGGAGCCCCTCGGCTTCTCGGTGGTTCGCGATTTCGTGGGGCACGGCGTCGGACGAGGCTTCCACGAGGCTCCCCAGGTTCCGCACTATGGAACTCCCGGCATGGGAAAGCGGCTCATGCCCGGTCTCACGTTCACCGTCGAGCCCATGATCAACGAGGGCACGTGGGAGATGGAGCTCTTGAAGGACGGCTGGACCGCGGTCACCGCCGACCGGAAGCTCTCCGCGCAATACGAGCACAGCCTCGCGGTGACCGAGGAAGGGGTGCGCGTTTTGACGGTCCAGAATGAGGAAGGAACGTGGGAGCCGCCCGGACGTTGGGTTCCCCCGGGCTATCCAGTCTTGCGCGCGTCAACGAGGCGATAGCGGGCGAAGGGCTCGGCGAAAAGCTCCTCGATGACGCGCACCGCGAATCCCTCCCTCTCTAGAAGAGATTTTGCCTCGGGAAGAAGAAACGTCAGGTAATACATGACGAACGGCGGGGACCAAAGGGCGTTTCTCACGCGCATGGCCGCGTTGAAAGCGCGCGAGAACCAGTATCCCGTCGACGTCGTTTCCGGCATCTCCCCCGTCGCGAAAAGGAATCGTCCTCCCGGTCGAAGACAGCTCCGGACCGCCCGCACCAGGGTCTCGTGCTCCGACGGAAGGAAGTGTCCGAGCGCCGAGAAGCAGGTCACGAGATCGAAGGCTTCGTCGAACGGCGGAGCCAGAGCGTCCGCGCGGACCAGTGCCGCACCGGTCCTGCGCGCGACACGGAGCATCCCCTGGCTGAAGTCGAGGCCGACGGCCAGCTCCGTTGCGATAGGACGGAGAATTTCCAGCATCGCGCCGGTGCCGCAGCAGAGATCGAGGGCGCGGACCGGCGCCTCCGTTCGAAGATAGTTCCCGGTCGCCCGGAGAATCTCGTCGGGAGTGCGAAAGGGAGTGACGTCAAACTTGGGGGCGAGGAGGTCGTAGCCCCGCTCGGTCGAGGACAGAGCCTGGCGGGCGAGCTCCCAAAACGTCGGGCCTTCAGGGTGAAACAGCGTCAGTTACCGTTCACGTATAGGTCAGGGCAGGTCGTGCGCCCGCCGCTCCACGATGAGGCGGCCTTTGGCCTCGCTCCTGCGGCGGAAGCCCAAGAGATGAAGGATGGGGAGCGAGGACCATCGCGCCACTCGGCGATTCACCGCGAGCGCGTGGGGCTCGCCCTCGAGGCGCGAGACCCCGGGGAGCCAGTGGGCGATCCGTGCAGCGCGCAAATAGCGAAGGACCTCCGATAGGGCGAGCCAGAAGCCCCACACGCGTTGGGCGACGAAGAACCCGTCGTTTCCCAGCTTCTGGTAAAGGGGCATCAAGAGGAAGCCGTCCGAAGGCACCGCCACCCGACCGGCAGCGTCGTCCGCGATGACCTGCCCGGAAACGACCCGCTCGAAGCTTCGAAACCCGGGTCTCATCTGAAAGCCGTCCTGGGGAACGATCGCGTGGCGGTAGGTCACCTCCAGGATCGGGGGAACGCCTTCCGTGGATCGGCGAAGTCGCTCTAACTCGACTTCGATTCCTGCGGTACCTGAGTCCACCATGGCGAGCTCCGCGAGCGCGATCCAGACGACCGCCGCCAGATTCAAGACCGAGGCGGGGTCGCGGTGCTGGCCCCCCTCGAAGGCGACCGCGACGTGGCCGAGGAGGGCCACGTAGTCGGTGAGCGTCCCCTCGAGGTTCTCTTCGAGACCGAGGATCGCGGGCATCGGGAAGCGGCGGGCGAAGTGGCGGCTTCTCAAAGTGTCGGCGAAGACCGCGAACGGCCTCCCCTCTCCGGACGTGGTATGCAGGTCGAGAAGCACGATCTCGCCGCGGGCCGCGGCGAAACCCTTTCCCACCTCCTCGAAAAGCTCCTTTCGCTCCCGCTCTTCGCTGCGATCGAGAGACTCGGCGGCTCGCAGGCGATCGAGCGCCTCCCGACTCCAGTGGCGGTTCAGATCCTCGTCGATGTAGCGAGCGCCAAGGTCGAGCGCCTCGACGTTGCCCACGACCGCGAGGAAGTCGCCGCGCTCGAGGAGGCTCTCTCGCGTGATCCTTCTGACCACGGCCTCGAGCGCCTCCGCCCCCGCGGGCTCGTTCCCGTGCATCGAGCCCACCACCACGAGCATCGGTCCCGGCGCGCGCCCACTGAGTCGACCGATGATGCGATCGCGATTTGGAGTGGCGCTCCGGTTCGCCTTCGCCAAGCTAGCGAGCTCGACCGGTCGGCTGGAGCTTCTGCCAGAGCCAAGCCACGCGCCGAACCGCGATATCCAGAAGGTAGAGGACGAGACCGAGACCCATCAGGATCGGCGCGAGGGCGGTAGGAACGCTCGCTCGCTCGTCGCCCACGTCGAAGATCTCCTCGATCGAGGGACCGACTTTCCCGCCGGTCTCACGGGAGAGCGCTTCGAGCTTCTCGACGTCCGGAGGATAGAATCGGTACTCATCCGGATAGGGATAGAAGACGGTCCGCGTGCGCCCCACCTGGTCGAGCGTCTTCGCGGGGATGCCTAGTGCATCGAGCTCGAAGCGCCAGGGAGACGAAGCCGAAATCGAGACCGGAACCGAAGCGCGATAACGCCCGGGCGCGGTCTGTCGAAGCGGCACCGTCCTTACGTCCGCGGAAGGCCCGATGACCCGCAGAGCGGGCTCGAGACCGCGAGGGTAGTGCCCGCTTTCGTCGACCACCGAGAGCTCGACCTCGGCGGCGTTTCCCCGGCGATCGACGGTGAAGTCGACCTCGGCCTCACGGTTGCGGCGGGCGGTCTCTCGAACGAGCTGAGACCAGAACTTGCCGTAGCCATCCCAGTTGAGCCAGTCGGCGGCCCATCGGTTCTTCACGTCGGAAGTGAACATCACCGATCGTCCGATGCCGTAATGCCAGCGTGCGAGAAGCGGGTCCTCGTCTTGCGCTTCCAGAATCACCTCTGCCGCGTCGCGCGGGAGGGTGCTCACATAGCCCTTGAGCGGGGGAGCCTTCTCGAAGTCGATGCCTCGGAAAGCCTCGATCTCCCGCTTCACCAGCGGGGCAAAGGACTCCTCCACCAGGGTGGCCTCGAGGGCGATCTGGGTCTCCTCGATGAAGATCTGCTGCACCTTCTCGGCGTCTTCGATGAAGTAGCTGCGGCCGTTGCCCCATCGAGCGATGTCGCCGAGGAGTTCCCGGTCGGCCTCTTCCCCCACGGCCACCGAGGAGACGGTGATCTCGCTCTCGGTCATCCGGGTAATCAGCTCCTCGTAGTCGTCGGGATAGGTCTTGCCATCCGACAGCAGGATGACGTGCTTCACCTTCGAGGGGCTTTCGAGAAGCTGCTCGAACGCGCGCTCGAGCGCGGGGTAGATATTGGTCTGGGCGCTCGCCTGGATGCGGCTGATGCCGTCCTTGATCCAATCCTTGTTGGTCGCGAGCTGGAGGGGAATGGTGACGTACGGATTCCAGTCGAAGGTGACGACGCCGAACCGGTGGGTCTCTTCGAGGAGGTCGAGCGCGGCCTTGGTCGCTTCCTTGGCGAGCGCGATTTTCTTCCCGTACATGCTGTAGGACTTGTCGAGCACGACGACGAGCGACAGGTCCTTCCATTTCTCTTCCACTCGGAACTCCACCGGAAGAATCCGCTCGACGAGGGTGTCGGTGTAGCCCTCCTCGCCGTAGCTCGTCTCGCCGGCGGCGAAGATCAGACCCCCGTCCTCGTCGCGCACGTAGGTCTCGAGAGCGTGCATCGCCCTCGCGTCGAGGCTCTTGGCGGAGACGTCGCTCAAGATCACGGCGTCGTACGTCGAGAATCGCGTCCCCGCAGAGGATGCCGAAGTCCCCGGGATTACAGTCACGTCCATACCATCGGATTCGAGAGCTCGCTTCAGGTACGAGGCGCTCGGAGGATGCCCCTCCACGTAGAGGACACGAAGGGGTGGGGCGACGGTCACCGTCTGCACTGTGGAGTCGTTGCCGCGAAACGGATCCTGGTCGGTCTCGATTCGCGCCTGAAGGTCCAGAAGGCCCGCTTCGGGAAGCCGGGTCTCGAACGAGATGCGGCTGAACCCGGGAGCGAGCTCGACTTCGCGCCGGGCGAGGCGAGCGGAAGCGGTTTCGAGCGTGACCACCGCTTTCTTGGAGGCCCGGCTAAAGACCGAAACCGCGACCTCGACCGTCTCCCCCGCGCGCACGTCCTTCGGAACGTCGATGCGCTCGATCCAGCTGTCGCCTTCCGCTCGGACCGCCGCGGGCACGGCGAACACCCGCACACCGGCGGCTTCGAGCTCGGGAACGACGGCAGCGAGGTTCCCTTCCGTTTCGTGCCCGTCCGTGATCAGGACCAGCCTCTTCAGGGTCGCGGGCGCGAAGCTCGCGAGCGCCTGGCGCACGGCCCGCTCGATGTTGGTGCCGCTCTGGTCGATGGCGCCCGGTGTAGGCGGCGTCGCTCCGGACTCCATCGCCGCTCCGTCGTATACCGCGAGCGAGGGGAGCTCCGAGGCCCGCTCGACCATCGTGGAGCTCGCCGCGAATCCGATGAACCGGGCATGCTCGGGCTCGCCTCGCTCCACCGCCTCGCCGCTCCATTGAATCGCCGCGCTCAGAAACTCCGGCGAGATGCTGCGGGACACGTCCAGAAGGAACACCGCCGATATTCCCGTCCCGGGGCGATTCAAATGCGGCCGCATGAGCGCCGAAAGGAGCAGCAGAACGACCGACGCCCTCAAGACCCATAGGACGTCCTGGTGCCGACGCGTCAGCGAGGTCGTCGTGTGACGGCGCACCCACCACACGTAGAGGAGTGCGGGAAGGAGCGCGAGCGGCCAATAGCTCTCGAAGGTCAGCGACACGATCCAAGGAATCTTATCTCAAACAGGCCCGAGAGCGAGGTCGCCAATGGCCTTTAGGTTTCGAAAGTGTAAGAAGGGGGGTGGGGAGATGAATTGAAACCCCTTCGGTGATGAGGCTATGAATGTGGGGGTGGAAGTTCGCAGCAAAGTGACGGAACTGGTTCCGGGCGTGACGCTGGGGGAGCGCATGAAGCGCGGCGCCATTTCCGCACCCGAGGCGCCGGGAATTGCCTGGCAGATCACCGAAGCGATGGAGGCCGTTCGTGAGAAAGACATCGTGCATCGGGATCTGAAGCCAGCCAACGTCGAGGTCACGCCCGACGGCAACGTGAAGGCGCCGGATTTTGCACTGGCCAGGGCGTTGGAGAATGCTCCGGCCGGCAGCATCCCGCCGACTCGACTATGCGCAGTTCTGCGGCAGGCTCGTCCTGCCAGCCGCCTGCTGCTCCTCTGGCTGATTGCCCTCGCTCTTCACGCCGGCTCCGCAGCGGCACAGCTTGCATCACAATCGACAATCGTGGATCGGCAGAGCGGCGTGGCGTTCCCGGTCGCATTGATACCTCCGGGAGGCGGCGCCCCCCATCGGTTAACCGGCACAGCCACGCGCGAACGAACGATCTTCAGACTGAAGGTGTACGCGTACGGCCTGTACGTCAATGCTGGCGCTGCCCGCACAGTCCTCGCCGCGTTCGTGGGCAGGCCCGCAGCGGCGCTCGAAAGCGACCAGACGTTCTTCCAGCGTCTGCTCGACATGCGCATTCCGATGACGCTGCGCCTGGTCATGACGCGGGACGTCGCGGGGGAAGCCATTGGCAACGCGTTCGACGATGCGCTGAAACCACGTGTGGCACGCGCAGCGACGAACTCGAACAAGGGGGACGGTTCAGCCGCCCTGGAACGTTTCCGCAGCTACTTCAACCTGCACGAGCTGGCCCGAGGCGCAGAGATCGTCTTCTCCTGCAGCTCCGGCGGGCGGCTGAATACCACGGTGGACCACCAGTCGAGGCCGGAGATTCAGTCGCCGGCGCTCTGCTGGGCGCTCTTCGACGTGTACCTGGGCGACAGGCCGATCTCCACGGACGGCCGCAGGAGCCTCGTCAGCAGCTTCCCTACTCTCCTGGCCGGTTCAAAGTAGCGGCCGTTCAGCGCGTAGGGGCTGGAACAGATGGCCGCGCGGCAGGCGTCGCGGGCGGCGGCGCCCAATCGATAGCAGGATACAGCCGCGAGTGCGTCAACCCGGGGTGACGCCCGCCGTAGCGAACCGGGATGTCCTGGGTCCAGTTGCTGGGAATGGCCAGGCAGAAGGCGAGCAGCCCGGAGAAGGCGACTTGCTGGGCCCAGTGCGGAGGCACATCGTCCTCAGGCGCGAGAGGCGCCGGGGCCGGACCAACGGCCTTCAAGCGCCCCAGCCGCCGGAGCCGCGAGCGCACGAGCAACGCGACACCAATGGACGCCATTACCAGATTCAACGTTTGCCCCGTCCCCAGCGCAAGGCGGTGCGTCGGGTAGTCACGCAAGAGATCGATGAAAATGCGCGGGAACGCGTACCAGAACACGAACCGGGCCGCGACGGCGCCAGGCGTCGCATTGGTCCGCCGGACGCGCAGGAGAAACCACATCAACAGCAGGTTCTTTGCTCCATCGTACAGAACCACGGGGTGGCGAAATTCGTCGGCGTACGGGAATCGGACCGCCCACCACACATCGGTAACGCCACCGACGATCTGCCCGTCAATGAAGTTTCCGAGCCGACCCGTGGCCATCAGAAAGGCTCCGGGGACGACCAGCGTATCGGTGAGCGCCAGGAACGGCTTCTTCCACACGACTGCGTAGAGAGCGGTCGCCACGGCCGCCCCGATGAGCAGACCATGCGTCGCCATGCCACCCAGCCAGAATGCGGGCATAAGCCCGGGATGCTGCCGGTAGAACGGCCACTCGTCGAACGCGATCTCGACCGCACGGCCGCCCATGAGCACACCGGCCCCGATTAGCATCGAGAGAGTCCAGGCATCGCGCCTCGAGACACCCAAACGCACATGGTCGCGCAGCAAGTACCGATGAATATGGAAAAACCCAAACGCGAAGCCGAGACCGTACCACCAGAGGTGCACGCCCACGACATCGGCAAGCACCGGATCGATGTTGTGGACGTAGCCTCCACTCATGGCGCCTCCAACCGTATGCGAAATTAGCGATGGGCGCCGAAGAATTTTATCTCCCTATCCCCCTTGCATTTGGATTTTCTTTCTTTGCGCCTTTGCGCCTTTGCGCCTTTGCGCCTTTGCGTTCTTTTCCCGTTACGTTTTAAGGAGCTTCCCGACGGAGCTTCGACTCGTGGACCACGATGCGTCGGCCGAGCATCGAGACCGCTTCGCGGCGCCGGAACTCGGAGAGCGTGAGGCTCACGATCTCGCGGCTCGCGCCGATCAGGTTTCCCAGGTCTTGCTGACTCAACGGAATGTCGACGATCGTCCCCCCTTCCAAAGGGTCGCCGAATCGCTCGGCGAGCTCGAGGAGTAGAGAAGCGAGACGAACGGGGACCCTCTGGAAAACCTGGGTCTCGAGCCTCCGTTCGAGCCGCTTTCGGCGGGCGGCCATGAGGCGGGCGATCCCGAGGGCGAGAGCAGAGCGACCGCGAAGAACCCCGTCCAGCGCGAACCGCGGAAAGGTCTCGATCTCCACTTCCTCGAGCGCCTCGACGTACGTCGGCTCGACGCCTTCTTCGGCCACGAGCGCCATCTCTCCGAACACTTCGCCGGTGTCGAGGAGATCGAGAATCATTACCCTGCCGTCCTCGGAGAAGCGTA
>Ga0214473_10011715_pt1 | contig 10304 bp, 9 predicted proteins | sample RVTome_7_FD_203509 | JGI IMG/M metagenome (GOLD analysis project Ga0214473, IMG submission 203509) | Soil microbial communities from uranium-contaminated site in the Upper Colorado River Basin, Wyoming, United States - RVT98D197 | ecosystem: Environmental > Terrestrial > Soil > Contaminated >... | reverse complement strand
CCGGTCTCTCCCCTTCAACCATTTTTTCAAAATGGGTGTAAGGCCTGGAGTCCATTCCATATTTCCTAAGAGCCCAAGCCGCACGGGCAGATGTCTCTTCACTCGTACCGAGGACCGATATGACGTATGCGCCATTCTTATGGAAATATTTCGCAATATATTCACCGATCCCATTTCTTTTTCTGCCGACGCCGATAATGGAAACCTTCATTGAATTTTGAATGATATCCTATTAACATGCCAAAATCAATTACAAAAGGTTTTCAACCAGTTAGCCGCAAAACCTCCTTTGTTGCTTTAAGAACATCTTCATCTTCTATTATTTTCAAACAAATAACCTCCTTGCAGAATCGGTCCCGGCAAGGATTACACCCCACCTCTTTCCTAACCTTCTTATGCTTCCCATAAGGTTCATGGAGGACGGGATCGGTCGGGCCATAAATGACGACCACAGGAACCCCCATCAGGGAGGCAATATGCATGGGACCCGTGTCCCCTCCGATATAGAGATCGCAGTATCTGAAAACTTCTCCCAATTGGGTCAACGATTCCGTTTGGGGCCCCAGAATAGAAGGTTCCTCCATCTCGTTTCGGATGCCCTCGACCCATTCCAACTCCCCGGGTCCCCAGGTAAAAAGGACGGTGGCTCCGAGTTCACGGATGAGGCGATCGGCAAGCTTAGAATATTTTTGAGGCATCCAGCGTTTGAAAGGAGCCGTCGGACTTGTCCCGGTGTGGATGGCAATAAGAGGCCTTCGAACAGGAACCGGAAGAGTCTGGAAAAAAGATTTTACATACTCCTTGTCCCTTTTGGGGATGAAGAGACTGGGGTTACCTATCTTGACCTCCAGCCCCAGTCCCTGAAGAAGAGCAAAGTTCCTTTTAAAACGGCTTATCTTCTCCTCCGGAAGACTCACCTTAATATTGGAAAAGAGGAAATTGCCCTCCCGACTCGATTTTCGGTCATACCCGATCCGTTTGGGAGCTCCCGAGAGAAAAGAGATCATACCGCTTTTTAAGATACCGTGAAAATCGAGGACCACATCAAATTTCTTCATTCGGAGGTCCCGGAGGAATCTCCACACCTCCACCAGGGTGACGCCCATCTTTCGCGGCGATTTGACTGCTTCGGTCCACCTCCTTCTCGGAAACAGGATGACTTCGTCAACTTCGGGCTGGCTCTCCAACAAGGTCATGGAGGGTTCCTCAACGACCCATGCGATCGAAGAAGAAGGGTAGCTCTCCTTCAGGACTTTCACTGCAGGAAGTGTTCGAAGAACGTCACCCACGGCGCTTAATCTCAAAACGAGGAACTTCCTGTCATTCATGGCAAAAACATTACCTTATTGCCACTCAATTTTCAATAGGAGAGGACTCTAACCTTCTGTTTTTAGGGGCTTTCCACCCCGGGAGGAAAACTTGAGATGGGAATCATTCTTGTTCAAAATAAGATTCTCACCGCAGAGCCGCCAAGATCGCAGAGAGGAAATTGTTTTTGATTTGGTGGTGAGAGGCCACCAAATCAAAAGGCCTCAACCTTTCAGGCATGTTTATGCCCGCAGAAATGGAGCTTCTGGAGAATCGGCCTCTCACCGATTCTCCAGAAATACCATCCCCTCTCAGCGCCCTCTGCGTCTCCGCGGTGAACCTGGATTTGAGGTCGAGAAGAGATGGATCTGTCCGGACTAAAATTGACGTCCAAACTTTTTTGAGGACCACAGGAGTAAGAAGTTGGCAAGGTAAAGGATCACCATGAGCCCAAGGATCGCTCGTGTTTCCCATTGGCTTAGATCGAATTGAAAGGTGAAGCCTCCCTGGCCTTTGCGAATGATCCCATGCAGGAAGACAATCAACAAGGCCGTCCCCCAGTATCGAAGAAGCCTAGCCACCTCTTTTTTGCTCACGCGTCTAATCGAAAAACCGTCAAAGATCTGCTTCGAGCCTTTGATGGACAGGGCATCCGGAAACACGGAGGGGACCTCTGTCAAGTAAGGGAAGAAGGTGTCGGGATGCAATTTGGAGAGGAGTTCATCCTCTTTTCGGAGGGTATAACCATAGGTCCAGAAAAAGAGAAAAGGATAAGCGACCAATAGATAAATATTGTTGCTGAGCAGACAGAAACTCAAATCGATCAAATAGCTGGCCATATAGTAGGGATGACGCACCAATGCATAGATCCCGCTTTTTGTCAGTTCGCTGCGGATCAGGATCCCCTTCGAAATGAAATGGATGAAACTTCCCAACGCGAGCAGAAAAAAAGAAACCAGAATTGCGGGAAAACCGATCGGCTGGAATAAGGCGGAAAGACAGGCGAGGACGATCACTACTTCCCGCAGATTTCCCCGGTGGAGGAAGGAGGGGGTATACTCCACAAGGGGTTTCACTTCATTTTCAGAGGAAGATCTTCTTTTCACCTTCACCTCTCCTTGTTAGGTTCAAGGAAGCCTTCTCAATCGGAAATTCATTTTAAGTAAAATCATCGCAACTTGTCAAATAAGGAATCTCATGGACTGAAATCTCCCATTGGGATGGAAGAGAAGGGCTTTGCCGGATTCTGGAGAGGAAGAGGCTTATGGTTGACAAAATTTTCAAATGGTATATGAATAGACAGGGATGTTAGCAATGGAAGACAAGGGTTATTTTAGAGTGATGAAAAGAAGGTGGATCATCACCTTCCTTGTTTTCACCACCGGCCTCCTCTTGCCCGGAATCCCTCAGGCTCTCTCAAAGACCGCTGAGGCTGAGAAAATCCCTTCCTATTCGGGCTGGTCGGAGATCCCTCCCTCTAAGAATCAATTCATCCTTGTCGGTGATACGCAGAAGACAAGTCACTGGGAATTCTGGCGCGAGAGGAATGACAAAGAGCGAAAGTTAATTATTGCTGAGATCACCCGGCGCGAACCGGCCTTCGTTCTCCACTTAGGGGATCTGACCACCAGAGGAAGTTCGAAGAAACACTGGCAGGATTTTGATGATCTCCACAGAGGGATCCGTGAGAAGAAGATCCCCTATTTCCCTACCCTGGGAAATCATGAATTCTACGGGGATGACGAAACAGCGTTTCATCATTATTTTGGTCGTTTCCCCCATCTTCAGCATCGACGGTGGTACAGCTTTACCTGGAAACGTATTGCCATCCTCATGGTCGACTCCAATTTCTCTAAGCTGACGAATGAGCAGATCGAGGAACAATCGGATTGGTATTTGAAAGAGCTTAACAAGTTCGAAAGGGATGAGAAAATCGACTTTGTCATCACAGGCTCTCACGAACCACCCTTTACGAACAGTCAGGTGGTGAGTCCCAATCCGAAATCAAAATCCTACTTTGCCGACCCTTTTATCCGTTTTAAGAAGGCCAGTCTTTTCTTCGGCGGTCACTGTCACTCCTACGAGCGATTTCAGATTGGGGACAAATTCTTCATCGTCTCCGGGGGTGGGGGTGGACCAAGACATAAGGTCTCTATCGATCCGACAAAACGGAAATACCCTGACCTCTATCCAGGACCGGAGCTACGTTTTTTCCACTTCTGTGAATTAGAAAAAAGGGGCGACACCCTTTCTTTCAAAGTCTATCGTCTGGAGCCCAACGAAACGTTCAGCGTCGTCGACCCCTTAACTCTTATGAAACGGGAAGGATCCTTCAGGGGAGGAAATTGAACTTAACTGGCGAGGCGGGTCAAAAAGGGCTCGGGAAGGCTTTTGGGTTTACCGTTCGAATCGAGGCAGAGATGACGGGTTTCGCCCTCCGCAACCAAATCTTCATTATCCTTTTTCAGAATCTGATACCCGAAGGTGATCATTCTTCTGTTCATGGCTTTCAACTTGGTCCGCACAATGATCGCCGCATCGTAACTGACGGCATTTCGGTACCGGCAATGGACATCCGTAACGACGAGTTTATATCCTAAAGCCTCTAATTCGGTGTAGGAGAAGCCTTTCTTCCGGCAAAACTCAGACCGTCCCACTTCGAACCAGACCAGGTAGTTGGCATAATAAGCCACCCCCATCTGGTCCGTTTCGGCATACCTGACACGAATCTCACAATCGATTCCATCTTTCATGCTCCCCCCTGCACGCCCTTCAGCCCTTGCTCGTATTTCTTCGATAGAGGATCCCCTCATCCGTGATCCCGTCGATTCAAATCAAGAAGGGTATTTGGGGACAAACCACTCCTGCATTTCTGTTCTACATTTCGTTGTATGGAATGAGATTCTTCTCTACCGCTAAATCATAAATGCTACAGGCGACCATTTTCGACATCATTGGCGAGTAATGGGCGATATCCACATAGAGGGATTCATGGGCGCCTTCCTGTATATGGGCACACCACAAGAAATCTTCTCCGAGTGGGTGCTTTTGAACATATTCCAACATCAGTGGATAACCAAAGGCTGAATACCCATGGCGGCCGAAGTCTGCTTTGGCGAAGGGGTGCAATTCCAGATTATACTGATAGGTAGGAACTGGCTGCCATACAAAAATTGGTTTTGTGCCGAAGGATGAACAGATTGCTTCGATCATCTTCTTATTTACCGTATAGCGTTCAATACATCTCGCGAGTGTTGACCGGTCCCACTGTTTATAGCGTTCTTTCTGTTTGGTAAGGGCCCCTTTGAACAATGCACCCTTTACGGCCTTCCTTAACTCTCGAAACGTCTGTATCACCGGGGATCTCTTCTTTAGATCCTTGAGCCATAGCTTAGTGATATCGCCTGCTAAATATTTTTCAAAACTTGCCGAGACTGCCGTACCCTCATTTCCATAATAAAAGAATTCATTCAAACCATCAATAAACAGAGCGATGTCAGGTAATTGGTGTGTGGCCACAAGTTGTTCAAACAGGATTCGTTCCTGGGTGGAATAGTAATGTCCGCGTCCGAAGTTGTATAACGCTACGACTTTTTTCGATCCTCCAGTAGGAAAACATTCTTGCAAATGGGAAGCGATGGTTTGATCGTCTGGAACTCCATAACCAAATGCCGTTGACCCCCCAAACATAAAAATGACGAAATACTTTTCTCGATCGGGTGGCCAAGGGGCCTGATTTTTCGACTTCCTGAAACCTTGGCGATCAACATTCACATACTTTCCGGAGTATGGACGTTCTTTAAAATGTGTGTAATTTTCGAAGACATAGGGCCTTGACCAGGTTTCCATAAGTAAGTCCAAGATTTCGTCTTCACTCATCGACGAATAAAGTTTCTTGAGCACCGTTTCGCCATACCGAATAGTATTCGCGATCAGGAGGTTTTTCTTATAAATTTTCTTGAACACCTGTCACCCTCAACGCTTCATGAACCTTTATGGCCCAAGGTCTACCAAAACCGTTACGCCATTAAACCCTTACAACATCCCTGTTCATAGAGAACCATCATGGCACATGGATTGCAACATATTAATACAAACGCATTTATTTCTTTGACATGCGGCCCCCCGCCCCTCTCCCCCTGCCTACCGGCAGGCAGGCGCTGGGGAGAGGGATGGGGTGAGGGGAGATTTGGCTGATTGTAATGAGATTTAATGCGTTTGTCTCAGTACGGACATTTCCCACAGACCGGCATATTTTTCTTGTTTGTTTTCAACTCTTTCACCATCATTTTTCGTTGTGGACTATTAAGAACCTCGCTGAATTTGTTTTCTTTCAGGTTACCTAATTCAAAAGGTCGTGGATACACACAGCACGGAACGATCGTTCCATCAAAATCAACATAAAGATATTTTTCGCGGAATTGTTGACATCCCTTCTTTAAAACAATAGGCTTCTGTTCGATCCGGGCTTTCACAGAGTGCGGGAGGACATACCAGTCTCTAAATACAGGGGTCCAGCCCAATGGAGCCAATAGATCCATCCACCTCTTTTGTCCCTCCTCGGTTTCAATGATCGTGCTTGTTACCAGCCTCGTCTCGGATGAATACCTGTCCCTCAACTCCTTGGCTTTGATTAAGAACTCTATCAATTTTTCATACTTTCCTGGAGGTCTTAATCTTTCGTACTCCTCTTTTGTCCCATCTCCGTCACAACTGACGATCAGCAGGTTGACAACACCTACTCGAAATACCTCTTCAAGCATTGGAAAATCATGATGTTGTGCATTCGTTGATATGCCAACCGTCTGGATGCGGTAGGCCTGTTTCGGTATCCTTCGTAAAATATCCGGAAGGTTTGGATGTAATAAAGGCTCACCAAAATTAAATAAGCGAAGCCCTTTTAAAAAAGTAATATCAATATTTCTTAGAATGGTGTCGAAGTCGTCCACTGCCATAAAACGTATGGCGGGCTGCAATGTGGAATTCGGACACCCAATGCATCTGAGCTGGCATCCATGGACAATATCAATTCCAACCCTGTTCAGAAACGGAATTCTTTTCTTTCTCGTTACAAGGTTGAAAACCTGTCTAAGTTTATTCATTTCGTCTTACTCGTTTTCCTGCTTACTGCCTTCTGTTTTTCGTTTTCTCCCCATCCCCCACTCTCCTTATCTCCCCATCTTCCTACAGTGCTCTTAGATACTCCGGCCTCAGGAACGCCGGGTCTTTTCTTCGAAGGACTTCTCGGATTCGCCGAAGAGCCCCCTCTTTCTCTTCGGGCAGTCGGATTCGAAGAGGAAGGTAATTGGACGCATGGTTCGAGGCGAAGAAACATTGGGTAAAATGGGAATGTTCAATCATCGTCTCCAGTTCCTGGATCATGGCGAAGGGAGTGGGCAGAACTAACTTCCCTGTCTCGATCTCTTCATCGATGGGGGTCCCCGGAACGATCATCAGGGACAGAGCCCCCGCGTAGTCAGGGTCCATTTCCGAAAGGACCCTTCCCGTCTCTTTCGCATGGATCTGGCTCCGCTCCACCCCACCGAGGCCCAAGATCACCGTCACCGAAAGAAGGATCCCTGATTCCTTCACTCTCCGAGCAGCCCGAATCAGTTGATCCACCGTGACATTCTTCTTAATTCTTTTTAACACTTCCGGATCTCCGGATTCCAGCCCCAGATAGAGTATTCCCAGGCCCCTTTTCTTCAGCGCTTTTAACTCCTCCAGACTCTTGCGAAGAATATCTTTCGCATTGGCATAGATCCCCACCCTCTCGAGCCCCTTTAATTTCAATGTTAAATAGTCCAAAATTCGAAGGAGATCATTCTGAGGAATAATCAGGGCATCCCCGTCGGCCAGAAAGACTCTTCGAATCCCGGGACCATAGGAACTCGCTTCATCCACATCCTCCTTTATTTCTTCGAAACGCTTGATCCGGAATGACTTTCCCCGGTAGGCCCCGCAAAAGGTGCATCGATTGTAGGAACAACCCACCGTCACCTGGAGAATAAGGCTCTCTGCCTCACTGGGAGGTCTAAAGATCATTCCTTCATATTTCATTTGGAAAGCTCCTTTTATACACGAATGGTTCGAATGATAACGAATGTCACGAATAGAAACCCCCGTTCTCCCGTGGAACAGCGGCAATATTCGCGTTATTCGTTGTCATTCGTGTTATTTGTCTTTCTTTTTGTCATTCGGAGATTCGAACTGATAGATGACCTCCCCCTCTTTGACCATCCCCAATTCCTTCCGGGCGATTTCTTCAATATAACGCTTTTCTTGTTGAAGTCGCTTCACCTCTTCCCTCAACTTCTGATTCTCTCCCTCGACACGTTGATTCTCCTCCTTGATCCGGGTCAGTTCTCTCTTGAGCCGAAAAAGGTGAAGAAGCCCCTTTTCTCCGAAAAAGGTGAGCAACCCCATTACCAAAAAAACAAAAAGAATAATAAAGAGAAGAGGTCTTTTTTTCATTCACGAACTCTTTGCTTCCCGCCTTCTGTTCTGGGCATTCTGCCTTCCGGCTCCTGCCTCCCGCCTTCTGCTTTCTGCCTCCTGCTCTCTGCCTTCTCCGTTTCACCTGAGCCTGAACTTGATAGGGATCACCCCCCACTGCTCCACCGGTGGTTGATCCTTCGGGAGAGGAGCAAATCGCCATTGTTTCAGATATTGAATGGCGATCCGTTCTAACTCGGCATCTCCCCTTACCGTAGGAATGATCCGATCCACCATCCCATCGGATAAGACATAAAAGGTCAATTCGATCTCGGCCTCCACCTTGATTTTCACCTGAGGGAGACCTGGCCTCTCCAGGATTTTTCGAGAGACAAGAGGTCCTTTGATTCCAAGGGAGAGATTCTCTTCCAGGGGTTTTTCCGGGAGCTCCCTCTCCTTGGAACTGAAGAGCCTTTCTATTGCCTTTTCCGCTCCCCTGTCCTTCAAACGGGTGACATCCATGGCCTCTTTGGGAGACGGAACGGGAGGCTCCGGATATAAGAGCTCTTCTCTTTTCTTTAAATACTCTTTCAATTCCCTATCGAGTTCGACAAATTCTGGAGAACTTTTCAAGGCCTTCAATCTCTCCTCTTTGGTGGCGGATTCCAATATCTTTGGCCGTGGATATTCGGGGGCAAAAGCCTTCCAATCCTGGTTAATGCTTGCTTCCTCCATCTTCTTGTAGATGACCTCCTCCCGAATCCGCCTCTCTTCCACCGTCTCCTCCTTCTCCCATCCTAAGATCCTTTTGCTCTCCCGTCTCAGAATCTTCCACCCCTCCACAGGAGGAAAAAAGAAGATCCACAGGATCAAACCCAAGAAGATGATCAGGGCGATCAGGAGGAAAGGTTTTCGTGCAGGTCGTTCTCTCATCAATAAATCACTTCCAGAATAAGATTCTCACCGCAAAGACGCAGAGTGCGCAAAGATCTATTTTTTGTTTGGCGGTGAGAGGCCGCCAAACAAAAAGGCTCTTCCTTCTCAAGACAGATACCCTTTCCTCTCCAATAGCCGCTTATGAGGCGAATGATTTACCCCGAAGGGATGGGGTTTGTGATCCAATCCCGCTAAAAGCGGGATTGGATCACAGGCGAATATCCCTCTGCGATCTTTGCGCCTCAGCGGTGAATCTGATCTTAAAAAAGCCTAGGGGCCGATCTGATCGAGCATCTTTCTGGCCAGGACCCTTCGATCTTCTCTCTTTGTCTTCTCCAGCAACTTTCGATAGACCTGTTTGGCCTCGACCATCTTTTTCTGGTCCCTATAGAGGGCGCCCAGGTTGATCAAGGCTTCCTCCATGATCTCAGGCATGTGAGGGTAAAGATAGACGGTCTTTGAGAATTGAAGAATCGCCATTTCCTTATTTCCGGCGCCCAAATAGGCCTCTCCTAATCGGTACTGGGCCTGCCCCGCCACCCGCTCCTCGAGGCTCCGAAGGGCCTGGGAAAGAGCGGAAACGGCATCCTCATAACGCTTCTGATTCATGTAAAGAAGCCCCAATCTCAGGTAACCTTCGAACCGGATGTCCTCCTGGGGAAATTTCCCGATCATCTCTTTCATGATTTTCTCCGCCAGGTCATTCTTCCCCAGGTTCCGATATCCTTCCTCCATCCCCAGAGAGGCCCTCTTCCATAAGAGGGGCTGGGAAGAGTTCTGAAGAACCCACGCATACCTTTCCACGGCCTTCGGATAATCCTTGATGAGAAGATAGAGATCTCCTGCTTCGATATGGGCGTCTGCGAAAAGATGACTTTTTGGATAATTCCGGATGACTTTTTCCACCTCTTCTATCGCCTCTGCCCATCGTTTCTCCCGCTTCAGCAAAAGGGCCACTCGAAACTGGCCTTCCGCCGCCCATCCACTCTGAGGTTGGAGCTGGATCAATTCCTGGTATGTCCTCATCGCCTTCTCCTCCATACGGGATTGCTGGAAGAAGTCCCCTAACTGCATCAGGGCCTGGCTGGCGAGAGGATGCTGGGGATACCGTTTTACAAAAGTGTCTACCTGAGCGACAATCGCCTCCTGTTTCTTTTCCTGGAGGAGAGACAGAAGGATTCCGAAATCGGCCTCGGGCGCCTCTTTCGATTTCGAATAATCTTTTACCACCCTCGAATAGCTTCGGACGGCGGAGGAATACTGTTTGAGATTATAGTAAGCATCTCCCATCTTGAGCAGAGCCGAAGAGACGAAAGGACTTTCAGGATAGGACCGGACCATGCCCTGAAAATCTTCGATGGCCTTTTGAAACTCCCTCTTTCGAAAATGGGACCAGGCCATCCAGTAATTGGCCTCGTCCCCGTAGGGGCTTCTCGGATTGGCTTCGAGGAGCGCTTCAAAATGCAGCCTCGCCTCATCAAACCGCTCCTCCTTAAAGGCAATCCATCCCAGAAGGTAGATGGCCTTCTCCTTATCCTTCTTCTCCTCATCCGAAGCGGGCAGGCGTAATAAGTAATCCCTTGCCTTTGAGTATTCGTTCTGATTCAAATAGCACTGGCCGATCA
>Ga0214473_10011713_pt1 | contig 10305 bp, 6 predicted proteins | sample RVTome_7_FD_203509 | JGI IMG/M metagenome (GOLD analysis project Ga0214473, IMG submission 203509) | Soil microbial communities from uranium-contaminated site in the Upper Colorado River Basin, Wyoming, United States - RVT98D197 | ecosystem: Environmental > Terrestrial > Soil > Contaminated >... | reverse complement strand
CTTCGACGGCTCTGCGTTCCCGCCCTTCGTGAGCTTCGATCCGATCGACACGGGCTACCCGGACCCGAACGGGGGACTCAACATCTTCGCCGTCGAGATCGACGTCTCGAACTTCGGCGTCGCCTCCGGAGACACGACGCAGAGGGTTCGGATCCGCCTCGTCGACAACCTGGTGCACCGCTCGGCCGATCCCACCGCGCTCGGGGCCCTGAGCTCGGCTTCGGTGCCCGAGCCCGCGCCGATCGTCCTGCTGGCTCTGGCGTTCCTCGGAGTGGGCCTCGCACGTGCGAGGTCGATCGGCGGGCGGAACGCCGTTCAGTCAGCCGAGTCCTCCCGGCCGCGCGGGCGAGTAAGGCCTGCCCCGTCGAGATGGGGGCCCCGCTCGGCCGCCTGCTGGAGCCTTCCTAACCGCTCGCCGCTACGATGGAATATCATGGACAGGCACAGGCACCGGACGGTTTCCCAGCCCCGCCGCGGCCTCGTCTCGCGCTACGTCCCTGGAGGAGTCTGGCGGAATGGCTGAGCAACGGACCGGCGCCGACCTCCTGATCGTCGACAACAGCGACGAGCGGTGGAAGGTCTCGGCCTACCTACGCGAGTGGTGCGAGATCTCGAAGCGTTTCGACATCGCGACCGGTCACTTCGAGATCGGCGGGATGCTGGCGCTCGGCGACGCGTGGGAGAAGGTGGATGAGATCCGCGTTCTCATGGGCGGCACCACCTCCCTGAGGACCAAGCAGGCCTTCGAGGAGGCGCTCGGTGGCTTGACAGAGACGCTCGACCGGAGCCTCGAAACCGAGAAGCTCACGGACAGCTTCCTCGCAGGCGTTCCCGCAATCGTCGAGGGTATTCGGCGCGGACAGATCTGTTGCCGCGTCTACCGCAAGGGGCGATTCCATGCCAAGGCGTACATCACCCATGCGCGCGCCGAGGTCGTCGGTGCGTTCGCGCTGGTGGGATCGTCGAATCTCAGCGGTCCGGGCCTGACGCAGAACATCGAGCTGAACGTCCAGGTCGTGGGCCCTCCGGTCCATTCCCTCCAAGAGTGGTACGAGCAGCACTGGAAGGAAGCCGAAGACGTCACACCGCAGATCCTCACGACCCTGGAGCGGCAGGTCGCCGAGTACACGCCCTTCGAGGTCTATGCCAAGGCGCTGCACGAGTTCTTCCGCGGCCACGAGATGACGGCGGGCGAGTGGGAGGAGTCCCGCTCGCGGATGTTCCCGCGGCTGGATCGGTACCAGAAGGAGGCCTACTGGGCCCTGATGAAGATCGCCCGCCAGCACGGCGCAGCATTCCTCTGCGACGGCGTGGGGCTCGGGAAGACGTTCGTGGGCCTGATGCTGATCGAGCGTCTCATCCTGCACGAAGGCAAGCGGGTGGTCCTGTTCGCGCCCAAGGCTGCGAAGGAGGGCGTCTGGGAGCCGCACCTCCGCGATTGGTTGGCTCACATCGGCGGCGTGGGAGGTGGAGCCGACTTCAGCAATCTGGCGGTCTTCAGCCACACGGACCTGGGCCGGGGCGGCGACTTCTCCGAGCGTTTCCGGCGGATCGCGGAGCTCGCGGATGCCGTCGTGATCGACGAGGCACACCATTTTCGCAACCCGGGCCGTGTTGGGGACGCTCAGACCGGTGAGGGACGGTCGCGCTATTTCCAGCTCTTCGATCTCCTCGATCCGTCGATTCGCCCGAAGAGCCTCTTTTTCTTGACCGCCACACCGATCAACAACCGGCTCGCCGACTTCCGGCACATGGCCGAGCTCTTCACGCGCCGAGACGAGGCGTACTTCGGTCGAACGCTGGGAATCCACAACCTGCGTGCCCACTTCACCAATCTGGAGAACTTCCTCCGGAATCAGCTCGGAGCGGACGCCGCTGGCGTCTCGGAGCACCTGACCGAGGCCCAGGAGCTTCTGGCTGCCGATCACACGTTTCGCGAGCTGGTAGTCCAGCGGAGCCGCGCGTACGCGCGCGCCAGCCAGATCCGCGAAATCGGCACCGCGGCGGCCTTCCCGGAGCGCAAGCCCCCGCAGGTTGCGGAGTACTCCATCCGCAAGACGTACGGGCGGCTGCTGGACCTCTTCGAGCAAGCCTTCCAGCGCATCAATCCTCTCTTCACGCTCGCCATCTACTATCCCTTGCACTGGTACAAGGGCGACGATCAGAGCATCGACCGTGCGGAGGAGAATCGTCAGAGACAGGTCGTTGGATTGATCCGGACCCAGTTTCTGAAGCGGTTCGAAAGCTCGGTGCGCGCCTTCGAGCTCTCCTGCAATCGCCTGCTGAAGAAGCTCTTGGCGTTCCTGGAGGTCCACAGCCAGACGGACGCCGAGAAGAGCCGCCTGGAACGGTGGAAGCAGCGGAATGCGGAGATCCTGGGCTTCGTGAGCCAGCGGCAGCTCGAGCTCTGGGGCGAGGAGGAACCGGAAGAGGGCGAGGACGACGTGGTCCCGCAGGAATTCCTGGAGGACGTGGAGGATCTCGACCGCGACGATTACGACGTCAACGAGATGATGCAGGAGACGTATCAGGATCTCGAAAACCTCGTGAACTTCCTCGAGGAGGCCCGCAAGTTCGAGCCCAGGCACGACGACAAGCTCCAGAAGCTGATCCGCCTGCTCAAATCCAAGGACCTCGCTGGTCAGAAGGTTCTGGTCTTCACCGAGTTCGCCGACACCGCGCGCTACCTCCATCGCGAGCTGAAGGCCGCGGGCATCGACGGCGTCGCCCAGGTGGACAGCGCGAGCAAGGCGAACCGCGCCACCGTCCTCCGCCGCTTCGCGCCCTACTACAATGGCAGCAGCTCGGCGGACCTGGCCGCGAGAGGCGAGAGCGAAATTCGTGTCCTCATCTCCACCGATGTCCTATCGGAAGGTCTGAACCTCCAGGATGCATCCAGGATGATCAACTACGACATCCACTGGAACCCGGTCCGTCTCATGCAGCGCATCGGCCGCGTGGACCGGCGCATGAACCCCGAGATCGAGAAGCGGCTCGTGTCGGATCAGCCGGAGGTCGCGCCGTCCCGCGGAAAGGTGAGCTTCTGGAACTTCCTCCCACCCGACGAGCTGAACGCGATCTTGACCCTCTATACCCGGGTTACACAGAAGACGATGCTCATCTCGAAGACCCTCGGCATCGAGGGCAAGAAGCTCCTCAGGCCCGAGGACGACTACGAGGCGCTCAAGGAGTTCAACCACGCATACGAAGGCACGAAGTCCGTGGTCGAGGAAATGCACCTGGAATATCAGGATCTGATCGCGGGCGATACGGAGCTCCAGGCTCGTCTGGAGCGACTCCCCGGGGCCACCTTCAGCGGCCGCGAGCGGCCGAAGAACGGCGCGCGGGGTGTCTTCTTTTGCTACGCGCTCCCCGCCCTCGACAGGGAGACCAACCAGTTCACGGAAGCCGCCGGAACGACCCGCTGGTACCTCATCGACCTCGACCGCGACGCGATCGTGGAGGAGCCCCAGGAGATCCTCGCGAGCATCCGGTCGAAGCAGGACACGCCGCGCGTCTGCACTGCGCCGCAGCCGACGCTTTCCGAGCTTCGCACTCGCATCGAGAAGCACATCAAGAACACCTACCTGAAGCGCGTGGATGCGCCCGTGGGCGTGCGTGCGTCTCTCAAGTGCTGGATGGAGCTGAACGAGGGCTGAGCCATGGCGACCGATCACCGCGCCGAGCTGAGGGAGATTCGAACCTTCCGTTCCCTCGTCCGCTTCCTGCGAGACAGGATGGGTTGGCCGATCGAGACAGACGATTTCGAAGAGCTGACCTTCGACTACACACCCGAAGAGCTCGGCATCGACGCGAAGAATGCAGCGAAGATCGAGGAGATCAAGCGTCTCCGCCCTCTCTCGGCAACGCAGCCCTGGGGTATCTTCTTCGTCAAGTTCGAGCGCAAGCGCCTGCCCGTCATCGCCCTGCGTCGCATCCTGAGCCAAGTGGTCCTGAAGAAGCGCGCTACCGCCAAGGCCGCCGAGCGAGCTGCCTGGGCGGCGGACGATCTCCTCTTCGTCTCCAACTATGGTGAGGGCGATGAGCGACAGATCAGCTTCGCGCACTTCTCCCAAGCCGAAGAGAAGCACGACCTACCCACGCTCAAGGTGCTCGGCTGGGACGACCGCGACACGGCGCTCCACCTCGACGCGGTCGCCGAGCAACTCACTGGGAACCTCGCCTGGCCGGTGAACCACGAGGACGCCGAAGCCTGGCGCAAGACCTGGCGCTCGGCCTTCAGCCTGCGCCACCGCGAGGTCGTCACCACTTCGCGCGATCTCTCCATCCGCCTCGCCGAGCTGGCACGCGCCATCCGCGACCGCATCAAGACCGCGCTCGCCATCGAGACCGAGGCCGGCCCGCTTACCAAGCTCATGAAGTCGTTCCAAGAGGCGTTGGTGCACGACCTCGACGCCGACGGCTTCGCTGACATGTATGCCCAGACCATCGCATACGGCCTGCTCTCGGCGCGCATCGCCGACCCGCAATCGAAGACGGCGGACGATTTCGCTGCCCACATGCGCACAAACCCGTTCCTGCGCGAGCTGATGCAGACCTTCCTCAAGGTCGGCGGGCGGCGTGGCAAGGCGGGCGGGCCGGGCATCGATTTCGACGAGCTGGGCGCGAGCGAGATCGTGGAGTTGCTCGACGACGCGAACATGGAAGCGGTCGTCCGCGACTTCGGCGACCGGAACCCGCAGGAAGACCCAGTCATCCATTTTTACGAGGACTTCATCAAGGAGTACGACAAGTCCCTCTGGAAGGGCCGCGGCGTCATCTATACCCCGCGCCCGGTCGTCTCGTACATCGTGCGATCGGTGGACGAGCTCTTGCGCACCGAGTTCGGCCTTGAGCACGGGCTCGCCGATACCACCACCTGGGCCGAGATGGCCAGGCGCAACAAGGACCTCGCGGTCCCGGAGGGCGTCTCGCCAGATCAGGCCTTCGTCCAGATCCTCGACCCGGCCACCGGCACAGGCACCTTCCTTGTCGAGGCCATCGACCTTATCCACCGCACGCTGGCCGCGAAGTGGAAGACGCAGGGCCACGGCGAGAACAAGATCGAGGCGCTCTGGAACGAGTACGTGCCGAAGCACCTCCTGCCGCGCCTGCACGGCTACGAGCTGCTGATGGCGCCCTACGCGATCGCGCACCTCAAGATCGGGCTCAAGCTCTACGAGACCGGCTACCGCTTCGGCAGCGATGAGCGCGCGCGGATCTACCTGACCAACGCGCTAGAGCCGGCGAGCGACGTGGGGCAGATGAAGCTCGAAGGCATCCTCCCGGCCCTTGCGAACGAGGCGCAGGCGGTGAACGAGATCAAGCGGAAGCAGCGGTTCACGGTCGTGATTGGCAATCCGCCGTATGCAGGCCACAGCCTAAACAACCAAATCGCATGGATCGTCGACAAGGTCTACGACTACAAGCGCGGATACCCCGACCTACAGAAGCCTGGGCAAGCGAAGTGGCTACAAGATGACTACGTCAAGTTCCTGCGCTTCGCAGAATGGCAGGTCGAGCGCAGTGACCAGGGCGTCGTGGGCTTCATCACCAATCATGCATGGCTGGACAATCCGACCTTCAAGGGTATGCGGCAGCACTTTCTCAACTCCTTTCAGCGGCTCGCAGTGCTTGATCTGCATGGCAACGCGAACAAGAAGGAAGTCGCCCCGGATGGATCGCCCGACAAGAACGTCTTCGAGATCAAGCAGGGCGTTGCCGTTTCTCTCCTGAGAAGGCAACCGGCAGTGCGGCGAGAAGACGGGGTCCGCGTTGACCGCAGCGATCTGTTGGGAACAGACGCTCTCAAGTATGCAGTATTGCTGGCGAGCAACGTTGACCAGTTGCCGTCCGCACGCTTTCAGCCGCTTCCGCCTGAACTCATCTTTGCCCGTCTCGACGGAGCTCGAAAGCAGGAATACGACGTGTTCGTCGGTCTGCCCAGAATAATGGATCGGAATGGAGATCCGGCGCCGGGAATCGTCACAACACATGACGAGTTCGCGATCTCCTTCTCCCGGCAGGAACAGGTCGAGAAGGTTGAGGCGCTGCTTGCCACGCGGACCGAGGCTGAGGCGAGGAAGCTCTTTACTCTCTGTTCGCAGAATCAGTGGATCTACAGCGACGCGAAGAAGGCGCTCAGCACTGGTGAGTGGAAGAGAGCACTCGTGCCGATACTCTACCGGCCATTCGACTTTAGGGCGACCGTTTATGATCGGCACGTTGCCGTTCATCGTCGGGAGAGGGTGTCTCGACACCTGCTGGCCGGCGGTAACGTCGGTCTATCCATCCCTCGCGCCACGGAGATCAAGCGTGGGTGGGAGCACGTATTCTGCACGAATCAACTTATTCAGCATCACACGGTATCGCTGAAGGAGGTCAATTATCTCTTTCCGTTGTGGCTTGAGCCTGAGTGGCCCGAGACACGACGCTTGTCGAACCTCTCGCCTGTAGCGCTCCGCTCGGTCAGCGAGGCCACTGGGCTCGCGCGGCTCGACACCCCTGAAGGTCTGGTAGCCAAGCGGGCGAGCGACCATTGGGATGGGCGCGGCGATCTGAACGCGACCTTCGGCGCCCGGGACCTGTTCGACCTTATCTATGCAGTCCTTCACTCCGAATCTTATCGATTACGCTACGCTGACTTTCTGAAGAGCGATTTCGCGCGTATTCCGCTCACACCAACGAGAGACTTGTTTCGAGACCTCGCCCGACTCGGCGGCGAGCTGGTTGCCCTGCACCTGATGCAGTCGCCGAAGCTCGACTACTTCATCACCACCTACACAGGCCCGAGGAACCCCGAGGTCGGACGGGTCGGCTGGTGTGACGACACCGTCTGGCTCGACGCCGCCGCGACGAAGAAGGGTCTAGCTGCCAAGCCCGGGACCATCGGCTTCCGCGGTGTGGCCGAGGCCGTGTGGAACTTCCACATCGGCGGCTACCAGGTCTGCGAGAAGTGGCTCAAGGACCGCAAGGGCCGCCGGCTCTCGAAGGACGACCTCGCCCACTACCAGAAGATCGTCGTCGCCCTCGCCGAGACGATCCGCCTCATGAAGGAGATCGACGAAATCATCGAGTCCCACGGAGGCTGGCCCGGCGCGTTCCAGTCTGCCGTCGCTTCGGCCGAGGACGAGCAGCCCCGCATGGTCGCGGAGCCGAAGGCCGAGTATGGCGAGTGAGAGGCATGGCCAAGCATCTGGTGCCTCCCCCCCGCGAGGGCAACAACGTGGACAGAGTTCCGGGGCCAATGAGTGTGACCGGATCCGTCACAGCGTGCGGTTGAACTGGTAACTGCATGCCACGCTCGCGACCATGCGTCGGCGAGCGCGGAGGCCTCGGAAGCGTGACCACGGCAGAGTTCGAAGCCCTTTTCGCGGACTCCTCCAAGGAAATCCACGGGGACATCCAATGGGCCGAGGACGAGGATCATTCGCCGGCCGTCGAGTTCCGAGCCGAAGTCTCCTCGTCGCCCGGCTACCCTCTTTTCGTGAGGGGCAGCTTCAACCGTGAGGCTAGGAGACTCAGCTTCGTGCTCATCCACCGCGGCGAGGGACGCATCTACGCCCTGGACATGGGGCAGGATCATCACAATCCGAGTTGTGAGCGGGTCGGAGAGACGCACAAGCACCGCTGGACGGAGCTCTACGGCGTCAAGGAGGCCTACCGCCCCCAAGACATCACGGCGCCCGCGACTGATCCGGGAGCGGTGTGGCGGCAGTTCTGCGCCGAGGCGAGGATCCGGCATCTGGGTACACTGTCCGCGCCTCCGGCGCTCCAAGGAGAACTCTTCTGATGCTTCCCGCGTGCCAGAGGATCGCGAATGAGATGGGTGAGCTCTTCGAATGCGCGGAGTCGGACGGCTACGTACGGATCCGAACGCCCTACCTCTATCCCGATGGCGACGTCATCGACCTCTTCCTTCGCGAGAAACCCGAAGGCGCCACGCTCACCGATCTCGGGGAAACGTTGCGCTGGCTGCGGATGCAGTCTCTCGCTCAGCGGCGCACGAAGAAGCAGGAACGCCTCGTGCAGGACGTCTGCGTGACGCTCGGCGTCGAGCTGTTCAAGGGAATGCTCATGGTCCGCCCGCGCCCCGATTCCCTGCTGAGCGACGCCGTCACCCGGCTCTCCCAGGCGGCGATCCGCGTCGCAGATCTCTGGTTCACGTTCCGCACCCGCGCCGGCGAGGCGGTCACTGACGACGTGGAAGATTTTCTCCAGGAGAGACGGATCCCCTTCGAGCGGGGCCAGACGTTCGTGGGACGTTCAGGCAAAAGGTGGCGAGCCGACTTCCACACCAGAGCCCCTCAGCGAAGCTCGCTCGTCTGTGTCCTCGCCACGGGCACCCGTGGCGCGTCGCGTGGGATCACCGAGCACGTCCTGTCGACCTGGTACGACCTGAGCCACCTGACGGTGGGACCCGAGGCTTTGCGTTTCGTCTCGCTCTTCGACGATACCGTTGATGTCTGGTCGGCCGAGGACTTCCGCTTGCTAGAGGGTCTCTCCGTTATCGCCCGTTGGTCGCGGCCGGACGAGTTTCTCGATCTCCTCGCTGCCTAGCCACGATATGACACGTCCTCCCATGGAATCAGCGAGAATCGAAGAAGCGCGACGGCTCTTCTTGAGCCTCGTGCCAGACTTCGAGACCTTCGATAGACCAGGTCCGACGTATCGCAGGGAAGAGGACGATTACAGGAGGGAAGCCGCAGCGAAGATCCAAGAGGCCCTTCGGCCGCTGGTCCGCGGAGAGGCGACCCTCGGCTCGGACGACGAGGCCAGGCCCTTCTTCCTCGACCAGGTGCGGCAGACGAACTTCCTCTCGTGGAGGCTGCCTGATCGACACGAAGTGGAAGCGCCTCGACCCCCACCGAGGCAACTGGGGGATCAGCCAGGTCGACATGTACCAGATGTACGCGTACGGCAAGGAGTACTCGTGCCCACGCGTCGTGCTGCTTTATCCGTGCTTCGCCGACCTTCCCTTCGAAGTAGCGACCTATCGGCACCATCCCGGGGATCCGGTGAGCCCGCGCATCGAGGTCCGCTGCATCGACGTCGCCTCCGGCCACCACGCGACGATTCGCGACCTCGAGGCGATCGTCGCGGTCGCTAGCTGAGCAGCCAGGAGCCCCCGGGGAGCGAGACGGCTCGCTCTCGGACGAGCCGTGCGGCGATCTCCAGAAGCTCGTCCCGTCTGAGCGTCTCGTGCCCGACCCCTCGCACCGCACTGCGTCCACACGGAGCGCTTCACCGCTCGCACATACAGTACACGCGATCGTGGCTCTCTCAGGGACCTTGCTGAATCAGTCTGTCTGTTCGAGGACGGTCTGGGCCTCGCTCTTGACGTCCGCGTTGGGGTCGCCCGAGGCGACGTGGCTCAGGACTTCCCGGGTCTGCGGATCAGCGGTGAGCTTCGCCAGCCCGATCGCCTCGACTGCCGCGATCCGCACGCCGGCATTCGAGTCCCGCGCGAGGTGGGCGAGGACGGAGGCAATCCTCTCTCTGGTGCGAGCGTCGCGAGCGTGCAGGGCGTCCGCGTAGTGCCCCAGAGCCTCGGCCAGGGAGGCACGCAGCACCCAGCCCGCGCCTTCGGACCGCGCCAGATCCGCCGCCTCGTCTGCCGTCTTCCACTTGACCAGCAGAGCCACGAGCACGTCGAAACGCTCGGGCGGCTGAGGCTCGGCGAGCTCGGCGAGGACGCTCGGCACTACCTCGGGACCCAGCGCGAGAAGCCTTCGCTGCGCCTCCTGGCTCTCCTTCCAGGATCGGGCTCGATCGAACGCGGCAAGAGCCAGCCGAAGCTTCAGGTCGGCGACGGGAGCGCGGGTGTGGATCGCCGCCGCGCGAACGAAGCTTTCGTCGATCGTCGCAATTCCCTCTCGGCGGTAGTCGCTCGCCGTACCGGGGTCGATGGGTGCGGTCAACGCCTCAGCCACGGAGCAGCTCCTCCTGGATTCGCCTTGCGTCCGCCTCGAACTCGGGTCCGCGTTCGGCGATGTCGAGAAGGGCGTCGGGCTCTTCGGAGATCCAGAGCAGCTTCAGCGTGACCCGCACGGCGTCCTCACGAAGACCGATCTGAGACAGGGAAAGCTCAGCGGGAGTGCCGGCGAGAAGCCCCTGCACCCCTTCCCGCGCAGACGATATCCGCCACGGTCCACATCGCTCTCGATCCGCTCGTCCCTGCCTCGGTGGACACCCCAAAGCGGCCATGGATGGACGGCTGAAAACCGGCCATAGGGGCTGAACGCCCAGGACGTTGACGGCGGCGTGGGAGCTGCGATCCCCCGCCGCCATGGCGAACGTCTTGAG
>Ga0214473_10011712_pt1 | contig 10305 bp, 7 predicted proteins | sample RVTome_7_FD_203509 | JGI IMG/M metagenome (GOLD analysis project Ga0214473, IMG submission 203509) | Soil microbial communities from uranium-contaminated site in the Upper Colorado River Basin, Wyoming, United States - RVT98D197 | ecosystem: Environmental > Terrestrial > Soil > Contaminated >... | reverse complement strand
CATATGTTATCCTCACACTTTTTTTTTCATGCTGAACTTGTTTCAGCATCTCATTTGATGCGTTTGTATTAATCCAACGGTGCCGTACACACGCGGCATGTATCACGTATGGCGACATTTCTGATTTTGCACCGGGGACACTCCTTTTCGATCTTGTCCCGCAGCCAGCGAAAAAGCCCATCAGGCATATAGAGGAGAATCAACAGGACCACACATGCGAACATCAGCATTCTAAACTCTTGCCAGAAACGCAGAAACTCCAGAAGAGGGAAAAGGATGAATACCGCTCCCACCGGTCCATAGATAGTCACAATCCCACCGAAGATGGCCCAGATGACCACTTGGAAAGACATGGATACTTCAAGAGTTGAAGGGCCTGCGATCCTCATGAAGTGGGCATAGAGTCCTCCGGATATTCCTGCAAAGAAGCCGCTGAGGCAAAAGGCCAGAAGTTTATAGCGTGTCGTGTTGATACCGGCAGCCTTGACAGCCAGTTCATCCTCCCGGATAGCATGGAAAATAATACCGGTATTGGAGTCGGTGATCTTCCACATGATCGTGCACAGGCCGAGCATCACCACGACTGCGATATAGTAATCAGCAACACGAGACTGGGCCAGCCTTGCGATCCCTGAAATCCCTAATTCACCCCCTGTGAGGTCAGGAAGGGCAAAAACGATGCCCATCAAGATAATTGGGAAGGCAAGGGTGGTTAGAGCAAGATAAGTCCCTCTGAGCCTGAGGCATGGTATCCCTATGATTAGGCCAGACAGGACTGCGCCCAGCGCCCCAAGGGGGATAGTGCCCCATGGAGGGATACCCGCATATTTGTTGAGCAGGGCTGCACAATAGGCCCCTACTCCAAAGAAAAGAGCATGTCCAAAATTCATCTGGCCTGTAAAGCCAGAAAGCAGATCCCAGCTCGCAGCCAATATGGCAAAGATACTGGTGAGCGTAAAGATGCGCAGAAGGTAGGGATCTTTGGTAAACACGGGCAAGAGGAGCAGAAGGAGAAAAAAGAGGACGGTAACGACGCGGGAGGGGAGAACCAGCACTTCGTTTTTGAGTATGGTAAACAGCTTTCTCAGGTAAAATAGAATGAGATCCATGACTATCTTTCTTCCTCGAAAGACACACCAAAAAGGCCTTCCGGCCTTATGAGCAATACCAGGATCATGATGGAGAGGGCCACTGAACCCTTCAGAAAGGCACCCATTGGAGCAAGAAAGACCACCATAGCTTCTGCAAAGCCCAGAATATATGCCCCGATGAAACTGCCTTTGAGACTACCCAGTCCACCTAATACAACAACTGCCATCATCATGATCAGCGGGTGCATCCACATGTGCGGTTCAAGTATGGTGAGGGGGACGACAACTGCGCCGGTAAGGGCGGCTAACCCAACAGAGACGGCCATGGTCATCATAGCCACACGAGACTCGTTGATTCCCATGAGATTGGCCACTTCCCTATCTTGAGCAGTGGATCGGATAGCCAATCCAAGTTTAGTCTTCGTCAAAAGGATCCAGAGCACTGCCATGATCAGCAGAGCCACCAAAAAGGTCAGAAGTTGTTGATAAAAAACCTTTACCCCCAGGATCACAAAATACCCCCTGACCAGCGAAGGCACACTCAAATAGGTGCCTGTGAAGATAAGAGCCATGATCTCCTGAAAGGCCATGGCTAAGGCGATGGTTGCAATGAGCACAGCCCCCTCATGCTCTCGAATTGGGTTTATAAAAATCTTGTAACAGATGATGCCCAGCAGGGTGACCAGAACGACGGCAGCGACCATGGCCCACATCGGATGGAAACCCATCTTGTGCGTGACGATATAGATGCAGTAAGCAGCCAGCATATAGAAGGCGGTATGGGCGATGTTGACAATGCGGGCGACACCAAAGACAAGAGAAAACCCAATAGCAAGTAAGGCGAGCACACTCCCACTGATGAGACCACTACTGATGATGTTGATGCCGAGACCCATATGACCTCATGAATGTCCCCAGGCAAGGAGGACGTCCACGAACCCTGAAAATGATCAACGGTTTTAAGTAAAGGTTACGGTTACGAAGCCCGTATCGTTTAGGGTCTGACGGCTACGTGAGATTCTTAAGACAATTAACCTAACCGAATGACGAAACGGGCATCGTTACCTTGACCACTAGACGAGACCTTTATTTCTTATACTTCTCGATCATCCAGGGCGGTAGCTTAATGGGGACCACACCCTTGTAGGTAACCTCAGGTGCCTCTGGGGTCGCCTTCCATTTGTTGGGCCAGACACCTACTAATTTACCATCCTGCCATTGAGTCGCAATGCCAGTCAGGTACCCCGGTCCAAATGTTAAGTCATGGAGATGGTTTCCCTGGGCATCCTTCATGTATTTTATTGTTCCCGTAGCAACCTTGTACACACGGTTCTCCAGGATGGGAATCAGCTTGTCAGGATCGAGAGTTCCGGCCTGCTCAATGGTTGGCGCAAGCCCGTAGAGAATAGCGTCGTAAGTTGCCGCAGTGTAAGTTGGCGTCTCGCCGAATCTCTTTATATAGGCTTCGACAAATGGCCTTGTGAGTTCATTTGCCTCAACCCCACGGGCATAGGTATTATTGGTGATTACGTAGTTGGCCATCCCCTGGGTGGCCTGCCAGAAACCATCCTTCTGGGCCTCCACATTGATGCCCACCTGCACAGCCGGGATCTTGAGTTCGCCTGCCTGTCTGGCAAAAGGAATCCCCACCGACGATGAAAAGATCGCGAACATGATATGCGCATCCGCACGCTGGATGGCAGACAGTTCGGCAGTGACATCCGTGGCGATCGAAGAGGGTCTCCAGACGCCTGCCACCTCCATCCCCATTTTAGGGATGGTGGCCTCGAACGCCGGAACCATAGGATCCGCCCATGCGGCCTTTTCCATGGCAGCAGCCACCCTTATTTTAGGTAGGTTCAAGGACTGTTTCACTATCGCTGCGACAGTGCCCAAATGGATGAAGGCTGCCCTGACAAGGTATGTAGAACTGTAAGGGGTGCCCCGGAACCAATATTTGTACCTGTTATAGTCCTTGGCCACTCGAAGACAGAGTTCATCATGGGCAGCCCCACAACCGATAAAAATCTTTTTGTGCTCCATGGCAATGTCCTGCATGGCAAAGACAGCCTCGGTCCGGAATCCGCCGACAACGAAATCCACCTTGTCTTGGGTCATTAAACGCTCCATGGCATTGGTAGCGTCCGTGACGTTGAGGAATTCGTTGGAATCTGCCTGAATGAGCTTGATTTTCATCTTTTTATTGCCAACCTGAATACCCCCTTTAGCGTTCAACTCCTCCGCGGCCATGGTCGCCCCATTCCAATGCCCTATGCCCTGGACAAATTTCATTGGGCCGATTACACCTATTTTGATTTCCTGACTAAAAGCGACTGTAAAAGATGTTATTGCGAATAAGAAAGCCATTGCCAAAATAAAAATTCCTTTCTCCCACCTTTCCATTTTAAAACCCTCCTTTCTGTTTTATTCCTAATATTAGTACAAAAGAAAAAATTGACACGTAGGGCAAGGCTTTAGCCTTGCGCCTGGCTGCCGGCAACCATTAAGCAACCCTTAAGGGTTGCCCTACAAATATGTGTTTGTATTAAATCTTCTATTAGCTTCCATAGAACATCCGTCCTGATTCAGCCATTTCCTTGAGCAGGGAAGCAGGTTTAAATCGTACACCATGTTCTTGCTCTAACTTCAAGAGATGCTCGTAGACATTGCGAATCCCCCAGGCGTCTGCATAACGGAGAATGCCCCCGCGGTATGGAGGAAATCCTAATCCGTAAATAATGGCCAGGTCCATATCTTGAGGTCTATCGCAGATTTCCTCCTGAATCATGTAGGCAGCTTCGTTAATAGCGCGTGCAAGCATCCGATCCACAATCTCCTTGTGAGAAATCTTTTTTGGTTGAATCCTGTTCTCCTTTAAGTATCTCTTGACCACCGCTTGAACCTTGGGATTGGGAACGGGTTTCTCGCCACTGTAATCGTACCAGCCAGCTCCAGTCTTCCGACCATAGCAGCCGGTCTGGTAAACGAGTTCGTAGATGGGTGACATTTTCCAGCGGTCTCCAAAGGATCTCTCAAAATTTTTTCCCACGTGATAACCAATGTCGATGCCAGTGAGGTCGCTGAGAGTTGCCGGTCCCATTGGCATTCCGAAATCGAGAACCGCTTCCTCAATCGGGGCTGCATCCACTCCCTCGCCTACCATAAAGGTAGACTCGCCCATGAGGGCTCCAAGCTGCCTTGATACATAGAAGCCAGGGCCATCGTTCACCACAATGGGCACTTTGCGTATTGCCCTTGCAAAGGGCACACTCGTAGCCAATGTCATATCCGATGTCTTCTCTCCGCAGATGATCTCCAGCAATGGCATCCGCTCCGCCGGGTTGAAAAAGTGGAGCCCTATCATCCTGCCTGCATCTCCCAGAACGGAAGCCATTTCTGTGACGGGAAGCGCTGATGTATTGGTAGCAAATATGACATCCGGCCGACAGATCTCTTGGAGTCTTTTCCAGATCCCTTGTTTGATCCCCATATCCTCCAGTACGGCTTCGATGATCAGGTCTGCTCGCTTCAGGTCATCAAGAGAGGCAGTAGTAGTCAGGTGATCCTGAATCTTGCGATCGAGATCTTCCTGAGTCATCTTACCTATCTTTATTGGATAAGCAAAGGTCTTTCGAATAGCGGATAGGCCTTTCTGAATGGCTTCGTCATTGATATCCCAGAGGATGGTCTCGAACCCATTGCTGAGAAGGAGATTTGTGATCCCCGATCCCATGGCTCCTCCTCCAAGCATGGCCACGGTCTTGATCTTTTGTTGCTCCACTCCTTTGATCCTGGGAAGCTTTCCTGCAGCCCTGGTGTTGAGGAAAATTCCAATCAGGTTCTTGGCCACATCCGATACAGCGCAATCGCTGAAGAGCTCAGCCTCTATTCTCAGGTCGGCCTCGAAATCGTCAGAGAGGCCTCGCTCCATGGCCTCAATGGCCTTGAAAGGTGCGATGTAGCCTTTGCCTTTCTTCTCTGCCTCTCCTCTGGCGTATGAGATAATCATTTTTTTAGTGATGAAGTTTGGAAGGCGATCCTTCCTTAGGCGCGTCATTCGATCTCGGTGATTCAATTCACCGGATATGAAGCGCTGTGCAGCCCCTAAGGCTTTCTCCAGAAGGGACTCTGGAGGAACTGCCTCATCAATGCACCCTTTTTCCAATCCCTCCTCTGACGAAATGGGCTGGCCTGTTGCGATCATCTTCAAAGCATCAGGGAGCCCTACAAGCCGGGGAAGCCTCTGTGTTCCACCGGCTCCCGGGATTAAACCGATCTGAACCTCTGGCTGTCCCACCTGTATTCCTTTTGCTGCAATTCGGTAGTGGCAAGCCATGGCGATCTCTAATCCCCCTCCGAGGCAGTTTCCGTTTAAGGCAGCAATCACAGGCTTGGGTCCTTGTTCTATGGAATTCAATAATTTGTTGTTCTCCATCACCAGTGGAAAAATAGAGTCTCTGTCTTTTACCTTCTGAATCTCGGTAATGTCCGCTCCTGCAATGAAGTTCTTCTCAGTCCCGGTGAGCATCACAACCTTGACCTCATGATCTCCGGAAGCTGAGATCAGAGCATCTCTGATTTCTTCTACAAAGGGCTTGGAAAGCTGGTTAACAGGCGGATTGTTTAACCTTAGGATAGCGACTCCCTGTTTGATTTCAACTTTTATCGTCTTGTAGTCTGATTTCATGAGTTTCCGCTCCTGTTGACAATATTTAGGGTAGCAATTTAGCGTTTGAAAATAGTAAATAAGAAACGTTCAAAAGGTTGTCATTCCTGCCCCGTATCAAGTACGGGGTAAACTCCAGCAGGAATCCAAGTTTTATTTTCTTAGCCCTGGATTCCCGTTTTCACGGGAATGACAGAAAAAATGCACCATTCAAGAGCTTTGTTTCAAAGAGCTAAAGTGTTACCATTTTAAAGAGTAAAAATTACCCCGCCTGTTGAACCCCTTATACGTTTATCTGAAAAAAAAATCAATTAAAATAACATGCACGAAAATAGACATCGATCCATTCGACATCGCCGATCCCCACACTTTAGAGTGAGGGTTAAAGTTTGAGAAGAAGGGAGAGTTAACGGGATTATTCCTTCCATATGCTACTCATCTCCGCTAACTGGTAAAAGAATCTTGGATTCTCCAGGTTTGTAATCCTGCTCCAATTTTCCATAACCTCCTCGGGTGTTGGGCTCTTATTTCTATCTGAAAGAATGACACCTCCACCCGTCATCATTGCAGATCTGCTAAAGTAGCCGAGGCCTGCATTAATAATAACCCCGGAGTCCTGGCACTGTTCGGAGCACATGTAAAGAACCGCTGGAGTAACGAAATCCACCCTCATCTTTCTGAAGATCTCTGGAGGCACAACATCCTCAGTGAGTCTGGTTCCTGCAATAGGCGCAAGAACATTGGTCTTTACGTTATACTTGGCCCCTTCAAGCTTCAGTACATTGGCAAAACCCACTACGCCCATTTTAGCACTCGCATAATTGGTCTGACCGAAATTGCCGAAGAGGGCGGACCCTGAGGTGGTCATTACAATTCTCCCATAACGTTGGTTCGTCATGTAGATGAATGCAGGCTTTGTAACGCAGAAAGTCCCTTTCAGATGAACAGCAACCACAGCATCCCACTTTTTTTCATCCATCTTTGCAAAAGTACTATCCAGAAGTATCCCTGCATTATTTACAAGGATGTCCACCTTGCCAAAAGCATCTATGGCAGTCTGGACGATATTTTCCCCTCCCGCTGGAGTTGCGACATTATCATAATTAGGAACTGCCTCACCACCAAGTGCCCTTATCTCTTCTACGACATGATCAGCGGCAGATGAACTCGAGCCAACTCCAGTTTTCGACCCACCCAGATCATTTACCACCACCTTAGCCCCACGCTTTGCAAACTCAATAGCGTGATTTCTACCTAGCCCTCCGCCAGCCCCTGTTACAATGGCTACTCTACCTGTAAAATCTATCCGAGACATCTATCATACCTCTTTGGATAACCGAATTTTACCCCGTTAGAAACCCCTGCCATTTACCCCATTAGGAAACCATTTATTTTCTAACGGGGTTTACCCTTCTCTCTCGATGATGGTGGCTACTCCCTGGCCACCGCCGACGCAGGCGTTGGCCAGACCATAACGTCCTTTCTTGATTTTCAAAATCCGGGCCAGGGTGCCCACCAGACGGACGCCCGTAGCTCCCAAGGCGTGCCCGATGGCTGTGCCTCCTCCCTTCACATTGACTCGATCCGGATCGATACTCAGCTCCTTAATGCAGTTGAGGGCAACGATAGCAAAGGCCTCGTTAATCTCCCAGTAATCGATGTTCTTAACCTGTAAGCCCACCCTCTCCAGAGCCATGCGACTGGCGGGAACAGGACCTAACCCCATGATGGTGGGGTCCACCCCTGCGAATCCAATGGAGCGAATGGTTGCCATGGGCTGTATCCCTTTTTTCTTGGCGGTCTCCTCGGACATTAGGATCATGGAAGCGGCGGCCGCGTTCAAAGGGGAGGAATTTCCAGCTGTGACGACCCCATCGGGTTTAAATGCTGGCTTGAGGTCCTTCATCCCTTCAAATGTAGTGTCATCCCGAACGGCTTGGTCTCGATCCACAACTAAGATCTTTCCATCTGCCTGCTCTGCTTCAATGGGTAGAATTTCATCCTTGAAAAATCCCTCCTTATAAGCCTCGGAAGCCAGTTGATGGGCGCGAGTCCCCCAGCGATCCATATCTTCTTTGGACCATCCGCTCTGGGTGAAAAGTTTCTCCGCGGTGAGTCCCATGTTTGTGGACGTCACCATATCCCAGTGTTTGTAAGCTGGATCTGTAGAAAGACGCGGATTCGGAAAGATAGCTCCTTTTACCAGGTAGGGTCCGAACATGGGAACCCGGGTCATATGTTCCATTCCCCCGATCATGACAATGTCAGCAAAGCCGGCCGCAATTTCGAGAAACCCAAAATGGATGCAGGCCATGCCAGACCCACACTGCTGATCAACGAATTTTGCCGGGATCTTCTCTGGCAGGTTAGCTAAGAAAATCGGGAATCGTCCTCCATAACTCCACTGCTCGCTTACTCCATAAGCAGAACCAACAATAAAATCGTCAATCTCCTCGGGCTTAATTCCTGTTCTTTTAATCACCTCGGGGAGGAGTTTGGCCAGGAGTTCATCAGCTCTTATTTTGTGGAACCAGTCCCGACCCGGATCATTCGGTCTGGACCTGGATTGGGCAGTTCTTAAGTATCCTGCAATGACTACTTCTCTCATTTTTTTCTCCACGAGGCTATATCGTAATTCCCCCGTCTATGGCGATAATCTGACCTGTTACATAGCTCGAAGCATCCGAGGCCAGGTAAATAATTGCCCCCACCATCTCTTCGGGTTCGGCTGGCCGCGCCATGGGAGTTTTACCCATCGCCATCTTAAGAATGTCCGGATTTTTCCAAAGGGCTTCGCTGAAACGAGTCTTCGTTAATCCTGGTGCAATAGCGTTTATGCGGATATTGTATTGCGCCCATTGCTGGGCCATTACCTTTGTGGCCATATTCACGCCTGCTTTGCTTATGGAGTAAAGGGGTAATAGGTCGGGGGTAATCCCAGCGACGGAGGAAACATTGATAATTCTGCCTCCACCTTTTTCCTTCATTGCCCTGGCTACCGTTTGACTTAGGAAAAATAGCCCCTTGAGATTGAGATTCATAATGGAATCCCAGGCACGCTCGTCAACATCTATAGCCGAAGCCATCGTAGGATTCGTAGCAGCGTTATTCACCAAGATATCGATCTTCTTAAATTCCTCCAAGACTCTCTTAACAAGATGATTGATTTCCTCCACCTTACCCAGATGGGCTTGTACCGGAAGGCATTTCCTTCCCAATTTCTTTATCTCTTCCCCTACCTTTTCCAAGTCCGGGAGTTTCCGGCTTACAATGGCGACGTCAGCACCGGCCTGGGCCAATCCAATAGCGGTTGCTTCACCAATTCCCCGACTGGCTCCGGTGATCAGAGCGACCTTATCTTTTAAAGAAAAGTCCATTCTTTTTTACCTCCTTGCGAGAATGAGGTTTTTTACACTTCTCAATTATGACTCTCTCTCGATGATCGTGGCCACTCCCTGTCCGCCGCCGACGCAGGCGTTGGCTAACCCGTAGCGTCCACCCTTGATTTTAAGAATCCTGGCTAGGGTACCCACTAGACGGATCCCCGTCGCTCCCAAAGCATGTCCGATGGCCGTGCCCCCTCCCATCACATTAATTCGATCTGGATCAATACCCAGCTCCTTGATGCAATTCAGGACAACGATGCAGAAGGCTTCGTTAATCTCCCAGTAATCGATGTCCTTAACCTGCAAACCCGCCTTCTCCATAGCCTTGCGGCTGGCAGGAACAGGACCCACCCCCATGATGGAGGGATCCACTCCGGCGAATCCCAAGGAGCGGATGGTTGCCATGGGTTGAATGCCCTTTTTCTTTGCAGTCTCTTTGGACATCAGGATCATGGAGGAGGCTGCAGCGTTCAGGGGGGAGGAATTCCCGGACGTGATAACCCCATTGGGTTTAAAGGCTGGCTTGAGGTCCTTCAACCCTTCCAGCGTCGCATCATCCCGAACGGCCTGGTCTCGATCCACCACCAGACTCTTTCCGTCTGCCTGCTCGGCTTCGATCGGGAAGATCTCATCTTTGAAAAACCCTTCCTTATAAGCCTTGGAAGCCAGTTGGTGGGAGCGAGTTCCCCACCGATCCATATCTTCCTTGGTAAATTCCCTCTGGGTAAAAAGCTTCTCCGCAGTCAGCCCCATATTCACGGCTGTCATCATGTCCCAGTGCTTATAGGCCGGCTCCATGAAAAGACGCATGTTCAGAGAGATGGCTCCCGTTTTCTGAAGGGTTCCGTCCATGGGGACCCGGGTCATATGCTCCATTCCCCCGACCATCACAATATCTGCATAGCTCATGGCAATTTCCATGAAGCCGACATGAATGGCAGCCATGGATGAGCCGCACTGTTGGTCGACGAATTTGGCGGCAAGCGTCTCCGGCAAATTGGCTAACCAAATGGGAGTGCGGCCCCCATAAGCCCACTGCTCACTCACTCCGATGGACGATCCCACGATGAAATCATCGATCTCTTCGGCTCTAACACCTGTTCTTTTAATCACCTCGGGAAGGAGTTTGGCTAGGAGTTCATCCGCTCTTAGTTTGTGGAAC
>Ga0214473_10011711_pt1 | contig 10306 bp, 16 predicted proteins | sample RVTome_7_FD_203509 | JGI IMG/M metagenome (GOLD analysis project Ga0214473, IMG submission 203509) | Soil microbial communities from uranium-contaminated site in the Upper Colorado River Basin, Wyoming, United States - RVT98D197 | ecosystem: Environmental > Terrestrial > Soil > Contaminated >... | reverse complement strand
CCAGATATAGTATTTGAGAACTGGCTTAAATAATTTTTCCGATAAGGAATTCCAGCTTTGCTTCCATTGCATAACATTTAACCATCCGTCCCCCATCTGGAAACGTGAAGAAGGTGAGGTAATGCATGTGACCGAGACATGGCGAAAACCGGATTCGTTGGAAATCACAAGGCATGTGTGGGAAGAGAGCGGCCCGGTGGAATTGCGCGAGTTATTTGTCCTCTTCCATTTGACCCGGGCCGTGATCGAGATGTTCCGAAGGGCACGCGGCCATGCGCCTGATCAGAGGAAGATTGACGATTTCTCGAAGGGAGTTTTTTCTGCCTACGGAAGGCTTTTCCACCCCCGGTATTCATTTGCAGTGAGGGGTGAGGAAGTCAGCCAGAAAGTTCAGCGGATCGCAGCGTCGGTGGTCAATGGAACCTTAATGGCGCATCAGCAAAGAGGACGAACCCGGTGTATCCCCGGCTTTCAAAAGGGAATGCGGTTCTGCTTGCTCTTTGGGCAATCGCAAAAGGCAAAAGGATCTTTGCGTTCCCTCCCATCGAATTCATCAGAGTGGTTTTGTATGTTCACTACGGCCTTTACTTGAGCCAGATGAGCGTTTCCAGGTTCCACGGGCGCTTGACCGAAAAGGGGCTTATCGCCAAATGGTCGCGTCCCCTGAAGATACACGGAGATCATGTCGCCGACGAGATGATGTGCAGGTTTGAAAAGGAGGCGTTAACGCTCATCAATGAGGACCTTCAGACGTATGTGCTCCAATTGAACAAGACTGGGGAAGGTTAGGAACCGGGTGACCACGCATTCGCTGGACCAGATCGCACTCCCTGTCCTGATCGTCCATGGCACGAAAGATCGCATGGTGTCGTTCACGCAACACGGCAAGTCGCTTGCGGAACGGATACCCAGGGCGCAACTACTCGCTGTCGAGGGCGGGGAGCATATGGCCATATTCACGCACCACGACGAAGTCAGGGCACGCGTCACACGGTTCCTTTGTGACCTGGCATCAGCACCGTAACAAATGGGCCTACCAGACATCACTCTTGTCCAAAATAATGTTTTCACCACAGAGACACAGAGGACACCGAGAAGCGATTTTTTGTTTGGCGGGGAGGTACCCGCCAAATAAAAAGCCGTTCGTCCATTTAAAACAAAGACTTCATCCCGTGCTAGAGCACCTTAGAAGGTCTGCGATTCAGTTCCCGAAGGGATGGAGTTTATGATCCAATCGCCGTCTCCTCTCCGAGCCGGAAGCTCTCTGAGCCGGAGGCCGATCGGATCATAAGAAAATTCCCTCCGTGATCTCTGTGTCTCTGTGGTGAACCTGGATTTAGACGGAGTCATTTCGAATCCAAAAGTTCAATAAAATCAATGTAGCTACTTAAAACTTTTGCTTATCTTGGACAGCAATGACCAGACATCACAAAATTCAGAAAAAGGTGTATATTATGAAACAGATAGAAAGTCCTTAGAAAGAAAGGAGACAACCGTGCAGGTAAGTGATATCCCAGAAATCACCAAATTAAGCACGCCGGAGAAAATTCTGTTGGTTGAGGATCTTTGGGACAGCATCGCTTCGGATGAATCTGCCGTGCCTGTCCCACAGAGCCATATGGAAGAGTTGGACAGAAGGCTCAAAAGATACGAGTCTGCTCCGGGAACCCTGTTGTCTCTTGAAGAACTTCGGAAGAGAGTAGAAAGAAGGAAATGATATACACCCTACGTTTCCTTCCCGAACTGGAGGAAGATGTCTTTGGTGGTTATGCATGGTATGAAGGAAAATCGCCGGGGCTCGCCATCAACCCTGCCGATTTCGGCCGGACTTCATCTCTTAAAAAGGTCGCTATGCGTCCCGGTTCTTTCAAGCCGGAGGAAGTCCTTGTCTGACGTGTATATCAAGATCCAGTCGGCTTCGACATGACAGTCCCTCGACGGGCGCCACGGTCCGATGAGTGGATGATCTTTGTGGTGCGCTGGAAGCGGAATGCCTTCGGCCAGAAGCCTGACAACCTCTCGCAGCTTGTCCAGGTCCTTCCCTCGTTTTCGCATCCGTTTGACATCCCGGGAAAATTGCCTGGTCTGAGAGACCTTCTTCATTTTTCCCAATTCTCAAACATTGCCTCTACGGACTCGAATTCCTGGATGTCTTTGCCGCGACGGCTTTTCTCAAGAGTGGATGCGGTAAGCTCGTTCGGGATCTCAATGGGGAAAGGCAGGCCGCCTCGGAGGGAGATTTGTTTGTAGAAGATGCGGATTGCCTCCGTGGGAGTCAGGCCAAGTTTCCGAAGAACTCCTTCCGCCTTTTGCTTTGTCTGCGGCTCAATTCGCGCATGGACGACAGATGTTTTCATGGCTGTATTGTGTCACATTTGTAACACAGATGCAAGTGGAATCGAATATCCTGTCATTGCGGTGACTGTGATCATTCTCCCACCGTTTTTCCCACTGGTACACTGTGTCGTTCCTGGTGAGTTTACCATCTTCCCACTATTCCTCGAAAAAAATAGTGGGAAGAGTGCCCGCTAACCCGCATCCCTATTGAATTCTTACGGATGACAAATCCGTTGCCAAAACAAACTTCAATCCTTTTGCCATGTTAAATGGTGAAATTCACGGATTCTTCGTGCCTAATCAGTGCCTAATAAATAGGCACCGTTTCCCACTTTTAACTGAAAAAATGGGGATAAAGGGGAGGCTGTTACAAAAATTTTCTGTGATTTCAAATTGTTATTGATTCTACAGGGGAAAAGAGAATGGCTGGAATCGACTCTGACTCCGTGAATCGAGGTTCGACCCCTCGTCCCCCAGCCAAATAAAATCAATAACTTACAAAATCGACGGATTATCTCGATAACCGCTTTTCCCACTATTCGGGTCAAAAACCTAAGCTTCTGTTGGTTCAAGAATCAGCCTATTTTCATTCAAAAAGGTCGGCGTGAGAACCCGTCCTCTCGAATACGATCTGATCCTTCTCCAACTTATAGATAAGCAGCCAGGCTGCTTCAATGTGACATTCCCTGAGACCTGCATCGTCTCCAATAAGCTGATGATCGCGATGGAGCGGATCAAGCTTTTTGCCCTCGATAAGTGTCCGAGCGATAATCTTGAACTTATCGAGATTCTTTCCGCGCTTTCTTGTTTTCTTAATGTCCCGCTCGAATTGCCGGGTATAGACCGGGGCTCTCATTTAGATTCCCAGCTTCCTGAACATATCCTCAGCATCTTTGCAAACCACGAGGTCCTTGCCGGCATCTGTGCTTTCGAATGTCCTTCGCGTGGTCGCATTCGGAATAACCACATCGAACGGAAGCCCCTTGCGTAGCGTGACTTGCCGGTAGAAAAGAGTTATGGCTTGTGTGGCAGAGAGCCCTAAATCCCCAAGTACATGTTCTGCTTCCTTCTTTAGGCGCGGTTCAATCCGTGCTCTCACTGTTGTGGTCTTGCTCATTTTGGACCTCCTCCATAAGCTTCCTGACAGGAACTGTAGCACAATTGGGCTATCCCCGCAACTGTACACACTAATCTGAGATGAACCGAGGCATTGAAGGCAAGAGATATTCCGCCCCTGTCCAAATGGGGAAGAAACCATTAGACCCCGTTTATTGCAAAAGGGTTTAATTCTCCTGCAGTCCTAACGAATTCTAAGGGCAAACATCACCTAGACCAGAAGATCGCTCTCCTGGAGCAGCGTGTATCGAACCTGGAAAAGGAGAACGATCTTCTGAAGCAGCAGAGCGCTATCCAGGAGAAGCTGACCGAGCTGGCCAAAAGAGAGGCCGGAGTCTGCAGGATCGCTTTTGAGAAAAAAAGAACCCGCCAGTTGCAAAAAAACCCCGCAGAAACCGGACGAGGGTACTGGAAAAACATTGCAGCGGCACCTTTAAGGGCTGGCTGCATGCATTTCCAGATGAAATCAGGACTTCACCCAAAGTGAATTCCTCTGTGACCCCTAATTTCCGATAATCCGCAATTGCAAGGTTTTGGAGGTAGCCTTGCCCGGTTTCGGTAATGCAACATCTGGGAGAACTCACCGACCGGGTACGCGCCCATCAGCCTTTCCAAATTTGGGTTGACTTTTTCAGAAATAAAAGTAAGAATATTACCAGTAAGAGTAAGAAAGGAGATTGAGAATGCGTGTTACCTCGAAAGGCCAGGTGACTATCCCCATTGAAATTAGAGAAAAGGTGGGATTTCTCCCCAATACGGAAGTGGAATTCAAGATCACAGGCACCACAGTAATCCTGAAGAAAGTTCGATCTCCATCAAGACGCAGCCGCGATCTGATCAACCGGATGCGCCGGAAAGCAACGCTGAAGATGACGACGGATGAGATTTTAGCCTTAACACGAGGGTAGGCCGTGGACATCCTGGTGGATAGTAATGTCATACTGGACATCGCGACTGAAGACGAAAATTGGTTTCGGTGGTCCTCTGAGACACTGGCAAACTATGCGGAGACCCATACTTTGGTGATCAATCCAATCATTTATGCAGAGGTATCGATCGGTTTCGATCGCATCGAGGATGTTGACATGGTTTTGCCTATGAGCTTTTTTAGGAGAGACTCCATCCCCTGGGAAGCTGGTTTCCTTGCGGGAAAATGTTTTATGGCCTACCGCCGGAGAGGTGGCGAAAAGAGTTCAACGCTTCCTGATTTTTTTATCGGAGCCCATGCCGCCGTCGCCCAGATCCCATTGCTCACCCGGGATGTCTCCCGTTATCGAACATATTTTCCAAAACTCAAATTGATCGCTCCCGACTAATGGGCCCTTCCCGATTCATTCCGGTCGTCTGGGACGACGTTTCCCATCATTCCCCCCTTCTGTGACCCGTTTATGAGTCCTTTCTCGAGGGGTAATCTGCAGAGGTTGGCAAATCCAAATTGAATTGGGAACTTCAGGGGGTATTGGGGCCGGCGGTTTGCCCGTCCCCATCAGCCTTCCCTTGAAACGGGCCTACCTGTCTACTCCCAACCTTAATTCCCGATTAATAGAAAACACTTTATTCCGATCGCCTGCCCCTCGCTCTTCCTAAAAGAGGAGATGTCATCCTCGTCCCAAACCATTTCTATAGCTTGACGTAATCAAACAATTACGCTATTTTAGATTAATGATTAAACCCGATCCTTCTTTGGAACCCGATTGGGATGATGACAATATCAATCACATTGCCGAACACCGGCTCCGTCCAGAACAGATTGAAGAGGTTTACTACGGGGAAGGACCGTATCCAACTCTTGCACTTGAGAACAAAGAGAAAAGGGGGAGAGGGCCTATTTAAGGAGAATCAAAAAATGAGCAAACTTCCGGCAAAGATCCGAACCCGCCTCAAAAAAGAAGCCCATGTTTGGGATGCTTCTATTAGCAAAGAGAAATTCCATGAAGTTGAAGAACTTCTTAATCGAGCAGAACCATTTTCCGCCACCCGCCCTCCGCGGCAGCCCGTGTCTTTGCGCGTTGACCCATTTGATCTTTCTATGGCAAAACGTATTGCTCGCCGCAAAGGCATTCCGTTCACTCAACTCCTATCCATGTGGCTCCACGAAAAAGTCGAACAAGAAAAGTGTAAAGTTGGGTAGCATATGCATCCGTTCCTGAAGTGAGGATGTTTCAATCCTTGGTTTAATGGAATCCGAATACGATCTGATCTTTCTCCGACTTATAGATAAGCAGCCAGTCTGCTTCAATGTGACATTCCCTGCGACCTGCATAGTCTCCAATAAGCTGATGATCGCGATGGAGCGGATCAAGCTTCTTGCCCTTGATAAGTACCTGAGCGATAATCTTGAACTTATCGAGATTCTTTCCGCGTTTTCTTGCTTTCTTAATGTCCCGCTCGAATTGCCGGGTATAGACCGGGGCTCTCATTTAGATTCCCAGCTTCCTGAACATATCCTCAGCATCTTTGCAAACCACGAGGTCCTTGCCGGTATCTGTGCTTTCGAGTGTCCTTCGCGTGGTTGCATTCGGAATAACCACATCGAACGGAAGCCCCTATATCGGCCCAATAGATCGGCAAAAGACCCGGGTGATGTGGCCGTTCTTTATCCCTGGTAAAGAGGATGGAGGTTTAGTCGAAATTTGTTGCAAGACTGGGGATAACCAGTGCACGAAAGATCGCATTGATCGTCTTCGGAGGAAGAGGACTCTTATGATCAAGCCACCAGGACATGACCGATACAAAGGCCGATGCTATAAAATGGACGAAAAGCTCGAAAGGTATTTCGGAATCCTTTCTTCTTCGTTTCTCAAATTCAACCTTGGACCCATCCCTGATGAGATCAACGAGCATGTCCGGAATGTGTTGCAGAACGACCGCTCCGCCCTGAGAGCCAATCAATGCCTTATAGACATGACGGTATTCATAGGCATGCTCAAACATCATCAGGCTAAATCCAATGATCTTTTCGTAGGATTTCTCTGAAACCAACGGTGTTTTCACTTGAGCGGTCCGAAGCATATGTCGCAGATTGCCTACCTCACTTGTTAGAAGGTCATCTTTGTCCTGAAAGTGGGTATAGAAGGTGGAGCGCCCCACATTGGCCCGATCTATGATTTCCTGGATTGTAATGGACCTGTAATCCTTCTCAAGAATTAACGAAATGAGCGCTTCGTGTAGAACCTTCCGCGTTTTTTGGATCCGGCGATCCTTTGTCTTTTCCCTCAAATGGATACTCCCTTCCTGTCATAATTATGAACAATAGACCCTTTTTTGTTCAATAGCGAACAAAGGACTTCTCCCTGTTCTTCCAAAATATTACTTCCCATTTTATACTGTGATTGGACATTTGTCCATTTTAATACCTTTGTTCACGGAGGAGGATTATGAAGAGCTTGCAAAGCGTAAGGGGATACCGAACGGACAGCCAGACAGAGGCCCTCATAAACATCAAGGATGTGACAAAATCGTTTGATACTTCCTACGGGAAATTCATTGCTTTAAAAGAAATCTCCCTTCAGATCAAGAGAGGCCAGTTGATCGCATTGACGGGAAAATCAGGAAGCGGGAAAACGACACTTCTCAACATCATGGCCGGAATCGACCGACCCACTCAGGGTCAAGTATCCGTCGCAGGTGTTTCCATTGGCTCTCTTCCAGAAGGGCCTCTTGCCACATGGAGGGGTAGGAACATAGGCGTTGTATTTCAGTTTTTTCAACTTCTTCCAACGCTTACGATCCTTGAAAACGTCGTTTTGCCCATGGACTTTTGTAACACGTTCCCCAAAAAGGAAAGAAAGGAGAGGGGACTTTCTATCTTAGAAAGAATAGGTATTGTCGATCAGGCCGATAAGTTTCCCACGGCCCTTTCCGGAGGACAGCAGCAAAGAGCTGCCATTGGAAGGGCCTTGGCAAATGATCCCCCTATCATCGCCGCCGATGAGCCCACCGGTAATCTGGATTCACGAACGGCAGTGCCAATCTTTGAGCTTTTTGCGGAGCTTGCATGTGCGGGGAAAACAGTCGTGGTCGTCACGCACGAAAAGGAATTTTCAAAATACTTTGAGAGTACCGTCACCCTCTCCGATGGGGTCATCGTCAATTCCGTTGGAGTTCCGACGTCTGAACTATCAAAGTAAACCCCGTTAGAAGGACCTTCTAGCGGAAAGGCTCACACGGGGCATGAAACCCCATGTTCGCTCAAAAGGAATTGAACCCATCCCCATTGCTCGCAGCGGGCTTTCTAACGGGGTAAAGGAGCCACTATGTTACGACCAAGGTTTATTAAAGTCATCCGTGATCTCAAGACAGATTTCACAAAAAGTGGGCTGCTCGTGCTGGCCATTGCCATTGGCGTCTTTGGCATCGGTTCGATTCTTGGCGCTTACGTCGTTCTCACGAGGGAAATGGCTCGCAACTACCTGGGCACGGAACCCGCTTCATCAACAATCAAAATCGAAAATGGGGCCATTGATCAAAGCTTGCTCGACGGGGCCAGAAAAATCCCTGGGGTCTTGCAGTTGGAGAGGCATGCAACGATTCTCGCTCGAATGAAAGTTGGAGGTGATTGGCACCCCTTGCTTCTCTTTGTCATTGACAATTTTGACGATATGAAGACGAACAAAGTCGCTAAAATCTCAGGGGCCTGGCCTCCACCTCCAGGCACAATGCTCGTTGAACGGACTGCACTGAGGATCATGAAATCAGAAGAAGGAGGGTCCATTATTATCAGAACCCCTCATGGGGAGCAGAAACTGGTGCCTATTTCCGGAATCGTTCATGATCCCGGCCTGGCCCCGGCCTGGCAAGAGCAAACCGGATATGCCTATATCACCCTTCCCACCTTGCGCTGGCTTGGTGAAGAGCAGGGTTTTGATGAGCTAAGAGTTCTCGTGGCCAATAGCGGAGGTTCGCTGAAATCGATCGAAGAAAAAAGCAACATCATTGCAGATTGGATTGAAGCCCAGGGGCAGAAGGTTCATGAGATTCAGGTCCCTCCGCCCCAAAGACACCCGCACCAAGGGCAGATGAACGCGGTTCTTACACTTTTTGTCGTTTTCAGCTTCATGACATTGATTCTCAGTGCAATTCTGGTATCAACCTCCCTTTCCACACTTATGACAAAACAGATACGAGAGATCGGGGTCATGAAAGCCATCGGGGCAAACTCGTTTCAGATTTCAAGCCTATATCTTTTGATGCTTTTGATTATTTGCGCCTTTGCAATTGTATTGGGTATTCCCCCGAGTAAAATCTCTGCGGGTATCCTCGTTAATCAGATTTCAGGACTGCTCAACCTCAACCTATTTGATGCTTCCATTCCATATTGGGTGTCTGCTGTTCAGGCCATGGCTGGGATTCTCATACCCATATCCGCTGCTGCTCTCCCCGTCTTCCGCGGAAGCCGGATAACCGTTCAGGAAGCTCTCAGCAACTACGGGGTGTCTCAAAAGAACTTTGGCCAAGGACGCTTTGAATCCTTCCTCGCAAGGCTTCGCATCTTTGGTGACCTCTTTACCCTTTCGCTGAGAAACATTTTCCGAAAACGCTCAAGACTCGTGTTGACGCTGGGGCTGTTGGCAGCCGGAGGGGCCTTGTTTATGACCGCCCTCAATATATCCAAAGCCTGGGATAAGAGCTTGCAAAAAATCGATAAGTATCGACATTACGATTTGGAAGTCAGATTGAACGAAGCCTTTCCTTCAGGAGATCTCCTCTCGCGAGTACGTAACATTCCCGGGGTCAAAGGGGTAGAAGCCTGGGAGAATTCTCCGACTTCCTTTATGAAAGAGGCACGTTATGATATCGTTCATTCGTATCCGGATAAGGGACATGGAAGTTTTGTAATGCTTGCGGTCCCCCCTGCCACCCAAATGGTCAATTTCCCAATGCTTGACGGACGATGGCTCGACTCAGACAATGTCAACGAGGTCGTTCTCAACCATATGGCTCTTGCTCAAGCCCCCCATTATAAAGTAGCTGACCTTGTTTCGCTTTCGATTGACGGTCGTCTTTCAGAGTGGAAGATTATCGGGTTTGTGGAAGACCTGGGTTCACCTGCAACCGCTTATGTATCCTCAAGTGCTTATGCCAGGTTTTCAAATACCGAAGGATTGACGAATATGCTTCGCGTTTCATTGTCGACCCGGGATCGGGACACGATTTTGAATAAGACCCGTGAAATCGAGGAGGTGATAGAGAAAGAAGGAGCCTCCATCAGCATGACCATGCCTCTTTCGCTACTCCGGAGTGCCATCGCAGAACATATGGGGGTCCTGGTGCGCTCTCTTCTGGCGATGGCATTTCTCATGGCAGCGGTTGGAGTGCTTGGCTTGATGTCAACGATGAGTATGAACATATTTGAGCGCACTCGCGAATTGGGGGTCATGCGAGCGATTGGTGCCACCCCACAGGCCATCGGTCAACTTGTGGTCATCGAAGGATTAATCATTGGAGTTCTAAGTCTTGTGTTTGCGTTTATTTTCTCTTTGCTATTGTCAGCGTTCATTGGGAATCTGATTGGGAATATGTCCTTCCGAACCCCATTGCCTCTATCGATTGCTCCTTTAGCCTTCCTCATATGGACTGGACTCGTTTTCCTGGGATCGATCCTTGCAACGACGTATCCAGCTTGGAGAGCGGGCCGCATAACCACACGAGAAGCCTTGTCTTATCAGTAAAGAAGGAGAATGGACATGATATTGAACAAGCATCACCAACCGTCGTCGCTGAAAACGAATTGGTTACTCCCAAAGCCCAACAAACAATCGGCTCACGGAAAAGCTCTCCGGCAGCCTGAGGAGATACGTCGAAGGGCAGGTACTGATCAATAGTGGAAGCAAGATCGGTGGGATAAATGACG
>Ga0214473_10011710_pt1 | contig 10306 bp, 6 predicted proteins | sample RVTome_7_FD_203509 | JGI IMG/M metagenome (GOLD analysis project Ga0214473, IMG submission 203509) | Soil microbial communities from uranium-contaminated site in the Upper Colorado River Basin, Wyoming, United States - RVT98D197 | ecosystem: Environmental > Terrestrial > Soil > Contaminated >... | reverse complement strand
CGGCCGGGTTGGCCTTCTGGCGCCGGCCCTGCCGGCGCACCCCGGTTCGGCCTGCGGCGGGCGCGCCGCCGACGGCGCCGCTCTCGTATTGCAGAAGGATGCCGGCCACGAAGGACGGCGACTTGTTCGCCAGGCGGACGATGTGCAGCGACACCACCTCGTCGGGGTTGTCCATCACCGCGACCATCTCCCGCACCACGGCCAGATCCTCCTCCGAACCGGTGAACCAGATAGCCGCTCCGGAGGGGTCGGGGATGAGTTGAACAGCGGACGGCTGGCCCTGGCCCGGCACCTTTCCGACCACCGCCGCCCCGACCAGTTGCTGGATGGTCTCGATGAGCTCCGCCGCGTCGCGGTACTTCAGCTCAATGCGGACGTTGCGCACCAGCCCTTCCACGTCGAAGGTCTCGACCAGGCGGCGGACGATCGGCACCGTCTCCGCATCCGCCACCACGATGATCGCGGAGATCGAGGGATGGGTCAGCAGCACGACATCGGCCGCGCCGACGGAGCTCAGCGTCTTGGCCGGACTGGCTTGCTTGGTTTGCCCGCGCCGGGAACTCGAGCGGCGCGCCGCCGGCTTGACCGGGGCGCTGGGCGCACCGGACTGGTCTCCCGCGGCGAGGATGCTCCGGATCGTCTCCACCAGCTCTGCCGGGTCGGCATGCTTGACCGGGATGACCACCGGCTCGTGGCTGGTGCCCACGTCGACGTCGATGACCTTGAGCAGCAGCTTGATCTCCGCCAGCTTGTTCTCCATGGCCCGCACCAGGATCACGCCCTGGGCGTCGTCCGGCAGGATCGCCACCTGCGGCACCTCGACGGTGATCAGAGGGCTGGCCTCGCGCTGGCGGCCCTTGGACTGCACCTGGGCCTGGACGGTGGCGCCTCCCCCATCGAGCTCCATCAGTTGCTGCAGCTTGGCGACCGCGTCGCTGGGGGCCACGTATTGCACCTCGATCACTTCGAGCGTCCGCGGGTCCGCCATGCTGACGTCGAAGAAGTCCTTCATGTTCAGGTACTTCTTGATGTCGCTGGCCAGGGCAAAGATGGTCACCGCGTTCTTGCCCTCCAGCGGCGTGACCCGCACGTAGTCGGGCATGAAGTCGCGGACCGGTTGCAGGTCGGCCACCGAGCCGACCTTCGGGGTGTACAGCACCAGCACCAGCTCGTGATCCGGAATGTTGGAGGTGAGGAATTCCTCGACGCTCTTGAACATGCGGTCCTCGGGCATGTCGCGGATGTAGTCGTTCACCCGCACCACCTCGAGGTGCGTCTCTTTGCGCAGCAGCCAGTAGGGCTCGGTCGGCTTGTACTTGAACAGCAGCATCCGCACGCGCATCAGCAACTCGTCGAAGGTCAGCTCCTCGTCGGTGACGAAGCTGACCTTGCCGGCCTTGGGCGTCACCCCGAGCACGGCCAGGCCCGTCTCCCGGGCTATCCCCTCCATAAGCTGTTCGTACGAACCGTCCTTAATGCTGAACGAGTACGTGCGCTGCTCCGCGGGGACTTGGTTCTCCGTTGGCGGAATGTTGAGCTCCGTCTCCGGACCCACGCCCTCCTCCTCCCCGGGGGTTTGTGACGGGTCTGCGGTGCCCTGCGCTTCCTCCGGTGACGGACCGGTGGGGCTGGCTGCGGGGTCGACCGGGCGAGGTCGCCCCGGTCGTGGGCGTCGCGGGGGCTGCGGGGGCTGCGGCTCTTCGCCCTGCTCCTTGGCCTGGGGCTCGGGCTCTGGAGACGCGTGCAACTGCTTCTGCCGGTCGATCTTCTCCTGCACCTCCGGAGGGACGGCGCCGCGCCGGCGCTTGGCTTCCTCGGCTCGCTCGCGGCCGGGGACGGTTTTTCGATCTTTCAGCGGACGTGCTGGCCGTGCGGATCGCTGTTGGGCCTTCTTCGCCGCGTTGTCGCCTTCGTTCGCGGCGGCGGCGCCCTCCTTGGCGGCGGCGTCCTCCTTTGCGGTAGCGGCGTCCTTATCCTCCGCCGGTTCCGCTTGCTCTTCTTTCTGCTCCGCCTGGTCCTCGGGCGGGGCGTCCTCTTCGTCCTTGGCCTGCTCTTCTTCCTGCTGAGCCTCTTGGGCAGCAGGCTGCTCGGCTTCGGCCGGCTCGTCCGAAGGCGGGGTCTGGGCGCGGGTGGCGCCGGCCAGGCACGAGATGAACCAGACGACGAGCCACAACGTGGCGCGCCGCAGCCAGTGCCGGATCTGCGTGCTCGGTTGCGCGTCCATCTCAGGGTCTCCTCCCTACCGGTCCAGGACCGACCTTACGGCCGTTCGCAGCGCGGGGATCGTCTCCATCGGTTCCCTTGAAGTCCTCTTCCTTTTGGCCTGCTTCGGCGCGCCGCGATGTCCTTGCCGGATGTCGGGGCTTCCTCACTGCTTGGGTTTCTCGCCGATGCGCTTTTGCATCGCGCCCGGCTTGCTTCCGCGCGTGCCGCGCTTTCCCGGCACGCGTTGTTTCACCTTCGGCTTCTCCGCCTGCGCCGGGTCCGGGGCGTTGGACGCTTCCTTCGGACCGACCGCTGCGTCGCCGGCCTCGGCCGGGGCTTCATCCGGCTCGCCGGCCTTGTCGCCCACGGCGGCCGTGTCGTCCTCGCCAACCTTGCCGTCCGGCGGCTTTTCCTCGTCTTTCGCTTCGGCGCCTGGGGGCGCTGTCGCGGCAACGTCCGGTTGGTCAGCGGTAGGTCCGACTTCCTCATCCGCCGGCTGATCGATCACCGGCGCTGGTGGCGTGCGCCGCATCCAGGACGCAATCTCTTGTAATTCCGGATAATCCGCGGCGTCTTCCGCCGGGAGATCCTCGTTCAAGGCGGCCCCGATGGGATACACGAAGTAGTCGTCCTGTCTACGCACAACCGCCCCGCGGGGATGCACGTACACCAACTCGCCGCCGTCGAACTCATCGCCCGGGGCATGGTAGGTGGTCTCGTCCTTGGTCTGGTTGAACACCATGAACTCGCTCTGACGCTGATCGCCTTCCCTCCGGATCAGGGCCATGGTGAGCCGCATGTCCTTACCTTCGCGCCACCGTTGCGGGCCCGCGGGTGCCCGCGGTTCAATGTCTGGCGTTGGATCGGTCTCCGAATCCGCGACCTGTGGCGCCTCGCGGACGGTCACCGTCACCGTGCTCGTGGAGGTGTTCCCGCCTTCGTCCGTCACCGTCAGGGTGAACTCGTGCTCTCCAATCTTGGAGGTGTCGGCTAGCGTCGGACGGGGGGACGTGGGGTCGCCGAGCGCCTCCTCCGGTTGCCAGCGGTACGCATACTCGCCGATGCCTCCGGCGGCCTTGCCCTCCAGGGCAGCGCTGGCCCCGACGTCGACGGTCATGTTCCGCCCGGCGTTGGCCACCAGCGGCTTTGGCGGCACGTACGGCGTGAACGGCTCCCGCTCCCAGATGAGGGCGTAGTCGCCCTCCGCATGGCGGACCCGTGACTCCGGAGGATGCAGGTCCGCGTCAGTCAGCCGTGCTCCGAGCAACGGCTGCCGCGGGAGGATCCATGCCTCCAGCGGGACCCGGAGGTTCATCCGCTCCGGAGCGCCATCTCGGCGGCGGCTGGAGCTTGCGGGATAAACTGCGGCGCTGCCCACGCGGATGAGGTGCGGCAGCTCGGCCAGCTCTTCGAGGAACGCCACCGCCGATTGCAGGGTGCCGGAGGCGTTGACCGAGATGATCATCTTCTCGATGCCCGTCTTCCGGTCGGTCTGGGGGCGCCGGGGGGAGACGTTCTGGTCCTCCAGCCCGTGCTTGGCGATGAGATGGTTGAGCCGCTCGCGAAGATCGTTCTCCACGGCGACGGCGTCGAACGAGCCAATGCGGTCCAGGCACTGCCGGTAGGCCTGCTTGGCCCGGTCCGCCTCCGCTTCCCCCTCCTCCAGCGTATCCAGCACCGCCTGTCGCTCGGCGATGCGCTCGTCGAGAGTCATCAGCGGCTCGATCCAGGCGGGGTAGACCACGGCCGAGACGAACGCGTACAGGGCGATCGCCCCGAAGACGCCTCCCAGGATTCTCGTTCTTCTGTCCATACCCGAGCGTGCCGATCGCCGGCTCCGCCTATCCCGTGGCCTTCAGGCCGTCGTCCAGAATCTGCACCCACAGCTCCTGCGCAAAGGGGTACTTCTCGCCGGCCTTCTCCGACTGCGTCCGCATGCTGGCCTTGAACCGCGGCTTGTCCGCCCCCTCCCGCCGAAACTCCTCCAGCGCCCGAATGGCGTTGGTGGCCGTCTCCGCCCGCTTCGCCCGGGTCTTCAGCTCGACCCGGCCGCTGTCACCCTTCCCGTCGCTCTGTTTCAGATCCAGGTGGTCGAGCACCAGCTCCTGGTTGGAGGGCAGTGCCGAGATCACGTCACGCATCACGTCCACCCAGACGTGCTGCACCTCGTCGAACACGGTGATCTCCTCCACCAGCTTGCGGAACTGGAGGTTCTCCCGCACCTGGCCCTCGAGCTGCACGATTCTCTGCTCGATTCGGGTCAGTGCCTTGCGCTCATCCGCGGTGGATTCCGTGACGGCGACGATGCCGGCGGCGGCGAACAGCACGAACACCGCCGCGACAGCCGGCGCCTTGCGCAGGCGCTTTTTCGCCGTCGACTCGGACCGTTTGGGGTGGAGGAAGTCGAAGTGCTGCCCGGTGTCCTGGTGCTGGCTGAGCACCAAACCCAAGGTCGCGGCGAACGCCGAGGCCGACGCTCCCTCGTCCGGCTCCCAGCCGAACGACGAGGCCGGGTTGTACAGTTCCGTGGTGATGCCCAGGCGTTTCTGGATCTCCTCCGCCAGCAGCTCCTCGACACCCAGGTCCCCTCCGATCACCGCGTGGTCGATGGACGCCACCCGGTCGCCCACCCGGTAGGCCTCGATCGATCTCGTGACCTCCACCATCAGCGCCCGGATCACCCCCGCGCCGCCGCGGCTCGCGGGCTCCGAGAACTGCCCCCTGCCGAGCGGGGCTTCGGCCATGCCGGCTTCACCCTCCACCAGGGACAACCGCGGCCCTTCCTCCAGGGACTCCGGGACCACCACTGAAGCAGCCCGGGAGAATGCCAGGAAAGAATGGCGGAGCACGTCGATCTCGGTCAGGGTCGGGCGCACGTCGATGAACATGACCCGCTCGGGCATGGCGTGCTTGAGCAGCTCGCACGCCGCAACGCAGTGAGCGTAGGGCCGCAGCCCGATGCGCTCCAGCCGCAAGCCGGCGGCCGCAGCCGTTGCCGCGTACTGATCCACCACCTCCCGCCGGACCGCGGCGACCAAAACCTCGGCGGTGGACTCACCCGCGGCCAGCTTGGGCACAGCGAAATCGATCACCGCCTCCCCGACGGCAAAGGGCAACTCCTTGGCGATCTGGATCGCCACCATCCCGGGAAGCTCGCCCGGGACGGTTGCCGGCAGGCTGAGCGTGTTCAGAATGGCCTGGTCCCGAGGAATGTCTACGATGGCCTGCCTGGTGGCAATCTCCTCCTGATCGAGCACCCGTCGGATATGATGCCCCATCTGCTGCGGGTTCGCGGGATCAACGCTCGAGGGAATCGCCACGGCGAGCATGCGGTCGATGGTGACGGCGCGCTTGCCCACCAGGGCGTGAACCACGCGGAGGGAGCGCGAGTCCCAGTCCAGCGCCAGAATGTGCCGGTTGCGGCCCTTAGCGGACACGGACGTTGTCCTTATCCTCTTCGCGAATCGGGTACTGCCCTCCCAGGTGGGTCAGGTCCCGGTAATAGACGGTCTGGGCGATCGGCCCGACCATGTCCACGACGACCTGCAACCGCACCACCATACCGATATGGTCGGCATAGCCCAAGGACTCGATGGTGAACTGCTGCCCCCGCGCCGTGATCAGCGGGGCGATCCGCTCGAAGGTCTCCAAGTCGACGACTTCCTCGGTCACCAACCAGGCCGGCGTGGCCTTGGTCTGCGCGTCCAGCGCCGTCCGCAGGTCGACGATCGAGGTGATCTGCTCGTCCGTCAACTCGCCCAGGCACTTGAGCACCAACGGCGGTGCCGTATTGACGTTGATAAGGCCGCGTATCTTCCTCTGTTCCGAAGAAACCGTCGTCGTCCGATCCATCAATACGGCCAGGTGTTCCGGCCCCAACGGGCCCTCTCGGACCTCGCCGCGGATGGACCGGGGAATCAACAGCGAGGCTGGAGATCGGATCGGCGCGGCCCCGCTCTCGACATCATCCGATTCTTCTTCTTCCTCCGGAGCGTCGGTTTCTTCCTCCGGAGCGTCGGTTTCAGCCTCCGGGCTCTCCTCCTCGTCCTCCGTTTCGCCTGTGGCCGGGGCGTCGGCATCCTCGGCGGCATCGCCCTCCGGCTTGGGATCCTCATCTCTACGCTGCTGTCGCGTGGCGTCCTTGTCGCCCTCGGGGTCGGCGTCCGTATCAGCACTGGCGTCGCCCTCCTCCCCGCTGGGTTGAGAGTCGCCCCCGTCGTTTTCAGGGCTGCCACCGCGGCCTGATCCGCGGGTTTGCGTCCGGGTCACCTCGACGATGTAGTCGATCACGCCCGGATCGTCCTCGAACACCTTACCCAGTTCCTCGCGCACCACGTTTTCGTCGGCGAACAGATAGATGCGCTGGCGATTGTCGTTGCTGACGTTGTCCTCCGCGGAGAACACGGTGAGATAAGGGAAGACTCCGCGGTTCAACACCCCGTCGCCGTTGTCCGGCGGAAACGACTCGTCGCCGTCGTCTTCGTTGGGGCTGAGCAGGCCGTTCCGGTCGAGATCCTCCCCGAAGAGGATCCGCGGGGTGACGCCCTTGACTAGAAGCAGTTCCTCCACGGTGTCGAAGTCCCCGTTTTTGACCCGGTACGGCTCGGCGAGTGCCCGGTAGTATTCCCCCTCGGTGTCGGCGGCCCCGCCGCGGGGCAGGGCGTCCTGGTCCCGCCAGTCCAGGATGGCGTCGACGATCTCCGTCGGGTTGAACTCTTCGTCGCCACCCGCCACCGCCCCCACCAAATACAGGAGTTGCTCTTCGGTCGCCGTGTTCAGGTTGACGCACGCCGCAGCGTCGGTGATGCCGAAACGAATGTACTTCTCGTCGTCGGTGGGATCATCCGCCACGATGCTGAAGCGGAAGGCCACCCATCCCTCGTCGAGCTCTTCGTTTGTGCCCCACAAGGTCGGTTCGATCCCTGGGGCCCAGACGATGATGCGGTGCAACTCGTCGGGGTTGTGGTACCAGCGGTTGACTTCAAGACGTGCGGTGCGGAGCAACAGCTTGACGGCGTCGACCCCGGCCTCGGCCGCCAGCCGGGCCTGCTGCCGATAGGCCACCGCCTGGGTAGCGGCCAGGTCCGCGTTGACCCGGAACGAGAACATGGCCACCAGCAGCCCCAGCAGCACCAGGACGAACAGAACCACCGGGAGGATGACGCCGCGACGCGTGCCGTCCATCAGGAGCCACCTCCCCCCAGCTTACCCGCCAGCGATTGTGTCTCCCGTCCGATGCGCGACCGAAACAGCGGATCCGCCTGCGGCACCCGCACCACTCTCGATAGCTGATCCTCGGGCAGCGGCACACAGTCCACCGGGTCCTGGTTGAGGCAGGTGCAGAACTCCTCCAGCTCCTTCGGCAGCATCTCGTGGTCGAACGGCGGGTGAGGCTCGAAACCGAGGGTGATCATCACCAGTTGGGGAAGGGGGTTCTCACCCTCGACCTCCCAACTGTCCCACCAGGTGTGCCCGTCGAAGTAACAGAAGCGCAGGTAGAGGAACTCGGGAGCGTAGAGCTCCTCCCAGGCGATCTCCGGGAGCACGGCCGAATCTTCGGTGGCCTCCTCGGCCCCCAGCCCGCCGAAGAACTCCTCGTCCAGCGCCGCCTCGTCGGGTGTCTTCTCCGCAGGCGCCGCAGTTTCCGGATCCTCTGGGGCGCCCGGGTCCACCGGACCCACCTCGACGCGCTCGTCTTTGAACGCTTCGCCCGTTTGGGCGCTGTCGGCTCGGGGCCGCAGCAACTCCACCCGGGCGAGCCCCAGGGGCATCTCGTAGCCGTCGTCGTGCAGGATTTCAGGGTGCCGGGCAATCTTGTATTCGGTCTTGACCAGGTCGTACTCCGCCGGGGGCGGCTCCTCGCGCGCGGACCGCTCTTGGGCCAGGTCCTTCCGCGGCACCCGCAGCGTGGACAGCCAGATCCGCTCCGGCTGTCCGCGGATTCCGGCGCGCCCCTCGGTGGCGATCAGGCTGGCCTGGCGAATCTCGTCCGCGATGCGGTCAGAAATGACCCGGGCCAGCCGCAGTCGGTACGCCTCGTCCATGCCGCGCCGCCGTGTCTCCAGGGAGGATTCGTAGAACCAGTAGGTCATCGACGACACCACCACCAGCAGCCCCATGGCCAGCACCACCTCGAGAAGCGTCACCCCCCGCCGCGTCCGGTGCGGGCCGCGCGACCACGTCCGTGGTCGGACGCCGCCCTCACTCGGGTCCAGCAGGCTGGCGGCTTGGCTCCGGGGCATGGTCAACGCTCCTCGTCCGCGCCCGCCGGCGCCTCTTCGTCCTCCCCTGAGGCGGGCTCGTCGAGCAAGCCGGTATCCTTGATCACCTCGAGCAGGTCCGGTGGCAGCGACGCCAACAGTTCGCTGACGTCGAGGCCGAACGCGTCAGCGATGAGCGGCAGCACCTCCAGGAAGTCCTCGAAGTTGAGCGTCGCCAGGATGGTCGGATCCAGAGCGTCGACGCTCAGCCCGTCAATGCCCAGCAGGTCCAGCTTCTCGCCCAGCTCGACCAACTCTTCGTCGTCCAGTCCGAGGTCGACGCCCAGGTCGAGGGGCTGTGGTGCCATCCTCATGGCATAGACGGTATGGAGCGACTGCGACCAGTCGTGCTCGAAGCTGTCCGGCTCGTAGTCCCCGTCGCGCCGCAGGTGAAGCACCTCCAGTTTCAGCAGGAACACGGCCTCGCGGGCGGTCTCCTCGATGGTCAGGCGCCAGCCGAAATCCGGGTAGCGCGGGCCGAAGTCACCCTCCTGGATCGGGTCCACCGAATCCAGCTCGACCAACCCCAGGTCGAGCTGGGCGAGCTGCAGCTCCGCCAGCATCATGGCCTGCAGACGCAGCCGCATCTCCTTCAGGGTCTTGTCGGCTTGCTGCACCTGGGCTCCGATGACCGCCAGCCCCACGACGAGCATTCCGGTGGCGATCACCGTCTCCAGCAGCACCCAGCCGCCGCGGGCACGGCGTGTCCCGGTGAGGCCCGCCCCGCGCCGACGCGTTCCGCCGACAGCCGCCGTCGAGATGACCTGGTTGGGCATCATGGTCGTCGCCACAGATCGCGAAGCTCGAGCACGTCGTCCTCGGTCAGGATCCGCTCGCTGAGAAAGTCCTGGCGGAGGACCGCCGGCCAGTTGTGCTCTTCGAACAGGTCCAGCTCCTCGTCGAAAAACGGCCGCTGCAGCCAGGCCAGACCCGTGGCCCCCTCGACGATCAACTCGACCCGCGGATACTGCTCCAACTCGTCGAGATCCGTTCCCGGCGGCGCATCGGTCAGCAGGAAAGTGGCCCAGTCGCTGGTGCCATCCGGGTCGATCACCAGCGGGAGGCGCTCCACCTCAAACTCCTCCATCCCTTCTTCAAGCGCGTCGCGGACCTGGCTGCGCGTCTGTCGCAGGCGCTCGATGGTCGGTCGGCCCAGGCGCACCTCCGCGCACCAGACCTCTCCGAGCATGGTGTGCCCCACCGCCCACGGTGCGCTCACCGGATAGAACGCCTCCGGATCGCCAATGGGATCGTCTTCGCGCTCGATGATCGGCTGGCGAACGCCGCCCAGCAGGTCCGTCTCGTCCTCTTCCGGGAAGCGAATGCGGTATCGCTTCCCATCGAACGAGGCGTTGGCGGCGGCCAGGGTGAGCAGCGAGCGGAGATTGCGGGCCGAGCCGGGCAGCGACTCTCGCTCCAGCTCACGGAGGAAGTTGGGCACGACGATCGCCGCCAGGACCACCATCAGGCCTACGACCAGGGTGACCTCAAGCAGCGTGAATGCGCCGTGTCGTGTGGTTCGTCCTCCCGTCATGGCCATTCGCGCGTCACAACCCTGTACGTATACCCCTGCGGGAGGGACGCGCCGCGGGCGCCGACGGGCCGCGCCCGCGGTCCCAGCATCCGGGGCCGGCGACGCAGACGAGCCATCGGCTCCTTATTGTTCTATCCAATTCTTGATGTCGTCGCTCCCTTCCTTCCCGCCATCGTCCTTGACATTCGGCCCCATGCTCCAGAGGTCGTAGCTGTCCTCGTTGACCTCGCCAGGGGCGCGGTACTCGTAGGGCTGGTTCCAGGGGTCCTTCAGTTCCTGGTAGGTCCCCTCCAAGTATGGACCGCTG
>Ga0214473_10011708_pt1 | contig 10306 bp, 4 predicted proteins | sample RVTome_7_FD_203509 | JGI IMG/M metagenome (GOLD analysis project Ga0214473, IMG submission 203509) | Soil microbial communities from uranium-contaminated site in the Upper Colorado River Basin, Wyoming, United States - RVT98D197 | ecosystem: Environmental > Terrestrial > Soil > Contaminated >... | reverse complement strand
CCCCCGGCATGACCATCTCGATTCCGGAAGGCAAGGTTATTTCACCGGTTATGTCGGACGTCCTTACATAAAACTGGGGTTTATAACCTGTAAAGAATGGCGTGTGGCGCCCCCCCTCTTCTTTGGAGAGAATATAAACCTCTGCCTCAAACTCCGTATGGGGAGTAATTGTGCCGGGCTTTGCCAAAATCTGTCCGCGTTCGACATCGTCTTTCTCAATTCCCCGAAGAAGTATTCCCACATTATCACCAGCTTGGACGTCATCCAAGGTCTTTCTGAACATCTCAAGCCCAGTTGCTACGGTCTTTCGGGTTTCGCGAAGACCGACCATTTCAATCTCCTCATTAAGTTTCAATTTTCCTCTTTCAACTCTTCCTGTAACCACGGTCCCCCTACCCTTAATGGCAAAAACATCCTCAATCGGCATCAAGAATGGTTTTTCGGTATCGCGCTTGGGCTCCGGAATATACTCGTCAACCGCCTTCATTAGCTCTAAAATTTGCTTTTCTGCTTCGGCATCTCCTCCCAAGGCCTTTAGGGCGCTACCCCGAATAATCGGTACTTCGTCTCCTGGATATTCGTATTTCTTAAGAAGATCGCGGACATCAGCCTCAACAAGGTCAATAATTTCTGGGTCGTCAACCGTATCAGTCTTATTAAGGAAAACTACTATTGCAGGGACATTTACTTGGCGGGCCAAAATTACGTGTTCTCGGGTTTGAGGCATTGGTCCATCAGCAGCCGAAATAACTAGAATTGCTCCGTCCATTTGAGCCGCTCCAGTAATCATATTTTTTATGTAGTCAGCGTGCCCAGGGGCGTCGATGTGGGCGTAGTGGCGTTTTTCAGTTTCATATTCGGCGTGGTAGATGTTAATAGTAACTCCCCGCTCTTTTTCCTCAGGAGCATTATCGATATCAGCAATCACGAGTGGCTTGGTCTTATTACCTGGTTGTTTTGATAAAACGTGGGTAATTGCCGCAGTTAGGGTGGTTTTTCCATGGTCAACATGACCGATGGTTCCGACGTTTACGTGCGGCTTAGTGCGCTCGAATTTCTGTTTTGCTTCAGCTGCCATAATTAAAGTTTTTGGTAAGCAGTGACTAGTGATTAGTATACTAAATCACTGTTCTTTTTACAAATTAAACAGGGCATTCTGCCCTGTAATTAGGCGTATTATAAATACGCACGAATAATCTTGTCAATAGTCAATAAAAAATTTTAAGACGCCGTCTTACCTGATTTCGTCACAATCGCTTCAGCAATATTTTTAGGAACTTCTTCGTAGTGTGAGGGCTCCATATAAAAGCTTGCTCTTCCTTGGGAAATTGAACGGAGTTTGGTCGCATATCCAGCAAGTTCCGCCAAGGGGGCCTGGGCGAGAATTACGGTCACCACTCCTCTTTTTTGGGTCCCTTGAATTTGAGCTCTTTTGCTCGAGAGATCTCCGATAACGTCTCCCATAAACTCCTCGGGAGTTGTAACTTCTACCTTCATTATTGGTTCAAGAAGAACCATATCCGCCCGCCTTGCAGCCTCCTCAACCGCCAAAGAGCCCGCAATTTTGAAAGCAATTTCGGATGAGTCAACCTCATGGAAGGTTCCGTCATAAACCGCAACTAACATATCCGTCATCGGAAATCCAGCCATAATTCCGTTCTCCAATTTTTCCCTAACCCCTTTTTCTATTGCCGGAATAAACTCAGATGGAATTGCCGCGCCTTTAATTTCTGACTTAAATTCGTATCCTTCACCTCTACCTTTCGGCTCAATTCGCAAGAAGCAGTGTCCGTATTGGCCTCTGCCACCCGTCTGTCTTATGTACCTACCCTCGCCTTGAGCTACTTTCTTGATAGTTTCTTTGTAAGCAACCTGAGGCGCTCCGGTTTTTGCTTCCATTCCAAACTCCCTTTTCATCCGGTCAACCAAGATTTCAAGTTGCAACTCTCCCATTCCCGAAATTATTGTTTGCCCGGTTTCGAAATTTGCCTTAATCTTGAAGGTCGGATCCTCATCAGAAAGCTTTTGCAAAGCGAGTCCCATTTTTTCTTGGTCCGCTTTGGTTGCCGGCTCAATTGCCAATGAAATGACGGGTTCTGGGAAGATAATTGATTCAAGAAGAATCGGGCGGTTAGGATCCGCAAGTGTATCTCCGGTCGTTGTATCTTTTATACCTACCGCGGCGACAATCTCTCCGGCAAAAGCATCGGAAATAAGCTCTCTTTGATTTGCGTGAAGAAGAACCAGTTTTCCAATCCTTTCCTGTTTTTGTCTTGTCATGTTATAAACAGGCTGCCCTGCGGAGAGCTTCCCAGAATAAATCCTCAAATAAACCAATCTTCCTACGTGGGGGTCGGTTACTACCTTGAAAGCCAGAGCAGAAAAAGGGGCTTCATTTTTTGGCTCACGGAATTCTGCCTCTTGCGTTTTGGGGTTTTGTCCCTCAATAGGAGGAAGATCAATTGGGGAAGGCAAATATTCGACAACTGTGTCAAGAAGAAGCTGTACACTTGCGGATCTGTTGTCTCCTCCCAAGATGGGGAAGAATTTTCCGGCAATTGTTCCCTTTCTGATTGCTCTTTTTAACTCAACTTCTGTCGGTGCCTGGCCCTCGAGGTATTTGGCAAGAGCCTCATCGTCAAATTCAGAGACCTTCTCGATAAGCTCGTGTCTATACCCTTTGGCGGTTTCGAGCAAATCGGCTGGAATTTCTTCTTCGCTAAGCTTATTGTCTTCAACTGCCGAATACGTATAGGCCTTCATCTTGACCAAATCCACGACGCCGTGTAGTGCATGTTCAAGGCCAATTGGAATTTGGGTTGGGGCTGTGTTTGCTCCAAGGCGTTCCCGAATTGATTTGATGCTTCCTTCAAAATCCGCACCAATCAGGTTAAGTTTATTTAAGATACAAACCCTTGGGACATTGTATTTGTCCGCCTGGCGCCAAACAGTTTCGGACTGAGATTCAACCCCGGTTCTTCCGTCAAAAACCATGACAGCTCCGTCTAATACCCTCAAACTCCTCTCAACCTCGGCAGTAAAGTCAATATGGCCAGGAGTGTCGATAATGTTTATTCGATAATGACCCTTCTCAACCGCTGATTCTTGCTTAAGGTCCCAGAAGGTAGTAATTGCTGCAGAAACTATTGTGATTCCGCGCTCTCTTTCCTGAGCCATCCAGTCGGTAACTGTCGTTCCTTCATCAACGCTCCCTATTTTGTAGGTTTTTCCGGTTTCAAAAAGAATCCGCTCGGTTGTTGTTGTTTTCCCTGCGTCAATATGGGCAATAATTCCGATATTTCGGATTTTCTCCATTGGAACCACACGGTCTTTAGTAACCGTCATGATAAGCGCCGCCTTTTTCTTTTGTACTTGTACTGCCATATTTTTATTTTACGCCAAAAATAAATACCTCCTTAAAAGGGGCTTCTGTCGAAACATTACCATCTGAAGTGGGCGAAGGCTCGGTTGGCCTCGGCCATACGTTCGACATCCGTCCGTTTCTTTACCGCTCCACCCTCATTCTTTGCGGCATCCGTAAGTTCTGCCACCAACTTTTCCGCATAAGTGTGGAATTCGGAGTTTGGCCGGGCTCGGGAGGCTGCGATTAACCAACGGATTGCTAAGGACTCGCGTCTTTCCCCTTTGACCGGCACGGGAACCTGATAAGCTGCGCCTCCGATTCTCCTTGGCCGAATCTCCATCGACGGTTTAACATTCTCAATAGCTCTCGTAAAAACTTTTATCGGGTCCTCTTGAGTTTTTTCTTTTATGAGCTCAAGGGCCCTATAAATCTCTTTTTCGGCAACGGATTTCTTCCCGTCCAGCATGGAACGGTTAATTAGCTTTGTCACGAGCCTGTTCTTATATATCGGATCAGGCTGAACTTCCCTCGGTCTAACTGGTCCGTGTCTTGGCATATTTTTAAGTCGTTCCTGCCGCCGGAGTCTCCGGGGCTCCCGCCGTAATTGCGGGCCTTGGAGCGACAACTCCCCCCTTCTTCGTTCCGTAACGGCTTCTTCCCTTCTTTTTTCCGACCACACCAGTTGTATCGTACTTACCTCGCACAATGTGGTATTTAACTCCTGGCAAATCTTTCACTCTTCCTCCTCTTATCAAGACGATTGAATGCTCTGCTAGCTCGTGCCCCTCACCTGGAATATAGGCAGTAACCTCCTGCTTATTTGAAAGCCTGACTCTGGCTACTTTTCTTAGGGCAGAATTCGGTTTTTTAGGGGTCATTGTGCGAACCTGAAGTAGCACTCCCCTTTTGAATGGAGAGGGTAGTTCTCCAAACCTTCTGTCTTTGGCATTAAACCATCGCCTCAGAGCCGCCTTTTTTGTCCTCTTGGCGATTCTCTTTCTTCCTTTTCTAACTAGTTGCGAAATTGACGGCATATCTTAAATTCCCTAAATATTTAACCACGCTATTTTATCTTAAACTTAGTCTTGGGGCAAGGCCTGCCTGAGGCCTTCTCCGAACCACAGATCAGGCTGGAGTGACCTCCGGGCCCAGAGAGCCAACGACAGGGGCCTGGGGCCCAGGCTGCTCCCCACCAGCTGTTTCTGCCACCGCCTCGGAGGAAAAACCCCTGGCGGAAAGTGTCGCTCTATCGGGAGTAACGGGAATGAGCCTTCCAATAATCACATTTTCTTTGAGACCGTAGAGTTTATCCTCTTTCCCAAGAAGTGCCGCATTGGTTAAAACGTCGGTTGTCTGCTCAAATGACGCTGCTGATAACCAGCTTTCGGTAAAAAGCGCTCTTCTGGTTATACCCAAAATTACTTGCTGGGCGCTTGCTGGTTCCCCCCCCGCAGCGAGTACCTTCTCGCTTTCCTCTTCAAAGTAGGCCTTCTCTGCCAGTTCTCCCGGAAGAAGTGGGGTATCTCCAGAGGTTACTATTCTTACCTCATCACTCATCTTTCTAACAATTACCTCAAAGTGTTTATCATTTATTGGAATTCCTTGTGATTCATAAACTTTCTGTATCTCATTAACCAAATACTCCTGGGCATCTCTTAACCCTTTTATTGAGAGAATCTCTCTTATGTCTAAAGATCCTGTTGCAAGCGCTGTCCCTGCATCTACAAGCTGCTTATCTTCGACTGCCAGCTGAACCGTTTTGGGAATAAGGTAGTCCCTTTCTTCTCTTGGTTTTGTGCTGACCGTGGTCACGGTTACTTTCCAACCTTCTGCTGTGTCGGCAATTCTGACTCTTCCCGAAATCTCAGAAAGTGGCGCCAAAATCTTTGGGGTTCTTGCTTCGAATAGCTCCTCCACACGGGGCAGTCCCTGTGTAACGTCAACCCCCACAATTCCAGCAGTATGTTTAGTTTTAAGGGTTAACTGCGTTCCTGGCTCCCCTATGGACTGTGCGGCAATTACTCCAATAGGAGTACCCGTCTCAACCACCTCCTTATTAGAAAGGTCCAAACCATAACACTTTACACAAAGTCCGTAACGAGCCGAGCAGGCCAGGGGGGACCTGACTAAAACTTCTTCCACCCCTCTCTTCTCTATCTCCTCTGCCATCTCCTCCGTGATCAATTCTCCATTAACCACCAAGGGTTTGTTTTTCTTTCCGGAAGGTGGATAAATGTCTTCGGCACAGAATCTTCCCATGAGGCGAAACTTAAAGAATTTAGATCTTAATGATTTTTTAACCAAAAAGCCCTCTTTTGTTCCACAATCCTCTCCCCTCACGATAACGTCATGGGCCACATCAACCAAACGACGGGTCAAGTAACCCGCGTCTGCGGTTTTAAGAGCCGTGTCGGTTAACCCTTTTCTTGAACCTCGGGAAGAGGTCACATATTCAAAAACCGATAGCCCTTCTCTAAAGTTTGATTTTATTGGAAGCTCGACAATCTTCCCTAAGGGGTCGACCACCAAACCTCTAATTGCAGCCAGCTGTTTCACTTGATCTCTTGAGGCGCGTCCAACTTTAGCGTCTATAAAAACTCTTACGGGGGAAGTTTCATCTAGTAAATCCCAAGTCTTGTCAGCCAGATCCTCTGTTGTTTCTATCCAGACCTCTTGGGAAAGTCTTCTTTTTTCCTCGGCAGTAATTAATCCTTGAGCAAAATTGCTTTCAATCCTAGCCACTTCTCCTTCTGCCTCTTTCAGGAGCTTATCTTTGTCGGGTAATATCCTTGAGTCGGAGATGCCAAAAGAAAGTCCCGAAATCGTACCAGCCCAGAATCCTAAGTCCTTTACCGCATCAATCATCGCGACCACTTTGTCTCTCGGTGCACTCGTATATGCATCTGTAAATAAGCGCTTTATCGTTGAGGCGTTTACCGGCTCATTTATAAACTCGAATTCTAGTGGGAGTACTTCATTAAAAAGTATCCTTCCTACCGTGGTCTCTACCAATTTCCCGTCAATTCTTAATGTCATCTTTTGTCTTAATTCAATCTTCTTCGTTTGATAGGCAAATATTGCTTCGTCTTTATCTGCAAAAACAGACTCGCTCGGGGAAATTCTTGGATCCTCACTGGTCAGATAATAGATTCCCAAGGCCATTTCTTTGCTGGCAGGAGTTGTGATGGGGGAGCCGTCTGCCGGCCTTAGCAGGTTGTGTTGGGGAAGCATGAGGGTTTCTGCTTCTTTAATTGCCTTGGCGGAGAGGGGAACGTGAACAGCCATTTGGTCTCCATCAAAGTCCGCGTTAAAACCGGAGCAAACTGCTGGATGAATTCTAATGGCGCTCCCCTCAATTAGAACAGGATAGAAAGCTTGAATAGAAAGTTTATGAAGTGTCGGGGCTCGGTTAAGAATTACTGGATGGTTCTGGGTAATTTCATCTAAGATGTCGAAAACCTCGGCTGGGCGTCTTTCAAGCATGTTCTTTGCGCTTTTGACGTTTGGCGCAATCCCTCGAACAATCATCTCCCTTAAAACAAACGGCTTAAACATTTCTAAGGCCATATCTTTAGGCAGCCCGCACTGGTTAAGTTTGAGTTCTGGTCCAACTATAATCACGCTTCTTCCAGAATAGTCCACTCTTTTGCCTAGAAGGTTTTGTCTAAATCTCCCCTGTTTTCCTTTAAGCATGTCGGATAAGGACCTTAATGGTTGGCGTCCTCTGCCGCGTCTTGTCGCCTTTCTTTGGGATGCATCAATCAAAGAATCGACGGATTCTTGAAGCATTCTCTTCTCGTTCCTAAGAATTATTTCGGGAGCCCCAAGTTCTATCAAGTGCTTAAGGCGGTTGTTTCTATTAATAACTCTTCGGTAAAGGTCGTTGAGGTCACTTGTGGCAAAGCGGCCTCCAGAAAGTTGTACCATCGGACGCAAATCCGGAGGAAGGACTGGAATGACCTTTAAAATCACCCAGGAGGGGTTTATTTTTGCCCTTTTCATTCCGTCTACTAATTTAAGTCTTTTGGCTAACTTAACATAACGGGCTCCTGAACCTTTTAATTCCTCGAGCTCACCTCTGAGTGAGGCCGTCAGCTCCTCTAAGTTCATTTTCTCTATCGCCGGAAGGATAGCTTCTGCGCCCATTTTGGCCATAAAAAAGTCCACAGCATCGTAGGTTACCAACTCGTCGTATTCTTCTTCTGTAAGTATCGAGAAAACCTTAAGGCCGCTAACTAAAGATACAAGATTGTCAAATAGCTCGATTGTCTTATCCTGTGTATTTTTCTGCTCTTCAGATAGCGCGGTTTCCTTTTTCCTCAGGTCCAGATCAATTTCAGATAGTGCCAGGGTTAATTGTTCTTTGTCTTTAATCTTTTTGGCAGCCTTTTCTTTTTCCTCATTTGAGCTTATCCTTAGCTGCTCCTTCCTTTCTCTGTAGGGGCCTTCAATTCCCTTTATCCTTTCACCACGGACTTTCTCCAGCCGTTTGACCGCGTCTTTCCGCTCCTGTTCCTTTATCTCAAGGACCAGGTACCTAGCAAAGTAGATTACCTGCTCTATTGCCCTGGGGGCGACATTAAGAAGAAGGGAGACTTTAGAAGGGGCTCCTTTAAAAAACCAGACATGGACAACCGGGGAGGCTAAGGTTATATGACCCATCCGCTCGCGCCTAACTCTTGATTGGGTCACTTCAACACCGCATTTATCACAGACCACTCCTTTATATCTTATTCTTTTGTACTTTCCACAGTAACACTCCCAATCTTTGGTTGGTCCAAATATCCTTTCGTCAAAAAGACCGTCTTTTTCAGGCTTTAAGGTTCTATAGTTTATTGTTTCGGGTTTGGTAACCTCACCACGAGACCACTTCCTTATTTCCTCTGGCGAGGCAAGTCTAATAATCAGACTCTTAAAATCAGCTAAATTTCTCAAACCTGCTAATGGTTCCATATTTAAAGAAATCCAAATAGTTTGACATTTGTCATTTGGGTCTTGTCATTTAACACTCTGCGTTTCCTCAATCTCCATAGGCCCCTCTGGAGCGACGAGTTCCTTTGTTGCAACCACCCCAGCCCCAGAAACCCGGGCCAATTCTTCTCCTGCCTTCGGCTCTTCAAGTTCCTCTTTTGTGTATACTCCTCCCGTTGCCTCAATAGAAAGCCCCAGAGAATTAAGCTCTCTAACAAGCACTTTAAAGCTCTCGGGCAAAGTTGCCTCAGGAATATCAACTCCTTTGACGATGGCTTCAAAGGCCCGGGCGCGGCCCAATACGTCATCTGATTTAATTGTCAACATCTCCTGCAAATTAAATGCTGCTCTGTGGGCCTCGAGCCCCCAAACTTCCATTTCTCCCAATCTTTGGCCTCCCATTTGGGCTTTCCCTCCCAATGGTTGTTGAGTAACTAAGGAGTATGGGCCAGTTGAGCGGGCGTGGGTTTTATCCTCAACCATATGTTTAAGCTTCATTATGTACGCCATCCCTACTACAGTATCTTCTTTAAATGCCTCTCCTGTCCTTCCGTCGTAGAGCCTCGCCTTACCCGAAATTGGAAGTTTAGCCCTTTCAAGCTCCTCGACAATTACATCCTCCCCGATTTGATCAAAGACTGGCAGCGCCGCTTTCTCGCCAGTCTTGCCCATTGCCCAGCCGAGATGACATTCAAGAAGTTGTCCAAGATTCATCCTGGAAAGAACTGAAAGGGAAGAAATAATAACATCAATAGTAGTCCCATCCTCAAGATATGGCATGTCTGCAACAGGCAGAATTTTAGCAATCACGCCCTTGTTCCCGTGCCGACCGGCAACCTTATCCCCAACCGTAATTTTCCTCATCTGGGCAACTTTAGCTATCACCCTCTTAAGAACTCCTGGGCCCAGCTCATCCCCTTTGTCCCTATCAAGTATTGAAACATCAACCACAATTCCCCGCTCCCCGTGGGGGACTCTTAAACAAGTATCTCTGACCTCTCTAGCTTTCTCACCAAAGATGGCTCGAAGCAAGCGTTCCTCCGACGTCAATTCGGTTTCTCCTTTGGGTGCAATTTTACCGACCAAAATATCATTCGGTCCAACCTCTGCTCCTGTTACCACTATTCCGTCCTCTGCCAAGTTTGCCAAATCCGTCTCGGCAACATTGGGAATGTCCCGGGTAAGCTCCTCCGGTCCCAATTTGGTATCAACAACGTCCGCTTCATATTCTTCTATATGAATTGAGGAAAGCAAGTCTTCCTTAACTAGCCTGTCTGAAATCAAAATTGCATCTTCAAAACCGTATCCTTCAAAGGATGTGTAGGCAATCATAAGATTGCGACCTAAGGCAAGTTCTCCATTCTCAATAGCTGGTCCGTCGGCTAAAAGATCGCCTTTCTTGACCTTTTGCCCAAGATATACCTTCGCCTTTTGATTACAGCACGTGGAATTTGAAGTCCTTTTGAATTTGGTTAAGTAGTAAACCTCTTTCTTTCCCCCTTCCGTAATTTCTATATCTTCGCTTGGAGTCTCTTTTTCTACTTTCTTGTCAAGTTTTACTTCAATTCTCTCGGAATCAACATAGATGACTTTTCCGCTATTGCGAGCTTTTATCAATCTACCCATCCCTTCGGCAATTTTTCCCTCCATCCCGGTGCCCACTATGGGCGTCTCAGGGGTAATCAACGGGACCGCTTGGCACTGCATATTGCTACCCATAAGGGCTCTATTACCCTCATCGTGGGCCAAAAAAGGGATAAGGGCGGCGCTCGCCCCGACCACTTGTTTATGTGACACATCCACCAGGTCAACCAACTCAACAAGACCTTCGGAAACAGTCCCCCGGTATCTAAAGGGCGCCCTTTCTTGGGCGATATACCCCCATCCATCAAGTGCAACGCCCGAGTGGGTTATGTGATAATCCTCCTCGTCATCCGCCGTAAGATAAACTATCTCGTCAGTTATTTTGAC
>Ga0214473_10011707_pt1 | contig 10307 bp, 7 predicted proteins | sample RVTome_7_FD_203509 | JGI IMG/M metagenome (GOLD analysis project Ga0214473, IMG submission 203509) | Soil microbial communities from uranium-contaminated site in the Upper Colorado River Basin, Wyoming, United States - RVT98D197 | ecosystem: Environmental > Terrestrial > Soil > Contaminated >... | reverse complement strand
TCGCCCGCTCGGCGCCCGCGCCCGACGTGAGCTGGATCCGCTGCGACGCGATGGAGAGCGAGGACGTGCGCCGTGCCGTCGAGGCGGCCGGCGGCGACGCGGGCCTCGACATCGCCGTGATCGTCCCGGGCGGCGGCAGCTACTCGCCGGTCCTGGCCTACGATGACGCGCGCTTCGGGGCCGAGGTCCTGGCGAACGTCCGGCCGCAGTACCTGGTGCTGAAGTACGCCGGCCTCTCGATGGTGCGCTCGGGGGGCGGCTCGATCGTCGCCATCTCCTCGACGGCGGCGGTGATGCCGAGCCCCTTCCTCGCGGCCTACTGTGCGGGCAAGGCGGCGGTCGATCAGCTGGTGCGGGTGGCCGCGGACGAGCTCGGTCGCCACGGCGTCCGCGTGAACGCGGTGCGGCCCGGGCTCACCCGCACCGGGACGACCGGCCCGCTCTTCGAGGCGCGCGAGGTCCACGCGCGCTTCCTCGCCCAGCAGCCGCTTGCGCGCGGCGGCGAGCCGGAGGACGTAGCCAAGGCCGTGCGCTTCCTCGCGGGCCCGGAGTCGAGCTGGGTCACCGGCCAGTGCCTGACCGTCGACGGAGGCAACACGCTGCGCCGCTTCCCCGACATCGAGGACCTCGCCCGCGCTGTGGTCGGTGAAGCGGTGATGGACGCCGTGAACAGGGGCGAGTCCGCTTAGAGGCAGAAGGCGCGCCGGACGTGCTCGCGGGCGTCGCGCGCGATCTGCTTGGGGCCTCCCGGCATCCCGCGCTCCACCCAGTGGGCGAGCTGCACCTGCTGTGCGGCGGCCATCATGCGGACGAGCAGCGAGGGATCGCGGTCGACGAAGGTCCCCTGCCGGATCCCCGCTCGAAACAGCTCGAGCTCGATCGCGTGCCCGCGCTCCCAGGCCTCCGACTGCACGCGGCTGGCGAAGCGCTGGCCGAAGCCCCAGGCATTCGCCTCGGCCAGGTGCATGCGCAGGTAGGGGGGCTCCTCCGCCAGGTACTCGACGTAGCCGGTAACGACCGCGAGGAGGTTCTCGAGGGGCGAGCCCGAGGGGTCGAGGGCGGCCTGGCAGCGCGCCAGCAGCTCGTCCCCGCGCAGCGAGTGGATGGCGCGGTAGAGCTCCCACTTCCCCGGAAAGCAGCGGTAGAGCGTGCCGAGCGACACGCCCGCCTCGTGCGCCACGTCCTGCATCTTCGTCGCGTCGAAGCCGCGCTCGGCGAAGACGACCTCGCCCGCCTCGATCACGAGCCGCCGGTAGACCTCGCCCCGGGCTCTTCGCGCCGCCTCGATTCCGCGCCGCCTCGGCATGGCTACTCCGCGAGGCCGTAGAGGCGGGCGCAGTTCGTCCACAGGAACTTGCGCTTCGTCTCGTCGGAGAGCGGGAGCCCCAGAAATCGCTCGACGGCGTGCGGAAACTTCGCATCGGGATGGGGATAGTCGGTCGAGAAGGCGACGTTGTCGTCGCCGAAGGTCTGCACGTACAGGTCCGCCGGTGCCTCGTCCGCCTCGACCGAGACGAAGCAGTTGCGCCGGAAGTACGCGCTCGGGCGATGGGCGAGCTCGATCTCGTGGCGCCCGACGTAGTCCTCGTAGTGGTCGTCGAGGCGGTGCAGGAGCCACGGTGCCCACGAGCAGTTGCCCTCGAGGAAGCCCGCGCGCAGGCGTGGGAAGCGGTCGAAGACGCCCCCCCCGACCATGCTCACGAGCGCCGCCATCGGGCCCAGGCAGTGCGAGAAGGTGTGCCACATCATCAGCGATTCCCCGAACCCCAGGCCGAACTCGGTCAGGAAGTCCGGCCCCCCGCCGTGAAAGACCACCGGGATCCCGAGGCGCTCGCACTCGCCCCAGAGCGGGTCGTAGTGGCGGTCGTGCCAGGGCCGGCGGTTCACCCGGCCCGGAAGCAGGAAGATCGCCTTGAAGCCGAAAGCGACGACGGCGCGCCGCGTCTCGGCTACCGCCGAGGCGACGTCGTGAGGGGCGACCATCGCGGCCCCGAGCAGCCGCTCGCGGTCGGGGGCCACGAAGTCGTGCAGCCAGTCGTTGTAGGCGCGCGCGAGCGCGGCCGCGAAGCCGGGCTCGAGGCCGGCCTCGCCCACCGTCTCGGCGCTGTCGAGCCCCAGTGCGAAGAGCCCCCGCGACGGGAAGCAGACCGCCACGTCGATGCCCTCGCGCTCCATTGCCTCGAGCTGCGAGACGCCGTCCCAGCCGCGACGCTCGGCGAAGGCGTAGTCGGCGTTGCGCGGCTTCATGTGGGCGTCGAGCACGCGGGACCAGTCCTCGCCGCCGTGGCCCGGACGGTTGACCGGTGCGCCTCGGAGCAGGAGCCCGATGTCTCGGGGGCCCGTCCGCGTGCCGACGGGGGCGGAGCCGCGCCAGGCAGGGTCGAGGTAGCGCTGCCAGAGGTCGGCCGGCTCGACCACGTGCATGTCGGAATCCATCACCCGGAAGCCGTGCTTCGCCATCTTCGCCTTGCTCCCGCGCGGTGCGCCTGAGAAATCACGATTCGAAAATAGGAATATTCGTTTCCAAAATGGCTGTCAAGCGGATCCGGGGCTCCGCCGCGCCAGGAGGCCCACGCCCGCGTAGGCCGCGGCCGCGGCGGCGAGCGAGAGCAGGAAGGGCGCCTCGGTCCCGGCCATGTAGTAGGCCCACGCCCACACGATCACGCCGGCGAGGAGCGCCGCGGCGGCGGCCGCCGCACCCCCGAAGCGCGTGAAGAGCCCGAAGACCAGGATCGTGAAGAGCCCCGCGCTCCCGAACGAGGAGGCCTGGTAGACGAGGTCGTAGACGGCCTCCGCGGTGAAGGCGAGGCCCCAGGCGACGAGGCCCGAGAGCACGACGAAGCTGCGGGCGAGCCGCAGCTTGCGTCGCTCGTCGACTCCGCCGAGGAGCGGCACGACCAGGTTGTGCGAGAGCAGCGAGCCCGCGACGAGCAGCGTCGTATCGACGGTCGAGAGGATGGCCGAGAGCACGGCGCCGGTGAAGATCACGTACAGGCCGCCGGGCAGCAGCCGGCGCGCGAGAGTCGCGAGGAAGTGGTCGGGGCTCTCGACCTCGGCGACCAGCGGGCCCCCGACCAGGCCGAGGAAGACCGGGATGAACCCCACGGCCAGATAGAGCAGGGCCGCCAGAAAGGCCGAGCTACGCGCCACCGTGACGCTCCGGCTCGCGAGCACCCGCGAGATGAGCTCCTGCGCGACCACCGATCCGATCACCGGCGTCGCGAAGTGGTCGAGCGAGGCGAGCCACGAGGCCTCGGACCCGAAGGGCTGCAGCCGCGAGGGCTCGACCGCCGCCAGCGCCGCCGAGGCACCTCCGAGCTCGTCGACCGCGAGGGCCATGAGCACGCCGAGCCCGAGCAGGACGGCGATGCCCTGGATCAGGTCGGTCCAGGCGTCGGCGAGCAGTCCGCCGAGCGCCGTGTAGCCGATCACGACCACGGCGGCGACGCCGATCGCCAGATCCGTCTCGAGCGAGGACGAGGCGGCCACGAGCTGGCCGAAGGCGCGGATCTGCGCGGCGGCCCAGAGCAGCGAGGTCGGGACCATCAGGAGCACGGCGAAGCGCTCGATCCCGGCGCCGTAGCGCTGCCGGAAGAGGTCGGCGAGGGTCGTGAGGCGCCGGCGGTAGAGCGGTGCCGCGAAGACGCCGGCCATGAAGAGGATGCACAGGCCGTAGCCGACCGGCTCGGCCGCGGCGGCGGCGAGGCCCTCGCCCCAGACGCGCCCGGCGGCGCCGATGCAGGTCTCGGCGCCGAACCAGGTGGCGAAGATGCTGAGCGTGGCGAGGCCGTAGCCGAGGCGACGCCCGCCGAGCAGGTAGTCCTCCTCGCTGCGCAGGCCGCGCGAGATCCAGGCGCCGATCGCGAACTGCGCGAGCAGGTAGAGCAGGATGCCGAGCAGTGCGAGATCGCCGTCCATCGGGCTCCGCCCCGGGGTGCGCGCACACTACCGCCCCGGACGCGACGAGCGCTAGACTGCCCGGCGCGCCCGGATGGCGGAACTGGCAGACGCACAAGATTTAGGATCTTGGGTCCGGAAGGACGTGCGAGTTCGAGTCTCGCTCCGGGCACCCACCGAGATTCGAGAGTGAAGCGGATGAGCGCCGAGAGCCCCGAGATCCCCGAGATCCGTATTGATGCGAGCGAGGAAGGCCCGGTCGTCCGTCGCGTCGAGGTGGTCGTCGCGCCCCGCCGCGTCCGCCGCGCCTTCGAGCGCGCCTATCGCGAGCTCTCGCGGAGCGTTCGCGTGCGGGGCTTCCGGCCCGGCAAGGTGCCGCGCTCGGTCCTCGAGCGGCTGTACGGGCACTCGGTTGCCGAGCAGATCGAGCAGGCGCTCGTTTCGGAGACCCTTCCCGATGCGCTCGAGCAGGCCGGGATCGAGCCGGTGGCGGAGCCCGAGATCGACGCGGCGCATCCCTGCGACGAGAGCGAGTTCCGCTACACGGCGCGCATCGAGGTGAAGCCGGCCATCGAGCTCCCGGACACGCAGGGCCTCCCGGCGCGGCGCCCGCGCGTCGACGTGGCGCCGGAGGAGGTCGAGGGCGAGCTCGAGGCCCTGCGGAAGCGAAACGCCCCGCTCGTGGAGGAGTCCGAAGGCACCCGGGCCGCTCGCGGAAACGTGCTCACGATCGATTTCGCGGGCGAGGTCGATAGCCGGCCCTTCGAGGGCGGCAGCGGGAAGGGGGTCGAGGTCGAGCTCGGCGCCGGCCGCTTCCTGGCGGACTTCGAGGCCCAGCTCGAAGGTGCGGTGGCACGCGAGGACCGCGAGGTCCGGGTGCGGTTCCCGGACGAGTATGCCAACGAGCAGCTCGCCGGCAAGCAGGCGGTCTTCCGCGTCCACGTCGCCGAGGTGAAGCGGCGCGCCGTGCCGCAGCTCGACGACGAGTTCGCCAAGGACCTCGGCGATTTCGCGGACCTCGCGGCCCTGCGCGAGCGGATCCGGACGGACCTCCTGGCGGTGCGCGAGCGGTCGTCGCGCGCCGAGCTGCGGCGCTCGCTCGTCGACGCGCTGATCGAACGCACCCCCTTCGAGGTGCCGCCCGGCATGCTCCAGCGCGAGCTCGGGCGCCAGATCCACGCGGCCCGCCACCGGCTCGAGGGGCACGTCCCGGAGGAGGCGCTCGGCGAGCAGCTCGGCCGCTGGCAGGAGGAGTGGCGCCCGCGAGCGGAGCGCGACGTCCGCGAGGCGCTGCTGCTCGAGGCGGTCGCCCGGGCCGAAGGCATCTCGATCGAGCCGGCCGAGATCGAGGCGAGGATCGAGCAGATGGCGAAGGAGCGGGGAACCACGGCCGCGCGCCTGCGCAAGTCGTTTTCGGAGGGCACGCTCGAGCAGGTGGTGACGGTCGAGCTGCGGGACGAGCAGGCGCTTGCGCGGCTCGCCGGCCGGGCTAAAGTCGAAGAAACGGCGCACAGTTAGCGCGGAAGGGTCACGCTCGCGCTCCCGCCGGCGCGAAGGCGCCCCCGAGACGGCTCCCGTCCCCCCCGAGCCGCCGAGACGCAAAGTGTGCGACGACGGGGGCTTCGTGGCCACGAAACTGCAATCGCCGACAATCGCGACCGCGGGGGCTTGTTACCCTGTCGGGCGGAGACGGGGAGCATGCCGCTGATTCCGTACGTGATCGAGCAGAGCCAGCGCGGAGAGCGGGCCTTCGACATCTTCTCGCGGCTGCTGCGCGACCGGATCGTCTTCCTCGGGAGCGCCATCGACGACGACGTGGCCAACCTCGTCATCGCGCAGATGCTCTTCCTCGAGGCCGAGGACCCGGACAAGGAGATCCATCTCTACATCAACTCCCCGGGTGGACACGTGACCTCGGGGCTCGCGATCTACGACACCATGCAGTACGTGCGCTGCGACGTGTCGACCATCTGCCTCGGGCAGGCGGCCTCGATGGCGGCCCTGCTGCTCGCGGCCGGGGCGAACGGCAAGCGGATGGGGCTCCCGAACTCGCGGATCATGATCCACCAGCCGTTGGGCGGCGTGCAGGGCCAGGCGACCGACATCGACATCCACGCACGCGAAATCCTGAAGCTCCGCCAGAGGTTGAACGAGATCCTGGCGTTCCACACCGGGCGCGACGTCGAGAAGATCGCCCGGGACACCGAGCGCGACTACCATATGACGGGGGAGGAGGCGTGCGCCTACGGTCTGATCGACCGGGTGGTCCGCCAGCACGAGGCGGCGCCGAAACCCCAGGGACCCCAGGGACCCCAGGGACGCAGCAACGGCGGAGGCCAGCGCGGATGAAGCGGCGGGACGACGACGCCAACCTCTCGTGCTCCTTCTGCGGCAAGAGCCAGCGGGAGGTGAAGAAGCTCATCGCGGGTCCCACGGTCTACATCTGCGACGAGTGCATCGAGCTGTGCAACGACATCATCGCGGAGGAGTACGGCCAGGAGGAGTCCGCGGCGCCGCGCTCGAGGGTGCCGAAGCCGCGCGAGATCAAGGCGGCGCTCGACGAGTACGTGATCGGGCAGGACCAGGCCAAGAAGATCCTCTCGGTCGCGGTGCACAACCACTACCGGCGCATCGAGAGCCAGACCTTCGTGGGCGACGTCGAGCTCCAGAAGGCCAACATCCTGCTGCTCGGCCCGACCGGCTCTGGCAAGACGCTCCTCGCGCAGACCCTGGCCCGGATCCTCGACGTTCCGTTTACGATTGCCGATGCAACGACTCTGACCGAGGCCGGCTACGTCGGCGAGGACGTCGAGAACATCATCCTGAACCTGCTCCAGGCCTCGAACTACGACGTGGAGCGGGCGCAGCGCGGGATCATCTACATCGACGAGATCGACAAGATCGCGCGCAAGAGCGAGAACCCCTCGATCACCCGGGACGTCTCGGGCGAGGGCGTCCAGCAGGCCCTGCTCAAGATCATCGAAGGCACGATGGCGAGCGTCCCGCCCAAGGGCGGCCGCAAGCACCCGCAGCAGGAGTTCCTGCAGGTCGACACCACCAACATCCTCTTCCTCTGCGGCGGGGCCTTCTGCGACCTCGAGCGCATCATCGACCGGCGCGTCGGCGTGAAGGGGATGGGCTTCGGCGTGGACGTGAACAAGCGCAAGAAGCGCAGCGTGGGCGAGGTGCTGCGCGAGGTGCAGGCCGAGGACTTGCTGCACTTCGGGATGATCCCCGAGTTCGTGGGCCGGCTCCCGGTGATCGCCACCCTCGACGCTCTTGACGAGCAGGCGATGGTGGACATCCTCACCAAGCCGAAGAACGCGCTCGTGAAGCAGTACCAGAAGCTCTTCGAGTTCGAGAACGTGCGCCTGCGCTTCTCGGACGGCTCGCTGCGTGCGATCGCGCGGCAGGCCCACGCGCGCAAGTCCGGGGCGCGCGGGCTGCGCTCGATCCTGGAGACGGTGATGCTCGAGCTGATGTACGACATCCCGTCGCGCGACGACATCGACGAGGTCGTGATCAGCGAGGAGGTGATCGAGCAGGGGGCGCAGCCCCTGCTGGTCATGAAGCGCGAGCCCAAGGCCGAGTCGGCCTAGGCAAGGCCCCTCCCGCGCGAGGGGGCGGTACGCAAGCGCCCGCAGGGCGCGCGCAGCGAGCGGCAGGCGAGCGAAGTTCATCAGGATGGGGGAACATGGGCATCTTCCGCGGTGACGACGAGGGTGGTGAGAAGGGCGCTCCGGGGGGTCCGGGCGGACCCAGGGATCGGATCCGGCCGCTTCCGCTGCTGCCGCTGCGCGACATCGTCGTCTTCCCGACCATGGTGGTTCCGCTCTTCGTGGGGCGGATGCGCTCCATCCGCGCGCTCGAGGACGCCATGGGGCGCGAGCGCGAGCTGCTCTTGTGCGCGCAGCGCGAGGCCGGCGAGGACGAGCCCGGCGAGGACGGCATCCACAAGATCGGGACGCTCGGGTCGATCATCCAGCTGCTGCGCCTCCCCGACGGGACGGTGAAGGTCCTCGTCGAGGGCCGCTCGCGCGCACGGATCCGGCGCTTTACGAGCCGTGAGCCCTTCTTCGTGTGCGAGGCCGAGGAGATCGTCGAGTCCGAGGAGCGCACGGTGGAGCTCGAGGCCCTCGTGCGCAGCGTGCACTCGGCCTTCGAGACCTTCGTGAAGCTCAACAAGAAGATCCCGCCCGAGACGGTCCAGACGGTGACGGCCATCCAGGCCGCCGGGCGCCTCGCGGACACGATCGCCGGGCACCTGAACCTGAAGCTCGAGGAGCGGCAGGATCTGCTCGAGCAGATCGTCCCGACGAAGCGCCTCGAAGAGGTGCACGCCCGGCTGCAGGCCGAGATCGAGGTGCTCTCGGTCGAGCGCAAGATCCGCGGTCGCGTCAAGAAGCAGATGGAGCGCTCGCAGAAGGAGTACTACCTCAACGAGCAGATGCGAGCGATCCAGAAGGAGCTCGGCGAGCGGGATGAGTTCAAGAGCGAGATCGACGAGCTCGAGCAGGCGCTGAAGAAGAAGAAGATGCCCCAGGAGGTGCGGGCGCGCTGCGAGAAGGAGATCCGCAAGCTCAAGATGATGTCGCCGATGAGCGCCGAGGCGACCGTCGTGCGCAACTACGTCGACTGGTTCCTCTCGCTCCCCTGGGAGGAGTACAAGGAGGAGCGGCACGACATCGTGGAGGCGGAGCGGGTCCTCGACGAGGACCACTTCGGCCTCGAGAAAGCGAAGCAGCGCATCATCGAGTACCTCGCGGTGCAGGCCCTCGTCGAGCGCATGAAGGGTCCGATCCTGTGCCTCGTGGGCCCGCCGGGCGTCGGCAAGACCTCGCTCGGGAAGTCGATCGCGCGCGCCACGGGGCGCGACTTCGTGCGCGTGTCGCTCGGCGGCGTGCGCGACGAGGCCGAGATCCGCGGCCACCGCCGCACCTATATCGGCGCGCTGCCGGGCAAGATCCTGCAGAGCCTGAAGAAGGCCGGGTCGGGCAACCCCGTCTTCCTGCTCGACGAGGTCGACAAGATGTCGATGGATTTCCGCGGCGACCCGTCGGCGGCGCTGCTCGAGGTCCTCGATCCCGAGCAGAACCACACCTTCAACGACCACTACCTCGACGTCGACTACGACCTCTCGCGGATCATGTTCGTCTGCACCGCAAACGTGCTGCACCAGATCCCGCGGCCCCTCCAGGACCGCATGGAGATCATCCAACTGCCGGGCTACATCGAGTCCGAAAAGCTCGAGATCGCGCGGCAATTCCTGGTGCCGAAGGTGCGCGAGGCAAACGGCCTCAAGCCCGAGCACATCGAGTTCACGGACGCGGCGATCCTCGAGTTGATCCGCTACTACACGCGCGAGTCGGGCGTGCGCAACCTCGAGCGCGAGATCGCCTCGATCTGTCGCAAGATCGCGCGCGAGGTGGTGAAGGCCGGGGCGGACGCCCGCAAGTCCCGCATCACGCCCGCGGCCGTGAAGAAGTGGCTCGGCGTGCAGCGCTACCGCTTCGGCAAGGCCGAGACGGAGAACCGCATCGGTGTGTGCACGGGCCTCGCCTACACCGAGGTCGGAGGCGAGCTGCTCCAGACCGAGGTGTCGGTGACCCCCGGCAAGGGAAAGCTCCAGATCACCGGCCGCCTTGGCGACGTGATGCAGGAGTCGGCCAACGCCGCGTTGACCTACATCCGCTCGCGCGCGAAGCAGCTCGGGCTCTCGCGCGACTTCTACTCGAAGGTGGACCTCCACATCCACGTGCCGGAGGGCGCCACGCCGAAGGACGGGCCTTCGGCCGGCATCACGATCGCGACCGCAATCGCGTCGGCGCTGACGCGCGTCCCGGTGCGCTCGAACGTGGCGATGACGGGCGAGATCACCCTGCGCGGGCGCGTGCTCCCGATCGGCGGTCTCAAGGAGAAGATGATCGCGGCGCACCGCGGCGGCATCGACACGCTGATCATCCCGCTGGAGAACGAGAAGGACCTCGTCGAGATCCCGGCCAACGTGAAGCGCAACCTCCACATCATCAAGGTGGAGCACATGGATGAGGTGCTCCGGGCCGCCCTCGCCCTCTCGGACCCGATCTCGTTCCTCCGCGTGGGCGACCATGCGATCGACGACATCTACGAGGATCCCCCGCACCGCGCCGAGGACATCGCCGAGCTCCGCAGCCCCGCCGGCGTGAACTGACCGACGCCGCGCGAGCACGGCCGCGCAGCCGAGGGGCGTTCGCGAGGCCCGAGCAAGCGCGAAGCGCGCGCAGCGAGCCGAAGGCGAGCGGAGTAAGCTGCCAACGGCCGATTCGTGGCATCGTCCTGGTACCGGGGGCGCGTAGCTCAGCTGGTCAGAGCGCCTGGCTTACACCCAGGAGGTCCGAGGTTCGAGCCCTCGCGCGCCCAGCCGCGAGCGC
>Ga0214473_10011705_pt1 | contig 10308 bp, 6 predicted proteins | sample RVTome_7_FD_203509 | JGI IMG/M metagenome (GOLD analysis project Ga0214473, IMG submission 203509) | Soil microbial communities from uranium-contaminated site in the Upper Colorado River Basin, Wyoming, United States - RVT98D197 | ecosystem: Environmental > Terrestrial > Soil > Contaminated >... | reverse complement strand
GCAGCTCCCGATCGCCCTGCACCGGCGGCAGCGCCCACGGGCGGTGCTGCACGTCCAGCTCGATGCGGTCAGGCAGCTGCAGCAGGTCGACCACTTCATCGAGCAGCTCCGCCAGGTCCACCCGCTCCGGCTCCAACGGCCGCGTCTCGAGATCGGCCAACCGGCGCAGGCCGCGGGTCAGCTGCGCCAGCCGGTCCACCTGGGCCCGCAGGTCGGCGATCCCGCCCGAGTTGGCGCCGGGCGCGGTTTGCAGGTTGTCCAACTGCACGGTGATGGCCGTCAGCGGGTTCTTGAGCTCGTGGTCCAACCGGCGGATGAACTGGCGCCGCAGACTCTCCAACTCGGCCGCCTGCGCGGCGAGCGCCAGCTCCAGCCGGGCCGTCGTGCGCTGCGACCACCCGTCGAGGCCCAGCAGAACCGCCGCGACGACAAGCGCCGGCGCCAACAGGACCACGGATGGATGCAGCCGGAAGCCGAATTGGATCAGCGAGCCCGACAGCAGGAAGTAGGCCAGCACCGCCAGCAGCATGCCGGCTGCCAGGGCGAGCGCCGCGCCCCACCGAAGCGGATGGCGCCTCAACCCGTCCGAACCTTCCCGATGAAGCGGTAGCCCTCGCCGGGGACGGTCTCGATGAACTCGGGGTCGCCGGGCGGGTCGCCCAGCTTGCGGCGGATCTCGGCGATGCGGACGTCCACCGTGCGCATGCCGGTGGGGTCCTCCCAACCCCAGACGTGGTCCAGCAGCTGTTCCCGCGAGACCACCGCATTGGGCCGGCTCATCAGGTGCGCCAGCACCCCGAAGGCCTTGTTGGACAGGACCACCGGTTCGTCTCCCAACCAGGCCCGCTGGGTCTCGCGTTCCAAGCGCAGCCGGCCGCTGACCAACGTGCGGGCCATTTGGGTCGTGCGGGCCACGCTCCTGCGCAGCAGCGCCCGGATGCGGGCGATCAGCTCATAAGAATCGAAGGGCTTGTTGAGGAAGTCGTCCGCCCCTTCCTCCAGGCTGGAAATCTTCTCCCCGGTGGCGGCGATCTGGGTGAGCATGATCACCGGGGTCCAGTTCTCGGCCGCCCGCAGCCGGCGGCAGACCTCCCGGCCGTCCATCTCGGGCATGAGGATGTCGAGCACGATGACGTCCGGCCCGTGCGCCTCGACCATCTTCAGCGCTTCGGGGCCGTCCCGGGCCTCCAGCACCCGGAAGCCGGTTCGATCCAGGGCGGCCGCAAGGCCGGCGCGGATGGCGTCTTCGTCGTCCACCAGGAGTACGGTGGCGGTCTCCTGCTCGGTCATGTTCTGCGACCCGTCTCGGCGCTCATGTAGCGCGGATGTATATTGGAGTATAGGTTTGGACTTCGGGGGCTGTCAATCGAGCGTGACCAGGCTGTAACCACAGATTACCGGATCGTCACTCGCCCTGTGGGGCGGTGTAACGCAGGCGGCAGAGGATGCTCGGGGACGACGGGATAATTGCGATGCGTAAGTGCATGTGTTTTGCCCTGGGAGCCCTCGCCACGATCGTGCTGGGCGCTTGCGGCGAGAAGGCTCCGGCGGCCGAAAGGGGCGTGGAGGAGCGAACGATGGGGGAAGCCCAGGGCACGCTCCCGCCGGAGTGGACGCCCACGCCCCCGGCCCCGGAGCCCACAGCTCTCGAACAATCCCCCGAACCATCTACCCCCATCCTGAGCGCCGAAGGGCCCTGGCTGCTGTACTGCGGCCAGGACGGCGAGGCGGCCCTGATGGACATCGACGGTCCAGGGCGCCTGCATCTGGCCCTGTCCTGCCTGGCACCCAATCAGGTTTCGGGCACGGCGGGCCTTGCGATCGGCGATGGAAGCCTCATTCAGTTCCCCTCCGGCGAGGAACTGCGCGGGGTTTGCTGCGGCGCGGTGGGCTGGTCGGTGGACGGCAGCCTGGCGCTGCTGGCGGATGATGGACTGGACGGGAACGGCACGGAGCTGATCCTGTACGACGTGGCCGCCGAGCGGTTCCGTGAACTCCGGCGGAGCGAGTTTGCGATCACCCCCTTGGGGCTGTCTCCCGGGGGTGCCTGGGCGGTCTATCTGGAGTCCTACCGGGAGTCCCAGACGACCGATGACGGACAGCCGACGGCAAAGGTCATGGTGGTCTCGATCGACGGCCAGGCCCCGCGAACGCTGTTAGAGATAGCCGACACCGACGTCTTCTACGATCGCGCCCTGGGCTGGCTGTTGGAGTCGAGCCTGCTGTTCACCCGATCGGACTATCCCTGCAACCTGGCCCCGCGCAACCTCGAGCTGCTGCTGGTGGATGTGAACACAGGCGTGGTCAGGCAGCTGTTCGGCCAACACTCGTACGCGGCCTTCGATCCGGTGACCCAGACGATCCTGCTGGTCGAACTGCCGCCCGGTCCATGCCAGGAGGGGGAGCAGCGCGGGCCGCTGGTGCGCCTGTCGGCGAGAGACGGTTGGAAACCGCACCGCGTGGCCGTGCCGGCGGAGTGGGGGGAGCGTTTGCGTGTCAGCGCGATCGAGTGGCATCCGGAACTGGGTCAGTTCTCGGTGCGGGCTGACGGAGGCGCGGGCCGGACGCCGTTACACCTGATCACCCTGGACCCGGACGGGGGGATTGGATTGGGCTTTCCCTTGCCCGACGCTGAATTCATCATGGGCGCCGGCTTATACCCCTCGCCGGATGGCGCCTGGATCGTGGTTGGTGCAGCTGCGCCGCACGGCACCCGCCTCTACGACCAGGATGGCCAGCTGGTCAAGGAGCTGACACTGGAGAGTGGGCAGCTGAGCTATGGCGTCGAGCACGTGCTCTGGATGCCTGGGTCTGACGTCTTCTTCCTGACCGAGCCTGAGGGGACGGGGATCTTCCGGGCGGCGGCCGAGGACGGCTGGGAGGCGGTCCTGGTTGAGCCGGGCGCAGACTACGGTAGTCGCCTCACGTTGGTGGAGGCCCCCGCCTGGCCCTATCGCCAGGTCTGCGGTGGGAGCCGCTACACGCGGTTGCAGGTCAGGGATCGGGTGATGGTGAGCTATGAGCCTCCCCAGGCAAGCTGGCTCCGGGTGAGCCCGCTGGGGTTCGAGATGATCGGGCTGCAGCCCGGAGAGAAGGCACAGATCATCGGCGGACCGGACTGTGACGGCACCCACGTGTGGTGGGAGTTGGCACCGGAAAGCACGGATCTGACGGGGTGGGCGGCCGAGGGCGACGCAGAGGGCGCCTGGCTGTTGCCCATTGAGAGGGGGCCGCAATGAAGCCCGGCCTGGCTTCCCTGGGCGTGCTGCTGGCGATCGCGCTGGGTGCGTGCGTACCGGCCGAGCCGCGAGTTGAGCCCACGACTGTGAGCACACCTGCCGCCCCGGCGATCGACCAGGGGGCGATCGAGCGGGGAGCGGAGGAGCGCCCGCCGGCCGGAGCGCAGCTCACCCCGACGGCGGTGCCAACCAAGGGGCCGATCACCCCGAGCGTGATGCCCCCGGATTTCCTCCCCGGGTCGTCACCGGACGCCGGTGCCGGGCTCGCCACGGATGGGCCTTGGGTGCTGTATTGTGACGTGACCGCCTGGGCGACTCTGATGGATCCGGATGGCATGGGACGCCAGTTTTCACTCTTGGGCTGCCCAACCCCGCGGACGGTCTCACCGGAGGCGGGACTGGCGTTGGTGGGTAACCGCCTGGTCCAGTTCCCCGCGGTCGAGGCAGTCCGCTGGGCGCCCGGGGACGCGCTGACCTGGTCGGCCGATGGAGAAGTGGCGCTGCTCTCCAACCAGAACAACAAGACCGCCCTGACAGTCTACGACGTCGCCGCCGATCGCTTCCGCGACCTGATCACGAGCAGCTATGAGATCACCCCCATGGGGCTGTCGCCCGACGGCCGCTGGGTCGTCTACCGGGAGTTCGACCGGCTGCGACCGTATCGGCAGCCGCCGGGGCGAGTCATGGCCATCTCCACCGACCGGCGCGAAACCCGCGTGTTCTTCAGCGAGTACGGCACCGGCGAGGTGGCGGACCTGGTGCTCGGCTGGATCTCGGATTCGACCTTCTTGATCCAACGCCAGGACGTGCCCTGTCGCGGCATCCCGCAGAACCTCGAGCTACTCCACGCTCTCCTGGACGACGGCCTGGCCTGGCACATCTTCGACAAGTACTCTTACGCGGCCTTCGATCCGCAGTCCGGAACCGTCTTGCTGCAGGAACTGCCGCCCGGTCCGTGCTCCGAGACGAGCGAGCCCGGGTCGCTGGTGTACCTGTCGGGGAGGGAGGATTGGCAGCCGCACCCGGTGGAACTGCGCGCAGATTGGGACGAGCGTTGGGAGGTCCGCAAGATCGAGTGGCACCCGGAGCTGAACCTGTTCTCGGTGCGGGTCGGCGAAACCGGCGGCGGGCCGCTTTCACATGTGATGACCCTGACCATCGATGGCTTGATCGTGCACGAGTTCCCCCTATACCGCGCCGAGCTCATGACCGACGCCAACCTGTTCCCCTCGGCGGACGGGAAGTGGATCCTGGTGGGTGCGGCCGCACCGCACGGCACGCGTCTGTACAACGCCCTCGGGGGACTGGTCAGAGAGCTGGTGGTGGAGGGAGGGGGACTGAGCCAGGGCGTCCAGCACGTCTTGTGGCTACCGGACGAGCAGGCCTTCTTGATGTCGGCGGCTGCGGAGGCGGGGATCTTTCGGGCGGCGGCAGCGGACCGCTGGGTGCCGGAGTTGATCGAGCCGCAGGCGCGGCATGGCACAGATCTGATCCTGGTGCAGGCTCCCGTGCATCCCTTTGTGGAGGCCTGTGGCGGGCGGAACCACACGCGGCTGGACCTCGGGGATCAGGTGATGGTCAGCTACGAGCCGCCGCTCTCGAGCCGGCTCCGCAGCAGCCCCGGTCTGACCGCAGGGGTGGTCGACATGCTGGAGCCGGGGAGAGAAGCGCAGGTGCTCGGCGGGCCGGTCTGCCGCAATCGACTTGTGTGGTGGGAACTCCAGCCGCTGAATGCCGACCTGCGGGGATGGGCCGCGGAAGGCGACGCCGACGGAGCCTGGCTGGTGCCCGTTGGGAGCTCGGCGACGGCCGTCTCCCTGCCAACGCCCGCGCCCCTGCCTACCCCCGGCCCGACCGCCACGCCGCTGCCTATCCTATCCCTGTCGCCGCGAGGGCCCTGGTTGGTCGGATATGCTGACCCTCCCGGTGCGCCGGGCGAGATCCGCGCACTGAATGCCGATGGGACGGACTTGACTCGCTTCTCGGACTACCACTTCCGACACCCTGGAGTCGATCTGCGCGATGGGGTCTTCGATCGGCACAGCCTGATTGGGCTGCGGGCCGTGTCGTGCGGCATCACCGAGTGCGACTACTTCCTGAACCTGTACCGGTTGCCCGGGCACGAGGCCATCCTGAAAATCAAGATGCTCACCCCTGACCTGGCCTGGGAGATGGGGCAGAAGAGCACGGCTGAGGCTCTGGCCGACAACCCGCCGCTGATGGCCGTGGGCTGGGAGGGTGCTGAGCCGGCGATGCAGTGGTCACCGGACGGCCGCTACCTGGCCTTCGTGGCGGCGATCGACGGGCCCTCGGCGGACGTGTACGCCTTCGACAGCCTCACCTCAGCGGTGTTGCGGCTCACCGACGGCCCGGGGCAACCGGTGCTGATGGGCTGGTCGCCGGACAGCCGGAGGGTGGTGCACATGGAGGTGGAGTTCGAGTACGGGGAGCATGGTCCCGAGTACGACCCGGTGGCGGTGTGGGCCGCAAGCGTCAATGGAGACCCTGCCCGGTATCTGTATACCTCCCAGGGCACGCTGGGGGAGTCGGAGGCGCTCCTGGGCTGGCGGTCGGGGAGCGAGATCCTGGTGGCCGAGCGGGACGAGTTCGCCAACCTGCGCAGACTTGGCCAGGCGGACGTCCAGAGCGGAGCCTACAAGCTTCTCTACAGTGGCAGGGTGATGAACGCGGCGGTGGACCCGATCAGCGGGACGGTGGCTTTCATGCCCTACGTTGCGGAGTACTTCACCGAACCGGCCGCCACCGAGCCGGATCGCGATCAGGGGTCTGATCTGCCCGGCGGGATCTACCTGCTGCGCCGCGGCAGCGACCGGCCGCAACAGCTGGATTACGATGACTGGGACCTGGTCTTTGAGAGCCTGGAGTGGATTCCGGAGGTGGACCGGTTCTTCGCCGCCTGGAGCGTGACACTCTCGTTCACCGCCGATGGGCAGGTCGGCGAGGTCTTCCCTGAGCACTACATCCCGCAGGCCTCACCCGACGGCAAGTGGTTGGTGTTCCGGAGCCCCCCGCATTTCCCCGGCATCGCCGTCTATACCCCTGATGGAGACCTGGCCTACGAGTTCGCAGGGATGACCGTCTACGACATCGTGTGGAAACGCGACTCGACCGGGGTCTACCTCTACTCCCCCGAGTTCGGGCTGCGCTTCTTCTCCCCGTCGCAGCACAGCTACGAGACCCTGAATGCGGCCCCGGCAATCATCAGCGGGTCGTTGAGGTTGATCTATCCATGAGACCGAACCCCATGGGCGTACTTCTTGTCCCGATGCTCCTGGTGCTCGCCGGACTTCTGGCCTGCAATCTCGGGAGGCCTCCGGCCGCCAACCCCACTCCCTTCGAGCCTGCCTCGCTGCCCAGCGTGGAGTCGATGGGCCGGCTCTCGCTGTTGCAGGGTTGGGTACAAACCGGCGGGCAGCTGCTGTGGACCGAGGACGCGGGGGCAACCTGGCTCGACATCACCCCGCCGGGGCTTCCGGCCTGCTTGGGCGCGGCCGGCTGCTCGGGCTCCTTCGATCAGCCGTTCTTCCTGGATGCTGCGCACGCCTGGCTGCCCGTGCTCCAGGGAGAGGATGACGTGCCACCGACCACGCTTTCGGTCTTCAACACCGGCAATGGTGGCAGGGACCGGGCCAGCTACACGGTCGCCGAATTCGCCGAGCCGCGGACCTGTCCCGGGCCGGCCTGCATCAGCAGTGTCGATCTCGATTTCGTGGATCCGCAGAACGGCTGGCTGGCTGCGTATGCTCCGCTGGGCAACATCTCGGATCGCCAGTATCTGTACCGTACCGGCGACGGCGGCCGGTCCTGGGCCCCGCTGTCGATACCCGTCTCCGGCCGAATCTCGTTCCTGGATGCCACGGCCGGCTGGGCCACCGGGGGCGGGACCCGTTGGACCTCCGACCAACTGCTGCGAACCCATGACGGGGGCGGAAGCTGGCAGGCCGAGAGCCTGGTTTTCCCCGAGCCATACAACGGACCCCTCGGCCTGGAGTATTCCTGGTATCAGGAACCGGTCTTCTTCTCGGACGTGTCCGGCGTGCTCCCGGTGCGGTTCGACGAGCCCCAGGGCGCAGGCAAGGCGATCGGCTTCTACACCACCCGGGACGGGGGCGGCAGTTGGTCGCTGGCGGCCACGCTCCAAGACCAGGAAATGCAGCGGGTCGGCGAGCTCTTCCCCATTGCCTGGTCGGCCATCGACGAATCCACCTGGTACGTGTCGATCAACGAAGCCCGACAGTACCTGACCCGTGACGGCGGTCAGACCTGGGAAGCCTTCCCGGCCGCGGGATTGGGCGGCGCCTCGCTCGTAGAGGTCCGGTTCGTCTCGGAGGTGGAGGGTTGGGGGCTGGGTCTGATCTGCGGAATGGAATCTGGCTGCCTCCAGCCGCTGTTCGCCACGCACGACGGCGGCCACACCTGGGCGCCGATGGCCCCTGTACCGTAGGCCGGCGTCACAGTCAGGGCTGGGGGGTCGGGATCGGGGTGGGGGTGAGCACCATCTCACCGGTCTGCAAATCGAGCCGCCAGCCGGTGACGGTGAGGTCTTCCATGTACAAAGTGTGCTCGTCGATCCACTGGATCCGGTGGAAAAGGCGGGGATCCTCCTGCAGAACGCGCTTCTCAGTCGGGCTGAGCAGGTTCACAAGTACGAGGTCGGTGAGGGCCTCTTCCGTGCTGAAGCCCCGTGTGACGAGCAACACCAACTCGGAGGCATCCGGGGACCAGGTAATCTTCCCGGCCTGAACAGGCTGGTCGGCCAAACTCCACTCGAGCTCCGTCCCATCGCCCATGTCCCGTACTACGAGCCACTCGATGTCATCGTCACTGCGGACGTAAGCGACCCGGCTCGAGTCAGGGGAGATTGAAAAGGACTGCAGCTGGTTCTCGCCGGCAAGTATCTGTGCAACCCGGCCATCTCTCAAGTCCAGTCGCTGCAGTCCAGACCCGGACACGTACAGGACGAAGCCATCCACGAAGGGGGCCAGGGTGAAGTACAGGATGCGGCCGTCGATCGACCAGTGGACTGGCCTCAGGATGACCTCGGGCCATCCCTCCCCGTCAGACTCCACTTGCCAGGCTGCGGACCCGTCGGCGCGGGCGACCTGCATCCGGATCGGCGGGTAGTAGTCGAAAGAGCTGGCGGTCCACTGCCCATCGGGTGAGCGCTCGAAGAAATCGGGCTCGCGGACGAGCTCGGCAGGCGTACGCGTCGGCAAGGCGGTGGTTTGAGGCGATTCTCCCACCGCCCGGTCCGGGGCGACCGGGCCCGGGAAGCTGCAGGCCGTAGCCATCGAGGCTACGGGAAGGAGCAGGAGGAGGTTGATACGTCTCAAGGTTGAAGTGCGGGCGCGTCGATGCGATAGATCTCGGGATTCCCGTCCCGGTTCGAACCAAAGGCGATGTATCGGCCGTCGGGCGACCAGCCCGGGCTAAACGCGTCACCGGCACCGGTGTTCAGGGGCGATGCTTCACCACCGTCCGCCCGCATCACATAGAGCCCGTAGGAGCCTCCCCGGTCCGAATCGAACACGAGGAATTGGCTGTCGGGCGACCAGAAGGCGATTCCCTCATCGCTCGGGTCGTTGGTGAGCTGGGTCAGGCCCTCCCCCTGGGCACCGATGATGTAGATGTCGAAGTCCCCCGCCGCGTTCATGCTGAATGCGAGGCTTCCACCATCAGGCGACCATCTGGGAAAGTATGCCGGCGACGGTCCGTGGGTCACCTGGAGCGTCTCTCCGCTGGCAAGATCCAATGTGTAGACCTGCCTATCCCCGTTGAGGTCGTCCATGGTCAGGGCGATGCGCTGCCCGTCCGGCGACCAGGCCGGATTGAGAGCGTCCCGGTAGTCAGCGGACAGGGGTTTCGGAAAGCCCTCGTTTGTCCGTTCGCTCGGATTGAAGGGAGTTGTCGTGGCCGCTGCGACATTGAAGGTGAAGATGCGATAGACATCGAAGAGCGCGGTGAACGCCATGCGCAGGCCATCGGCCGACCAGGCCGGATCCTGTTTGATGCGAATGTCCCCGTCCTGGGTCAACTGGATTACCTCGGTGCCGTCGGCGTTCATAGCGTAGATCTCGTCGACGCCCGAGCGATTGGAGTAGAAGGCAATCCGCTCACCGTCGCCAGACCAGGCAGCATAGGAATCCCTGGCGGGGTCATCCGTGAGTCTGACCAGGCCTTCCGGCGCTGGTTGTGGTGCATCAGTCGATATCTGGGGTGGGGCCGAGGCGGTCTCGTCCAACTCAGCCGGGGTCGACGAGGCCGTGGCAGAGGATGTGGCTAGGGTGGTCGCTTCAGGGGTCGGGGGCAGACTGGGGCCACAGCCGGCGATGACCCACACACCCACCGCAAGGTACGCTGTGGTACGCATCACGGAGCGGCGTCCGCCAACCACTCGAGGTTGATCGGCTGAGAGGCCTGCTCGATCCACGCCGCCATGTGGTTCTCCACCCACCCGTACCGTGCGTCGCCGGCCGGGTCATCGGTGAAACCGTCGTAGGCCCAACCCAGAAACATGTCTGCGTAGTCTTCATTCGCAGTGTTCCCGGTCGGGTCCCCACCTCCCCAGCGCAAGGAGTGCTGCTGCCAGGGTGTCCCCAAGGTGGCATACCCGAGATCGGTCCTCTGGTACCCGCCACCTGGCGGGGGACCGGCGACATGCACGATCTCTCCGTCGATCTCAGCCACGATCTCTTCGCTGTTCAACTGCGAATAGGGCCTCAGGTCTCGGGCCATTTCGACCAGCTCGGCCCGCTCTATGTCACTGATGGCCAGGTCTTCAATCTGGCCGTCAAGATGGTTCGCAAGCCGCGCGTTAAACGAGTGCCCCAGCTCGTGCGCGATGGTCTGCGGAGAGATGCGATCCCGCGCCCCCGGCTGGCAGGCCATGCCAGCACCCCCGCCGGTGCAGTACCAGGTCCGCTCAGCGCCTCCCGTCTCCAGCGTGTACTGAATGCCGTCAAAGACACCCCGGAAAGTCTCGCCGGCCGAGTCGGCGCCGGGCGTCGAGCTGGCCATGGCGTGCGAGACCATCAGCACGGCTTCTACG
>Ga0214473_10011704_pt1 | contig 10309 bp, 19 predicted proteins | sample RVTome_7_FD_203509 | JGI IMG/M metagenome (GOLD analysis project Ga0214473, IMG submission 203509) | Soil microbial communities from uranium-contaminated site in the Upper Colorado River Basin, Wyoming, United States - RVT98D197 | ecosystem: Environmental > Terrestrial > Soil > Contaminated >... | reverse complement strand
CACTGAATGCGCATGGCAACCGCGCATCGAAAACGGGAGCAAAGTAAAATGCGATTGACAGAATCCGAAGCTAAAGAAAAATGGTGCCCGCTGGCTTTTCGTGATAATGATTCGCCCGTGCTTGGCAACCGCAATGCGAACGGTATCCCGGTAGATGTGTGCATCGGTTCCGACTGCATGTTCTGGCGATGGCGTTTTAACTATCAACCGCATCCCGAGAATCCTGCATATTTTCGTGCCGGTTCTTCCATCATTTCAATTTTGCCGGAAGAACGGCAAGGCTACTGCGGCGCAGCCGGGAAGCCTGAGTGAAGCGCCTTAGCCTACAGGACAAGCTGCGCACGGTCATTGCCGCGACCATCGGGGGCGACTATGTTCACACGCAAACAGACCTTGCGGAAACGCTTGGAATCAGTACTCGCACGCTTAGGCGCTTCAAAAACCAGAAAGGTTATGCACTCTCGCCGCGCACGCTTGCGAAAATTGCGCAGCCTCTTAACAAGCTCAACGCCGGGTACCGCCGATACATTAAAGATAAAGCGTTCGATCCGAAAACTAAAACGCTTGTTAAGTCAATCCGGCTGAGGCTTCCCGTGTTGCCGGTGCAGCCCGTGCCGACACTCTACACGGCAAAAAGTGGTCGCAGTCAAACGCTGAATGTCAATTGTGAGCTTTGGCTCACGCAGCAAAAAATTGATTATCTTATTTCCGCCGCCAATTCGGGGCGCTTCTATTCATGGACTGCGCGGGTAAAGGTGCCGGTCGGGGTTGCGACTAGCGGCGATGTAGAGTCAACCGAAGTGAACGAAGGCGAGCGCCCCATGCATTACATGATCGGCCCCTTTTCCCTGCAAGCGGTTTCGATGCGTGGCGCTCACGGCATTCGCGTAAAGATTGAACACGAGATAATTTATCATGAGGATGCGGGCCGGATCGTTGTCAATATTTCCGTTGTTGAAAATCTGCCGGGGAATGACAAATGAAACCCGATCCCGTGGATTGGTCTGAAGCTCATCGACTTGGTGAAGAGATTTCTTCCTCTATTTTTCGCCTTGGCATGCTCATGGCAAAGCACGATATGCTAATGCGCAAATTGTTGCCAGAGCAATATGCCGAGTTTGATAAGCGCAGGATGGAAGAATTGTCGATAGAAAATCTACCGAAGGAATCAACATGAAAATTATCGCAACGTGTGTTTGCGGCGCGAAGTTTGAAATTAACGATGCTCTGGGCAGCTATATTCTTCCGGGCGGCGCACGGAATGAAAAGGGACAAATTTTCCAAGTGGAAATAGTTTTTGACAGATGGCGCGCGGATCATAAGTTGCATACTTCTGAAAAAAACATTTGTCATTAGCGCATGAGCAACCCTATCCGCCGCCTTTACCGGCCCGAAATGAAATTGCTCTTGCGTGATCTGGAACATGGCCCCGCGAATATCCACGACCTTTGCGCCGCTGTCGGCATCGGTTTAAGCGCCATGTATCGGTATTTGAAACTCGCGCGTGCGGCGGGGCGTGTGCGAATTTGTGATTACGAATCCGCGCGCGGCGGGCGTCCCGTTTACGATCTGGTGCGCAACGTCCAACAGCGGCGCGATGTTCCCCGGCCCGAGCCGTTGACGGGTACTCAACAAAAGCGCCAATGGCGCGCAAAACAAAAGGCGAAAAATGAAACGCGAATATAAAAATGTTCGCTGCGTTGTGTGCGGGGAAAAGGTTGAACAATTTTTTACGCTCGTTTCCATGAATGAAGGTGTTGACCGGGTTTTTATTGTGCATGGGGGCAAGTGCGAAGCGCGCGTGGAAGCCGAAAATATAGTCGCAATCAAAGTTGAGCGTGTCGCATGAAGCATATTATCAACCGCATTGTTCTAGGTTGTCAGTATCTCCCCGGAATGGGGTCGCATCCTGGAACTCGCGTTTTCCTTGCTATGGCAGTACTTGGTTTTTTCGCTGGCGGTATCGTCGGCTCTTTTATTTTGTTTGTGACATTCCTTCCGTTCTATCTTGCGGGCGCGCACACGCGCGGCGATATTTATTTGCTCAGGAAAAAATGGAAAGCGTTTGACGAAAGGGAATCGTCATGAAGTTTGTTCCCGTCTGGGATCGGCTGTTGAGTCTTTCCGTTGTCGATCCGGTGTCCGGCTGTTGGGTCTGGATCGGTGCAACGGTAATCAACCGGCGCGGTGACAAATACCCGGCGATCAAGGTGAACGGCAAGAAAAAATTGGCGCATCGTGAATCGTGGAAGTGCGTTCACGGGCGCGAGATGCCGAAGCGCAAGCAAGGCGCGCACTCTTGCGACAATACGCTTTGCATTCACCCCGACCATATACGGGGTGCTACGCCGGGGGCGAATCAGCGGGAAGCGTATCGCAAGGGGCGCAAGGTGTACTGCGGCGCGGTTACTCAGAAAGGGGCGCTGTCATGGACGTAAGCAAAACGCCGCGCACGGATCGGGAAGTCTACACAGTGAAGCCGTGTGATATAGGTTTCAAGGCTGTCAACCCGGCGCTAACGCGAGAGCTTGAGCGCAAATATATTGCCGCGCTTCGTGCGTTGATCGTAGCGCGCGAAACGATCAAGGGTTATGAATTCACAATTCTTGCTGAATCCTTCCGGCGAATGTAGCAAAAAATTTTTTCTAGTGATATGACAACAACATAATTTATTTTCGTGCAGAAAAACAAAACAACAGCCGCGCGCATCGCGCGAGTGTTGCGAAACCTCGGGGAACGGCGCAACAGAAAGCAGACGAAGCGGGAAGGGCGCGGGGATTTTCGCGCCATGACTCGCCCCATGCGCCGCAAGGAAACGCCGGAGCTTTCGCGTGTGAAAAAGAAACTGACGCGCATCATTGCTTACGATCTGGAAACGACTTCGATCGCGCGGGGCACGCCGCGCCCGTTGTATCTGACGGCGTGCGGCGCGGATTATTGGTACTCGGGCGAGATATTGGGAACGTCGCACTTGCTCGAAATCCTGGCAACCCGGTTCTTGACGCCCGAGCTTGCGGGTACGCGCTTCGTTGCGTGGAACGGCAACAAGTTTGACGTGTACCTGATCGCGCTCGCGCTGCTCAAATCGCCCGACTATATATTGCGGCCCTATCTGACGCGCAGCAAAAACCTGCGCGGAATGCGCGTCATGTCTCGCTTGGATGAAAAAATTTCATGGGAATTCCTTGACGGTATTTCCATGCTTGGGATCATGAAGCCTCTTGCGGATTTTCTAAAAACATTCGCGCCCGCATTCCAGAAACTTGCCGCCCCTGATTTTGAACACGAGCAATTCAACCCCCGCAATCCCGATCATGTGAAATATGCCGAACGGGATTCGGAAGGGCTCTATCACGGTTTGGAAAAAGCGCGTTCGATTGTTCTGGAAAACTTTGCTATTGATCTGTGTCCGACGATCGGCAACATGGGCATAAAGATTCTACAGCGGCACATTCCGAAATTTATTGAATGCTGGAAACCTCCGGCAAAAGCATTGAAGGCAATTCGCGATCAGGTTATGCGCGGCGGTTATTGTTTTTGCGTTCATCGCTACAGCGGCCCGGTCTGGAAATACGATTTGAATCAGGCTTACGCTGCGGCAATGCGTGAGGCAAAATTGCCCGCAGGGCGTTGCGTATGGTCAGCGGAAATTCACAAGTACGCGGAAATTTTCATAGCGCGGGTGCGCGCTATCAATCCGCACAATCGCATCCCGTTTTATTATCGCGACATGGAACGGGGGCGCAGCGTTTTCGCATTGCAGGAAATTGGCGAAACGTGGCTCACGTCAATCGAAATAAATCAGTTGCGTGCGGAAGGCTGGAAAATTGAAGTTAAGGAAAGCTGGTTTTGGGAAAGCGGCTTCCGCCTGAAAGAGTACGTTGACCGGCTTGAATTTTTGCGCGTCGGGGAAGGGCGCAACCCGAAAGATGCGCAAGGCGAAATGGTCAAGATGATCGGAAATAATTCTTACGGCAAAACAGTTGAGCAGCTTGACGGGCTTGACTTAATAATGGGCGCGGAACAACCGGAAGGATATTCCCCTTATCCGGTTGACGATGAAGCCGCCGATCCTGGGCTCGAATATGTTTGGTATAAAATCGGCGAACCGATGTTGCGCGAATATCACCAGCCGCAAATCGGCGCGTTCATTACCGCGCAAGTTCGGATGGTTGTACGGCGGGCCGCGTTACAAAATCCCGATGCTTGGCTGTATGCGGACACTGATTGCGTCATGTTCCGCGCGCCTGTAACGCTTGACGTGAGCGCCACAAGATACGGCGCTTGGAAAGTGGAAGCGGAAGGCGACCGCTACAAGATTATCGCGAAAAAAGTTTATACGTCGCACGATGGCGTAACCAAGCACGCGAAGGGAATGAACGTCAAAAAATTGACGGGTGAAGATTTTGACAAATGGTTGTCGGGCGTTCCGCCGCGGCAAAATCAGATTCAGCGGCAAAATTTCGTGAAGGTGATTAGCGGCTTCGATATGTTTATCGAACGGGAAAAAGTCGGCGAGGATATGAAGCGCACCGAAAAAAGGAAAGTCGCGTGAAAATATTTTGCGGAATCCGTTGTTTTCGTTGTTTACGCGGATTACCGCCGCCGTGCGGTGTTGTGCAAAAATTGTGCCGCTTGAAAAGAAAACCCCGGCGCGTTTCCGCGACCGGGGCAAAACTGCCGAAGGAGGGAACGGCAGCGAAGAACAAGGATGCAACACTTGCACCCTCAGGGTAATAACGCCCCGCGCAAGCGCAAGGGCGGCCCTAGAGAATCGGGGAACGATCCGAGCCTGACGGCTCTACAGGGGCAGGATCATTGTCCAGAAGTGCCAGATAGGCGTCAAGGTACTTTTGAAAAGCCGGATCAGTCTGTGCAAGGTGCGCGGCGCTAGGCGGCTGCATGGCGGCGATGCGGCTTGCGACCGGCTGAGGCTGTCTCGGGTATTTGGCATTCATGGCGCGGGGGATGGTGACGGCTGCGCGCACTTGGCTTGCGTAAGCGGTCGCCAAGTCGGGAGCAAATTGCACGTTGACATGCGCCCCGGTGCGCGGATAATAGACTTTGAACCAAAAAACTTTCATAGGGGAACGATACATGAAATTCCGCCCGTTTCGCAAATGGTTTTCTTTCACGTCTTTTGCTTATTCTCCGGCAGATTGTCACTCTCCGACTGGTTGGAGTTTTGGCTTTTACATTGTTCCAACCATGCCGGAAGGTTTAGCATTTAATTTTTTGCTAGGTTCGCGACACGTTACTTTTTCAATTGTTATAGGTGACTGGGAATGACTACAAACTTTCAATTCGGCTACGATCTAGGCTTGTTTATTTTTTGGCGAACCGTTCACGCCGCGCGGTTCGGTGAAAAAATAAAGCCGCTGTTGCTGCAAAGCGGGCAAATCGCCACCATTGACGCAAATGAATTGCTTCCGCTGTTCGGCGGCGATTTTATTTTGCGCGATGGTTGGCGGCTTTATCGCGGCGTCACAAGGGAGCAAAGAAAATGGAAATAGTGAAACCTGAAAAAGATGAACGGCGCAATCTGGATTATTGTTGCGGAAAATGTCCGTTCTTTTCGTCGCTGGAAAATCCGCGCGCCCGTGAGCCTACCGGGGAATGCAGACACAGCCCGCCCGTTGCCTTACTTATGCCGGTCGCGGTAATGCAGGGGCAAGCTCTTGCGCTGCAATCGGTTTTCCCGGTAATTACCGAATCGGGATGGTGTGGCAATCATCCGCGTCGCAAGGCGCTGGCTGCGGCGGCTTTGCCCGCCATGACGGAAGCAATCCTCAAAGGCAATTGAAGTTGCATTAAAGGGAATTCAAGGTAATACTGAAGGGGCGCTTTTGTAGCGCCCTTTATTTTGTCAACTTCAAGAGGGGAACGATATGGCACGGCATCCCGCACGAACGATTAACCCGACTGACGATCCGCTTAACGCTGGCAAGGCACTTGCTGAAATTCCCGACGATCTGCGCGAGCTTTACGCGCAGCCCGTCCCGCAGGATTTTTTGAATGAGGAAGATGAAGTTAACGCCGTTCTTGCCGAAGCGGGCGGCGGGCAGGGCGGGGGAAGTGTTGTCATTCGTAAAATGAATACGCTAACGCGCAAGTTTGAATGGCTCGCGCGGCATCCGGCGGCGGAATTCTTGAGCATGGGCGGCGTTGCTTATTTGGCGTCAAAGTACGGCGGCGGTGAATATGAATTGCTGGTCTATGGCGCTGACAATCGGATTTTGAAACGCCCTAAAGTTACGGTTGCGGCTTCCGTTGTCGCGGAAGTGAAGCAACAAGAATCCGCGCAACTTTCCGGCGTTGATAAATTAGCGGCGGCGATGTTGGAAGGCTTCAAGACTTTGCAAGCGCAAATCCAACAAGTGCAACGCCCGCCCGAATCGCGCGAGACTTTCATCCGCGAACTAATGATGATGAAAGAATTATTCGGCGGCGGAAACAATCGGGGTACCGAATTGGATTCGCTTATCAAGGTTATGCCGATCGTTCGCGACATGATGCCGCGTGGCGAAGGCGAGACTAACGCGCTTGACGTTTTCATGCGGCTTGCGCAGGAATTCGCCCCGGCAATCCGTGAAGCGGTCGCCAAGACGCCCGCGCTTTCCGCACCAAAACCGCAAGCTGGCGCGCCGCAAGTTGGCGCGCAAATTCTTTCACCCGAACAACAGGGAGCAAATCAAATGCAACTCATGTTAAGAGCGAAATTGGCGATGTTGTGCAATGAAGCAAAAGCTGACAGTGATCCGGGGCCGTATGCCGCGATTGTCGTGGAAAAAGTCTCGCCGGAAATGCTGGCGACTCTTGTCAACAATCCCGAATGGCTTGACGAGCTTGGGAAAATTCATCCTTCCGTCAAACTGTTTCCGAAATGGTTCGGAGAATTGCGCGACGCCGTTATCGAAATCATGACGGAACCGGAGGATTTGACAGACGATCTCGAAACGGGTACAAGACAGGGAATTGAAAATTTAGGGATTCCCGGCGCGCATGTTCCTGAATCAACTGGAAACGACTCAGACACTTAAAGCGATTCCCTCGGGCGTGGCGGGCGTTCGCGCCACGCTTAACGAAATGCGGCAGCTTGTCCGCGAATATAAAAAGAACGATCAAGTGCGATCTACCGCAGCCGAAATAGTTTCCCCCTTGCAACAAAAGAATTTTATGGGGGAAATTAAGCGGCTGCATTCTTTTGTGCGCGATCAAATCCGTTACCTTCGCGACATTCATAATGTCGAAACGCTGCAAACGCCGCCCGAAACACTGCGCCGTAAATATGGTGATTGTGACGATAAGGCAACGCTGCTCGCTGCGATGTTGGAAGCGATCGGGCACCCGAGCCGATTTGTGGCAATCGGAAAAACGCCGGGGAAATTTTCACACGTATATGTTGAAACGCGCGTCGGCCCGCGTTGGATAGGCTTGGAAACAACTGAGCCGGTTGAAATCGGTTGGCAACCTTCTAACATCATGGCGCGGATGATCGCGCACAACTGACATGCAACTAGATCGGTATTACACGGTAAAAGGAAAGCTCTATCGCGAAAATGCGGCGGGGGATATTTACGTTTGGGTGAATCATCCGGGGCGTTCAGGTCTTGGCGAGCTTGACGGATTTTTTAGCAGGATTCACAAAAGGGTAAAGAAAGTTGTCAAGAAAGCGATCAAAGCGCCCTTTGTGTTGCGCAAGAAAGTTTTGAAGGCCGTCACAAAATCCAAGTTTGGCCGAACCGCGTTGCGCGTGGCGGGCGCTGCGTTCGCGCCGTTCACGGGCGGCTTGTCGCTGGCTGCGGCGGAAGCGGCGGCGAGATACGGCAAGACGCGCTATCAACTGGGGTTGTCGCGAAGTGAGGCGTTCAGGAAAGGCGCAGTTGGGGCGGCAATCGGTTACGTTGGCGGGAAGGGAATTCAATTCGGTTACAGCGCACTGATGAAACCCGCCGCAGCCGCCGCACTTCCCGGCTATGCCGGGGGCGGCTTTACCCCTGCGGGATATGCGGGGCCAGGGGCGGTCAGTGCGGCGTCCGGCGCGCCCGTGACATTTATTCCCGGTGTCGGCAATGTTGTAACCGGCGTCGGCGGAACGCTGAAAACGATCGGCGGCGCGCTCGCCACGGGATTGAAAACGCTGACCGGCGCGCTTCCCTTGCTGCAAGCGTCCGGCGTACTCGGGAAGAAAGGCGAGCAAGCGCCTTCGGGGGAATATTATGATCCTTACGCACCTGCGCCCGCGCCGTTCGAATCCATGTACGGCAGCGGCGGCGGTGGGGGCGGTGCTTTCGGCCCCGGTGCCATGTCGCCATACGATCAGGAAGGCGAAGCGGAAGCCGTGGGCTCGCCGGAAACGCAGCAAAAGCAACTTGCGATCGGCGGCGCTATTGCGCTTGCCGGTTTATTTTTCTTTACCACGATGAAACCCAAAAGGGGGCAGCGATGAATTTCAACACGCGCAAATTTTTTCGGGGCGATCAACGGCGCAGACAACTTTATGCGAGCCGTGCGCGCCGTCCCGCATTCTTCTCTATGTTCAACCGTTCTGCCGCACCCGTTCCCGCGCAACCTACCGGCGGGCCATTCAATTTTTTTCGGAGTCGCATCATGCACATGAATCAACCTATGGGCGCGTATTTTTCACGCAGCCCGGCTTACCGCCGCCGCACGGTCGGGCGCAATATGTTTCGTTTTCACGGTCTTGGCGCGGTCGCGCCCGATGGCGCGAGCGCAACCGCATCGCCAAGTTGGCTGACGAATCTTACAGAGTTTGCGAAACAGGCAATTCCCGCTTATTCGCAAATCAAGATTCTGAATGAACAGCGCCGCCGCGCGGCTGCGGGATTGCCGCCGCTGGACACGTCGCAGTTTGCGCCGACCGTGCGGGTACAGGTCGCACCCGATACGGGGGTCATGAATCTTGGCAAGGTCGCACTCTACGGCGGCTTGGCGATCGGCGGCACGCTGGTTGCCATGTCGCTGTTGCGTCGTCGCTAGAAAAAGTTTTCCGTGGCAGACACGGGGAAAACGCAAGAGCTTCGCGACAAGGGCGCGGAGTTTACGCAAATCCGCGCGGCTGTCGCGCAGGTTAGCGCGTTGCCGGTTGTCGCGGCAAGCGCAACCGCGCGGGCAAGCGTCGCTGCGCTCAACACACGCGCCGAAAAGTTGCAAGGGCTCATTGAACAAATCGGCAAAATGATTGATGGCGCGCGGCGCTGGTTCGCCGACACTTTTTCCCTTGACGTGTCCGAGCAAGTGCCGTTTGCGAATACCGCCATTGACGGCGCGATTCAATCCGCCATTGCAGGTATGAATTATTTTATCCGGGACGCAAAGAACGTTCTTGCCCGGATCGAAGCGACACAGAAAATTTATGATGCCGCCAGCGATGAACAGAAAAAGAACATGCTCGGCGATCTGTCGAAGCAATCCGTTCCCGCGATCCCCGCGCCGTCCGGCAAGGCACTGTTGATCGTCGCGGGAATTATCGGGGCGTTGTACTGGCTCAATTCTCGGAAAGGTAGCGATCATGGCGAAGCGAATTAAGCGGCGGAAAAATCCTGGCGTCCGCATCATTCACAATAAATTGCTTGGCGGATGGTTCATTGTGCGCGGCCCACATCAAACGCCGATCGGCGGGCGATTTAATTCCAAGGCGGAAGCGCAAGCGCACTTGCGGCGGAAAAATCCCGAAATCCATATCGACATTCAATCGCACAACACGAAGGGCGGCGGCAATGTGCGGGCGAAAAATCCAATTGCGAATGTCGGCGACCGGGTGCAAATTTCCCCGGCATATGATGCGTGGATGCGTGGCGACAGGTATGGTGAAGTCGTCAAAATTACCAAAAAATCCTTAATTGTGAAACTGGATAAAAGCAAAAAACTTTTGCGTATTCCTCATTCAAGGCCGACCGGCATATATGAGGTTTTAGAATCTGACCGGAAGAAAAATCCCGGCGCACGTTTTACCGCTTCGCAATTCGCGCGGCTGCGCGATGCTTACGCGAAACTTGAAAGCATTGATCCTTCGAAACCCGGCTATCAAAAACTCGCGCCGTATCTTTCCGGCTTGACGCAACCGCAATTGAAACAGTTGGCGGGCGCGAAAGTGAAATTCCTGAGCGCGCTCGCGCGAAACAGAATTAAAAAATGAAGTCTCAAACCATTCGACTGATTGACGTGCTTTTTCTCGGGCCGACTATGATTTATTTTAGTCTGACCGGCAGAAAGACACAGCTAGAACGCGCATTTTTTCTGGTATCGGGCGCTGCGACAATTCTTTACAATCTGCGCAATTATCAAC